>Ga0114977_10001883_pt1 | contig 13767 bp, 19 predicted proteins | sample S_130805_MF_Meta_FD_87026 | JGI IMG/M metagenome (GOLD analysis project Ga0114977, IMG submission 87026) | Freshwater microbial communities from Lake Simoncouche, Canada to study carbon cycling - S_130805_MF_MetaG | ecosystem: Environmental > Aquatic > Freshwater > Lake | place: Lake...
TTGGGCTCGCCCACGCTCACACCACCCACGGCGTAGCCGGGGAAGTCCATGGCCACCAGTTGTTCCAGCGAGGCTTCGCGCAGGTTCTCAAACATGCCGCCTTGCACAATGCCAAACAAAGCGTTGGGGTTGTTGAGTTTTGCAAACTCATCTTGGCTGCGCTTGGCCCAGCGCAGGCTCATCTCCATGCTTTTGGCGGCCTCGCCCTCGGTGGTGAGTTGACCGTTGGTCTCGTAAGGCGTGCATTCGTCCAGCTGCATCACGATGTCGCTGTTCAAGGTGGTTTGAATTTGCATGCTCACCTCGGGCGACATGAACAGCTTGTCGCCGTTCACGGGCGAGGCGAAATGCACGCCTTCTTCGGTGATTTTGCGCATCGCGCCCAAGCTCCACACCTGAAAGCCGCCACTGTCGGTGAGGATGGGCTTGTCCCATTTCTCAAAGGGGTGCAAGCCGCCAAAGCTTTGCATGATGTCCAGCCCCGGGCGCATCCACAGGTGAAAGGTGTTGCCCAAAATGATTTGCGCACCCATCTCGTGCAGGCTGCGCGGCATGACGCCCTTGACCGTGCCGTAAGTGCCCACGGGCATGAAGATGGGCGTTTGCACCACGCCGTGGTTGAGGGTCAGGCGGCCACGGCGGGCCAGGCCTTCGGTTTTGAGCAGGTCGAATGTCAGCATGGGGGCAGTTTAAGTGGGGGATCTTTGAAGGAGCATCACATCTCCATAACTGAAGAAGCGGTAGCCCTTTGCAATGGCATGCGCGTACAGCGCCTGCATTGGCTCGTAGCCGGTGAACGCCGACACCAACATCAGCAAACTGCTTTTGGGTAAATGGAAATTCGTCACCAACAGGTCCACCACCTGAAACTCAAACCCCGGTGTGATGAAGATGTCGGTGTCGCCTTCTACCAGTCCACTGCGCGCCCAACTCTCCAGGGTGCGTACCGAGGTGGTGCCGACCGCCACCACACGGCCACCACGCTGGCGGCATTCGTCAATGGCTGCGAGCGTGGCCTGGGGAATGCTGTACCACTCGCTGTGCATGCGGTGCTCACTCAAGACCTCGGTTTTCACGGGTGAGAACGTGCCTGCACCCACGTGCAAAGTGACACTGGCACGCTCTACACCCATGGCCTGCAATTCGTCCAGCAAGGCCTGGTCAAAGTGCAGCGCAGCGGTGGGCGCTGCTGCCGCGCCAGGGTGTTTGGCGAACACGGTTTGGTAACGCGACACATCCTCGGCGTTCATGCTGTGCTTGTCCCTTGTGATGTAGGGCGGCAGCGGTATGTGTCCGTGTGCCCGCATCAGCGCCAAGGGGTCGGCGCTGAAACTGAAGCGAAACAAGGGGCCGTCGTCGGTGGGCCAACGGCCCAAGAGCGTGGCCTGAAAAGCGACGCCTGCACCATCGCGGTTGAACATGGACAGCACCGAACCCAGCGCTGGTTTTTTGCTCACCTTCAGGTGTGCCACCACCTGGTGTGGTGCGTCGGGGCTCTCGGGCAAGACCCGTTCAACCAGCAACTCCAGTTGCCCGCCGCTGGTCTTTTCACCAAACAAACGTGCGGGCACCACCTGGGTGTCGTTGAACACCAAAAGATCGCCAGGCTGCAGCAAGCTGGGCAATTGTTTGAAGATGCGGTCTACCGCCAAGCTTCGGCCATCGAGCAAGCGCGATGCGCTGCGCTCGAGGGCCGGTGTTTGGGCGATCAGTTCGGGGGGGAGGTGAAAGTCAAAGTCGCTGAGGACGTATGGACGAGGGGAGCCAGATGCTGTCATGTGCTTGAGGGCTGAACAGGCCCGTTCCAAGTGGAGATGATGAAGATTGTGGCATGGGTCACAATTCATGCCATGTTGATTCAAATGGCTTCTCTGATATTGCAGGTGATCGTTGGCATGCTCGCTGGCACCTGTTTGCTGCGCTTGTACATGCAGTGGCACCGCATACCGCTGGCCGCGAAAGCGGGAAACCCGTTGGGGCCATTCATTTTTGCCCTGACCAATTGGCTGGTGTTGCCTTTGCGACGCATCTTGCCTGCTTTGGGGCGCTTAGATACCGCCAGTGCCTTGGCTGCCTATTTGGTGGTGTTGGGCAAAATCGGATTGATGATCTTGCTGGGCATGGGTGGCGGTGAGTGGTGGATGATCATGTGGGTGGCCTTTTTAGATTTGTTGGGCCTGTGTTTGTCGGGCTTGTTTGGTTTGGTGCTGGTGCACGTGGTGCTGTCATGGGTTCGCACCGACTCCCCCATGGCAGACTGGGTCGACCGCATGGTGTTGCCCTTGTTGTGGCCTTTGCGGCGCATCTTGCCGACCTTGGGTGGCATTGATTTATCGCCCCTGGTGCTGTTGCTGCTCATTCAATTGTGTGAGGTGGTGCTGCGCCACTTGCAGTACAGCGGTGGGTTTTGAGTCCCAGTGATGCCTGCTGAGCCCACGCAGACGGCCAAGCCCCTGAGCGCGCCTCAAAAGGCCTTGCGCAAAATGGGCTTGGTGCGCGATGTGGACTTGGCTTTGCACCTGCCTTACCGCTATGAAGACGAAACCCGCTTGGTGAAGTTGGCCGATGCTCGCGAAGGGGATGTGGTGCAGTTTGAGGCCACCGTGCGATCTTGCGAGGTGGTGTTCAAACCCCGACGGCAGTTGCTTGCGGTGGTGGAGGATGAGGGGGAAACCTGCACCCTGCGGTTTTTTAACTTTTACCCCAACATGCAAAAGGCCTTGCAGGAGGGGCGCCATGTGCGCTTGCGCGGCGAAGTGCGCGGCGGCTTCATGGGGCGCACCTGCATGCACCCCAGCGTGCAAGCCGCAGGCGGTGATTTATCGACCGCTTTGACACCGGTGTACCCCAGCACCGCCACCATGCCTCAGGCGTATTTGCGCAAGGCCGTGCAAAGCGGGTTGGCCCATGCGCTGCGGCAAGGCGCGTTCAGTGAAACCATCCCTGCTGGCCATGCGCCCGCCCACACCTGGCCATTGGCCCAAGCGCTGCAGTTCTTGCACCACCCAGCGGCCGATGTGTCATTGAGCCAGCTGGAAGACCGCAGCCATCCGGCATGGCAACGGCTCAAGGCCGAAGAACTGTTGGCGCAGCAGTTGTCGCAATGGCAGTCCAAGCGCGAGCGGGCGGCGTTGCGAGCCCCACAGCTGCCCCAATCAAGCGCCCACAGTGGGGTGTTGCATGCTTTGAAGTCTGCCTTGCCTTTTGTGTTGACCCAGGCCCAGCAAAGGGTGGTGGCAGAGATTGCCCAGGACCTGGACCGCGCCCAGCCCATGCACCGCTTGCTGCAAGGCGATGTAGGTTCAGGTAAAACCGTGGTGGCCGCGCTCGCCGCAGCACAGTGCATAGATGCAGGATGGCAATGCGCATTGATGGCCCCCACCGAAATATTGGCCGAACAGCATTTTCGAAAACTGATTGGCTGGCTGGAGCCGGTGCTCACGCCCCTGGGCTTGTGTGTGGCTTGGCTCACGGGCAGCCAAAAGAAAAAAGAACGCGACGCCATGCTGGCACTGGTGGCCAGTGGGCAGGCGGCCTTGGTGGTGGGCACCCACGCGGTGATTCAAGACAAGGTGCAGTTCAAAGCGCTGGGCTTGGCCATCATTGACGAGCAGCACCGCTTTGGCGTGGCACAGCGCTTGGCTTTGAGGCAAAAACTCTCCGATGAGCAAACCAATCCAAGCATGGCCAAGCCGCGCGAACCGCATTTGCTCATGATGAGCGCCACGCCCATTCCTCGCACCTTGGCCATGAGCTACTACGCCGACTTGGATGTGTCTACCATCGATGAGTTACCGCCTGGGCGCACGCCGATCGTCACCAAACTCGTGGCAGAAACTCGCCGCGATGAAATCATCGAACGCATCCGGGTTCAGTTGCAAGAGGGGCGACAAATTTATTGGGTGTGTCCGCTGATTGAAGAGAGCGAAGCGCTGGACTTGCGCAACGCCACCGACACCCACCAAGCCTTGTGCGAGGCGCTGCCCGGTGTGATGGTGGGCTTGTTGCATTCGCGCATGCCGCAGGCCGAGAAAAAGGCGGTCATGTCGCTGTTTGTGCAAGGGCAAATGGGCGTGCTGGTCAGTACCACGGTGATCGAGGCGGGGGTGGACGTGCCCAATGCCTCGCTCATGGTCATCGAACACGCTGAGCGTTTTGGATTGAGTCAGTTGCACCAACTGCGCGGGCGGGTTGGGCGCGGTGCAGCGGCGTCGGCCTGTGTGCTGCTGTATTCGCTGGGCGAGCATGGCCGCTTGAGTGACACGGCGCGGGCGCGCTTGCGGGCCATGAGTGACACCAACGACGGGTTCGAAATAGCCCGCCGAGATTTGGACATACGGGGGCCGGGCGAGTTCTTGGGTTCGCGCCAATCGGGTGCGGCCATGCTGCGCTTTGCCGATGTGGCCCTCGATACCGATTTGCTGGATTGGGCGCGCGCCCTCGCGCCCCGCATGCTCGACGAACACCCCGATATGGCGGCCACCCATGTGGCGCGCTGGTTGGGTGGAAAATCAGACTTTCTCAAGGCCTGACACATGACCCTCACCGAGCTCAAATACATCGTGGCAGTGGCGCGTGAAAAACATTTTGGGCGCGCGGCCGACGCTTGCTTTGTCTCCCAACCCACCTTGTCGGTAGCGATCAAAAAACTCGAAGAAGAGTTGGAAGTCAAAATTTTTGAGCGCAACGCCAACGAGGTGAGCGTGACCCCTTTGGGCGAGGAAATCGTTCGCCAGTCGCAAAGCGTGCTGGAGCAAGCCGCGCAAATCAAAGAGATCGCCAAACGCGGCAAAGACCCGCTGTCTGGGGCTTTGAAGCTGGGGGTGATCTACACCATTGCCCCATATTTATTGCCGGAGTTGGTGCGCCATGTGATTGAGATGTCGCCGCAAATGCCGCTCATGCTGCAAGAAAACTTCACCGTCAAGTTGCTGGAGATGTTGCGCACCGGTGAAATCGACTGTGCCATCATGGCCGAGCCCTTTCCCGACACGGGCTTGGCCACCGTGTCTTTGTATGACGAGCCCTTTATGGCGGCTGTGCCCAGCAGCCACCCGTTGGCGCAGCAAACTTCCATCACCGCCCAGGCCTTGAAGTCAGAAACCATGCTCTTGTTGGGAAACGGCCATTGTTTTCGTGACCATGTGTTGGAGGTGTGTCCTGAATTTGCCCGGTTTTCCAGCAACGCCGAGGGCATTCGAAAAAGCTTTGAGGGCTCCTCGTTGGAAACCATCAAACACATGGTGGCCGCTGGCATGGGTGTGACCTTGGTGCCACGCCTGAGCGTGCCCAAAGTGGCATTGCAAGCCGGTAGCCGGCGCAAAAAAACCGCCGACAGCTATGTGTGCTACCTGCCTGTGGTGGACGGTGACGATGCGCCCCCGACCCGGCGTGTGGTGTTGGCCTGGCGGCGCAGTTTTACCCGCTATGAAGCCATTGCAGCCCTGCGCAATGCCATACATGCCAGTGATTTGCCTGGCGTTAATCGGTTGACTTGAAGATGCACGAGCGGCTGGGCTTGTACCTGGATTTGATCCGCTGGGACCGCCCTGCGGGCTGGTTGCTGTTGCTGTGGCCGTCGCTGTCGGCTTTGTGGATCGCTGCTGGGGGTTGGCCAGGTTGGCATTTGCTTTGTGTGTTTGTCCTTGGCACCGTGCTCATGCGCAGCGCCGGCTGCTGTGTCAACGATGTGGCCGATCGCGACTTTGACCGCCATGTCAAACGAACCGCTCAGCGCCCAGTAACCCGTGGAGCGATGTCCGTGCGTGAGGCCTTGGCGCTGGGGGCTTTTTTGGCCATGTGCGCCTTTGCACTGGTGTGCACCACCAATGGGGTGACCATGGTGTGGTCGGTGGTGGCGCTGGCCGTCACTCTCGCATATCCCTTTGCCAAGCGCTTTGTGTCCATGCCGCAAGCGGTGCTGGGGGTGGCATTTAGCTTTGGCATACCCATGGCGTTTGCCGCTGTGCGCGGGGGTGAGATGACGCTTGCAGGCGTGTGGCATGCCGTGCCACCCATGGCCTGGGGCTTGTTGCTGAGTAATTTATTTTGGGTCTTGGCCTATGACACCGAATACGCCATGGTTGACCGAGATGATGACTTGCGCATTGGCATGAAAACCTCGGCCATCACATTGGGCGAGCGCGATGTGCCCATGGTCATGGGCTTTTACGCCGTTTATCTGGTCTCTTGGTCGGCGTGGCTGTGGCCATTGGGCTTGCATGCCGTGTGGTGGATTTTCTGGCTTGCCGCGCTCGCGCAAGCGCTGTGGCATTACCGGCTGATCCGTGGGCGCGAGCGCGATGCTTGCTTTCGGGCATTCAGGCTCAACCATTGGATGGCCGCCACATTGTTTGCCGGTTTGGCGCTGGGGTCGGCCTGGGCCCCGCCCCCCTAAAAGCTCAGCTGTAGAAAGTAAAAAGCCCCCTGTCGGGGGCCTTGGTCAAGAAGCTTTGGCTTTTTTGGCCTTTTTCTTCTTGGACTTTTTGCTTTTCTTTTCGGCCTTGGGTGTTGCGCTGGTGTTGGCCGGTGTGGCGCTGGCAGGCGCGGCCGCTGGAGCGACTGCCGGGGCTGCGGGCGCAGCAGGTGCTGCTTGTTGGGCCCAGTTCAGTCCGGGCAAGGTGAACAAAATGGCACTGGCCAAGGTCAAGAGGGGGTTTTTCATTGTTGGATCCCAGGGTTAAAAAAAGGTGCGTGGATTCTCGCATGAGGCGCTCAGCGGCCAAATTCGTCACCCAAAGTGTTGGCACGCTCGCACGCCGCTTGCATGGCTCGCTCAAAGGCTTGCGCCACCTGGTCGTTTTCCATTGAGCTCAGCGCTGCATGGGTGGTCCCCCCTTTGGAGGTGACCCGTTCGCGCAAAACAGATGGCGCATCGGTGCTGGCACGGGCCAGCTCAGACGCCCCCACAAAGGTGCCGATGGCCAGCTGTTGTGACTGTGCTTGGCTCAAACCCATGGCTTGGCCGGCGCGAACCATTGCTTCTATGAAATAAAACACATAAGCGGGCCCCGAGCCCGACAAAGCCGTGACCGCATCCAGTTGAGACTCCTGGTCCAACCGCAGGCATGCCCCCGTGGTGCCCATCACTTGCTGCACCCAAAGTCGATCGGCGGTCGTCACGGCATTGCGGGCAAACAAGCCCGTTTGACCCAACCCCACCAAGGCCGGTGTGTTGGGCATGGCGCGCACGATGCGCTCGCTGTGAAGCCATTGCGCGAGGCTGTCGGTGCGAATGCCTGCGGCCACGCTCAAGTGCATGGCGCCGGCGGTGAATGGACCAACTTGTGCGGCGGCAACTTTGAACTGCTGCGGTTTGACCGCCCAAACGACGTGGCTGGCCTGCTTCAAGGTGGCGTCGGGCTCGGCCAGCACGCTCACACCAAAAGATTGCGCCAGGCTTTGGCGTGTGGCCGCCACGGGATCGACCACACATATTTGTTGGGCCGGGTAAGACTGACGCAGCAAGCCCCCCAAAATGGCGCTGGCCATGTTGCCCCCGCCAATAAAAACCAGCAAGTCGGTGGCGGTGTGGGGGGTGTTGGTCATTGGATACCCTGTATTTATGACATCAGTTGCCGGTCGCATGTTGCCCCCAACCATCTCTTGGTCGAGGCTGGCGCTGATTGTCATCCATCCCGCCGCCCCCATCGGCGGCAATCGCGGGGCCATGGGGTTGCATGGGGGGCTGGCACAAAAAAGTTGACCGCAGGATAAAAGCTGTGGCATAATCAGCGGCTTCGCTTGAATTTCAAGTGCAGTATCTACCCCAACTGAGGCGCAGCAAGTGGTTTGCAGCGCGGATGACGGGACCAAGACTGATCGTGGCGTCAAAGGCTAGAAAAAGCCCCAAAACCCCCGGTACAAGTTGGGAATTATTGAAATGATCCAGACTGAATCTCGGTTAGAGGTCGCCGACAACACCGGCGCGAAGTCCGTTTTGTGCATCAAGGTGCTCGGCGGATCCAAGCGTCGCTATGCCAGTGTTGGCGACATCATCAAAGTGAGCATCAAAGAAGCTGCGCCCCGCGGTCGCGTCAAAAAAGGCGAGATCTATAGCGCGGTGGTGGTTCGCACTGCCAAAGGCATCCGCCGCAGTGACGGCTCACTTGTTAAGTTCGATGGCAACGCAGCTGTGTTGCTCAATGCTAAGTTGGAGCCCATTGGCACCCGCATCTTTGGCCCGGTCACGCGCGAACTGCGCACCGAGCGTTTCATGAAGATCGTGTCTTTGGCGCCTGAAGTTCTCTGAGGACGGGCCATGAACAAAATTCGCAAAGGCGACGAGGTGATCGTCATCACAGGTCGAGACAAAGGCAAGCGCGGCAAAGTGTCGTTGCGCGCAGATGAAACCCGACTGCTGGTCGAGGGCATCAACCTGGTCAAGAAACACACCAAACCCAACCCCATGGCGGGGACGACGGGTGGCATCGTGGAGAAATCCATGTCAATCCACCAGTCCAATGTGGCCATTTACAACGCCGCCACCGGCAAGGCCGATCGGGTGGGCATCAAAGTGCTGGCCGACGGCACCAAAGTGCGTGTCTTCAAATCCAGCGGCGAAGAAATCAAGGCGGCATGACCATGGCACGTTTGCAACAACACTACAGAGAAAAGCTGGTACCAGAGCTGATCGCCAAGTTTGGGTACAAGTCGCCCATGCAGGTGCCGCGTCTGACCAAGATCACCCTGAACATGGGTGTGAGCGAGGCAGTGGCCGACAAAAAGGTCATGGAGCATGCGGTTTCTGACTTGACCAAAATTTCGGGCCAGAAGCCCGTGGTCACCAAGGCCAAAAAAGCCATCGCCGGATTCAAAATTCGCGAAGAGCAGGCCATTGGCTGCATGGTCACCTTGCGTGGCGTGCGCATGTTTGAGTTTTTGGATCGTTTTGTCACCGTGGCTTTGCCGCGGGTGCGCGACTTCCGGGGCATCTCCGGCCGCGCGTTTGATGGCCGTGGCAATTACAACATCGGCGTCAAAGAGCAAATCATTTTCCCTGAGATTGAGTACGACAAGGTAGACGCCTTGCGGGGTCTCAACATCAGCATCACCACGACAGCCAAAACCGATGAAGAGTGCAAGGCGCTCCTGACCGGTTTCCGCTTCCCGTTCAAGAACTGAGGTACACCGTGGCTAAAGTAGCATTGATCGAACGCGAACTCAAGCGCGACAAACTGGTCGCCAAGTACGCTCAAAAATACGCTGAGCTCAAAGCCATTGCTGGCGGCGCAAAGCATTCTGACGAAGAGCGGGCAGCTGCGCGTTTGGCGCTGCAAAAATTGCCGCGCAACGCCAACCCCACACGTCAACGCAACCGCTGCGAAATCACCGGTCGCCCGCGTGGCACGTTCCGCCAATTTGGTTTGGGGCGCGCCAAGATCCGTGAAATGGCTTTTGAAGGCCAGATTCCCGGTATCACCAAAGCCAGCTGGTAAACGGGCAGGAGATATTCAATATGAGCATGAGTGACCCCATCGCCGACTTGTTGACCCGCATTCGCAATGCGCAAATGGTGGCCAAGCCCACTGTGAGCGTTCCCTCTTCCAAAGTGAAGGTGGCGATTGCCCAGGTTCTCAAGGATGAAGGCTACATCGACGGCTTCCATGTCAAGAACGACTTGGGCAAGCCCGAACTGGAAATTGCCCTCAAATACTACGCCGGTCGCCCTGTGATCGAGCGCATTGAGCGCGTGAGCCGCCCCGGTTTGCGCGTTTACAAAGGCAGTGGTGCCATCCCCCAGGTCATGAACGGATTGGGTGTGGCCATTGTGACCACGTCCAAAGGCGTGATGACCGATCGCAAAGCGCGTGCCACCGGTATCGGTGGTGAAGTGCTGTGCTATGTGGCCTAAGCCCAAGGAGAAGCAGCTATGTCTCGAGTAGGAAAAATGCCCGTGGCCGTCCCCGCCGGAGTGGACGTGACCATTGCGCCAGAACAAATCAGTGTCAAGGGAGCGGGCGGTCAATTGCACATCGCCGGCAACGTCTTGGTCACCATTCAAAAAGATGCGGGCAACATCACATTTTTGCCCGCCAACGAATCGCGTGAAGCCAATGCCATGAGCGGCACCATGCGCCAACTGGTCAACAACATGGTCATTGGTGTTACCAAAGGCTTTGAGAAAAAACTCAGCTTGGTGGGTGTCGGATACAAGGCAGCAGCGCAGGGCAACAAGCTCAACCTGACGGTTGGTTTTTCGCACCCTGTGGACAAAGAGATGCCAGCGGGCATCAAGGTGGAAACGCCGGTCCCGACAGAAATCATCATCAAAGGTGCTGACCGCCAACGTGTGGGTCAAATCGCCGCAGAGATCCGTGCCATTCGTCCGCCTGAGCCCTACAAAGGCAAAGGCATCCGCTACGTGGACGAAAAAATCACGATCAAAGAGACCAAGAAGAAATAAGGAACGGCAGCATGTTGACCAAAAAAGAGCAACGACTCCGCAGGGCCCGTCAAACCCGCATCCGCATTGCCAAGCAAGGCGTGGCGCGCTTGACAGTCAACCGCACCAATTTGCACATTTATGCCAGCGTCATTTCTGGCGATGGAGCAAAAGTGATCGCAACCGCCTCCACCGCTGAAGTCGAAGTTCGCCAAACACTGGGTGCTTCGGGCAAAGGGGCCACGGCAGCGGCAGCGCAAGTCATTGGCAAGCGAATTGCTGAAAAAGCCAAAGCAGCTGGCATCGACAAGGTCGCATTCGACCGTGCTGGTTTTGCTTTCCATGGCCGCGTCAAGGCGCTGGCCGATGCCGCTCGCGAAGCTGGCTTGCAGTTCTAAAGATCGGGAATCAACATGGCAAAAGTTCAAGCTAAAGTGCAAGACAGCGCCCGTGATGACGGCATGCGCGAAAAAATGATCGCGGTCAACCGTGTGACCAAGGTGGTCAAAGGTGGCCGTATTCTGGGTTTCGCCGCACTGACCGTGGTCGGCGATGGCGATGGCCGCGTGGGCATGGGCAAGGGCAAATCCAAAGAGGTGCCGTTGGCAGTGCAAAAAGCGATGGAAGAGGCGCGCCGCAACATGAGCAAGGTGTCGCTGAAGAACGGCACCATCCACCATTTCGTGACCGGCCACCATGGCGCAGCCAATGTGATGATGAACCCCGCCCCCAAAGGCACGGGCATCATTGCGGGTGGCCCCATGCGCGCTGTGTTTGAGGTGATGGGCATCACCGACATCGTGGCCAAGAGCCACGGGTCTTCCAACCCCTACAACATGGTTCGCGCCACCTTAGACGCCTTGCAGCGATGCACCACGGCTTCTGAAGTCGCGGCCAAGCGTGGCAAGTCGGTTGAAGACATCTTCACCTGAACCGGAGCCTCACATGACCGACACACCTACCGTCAAAATCAAACTCGTGCGCAGCCCGATTGGCACCAAAGAGTCGCACCGCGCAACGGTGCGCGGCCTGGGCTTGCGCAAAATCAACAGCGTGAGCGAACTGCAAGACACCCCTGCAGTGCGCGGCATGATCAACAAGATCAGCTATCTGGTCAAAGTGCTTTAAAGGTTCAAGATGGAACTCAACACGATCAAACCAGCCGATGGGTCACGTCCCAACCGCCGCCGCGTGGGCCGCGGCATTGGCTCTGGCCTGGGCAAAACCGCTGGTCGCGGGCACAAAGGCCAAAAATCACGCTCTGGTGGCTACCACAAGGTGGGTTTTGAGGGCGGTCAAATGCCTTTGCAACGCCGCTTGCCCAAGCGCGGCTTCAAATCACGCACGCTGCGTTTCAATGACGAAGTCACCTTGACCGCATTGGACCGTTTGGGCCTGGATGAAGTCAATATGCTCACCCTCAAAACCGCCGGCTTGGTTGGTGAGTTGGTGCGCGTGGTCAAGGTCATCAACACCGGCGAAATCAAACGCGCTGTCAAGCTCAACGGCATTGGTGCCACGGCTGGAGCCAAAGCTGCGATCGAAGCCGCTGGCGGCTCGGTGGCCTGAAACTGAAACAAAACGGACCCTGCTTTGGCCACCTCTCCCTCGATCTCTAAAAACGGCAACTACGGTGACTTGCGTCGCCGTTTGGTGTTTTTGTTGCTCGCGCTGGTGGTTTATCGCGTGGGAGCGCACATACCTGTTCCTGGCATCGATCCGACCCAATTGCAGCAACTGTTCAATGGGCAGCAAGGCGGCATCCTGAGTTTGTTCAACATGTTCTCAGGTGGTGCTTTGTCGCGCTTTACGGTTTTTGCCTTGGGCATCATGCCCTACATCTCGGCGTCCATCATCATGCAGTTGATGGCCTATGTGGTTCCCACATTGGAGCAGCTGAAAAAAGAAGGCGAGTCTGGCCGCCGCAAGATCACCCAATACACACGTTATGGCACCTTGGGCTTGGCGTTGTTTCAGTCCATGGGCATTGCCTTGGCCTTGGAGTCTTCGGCTGGTTTGGTGATGTCGCCTGGCGTGGGTTTTCGCGTCACTGCCATGGTCACTCTGACCGCTGGCACGATGTTCTTGATGTGGTTGGGCGAGCAAATCACTGAGCGTGGTTTGGGCAACGGCATCTCCATTTTGATCTTTGGTGGCATCGCCGCTGGCTTGCCGGGCTCCATTGGTGGGCTGCTGGAGTTGGTGCGCACCGGTGCCATGAGCGTGCTGGTGGCCATATTCATTGTCATTGTGGTGGGTTTGGTGACCTACTTCGTGGTGTTCGTCGAGCGCGGTCAGCGCAAGATCTTGGTCAACTATGCCCGCCGCCAAGTGGGCAACAAGGTCTATGGTGGTCAGGCATCGCACTTGCCGCTCAAGCTCAATATGTCGGGTGTGATTCCGCCCATTTTTGCCTCCTCCATCATTTTGTTGCCCGCCACCGTGGTGAGCTGGTTCAGCTCTGGCGACAGCATGCGCTGGCTCAAAGACATTGCTGGTGCTTTGTCACCCGGTCAGCCCGTGTATGTGATGCTGTACGCCGCAGCAATCGTGTTCTTTTGCTTTTTCTATACGGCATTGGTGTTCAATAGCCGTGAGACGGCAGACAACTTGAAGAAAAGCGGCGCATTCATCCCCGGTATTCGCCCCGGCGAACAAACCGCCAAACACATCGACAAGATTTTGGTTCGACTGACCATGGCCGGTGCCATCTACATCACCTTTGTGTGCTTGTTGCCCGAGTTTTTGATTTTGAAATACAACGTCCCGTTCTACTTCGGTGGCACGTCTTTGCTGATCATTGTGGTGGTGACCATGGACTTCATGGCCCAGGTGCAAAACTACCTGATGAGCCAGCAATACGAGTCACTGTTGAAGAAGGCCAATTTCCGCACGAGTTTGGGTGGCTAAAGACACATGTCCAAAGATGATGTGATCCAAATGCAGGGCGAGGTGGTTGAAAACCTGCCCAACGCCACATTTCGGGTGAAGTTGGAAAACGGGCATGTGGTGTTGGGTCACATTTCTGGAAAGATGCGAATGCACTACATCCGCATCCTGCCAGGTGACAAGGTAACGGTTGAATTGACGCCCTACGATTTGAGTCGGGCCAGGATTGTGTTCCGCGCCAAGTAAGGCGCGGGGCCAAAGAGGTTAAGCAAGTTGACAATGTGCCCGGATTGATTTCGGGTTTTTAGGAGAGTGAAATGAAGGTTTCGGCTTCGGTCAAGAAAATTTGCCGCAACTGCAAGATCATCCGTCGCAAGGGTGTGGTTCGTGTGATCTGTACAGATCCGCGCCACAAACAGCGCCAAGGTTGATGGACTGGGATTAAAGAGGACGCACATGGCACGTATCGCTGGTATCAATATTCCTCCGCACAA
>Ga0114977_10001884_pt1 | contig 13767 bp, 9 predicted proteins | sample S_130805_MF_Meta_FD_87026 | JGI IMG/M metagenome (GOLD analysis project Ga0114977, IMG submission 87026) | Freshwater microbial communities from Lake Simoncouche, Canada to study carbon cycling - S_130805_MF_MetaG | ecosystem: Environmental > Aquatic > Freshwater > Lake | place: Lake...
CGCGCCACCCCCCGCCGCACCCCCTCCCGAACATCAGGATGCGCCAGTCCCTCCAGCGCGTCCGCACGCTGCCGGAGACTCACCCCATGCAGATTCACCGCCCCATACTCCGTCACCACCCACTGCACGTGCCCCCGCGACGTCACCACCCCAGCCCCGGGCGTCAGCTCATGCACAATCCGCGACACCTTCCCGCCCATCGCCGTCGCCGGAAACGCCAGCATCGCCTTCCCGCCTCGCGACAGCGCCGCCCCACGCAGAAAATCCATCTGCCCGCCAATCCCCGAATAGATCCGGTGCCCGATCGAATCCGCACACACCTGCCCCGTCAGATCAATCTGGATCGCGCTGTTCACCGCCACCAGCCGGTCCAGCTTCCGCAGCAGGTTCGTGTCGTTCGTCCGGTCGCACGGGTGAAACTCCACCAGCGGATTGTCGTCCACAAAATCAAACAGCCTCCGGCTCCCCGCCACGAAACTCGTCACCGTCCGCCCCGGATGCACCGCCTTGTTCGCGTTCGTTACCACTCCGCCCTCCATCAGCGGAATCAGGCCATCTGAAAACATCTCCGTGTGCACCCCAAGCCCCACCTTGTTCCCAAGCCGCGCCAGTACCGCATTCGGAATCGCTCCAATCCCCGTCTGAATCGTGGATCCATCCTCTACAAGCTCGGCAATCAACTCGCCAATCCGCGCCGTCACCGGCGTCTCCGGCTCAATCACCGACTCATGCAGCGGCCGGTCCGTCGCCACAAACGCATCAATCCGCGCCAACGGCAGCGTCGCCGCACCATGCGTCCGCGGCATCCGCACGTTGATCTCCGCAATCACCATTCCCGCCTCGTCCACCGCCGCACGCGCCGCATCCACCGACGTCCCCAGCGAGCAAACCCCGTGTCGGTCCGGCGGCGACACCTGCACGATCGCAGCATCCAGCGGAATCGCCCGACTCCGGAACAACCCGGGAATGTCCGACAGAAACACCGGAATGAAATCCGCCCTCCCTTCCGCAATCGCCGTGCGCACCGCCGCCCCCGCAAAAAACGAAACCGAACGCACCCGCTCCTCCACCCCACGCTCCGCAAACGGCGCCGGTCCCTGCGTGTGCAGATGATACAGCAGCACTCCCTCAAGGTCCATGCGCCCGCACAGCGCCTCCACCAACGGCGTCGGCGTCGCCGCCGCCCCATGCAGAAACACGCGCATCCCCCTGCCAATCCGCGCCACCGCCTCCTCCGCACTCACCGCGCGGGACTCCCAGCCAGAGGCATCGACAGATCGGATAGGCTTCATGAACCCCCAGTCATGCCGCTGTTTCCACCGCCGTCAAAGCCGGGACCGCCATTTGCCAGGTTCCGCTCAGTGAAACGGAAGCCATGCGTAGCCGCACCCCAAACACTGACAGAATGTCATCCCGTGGGATGCCAGACATCCCCCGATCCACCCCCACCCCCCAACCAAAATGATCCATCAAGTCACCGGCGACATTCTCCTCACCAAAGCTCAGGTCATCGCCCACGGCGTCGCCCCCAATGACGATTTCCATTCCGGCCTCGCCCTCGCTCTCCGCGAACAATGGCCCGCCCTCTACAAGGACTTCCGCCACTTCCACCATCAGGAACACCCGGACGCAGGCACCCTCTGGATGTGGGGCACCACCGGCGGTCTCCGCATCGTCAGTCTCTTCACCCAGAACGCCGCCACCCACGCCGGCGGCCACGCAGGCAAAGCCAGCATCGAAAACGTCAACCACGCCCTCCGCGCCCTCCACAAACTCGCCGAAAAGGAACAATTCACCAGCATCGCCCTCCCTCGACTCGCCACCGGTGTCGGCGGTCTCGACTGGCCAGACGTCGAACCTCTCATCGAACACCACCTCGGTAGCCTCAACATCCCCGTCATCATCTACTCCACCTACGCCGCTGGCAAACAAGCCTCCGAACCGCTTACCTGAACCATCCCACCCTATCCACTCCATCCCGGCCGGTGCGCTCCCCAGCGCCCCGGCCGTTTTCTTTCCCCCCTCACAAAAAAAGAGCCCCCCCGCTCAGTCGAACGGGAGGGCTCTCGTTTGAATTCGATTACGAACTCAGTCCGTCATCAGGGATTCTCACGAACCCGCATGTACAGACGCGGCGGATTGCCAGTCGGGAACAGCGCCGTAAGATTCACCGTCACCGTCGTCGTCGATCCACCAGACGGAATCGTATCATTGATGCGGTATGGCCATGGATCTTCGGTCAGGTTCGAACTCGCTTCCAGCGTGTACACCTTGCCGACCTTCGAATTCCACGTCAGCGTCGCCTGATTCGTCGCCGCATCGTAACTCACGTTAGACACTTGGAACAATGGAGGCGGAGGCGGCGGATTCGTCGCCACCGAGATCGGCGACTCACCACCAGCCAACCGCGCCACATTCTCTTCGCTGAGGAACTCCGCGAAGACCGCAAAGTCATCCATCAGCCCCTTCACCGAATTGTTGCCGCTCGAACCGTTCGGCTCAGCACCGATCGTCAGGCGGTTGATGTCCGCAGGCAGTCCCGCCGCAGAATCCGTGGACAGGATGAGCGCACCGTTCTTCCACACTTCCTTGCGCGGGCCCTTCTTCTGATACACGAAGTGCTCCCAGACTCCCGTCATGGCGTCGCCAGGTCCAGCCGTCCGCTGCAAACCGTCCGCACAGCACCCAGCCGAGTCGAAGTAGATGTTCCCATCACTCCATGGCGAGTGCGCCTGGAAACCGCGGAAGTTGTTGTTGCTCGAAGGCGATGACGCCCAGAACGCACTGCTATTCGCAATGCTGTCCAGTTTCTGCCAGAACGAAACCGCCACCTGGTCTTCCGGAAACGGCCCAGGATTCGAGTTCGTCATGCGCCAGTAACCCACAGGATTCGAAGCCAGCACAAGGCTGCTGTAGCTCGGCGCACCAGGAACGGAAATGCCACTGTTGTAGTGAGCAGCAATCTCCGCATCGGTCAGCACCGTGTTGTAGAACGCCACTTCATCAGCGTCACCAGGCCAGCCAAACGCACCGTCTGCACGGGTACCGACCCCAAATCCGCCAGCGATGCCGGGCACGTAGGTCTTCACATCGCTCGTGATGCGCAACTGGCCATCAACATACACTCGGGCTCTCGAACCATCCCATGTCGCCACCACGTGCGTCCAAGCACCCGGCACCGGAGGCGCACCGTTGTTCCCGGTAATGTTCACCGCCGTCGCGAGGCCGTCGCTGTAGTACGTCCGCAGGTTCCAGCCGCTGTCGCTCTGATAGATTAGCCATCCCTTCCGCGGTGCAGCAAAGTCACCACAGGATAGCGCACAAGTAAGTCCTCCCGGGGCGTTCGCCTCCGCAGGCTTGAGCCACGCTTCCGTCGTCCAGAGCGTCGGATTGAGCGCCGCATTGAATGGAGTCAGCGTGGTTCCCACCCTAGCGAACGAGGCCGCCCCGTCCGTCGCCGCCGGAATCCCAGGCGCTTCAAAGACCGCCTGCGGTGCCCGCAGATCGCCATCGCTGCCGAGCGAACCGAGGTTCGAAACGGTCGCGGCCGCATTCGGAATCGCCAGACCAAACCACTTGGCGTTCTCCACGTGCGCCCCGTGACCAGCATTGCTCAGGCCGAAGTCAATTGCCTTGTCCGTAGCCCCGCCGCTGAAGCCTTGGCCTGTCGCCGTGCGGGTCGTGTCGGCTCCGAAGAACTTCGCGTCGAAGCCGTGGATCTTGTCAGCCTCGGCACCAGCCGTGCTGCCGTTGAAGTCCCAATAAGCCAGCAGGTCGAGCTTCGTCGGATCCGGATTGAGCGTCGGCACCGAAGTTTTGAGGGTCGGATTCGACGGCCACTTGATTTCCGTGAGGTCGTCCCACTTGTCGCCATCGCTGTCGAGCTTGTTCGGGTTGGTACCCGTATTCGTCAGGCTGACATACGTTCCGGTGTTCGTTTCCACGTTGTCTCCGAGACCATCACCGTCCGTATCCGTCTTCAGCGGATCCGTCCCCGTGTTCAGCGTGCTCACCCACGTGCCAGTCTTCGTTTCCACACCGTCCCGCAGCGTGTCACCATCCGTGTCCGGATTGTTCGGCTTCGTGTTCGCGAGGTACTCGCTGATGTTGTTCACACCGTCGCTGTCGAGGTCGAGGAAGCGGTCGTCAGCGAACTTGTTAAGGCCATTCGCATCCTCATACTGGTCCTGCATCCCGTCCCCGTCCGTGTCGGCATTCGGCGGCACCAAAGCCGGATCGTTCGGACGCATCCCACCAGCCAGCAGCGCAATCTGCGCGTCCGTCAGGGCGTCTCCGTACACCGCCACGTCGTCCATCAGACCAGCCATGTTCAGGCTGCCGGCATCCGTACCAATGAAGAACCTCGTGAAGTTCTTCGGCAGATCACTCGTGTTCGTGCCCTCGCGGACCTTAACACCATTGACCCAGATCGCCTTCGTGTCGCCGTTCTTGTTGATCACAATGTGCTCCCAGACCCCCAGCGAAAACCCGCCGGCAGTGTCAATCCGCTGCGTGCCGCCATCACAGCAGCCCACCGAGTCAAAATAGACATTCCCGTTCGACCACGGAGAATGCACGTTGATCCCGCGCTCAACATCAAGCGAGTTGGCGTAGATCGACGAAGAATCCGGCGTCGCATACAAGTTCTGCCACCACGAGATCGCCACCTGATCCTGCGCCGACGCAATGTTCAGGAAGCCACCGCCGTCCACGACGACGCCAGTCCCGAAATTGCCGGAGCCACCCATATCGACGGCCTTGTCGCCAACGATACCCGTGCGGCCCGCTGCATCCGGAGAGAACACGGTCCCCGCCTTCAGCGTGCCAGGGAAGCCCTTCACCTTGTCGAGCGTCTTCGTCGGATCCGTGTCCGTGTTGAAGTCCCAATACGCAACCAAGTCCAATTGACCCGGACGCAGCGGACGCGATGCCGCATTCGTCGGATTCGACGTGCTGTACAGCGCTTCCGCTGCATCGGAGAATCCGTCACCATCCGTGTCGGTCACATGCGGATTCGTCCCCGCACTGGCCGCACTCAGGAAGATCCCATTATTGGTCTCCGCCCCATCATTCAGTCCGTCGCGGTCGGTATCCGCAATCAGTGGGTTCGTGCCCGTATTCGAAGCACTCACCCACGTGCCAGTCCCCGTCTCCGCTCCGTCAGCAAAGCCGTCAGCGTCGGAATCCGTGTTGTTCGGCTTCGTCCCCCTCGCGAACTCATTAGCATTGTTCAGGCCGTCAACGTCAAGGTCGCCGGCGGCCGTCAGTACTGTAAGGTTCGGCGCAAAACGCAGTTCCCAAGCGTCCGCAAGTCCATCGCTGTCGGTATCGTTCGGGCCGACCAGCGACGCAGGCGACGCTCCAGTCGCCAGATTGGAAACCTCCAGCGGCGTCAGTTCCCGCGAGAAGAACGCCACGTCGTCCAGCCGCCCGCTCACCGCTTCCCCCTGATTGACAGAATTCCCGATGAACAGTTCCGTGAAATCCGTCGGCAGCGGCGCGGTATTGACGCCAGCCAGCATCTCCGAGCCATTCACATAAATCCGCTTCGTGTCCCCGGCCTTGACGAGAACAATGTGATTCCAGGTGGAAATCCACGTCGCCCCAGGATTCACAGAAACACGGTTGAGCCCGCCATCGCAGCAGCCACCGGTATCCCAGTAGATCGACCCGTCACTCCACGGGGTGTGCGCGCTGAACGCACGTTCCACCGTCGCAGAATTCGCAAAGAACGTCGTCTGGTTCCGCTGTTCGCCAAGGTTCTGCCAGAACGAAATCGAAAGCTCGTTCGTCAGCCCCGCCGCATTCAGAAACGACGCGTCCGTCACATGCATCCGGTGTCGGTCGTTCCCGAACAGCATTGCACGGTCAGTGCCGGCACCAGTTCGGCCGCTGGTCACAACGTCGAATTGGGCACCATTAAGCAAAACCCCGACGTTCCCGGCATGGGCGTCGATGGAGAGGCCCGCGCCCACGTTGTCAAAGTTCCACCACGCGATCAGATCGCTGGCGTGTCCGCTCTGGGCAAGGCCCAGTAACAGCGGCGGCAGTAGGTTTAAGAGTGGTTTTTTCATGGGGATGACAGTGAATCCTGCCGAATCGGTGATTTTTTCGACAGTTACATGCAGGTTAGCGGATTCTTAATGTTCATGTCACGACAAAACCGCGCCAGTTTTCCCAAAAACCCCACCCAATCCAACGCAAAGTCCCGCTTTTCCGGCGCTCCTCACAACTCCCTAGTGTCGTCGACCTCAGCTCATCTCCTTCCAGTGATGCCGCGGATACCGCCGCTCCATCTCTTTTTTGATCGCCGGGTAATGATTCTTCCAGAATCCCGCCAGATCCCGCGTGATCTGAATCGGCCGGTGATTCGGCGCCAGAATCGTCAGCACCAGTGGCACTCGTCCAGCCGCAATCCGCGGAGTGTCCTTCTGCGTGAACAACTGCTGCATGAAAACACTCAGGCTCGGCTCCTCCGGGCGCGTGTAGTCAATCTTCACCTTCTTCCCCGTATCGATCTCCACCCGCTCCGGCGCATGCCGGTCCAGCGCCGCCGCCTGACTATGACTCAGCCACCCATGCAGCGCCGGCAGCGGATCCAGATCCTTGATGTCACGGAACCCGCGGCTCCCGTGAAACAATTCCTCCAGCACCAGCCGATGGTCATCCTCCCCAAAAACCGGCAGCTCCAGCTCCGGCATCGCCGCCCGCAGAAAATTCAGCCGCGCCATCCACTGCAGCACGTTGTCAGACCAGTTCGCCAGCGCCAGCCGCCCCCGCAGCACTTCCTCCGCCAGAATCGCCGCCGCCGCATTCGCCTCAGGTTCGCCACTCTGCCGCTCCCGGATCACCAGATCGCGGAACCGCACCCTCTCGCGCTGAATCACCCGCCGCTGGTTCGCATCGAAATACGGTGCCTTCTCCAACTCGAAATCCTCCGGAAACAACTCCCCTAACCAGTCTTCCTCCAGCGACGTCAGCAACTGCAGCGTCACCTGCAATTCACGACCCTGCACTTCGGTGATCTCCGCCGCCGCCAGCAGTTCATGCCCGCGGCACACCGTCTCCGCCGCCGCACTCCCGCGCCGCCCACCCACCACATCGCAGGCCGCTCCCCCGGAACTCGTCCGCCGCGCCACCTGATCACTGAACCCAGTCAGCACCACCCGCGCCAGCACCTCGCCACTCGGCGGCTCAGGATCCGTAAACCGACGCTCGCCCGCAATCGCCGCCAATCGCTCCGCCAATCGCGCCGCCTCCGCCGCCGCACGACCATTCAACCCCACCGCCCCGCACGCGTCCGGCTGAAAATTCCGGTCCGCCGCCATCCGCCACGCCCTCAGCAGCGGCTGAAAATCACTCCGGTCGTCAGGATGCTGCCACGGCCCCACCGCCCCACGCGTGAAAATCGACCGCCCCTGCAGCAGCGCCACCGCCATCGCCACCGCCGCCACACAATCATGCGCCTTCGCCGCCTCCATCAGCCGCGCATGCCGCGGATGCAGCGGATACCGCGTCAGCGCCCTCCCCGTCTGCGTGATCCCTCCCCCGCCATCAATCGCCCCTAACTCCCGCAGCAGCACCACCGCTCGCTCCATGCTCCGCGGATCCGGCCGCTCGAACCACCGGAACGCCTCCAGATCCTCCACCCCCGCAGCCTTCAGCGTCAGCACCACCTCCGCCAGATCCAATCTCAGAATCTCCGGCACTTCCGCCGCCGCCCGCCGCCCGTGCGCCTCCTCACTCCACAATCGCCAGCACGTCCCCGGAGCCGTCCGCCCCGCACGCCCCGCACGCTGGTCAGCACTCGACCGCGCCACCGGCTGCACCGTCAGGGTGTTGATCCCACGGTTAGGATCCCACGCCGCCATCCTCGCCAGCCCCGCATCGATCACAATCTGCACGCCATCAATCGTCAGCGATGTCTCCGCCACATTCGTCGACACAATAATCCGCCGCGGCCCCCCCGCCCGCACCGCCGCATCCTGCTGCGACGGCGGCAACTCCCCATGCAGCGGCACAATCTCAAACGCCTTCGCCCACTTCTCCCGCCCTAACGCCTCGATCGTCTTGCGGATCTCATACGCCCCCGGCATGAAAATCAGCGCGTGTCCCTCCCTCCGATTCGCTAGCGCCTCCCCGCACACCCGCGCCGCGTGATCCCACAGCTCGCCTTTGATCGCGATCTTCTTCGGCGCATACCGCATCTCCACCGGATAGGTCCGGCCCGCCGATACCAGATGCACCGCTTCCGGCCCCAGATACGCCCGCAGCGCCTCCGTCTGCAGCGTCGCCGACATCACCAGAATCCCCAGATCCGGCCGCTTCGTCACCTGCAGCTCCAGCGCCCGCGCCAGCGAAATGTCCCCGTACAGATGCCGCTCGTGAAATTCATCAAACACCACCGCCGCCACTCCCCTCAACTCAGGATCATCCACCATCCGTCTCAGCAGAATCCCCTCCGTCACAAACCGGATCCGCGTCGCCCGCCCAGCCACATTCTCAAACCTCACCTGATACCCGACATCCTCCCCTAACCGCACCCCCATCTCCTCAGCCACCCGCCTCGCCAGCATCCGCGCCGCAATCCGCCTCGGCTGCAGCACCACAATCTCCCCGCCTCCCGTCAACCCGCCACGATCCAGCATCTGCGGCAACTGCGTCGACTTACCAGACCCAGTCGGCGCTTCCACAATGAATCGCCGACACGGCACAGCCCCGCCCCACGCCGCCGCCAGCGCAGGCTCGATTTCATAAATTGGCAGTCGGAATTCCATGCGGAAACCCTACAGAGCAGCCCCGCGCGGCGCTCACAAGCGCCCCGGCACGGTTTTTACGATGGCCGCCAGCCCGCCTCGCACTCGACGCAGCACCAACTCACTTCGCCGCCGTCTCGGCCGGAGCCTTGCCGTGCGCCAGTTCCTTCGCCTTCGTCTTCGCTTCCTCGCCTTCCGCAATGATCTTGCCAGTCGCATCCAGCAGCTTGTAATTCGGAATCCCCTTCGGCGCCATCGCCGCAAACACCTTCTCCTTCTGCCACTTGCCCTGCGGCACCCCAGGGAAATTGAACTTCATGTCCTTCATGAACGAAATCATCCCCGCTTCATCCTGGTCACAGCTCAAATGCACCACCTCAACCGTCTTCGATGACGCAATATCAGAATCATACGCCTCCGCAAGATGCGGAGCCGCCGCCCGGCACGGTCCGCACCACGACGCTCCCCAGTAAATCAGATAGTGCTCCGGTGCCTTCTCCGCAAAAATATCATGCTTCTTCAGCCGCTTGCCGTCGAGCTTCACCGTGTTCCCCGCCAGCGCCTTCGCAACCTCACCAGTCTTCGCCTTGTCCGCATTGTCCGCCGCAGCAGCCGCCGCCGCCTTCTCCTTGTCCTGCGCCGCAATGAAATCCCGGTCTTCCTGACTCAATTTCTCCAACGGCACCGTCACCGCCTTCCCGTTCTTCATCTTGATCGTCGCCTTGTCAGCCTTCACCCCCGTCAACTCACCCTCAAACGACTTGGATGCATCGTCAGCACTCGTCCATTTGCGGATCGCAGCTGGCGCAGAAACGGCAATCGCCGCAAAGACAATCGAAAGAAGAATGGTTTTCATTTGAATCAATCTGCGCCCTCTCGCCCATTTCCGCAACCGCGCGAAAGCGGATCCCCGAACCCGCTTTTCGCATTGTCCCCGCCCGTCGGCAGCCACACCTTCCTACCCCACTCACCTCCACTCCCGTATGCCCCCCATCGCCTTTGTCACCGGAGCCAGCCGCGGGCTGGGCCAAGGTTTCGCTCTCACCCTCGCCCGCGCAGGCTACGACCTCATCATCTCATCCCGCAACGCCGCAGACTGCGCTGCCACCGCAGACGCCATCGTCGCCCTCGGCCGCCGCTGCACCGCCGTTTCCCTCGATGTCAGAGACTTCAACAGCATCCAACTCGCCGCCGCCACCGCAGAAGCCGCCTTCGGCCGCATCGACGTCCTCGTCAATAACGCCGGCTGCAATCGCCGCAAACCAGCCCTCGAAGTCACATGGGACGACTGGAACACCGTCCTCGAAACCAACCTCCGCGGCACCTTCTTCGTCAGCCAGGCCGTCGCCCGCGGCATGATCCAACGCCAGTCCGGCCGCATCATCAACATCGGCTCCGTCACCTGCGTCGCCGGTTACGCCGGCCTCGCCCCATACGGAGCCAGCCGCGGCGGCGTCAAACAACTCACCATGAGTCTCGCCTCCGACTGGGGCCCCCACAACATCACCGTCAATTGCCTCGCCCCAGGCTGGTTCCGCACCGAACAAAACCGCGTCATGTACGACGACGCAGGCTGGGTCGACTACCTCAGCGAACGCATCCCTCTCGGCAGACCCGGCAAACCCGGCGATCTCGACGGCGCCCTCCTCTTCCTCGCCAGCGAAGCTTCCGCCTACGTCACCGGCCAAACCCTCCTCGTCGACGGCGGCATCTCCGTCGGCCAAGTCCGCGCCCTCCCTCAGGCCCCGACTCCTCCCGCTCCTTGAAAACCACCGTCTGTCACAAATTCGTCACCACGCACTGCATTGCCTGATCACCCGCACAGCGTCTCTTCATCCCACATGCATACTGTTCTAGTGGTCGATGACGAGACAGACATTCTCGAACTGGTGGTCTTCAACCTCGAACGCCAGCAATTCAAGGTCCTCACCGCTGACAACGGCATCTCCGCCGTCCAGATCGCCAAAGAAAAAATCCCGGACCTCATCGTCCTCGACCTCATGCTCCCAGGCATGGACGGCTTCAGCGTCTACCGCGAACTCCGCGCCGACCCACGCACCAACAGCATCCCCGTCCTCATGCTCACCGCCAAAGGCGAGGTCAATGACCGCATCGCCGGCCTCGAACTCGGTGCCGACGACTACGTCACCAAACCCTTCAGCCCGCGCGAACTCCTCCTCCGCGTCCGCGCCCTCCTCAAGCGCACCCGCAAGGTCACCGCCGACGCCAGCCTCAAATCCGGCGACTTCCTCCTCGAACGCAATACCCTCAAACTCTTCCTCGCCGGACGTCCCGTCGACCTAACCGCCACAGAATTCAAACTCCTCCGCCTCCTCGTCGAAGCCAGTGGCGAGGTCCAGGAACGCGACGCCCTCCTCCGCGAGGTCTGGGGCTACTCCGACACCATGCTCACTCGCACCCTCGACACTCACGTGAAACGCCTGCGCGAAAAACTCGGCAAACACGCCGAATGCATCCAGACCGTCCGCGGCGTCGGCTACCGCTTCGTCTCCTCCCCCACCCCGGCGTGACCCCTCGCCAGGCATGACTCCGCTCGAACTCCTCCTCATCATCCTCTGCCTCCTCCTCGGCGCAGGCTACCTCCAACAGCGCCGCCGCCGCTCCTCCCAGCCAGCTTCCCCAGGCAGCGAAGCCGACCGCGCCGGCGTCCTCGAAAGCGTCCTCGAAGGCCTCGGCGACTCCTGCCTCCTCCTCAACAGTCAGCACCACATCGCCTTCGCTAACCACGAAACCCTCGACCTCTTCCAGGTCGCCGGCGACCTCCGCGGCCGCCCCCTCTCCTCCCTCATCGGCGACGAACGCATCCTCCAGTTCATTCGCCGCCTCGATACCTCCGGAGCCAAATGGGCCGAAGAAGAATTCCGCAGCCCCATCGTCCGCGGCAACCTAGCCGATGAACGCTTCCTCGTCGTTTCCGCCGCCCCAGTCCAACTCTCCGGCGACGCCCCCGGCCGATACCTCCGCGTCGTCATCCGCGACGAAACCGACCGCCACGAAACCGAACAGATCCGCAAAGACTTCGTCGCCAATGCCTCCCACGAACTGAGGACCCCCCTCTCCATCATCAACGGCTACCTCGAAAACCTCCTCGAAGGCGACATCGACGACCCCGCCATGTCCCGGAAAGCCCTCATCACGATGCAGAAACACGGCGAACGCATCGCCCGCATCGTCGAGGACATGCTCACCCTCTCCAAATTCGAATCCGTCGGCGAAAAAGGCATCGCCGGCCTCCGCGCCGTCTCCTTCTCCTGCCGCGAATGCGCCGAAGACGTCATCGAACGCCTCGCCCCTCTCGTCGAAGAAAAACGCGCCCGCTTCCGCCTCGACTTCCCGCCAGACGGCGCAGACGACATCAAAGGCGACCGCTTCTACTGGGACCAGATCTTCTTCAATCTCATCGAAAACGCCCTCAAGGAAAATAAACCAGGCAATCTCGAAATCGCCGTCACCATGGCCCGCGAAGACGCCGCCTCCGTCATCCGCATCGCCGACAACGGCATCGGCATCCCCCGCGCCGACCTCCCCTTCATCTTCAAACGCTTCTACCGCGTCGCCAAACACCATAGCCAGAAAATCAAAGGCACCGGCCTCGGCCTCTCCATCGTCCGCCGCGCCGTCGAATCCCACGGCGGCACCATCTCCGTCGACAGCACGCTCGGCCTCGAAACCGTCTTCACCATCCGCCTCCCGGACTATCTCCCGGATCCGGAACCGCAGCCGGCCGCTCCAGCCGACTGACCCCTCACTCCCCGCGCCGCCGCTGCAGCAGCGCCACCACTCCTAACGCCGCAAACGCCAGCCCCATCAGCCCCAGCGCCGTCGTCAGCGCACGCTCATAACGCATCGCCTGCACATCGTCATACAGGGTGATCGACAGGGTCCTCGTCACCCCGGGAATGCTCCCCCCGACCATCAGCGCCACCCCGAACTCACCCACGCTGTGCGCAAAGGTCAGGACCATCCCGGACACCACTCCCGGCCACGCCACCGGCACCGCCACCCGCAGGAATCTCCGCCACGGCGACGCCCCCAGACACGCCGCCGCTTCTAACTGATCCCGCGGCACCGCCGCAAACCCCGCCATGAACGGCCGCACCGCAAACGGCAGGTTGAACAGCACCGACGCCACCAGCAGCCCCGCAAAACTGAACGGCAATGGCCCGCCCGTCCACTCCAGCCACCGCGCCCCCACCCAAGTCCGCGGCCCCAATGCCATCAGCACAAAAAAACCTAACACCGTCGGCGGCAGCACCAGCGGCAGCGCCGTCACCGCCTCCACCACCACCCGCCACCTGTTCCGCGTCGTCGCCAGCCACCACGCCAGCGGCAACCCAGCCACCAGCAGCACCAGCGTCGTCGCCAGCGCCAGCCTCACCGTCAGCCAGAGCGCCGTCGTGTCCATCACCGCCTAACTGGTGTCAGCCCTCCACGCCTCAGCACCACCCCGCCTTCCGGCCCACACAGCCACTCGCTGAACGCCCTCGCCTCCTCCGCCTCCGCCGTCCGCTTCATCACCACCCCGGCATGCACCAGCGGCTCATGAACCGTCTCCGGCACCATCCACGCCACACCCTCCGCCGCCATCGCCGGACTCAACGTCAGCGACCACGCCACCAATCCAGCCTGCGCCGACCCCGACGCCACATACTGCGCCGCCTGCGCCACATTCTCCGCAAACACCAGCCGCTCCCGCACCGCGGCTTCAATCCCCGCACGCCCCAGCGCCTCCATCGCCGCCCGCCCGTACGGAGCCAGCTCCGGATTCGCCACCGCCACCTTCTTCACCCGAGGATCCAGCAACACCCGCAACCCCTGCCCCTCCACATCCAACCCGCTATCCTTTCTCACCCACAACGCCAATCGTCCCTCCGCAAACCCGAACGGCGCCCCGCCCACCCCCGCCGCCGCCAGCGCCGCCGGCCCCATCTCATCCGCCCCCAGAAATACATCAAACGGCGCACCCTCCATCGCCTGCGCCTGCAAGGTC
>Ga0114977_10001885_pt1 | contig 13763 bp, 8 predicted proteins | sample S_130805_MF_Meta_FD_87026 | JGI IMG/M metagenome (GOLD analysis project Ga0114977, IMG submission 87026) | Freshwater microbial communities from Lake Simoncouche, Canada to study carbon cycling - S_130805_MF_MetaG | ecosystem: Environmental > Aquatic > Freshwater > Lake | place: Lake...
CCGAATCGCGCTGATGCACTCCATTTGATCAGCCACCGAGCCAGCCGCACGATGTCCTGACTGGCGCCGCAGGCGCTGTCGTACTCGAGTATGGGTTGCTCAAAGGCCAGCGCCTCTGAAGCTTCCTCTGCGCAGCGAACGGCCATTGGCACGAGACTGTGTCCATAGTCCGCCTGCAACGCAGCGCGAACTTGCACGCACAAATGACTTTGATCCGAAACTTGGTTGACCAACAATTTCAAACCGTAAAAATCGTGGCGCGCGCGGGTGTACTCGTTGACCAGACTGAAGAGTCGGGGAATCGTGGAAAACGATGCGGCGTCGGCCAGCACGACACCAAGGGCCAGATGCGCAGCAAACAAGGCTTGCTGAAGAAAAACGGAAGAACCCGGCGGTGTATCGAGAACGACAAAATCAGGCGCCTGCTTACCGAGCGAAGCAATTCGATCCAGAAGCCAGGCTGGATGTTGCTTGAGCACGGACTCAAATTCTTCCAGTTCGGTCTTCAGCGCGATGCCAAACGGGATGAACCTGACACCAAAGGGGCTCCTGAACATTGATGTCGCTGAGATACCGTCGCGCACAATACCTGCAATGTCGAGTGGGTCCATGGCCAGATGCAAGCGCAGTGCGTTTTGCACGTCCAGATCGATCAGCAGCACGCTCTTGCCCTCGCGAGCCAGGGCAATGGCAACGTTGGCTGCAAGCGTGGTCTTTCCGACCCCGCCTTTGCCGGAGATAAAGGCAATGACTTGCATCGGGGTCTATGGCATCAAGAAAGACGACAGCGCCAATATTGCGGATCAGAACGAAAACAGGGGGCCGAGACCATCAAACGCGTAGCGCAGATAGACGCTCCCGGCTTGCTGAGCAAAGTTGCGGCTGTTTTCAAAAGCCAGTCGACCGCCGAAGATAAACCTTGGCGTCAAGGGGTACTCAAACGCACCGTACAGGTTGTAGCCGAGCCCGGAGCCCGATTCAGCTTCGTAATACGTGGGATAGGTGGTCCCGGCCTTCAGGGTCCAGGCATTTTGAAAAACCGGATCGTTCGGGAAATAGGCCACCCGATCCTGCGAGAACTTCTGCACACTGAAGTCACCGCCCAGTTGATAGCTCAGGCCACCCCGACGCCCAGCCCATTCCCAGGGCATACCAAGACTCAAGTACTGCTGCGGACTGAAATAACCCCCATGTCCAAGCGTGAAAAATCCGAGGTTGTCACGGTAGGCCATCGCCGTCAGATTCAGTCCCAGTTTCAACTTCGAGTTTGCGCTCTGGTAGACGCGCCAATAGGCACCCACGCTGGCCTCGAATTGTGCATTGTCCTTGACCCCTTTTCCACTCAGTTGCGCAGCCCCCAGGTCGACGTAGACACCGCGTTGGTCGCCACCGTAAGCGACTCCGAATTGGGCGCCGGTCTTGACCACGCCACCCCAAGCCTGTAGCGACAGTGGATCGCGCATGCCCGCCGATGAAAGCACGCTGTCGGTGACGGCGCGTCGACTCAGCACGGCTTTGAGGGTGAGATCATCAAGGTGACTGGAAAAACCGAGCTCGCCGACCACATGCGTGACCAGGAATCCGAGCGGCGTGGTGCCAATGCGCATGGTCAGGTCATCGTCGCGATAGCCGATCGAAATTGCCATACCGCTCGCATCCTGATTTGCCACTGGATCAAAGCCGCTCTGCAGTGGCCCCAAGGCAGCTGAACCGACCTTGGCAATATTGCCTGAATCGCTGCGGTTCAAGGCACCCACACCCAGCATGGTCGGAGTCAAACGCAGTGTGAAGGCCCCATTGGCGCTGGCTGGCATGGCGATCTCGACCGGAATTTCAAACTCGTCGAGGCGACCGAGCCCTGGTACACCAGAGCGCGCCCGAAAACGTGGGCTAACGTCGATGGTGGTGGCCAACTTCAATTTGATGGCATTGATTTCATCGCTCAGTGTGGGCTCCGGCTGGGAACTCTGCCGCAACGGCCGCGGTGGCACGGACTGGCTCAATGGAGCAACCACCCTTGCCTCACGCAGGTCTGGAATCGGCAGCAGCCCGGCATGCTGTGCAACTGTTGTCGGCGGCAAATTTGTCGGCGCGGCGGAAGCGGTGAACCTGGGGCGTTCCAGTGCTTGTGCTCGCTCAAAATACAACAGGGCCTGATCAGCATTGCCGCGCTCCTTCTCAACCCGGGCGGCGGCGATCAAGGCTCGCTGATCATCGGGGTTAATTTGGAGTGCAACACTGGCGTGCAGCGCCGCGCTGTCGATCGCCTTGGCACCCAAGGCGACGCCGCTGGCAAACAATCGATGATCCAAATCATTGGGCTCACGTTCAATCGCCCGTTCTGCGGTAGCCAGCGCCTTGCTCGCATCGCCACTGGTGTTTTGAATCCGCGCCAGCGCCATGATCAGGCGCGGTTCGTCTGAGCGCTCCAGTGCCGGACCAAGCACGCGCAGCGCCTCGTCGAGTCGACCTGCCTCCCGCAGGGCGTCAGTCTGACGCAGCGTGTAGGCCAGAATGATCTTGTTCAGGTCTTCCTGCTGCGAGTTCGTCAGACGGCGCGCTTCGCCCAGGCTGCGCAGCACTGGAGCCAGCTCGCCGTCCTGCCTGGTATCGAGCAGGACCCCGGCGTACTGAAGGCGCAGGTCCACATTGTCGGCTGGCGAGCGTTTGACAAGGTCGCGCATCAGACGCAGGGCCTCGACGGGTTGCCCGAGACGGGACCAACATCCGGCCACCTGTGCCAGCAGCGAAATGTCGCCGCCAGCCTGCGACTCGGCTTGCTGCGCCGCCGCCTGTGCTGCCTGCAAATTGCCTTGGGCAAACAGTTGCTGAGCCCGCTGGACTTGGAGGTTGACCGCGAGTCGTTGCAAGTCCTCGCTCATATTCTTGCTGCGCGCGGCCACGGGTATTCGTTCCATCATGCTCAATCCGTCAAGCCATTGCTTTTGCTCGGCGTACAACAAAGCGCGGGCATGCAGGGCTTCAACCAGTTTAGGATGGGTCACGAGCAGTTTGTCGAGCAGGGCCTCGGCTTTGCTCAAGTCACCCTGGCGCTGGTACTGACGCGCCAAAGCAAGTCGGGGCCAGGGATCGGTGGGATCAAGCAACTGGGCGGCTTCAAGCTTGGCCGCGGCCGCTGGGTAATCGGCCGCACGCTCGTCAGCTTCAGCCAGCTTCAGCAGGACGCCAGCCTTGAGTTGCTTGAGACCGTCCATCTTCGAGGCAGTGGCTTCATCCAGCCCCGAAATCATGGTCATGGCCTCCCCTTCTCGTGCCGTCTGCAGCAAGACCGTTATCAAGCCACGAAACGCACCCGGATCAGTGGCAGAGGTCTTGAGGGCCAGCCGGTACATGGTCTCGGCTTTGGCCATCTGGCGCTTTTCCAGCCACAAGTCACCCATCAACACCTGACCCAGGATCTGGCGCTCATCAAGTTTGTTGGCCTCAAGCAACTTGTCTTCCAGGTCCAACAGTTTGCCCGCCTGTCGCGCTGCCAACACTTGCTGCAGCAACGTCCAGTACTGTGCCGTATCGCGCGCTTGTTTCCAGCGTTCGGGGTGCCGGCGATCGTAGCGTATCGCCTCATCCAGTAAGCGAACCGCGTCCCCGAATGCCTGCTGGCGTAAACGGACGGTCCCGAGTCCACCCAGAGCATCGACATCACGCGGCTTTTTGGCCAGGATGGATTGGAAACGCGCCGCAGCCCCTTCCATGTCGCCCTGCTCCAACAGTTTGAATCCGGCCTGACTTGGGCCGGCCCGCACCGCTTTTCTGGTTTCAACCAAAGGACGATCCAGCAGCGCCAAACGCTCCCGCACCGCCTGGTCATCGGGAAAGCGGGAAAGATAGCTGGTAAACAGGGCCCTATCACCACGCCGCGCGTTGAGCCAGACCAAGGCCTGGCTCAGGCTCTTGCGCACTTCCTCGGGCTGCTCCGGCTGCTTCAAGGTCGAGAGCTGGCGGATGCCTTCACGCCGGGCTGACTCGCGATAGGTGAGGTGACGCGCCAGAGCAACAAGGTAACGTTGATTGCCAGGGTTGCTACGGGCCAATTCCGCCAGGCCGCGCCGCGCTTCTTCCCAACCTTCGGCCGTAGCGCCCAGGGTTTGGTAATACTCCAGACCCAATTGCCCGGTTGGCTTGCTGGTACCCAGCGCGCTTCGATAGGTGCTTGTGGCGGCAGCGGCCTGTCCGGACTGTGCTTGTTTGCGCGCGATGCTGAGCGTGGGCGCGCTTTTTCCAGCTTTCAACACGGTTTCAAGCTCGGCCAGACCGGCTGGCGCCGACGGCAACTGCGTGGCACGCTGGTACAACTCCTGCGCCTGGGCAAGGTGGCCGGCGCGCGCCTCAAGCAGGCCAAGGCGCACCAAACCCTCCGGATGGCTCGCATCGGCCCGCAGCAGTTTCTTCCAGGCATCGCTGGCAAGATCGTCCCGACCATTTTGTTGCCAATAGTGCGCCTGCGCCACCAATTGGCGGGTCGCAGCATCATCAGCAGACCAGGCGTCGGCAATGCCAAGACCCAACCCCAACAACAAACAGACCAGCTTCTTCATATGAATCACATTTTGCATGTCAAAGTCACTCCCCAGTCAAGTCGACCGTCCGGCGCGAACCGAAAGCGCTGGTCGATCCAGCCCAGCGAAAAAAGCCCCAGGGCCTGCTCGTAGTAAACCAAGGGAACACCACCCAGCGCAACAATTCTGAGTCGCTGCTGCCTGGCGCCCGTTTTTGCACCCACGGCATACAGGTAGGGCAGCAGCGCCGCAGAAAAGCCGCCGGGGCCGCTCCCCTCAGGCTCTCCAGAATAAGCATTCACACTGGCAGGAGGAACCAGCAGCCTTTCAACCAGCGTCTTCATCCCTTTCATGCGTGCCAGCAAACGGCTGCGCATCGGGTCCTGCGTCGGCATCATGGCCGCCCACAGGTAGGCTCGAATCGCGTCATAGCTCCCCTGATAACCCAACTCAGGATCGAGCACAAAGCCGCGTTCGGGCCGTAGGGCAACCCAGTCAGGGACCAGATAGTGTGGTGTAACCGACTCGATCATGCTGACCGTCGTTGTCACCAATGCCCCCCACACGCCAGTCGGGACTTCGGTCGCCAATCCGCGCAAGACCGGCAAGGGCAGATAGCTTGGGTTGAGCTTCCAGCCACCGGATTTCAAGACAAATCCCTGCGGTCCCGGCAGCAGCACCGGGCCGACTCCGGCGACGTCCACGACCAGTTCCTTTTCAATGCGCGCCTGCATCAATTCGGCAGCTGCCCGCAGGCTGCTGTCACGCCAGCGCCGGGCTGCCTGAAAAAGCACATAGGCCAGCCAGAGGTCGGCGTCGCCCGCCGCATTGTTGTCGATGACGCCCCAGCTTCCATCGGTCCGCCTGCCCCACTTCCAGGCCATGAGGCGGGCCGACAGGTCGCCCTGCGCCAGATTCGCCCGCGTCCAAGCCAGCAATCGATCAAAGCTTGGCCTGTCGTTGGCAACCAGCGCGAAAAACATGGCATAAGCCTGGCTTTCCGAAGTGCTCTGAGCGTCCGCTGAAAAGTCGACAACACGTCCATCAGCCTGAATAAACTTGTCTCTGAAAATGATCCAGTCAGTCCAGCCATCGCAGTTTTCGGCACGTGCCATGCGGGGCGACGTCAACGCCACCGCCACGACCGACTCCAGGAAGTGTCGACGTGAGCGCATCAAAACCAACGATTTCCCGGCACCCATGGGCGCCTCACGCTACTCAAGATGCCTCTGCATGCGTTTGGCTGCAACCTCACGCAAGGCACGGAAGGCGATCGTCGCCAACAGGATGCAAATCAGAACGCCGAGCAAACTGACCAGCACCGGATGGTTCGAAAAGGCCCAACGCAAATGGATGCTTATGGGCAATGAACCAAGATAATAGGTCTCGCCAACTTTGGCGTACCGGTCACCCTTCTCATCAACGACCACAAAATCGCCCTGCACGCTCTTGACTCGATCCGGGTCCAGCAGAATATCGGCAATCTTTCCCAGGTCTACAGCTCTGTCTGCGTACAACAGGACAACACTGCGTCCAGACTGCAAGGGTGACTCAAATGCCATCAGGCTGGTCAAACTACCCCCCTGCAATTTCAAGCTGCCTGCGGGGCGCGGCGTGACCTGAATGTCCTCCTCTTCCCAGCGAAAGATTGTGCGTCGGAATATGTCTGGCTCGCGAACGCGGTGCTCGCCGTCGACTTGCATCAAGGGCAAACGGTCAGCCCACTTGGTCATCAGATGCTGGTCTTTTGCCGAACCAATGACGATCAAATCACGCTGCGCCACCTTGTCCAATTCAGGGGGCGCCACCAGCGCATGACGCAAGGCGGGATAACCAGTAGCCTCGCCCATTCGCCCCATCAGCATCAAATAGGCTCCAATTTCCTGCGCCGCGGGTTGTTCCGGCATCACCACCGCAGTCTCCGAGAGATCTGCCATACGGGTGAACGGAAACCCGATATTTCTGAAGAAGGCCAAGTCCGGCAAGGCGCTGTAATGCGGAAAGCTGCTTAGATCGAAGGTCGACTCCGGGTCGATCGCGCCGCGCAAGTTATCAGTCAGTGAGTCGCGACATTCACCCTCCTTGACCAGATCAAAATAGTACTGAAATTGCAGTTGGCTGCGACCATCGACCCGATGCAGGGGGACAAAGACACTGTCTTCCCGGTAACTGGGCACTTTGTCGAAGAAGGGCACTTTCAACAGGTCCTTGCCCGCCGACTTCTTGTTCGACTCATCAAGTACCAGTGCACGAACGAACTCTCCATTGATGCCAATGTTGAGAGTCGATTTCTTGCTCAGCGGCAAGGCCGTAAAACGATATTTCAATTCAATCGGAACGCCTGGACTGCGCCACGTAAACAGGTCCGGAGCATTGCGAAAATTTACCGATATCACGCCGGGGAAAAATCCCTGCACCTGAAGCTCTTCGGGTTGAGTCAATTCGGCGAACCGTACGGGCCGATCGGTCGGCACCCACGCCGGCGCATCGTACGGCTTGCGGGCTGGTGGTTCTACGTCCTGCGTGACCACGACGCGCTGTCCGCTGAGCGTTCCGTTGCCAAGTACGATGGACCTGACGGCACGCATCAAATCCTGCTCGCCATCACCGGAAATCAGCAGCAACTTGGCGTTCGGGTTGTTCGGATGGGGTTCGATCGACACCGTCGCGGCGGATGTGCTGCTCAGGCCGCCCATTTTTTCACTGCCGTCGAGAAACACGACTGCATTTCCCTCTGGCAAAGCATTCAGGAAGGTTGGGAAGCGTGCGCCACGATAACTGGCAAGACTGCCAAACCAGGAAGCCAGTACGCCAGCCGCCTTGAGTGTTCCGAAAGACGGTGCAGTAACAAAAACGAATGGCAATTTGAGCGTGGCGTTGTCACGCTTTTCAAAAAATGGTAGCGGCAAATACTTGAGATCGTTTGTCAGTGCCAACGGCGCCAGCGTCAGCTCAAGCCGCCCGAGGTTGCTCAGTTCAAGCCATAGCGAACTGTGCAAGGGGTCTTCGCATTTGTAGGTGTAATGCCCGATCAGCCGGAACTGAAGCTTGTTGTAATCGGTGAAGAAGCGCGGATCGAGATCTATCTCACGCCGGTTGGGCATGCCCTTCTCACGAGGCAGCGGCACCACAGCAATCACTTCATCATTGAGCATCACCTTGAGATGACTCAACTCAGCCAGCAGAGCAGGCGAGTAGGAATAGTCAAACTTCAACTTCGCCGACGCCACCACCTCATCGGAGCGAATCGCAAAAGGCAGCGCGATGGACCCATCAACACCGCGCAATCGGATCGGTGTTGAGGCACCCAATTGTTTGAAGCTATACGAGGCGATTCGTTGCCCGGATGCCTCCAGCGTGGCCGTCTTGGGACCCGAAGGTCGGGTGCCAGCAAGACCCGTCCGATCCTGGTTGTCTGCCGCTTTGGGTGACTTGGCTTCGATCGGTGCGCTGATCAACACACCGAGTAAAACAAGCAGCGTCGTCGCTGAACTCAGCTTTGCAGGCAGATAACGAAATACTTGTGACATGACATCAAATTTCATTTTTTCCATACTGGCAACCGCCTCTACGGCCGACTCAGGCCAATTCGCTTGACAAGACGAGCCAAGCCTTCGATACCGACACCAAGCACTTCCCGGATCCCTTGCAGAGGGCGATCGATGTCACGTTCAGGCAACCAGTCTTGCCACGCATCCGCCCGCGAAAAGGTCGCTGCAACGAGTGAACGATAGTCGTCAAGGTTCATATTTTCAAACCGTGCCCGCATCACCAGTCCCTGATTAAATACGATTGCGGCCGGAATGGCGAACTCCCGCTCACCCCGGAACAAGGATATTCTGACCACGCTGCCCTGCTCGACGGCCACTTCCGTCGGCAGTTTGACAGCCAGACCGCCTTCCGAAAAATCGTCCACTTCGCAAGCGACGGTGCGCCCATTGGGTAGCTTGATCATTGCCGGCAAATCGATTTGAACCCGCCAGTGGCGCCTGATCTGTCGTGCCTCCAGCGCGACAGACAGGGTGGCTGCGAGAATTGTCAGGTTATAGGCGGTCCACATCAAATTGAACAAGACGGTGCCGAATTCATGGCTGTTCCACCAGAACAAGCGACCGATGCCGACGAGGAGTCCAGCAATGTTCAATACCAGAATGACAATGTAAGGCATTGAAGTCTTCCAGTCGAAATACTCCTGCTCAACCTGGCCGCCCTTGCCTGTGACATTGAACTGACCCAATTTCGGATTGATCATTGCCAGAGTCGTTGGCACCATGATGTACCAAGCCAAGGCAGTTTCGTAGACTTCCGCCCAGAACGTGTGACGGTGCTTCCCCTGCATCCTGGAGTTGGCAATATTGGCGTGCGTCAGGTGGGGCAAGGCATAGACCGCAATCAAATCGGCCGACGCCTGAATGATGTGCGCTTCGAAGAACAGATAGGACAGGGGCGCCGTGAGAAAGATGATCCGCGGCAACCCATAGAAGAAGTGCAGCATGGCGTTCAAATAGCATAAACGCTGCGGCCAGCGCAGGCCCTTGCCCAGCAGCGGATTGTCAAGTCTGAAAATCTGCGCCATACCTCGTGCCCAGCGGATCCGCTGGCGCACATGCGCCGACAAACTCTCGGTGGCCAGTCCAGCCGCCTGGGTCACTCCCAGGTAGGCCGTGCTGTATCCCAATCGGTGCAGTTTCAGTGCAGTGTGCGCATCCTCTGTCACCGTCTCGGTGGCCACACCGCCAACCTCCAGCAGCATGGTGCGCCGTAACACCGCGCAGGAACCACAGAAGAAGGTTGCGTTCCACAGGTCATTGCCATCCTGCACCAGCCCATAAAACAACTCGCCTTCATTGGGCATAAGCCGGAACAACTGCAGATTGCGCTCAAAGGGGTCGGGCGACAAGAAATGGTGTGGGGTCTGCACCATGGCAAGTTCGCTGTCCTGCAGAAACAGGCCAACCGTGGCCTGCAAGAACGTTCGCGTAGGAATGTGATCACAATCGAAAATCGCAATCAATTCTCCGTCCGTATGCGGCAATGCCGAATTGATATTTCCTGCTTTGGCATGTATGTTGGTGGAACGCGTCAAATAGTTCACTTCCAGCGAGGCAGCAAACTCCCGAAACTCCTCGCGTCGCCCATCATCAAGAAGGTAGACCTTGATCTTGTCTCGCGGCCAGTCCATGGCGAGTGCCGCAATCACCGTAGGCATCACAACAGAGAGTGGTTCGTTGTAGGTCGGAATAAAGACATCTACCGTCGGCCACTTGGACAAGTCCTGTGGCATCGGCACGGGCTTGCGCTTCAACGGCCAGGCTGTCTGGAAAAAGCCGACAATCAAAATGATCCAGGCATACAACTCGGCCGCCAACAAGCCCAAGCCCAGCAGCAGGTCAACACTCTGTTCGATTTGCAAACTGGTAACGCAGCGCCAATACAAGTAACGCGTCGATGCCAGCACTGAAAGACTGACAAGCACCAGGGTCACCAACGTTCCAACGTAGCGACGCATGTACAGGGCGACTGAAACCATGACCAGAGAAAACACAAGTTGCTCGTTGCGCGAAAACGGAATAGTGATCAGCACACCGAACAGGACCAGACAAACAACGGCAAACGCCCCCAACACCCCCGGCGTCGACCACCCCGACCAATTCACCAGTCGATTGCCTGATTCATTGACAAGGCCATACAAATAGCGCGGATTGAGCAAAGAACGCGCGCCAAAGCTCCAGTGCTTTCGCCAGCGTGTCAGAATGGAGCGCGCACTCATCGATCGGCCTGACCGATCAGGTATGCGGCAAGTCGCTGAAAATCGTGCGTCGCCTGACAGCGCGGATCGTAGAACAACACCGGTTGCAAAAACGCCAAAGCCTCACAAACCGCTTCATCCCGGTGAATTCCCACTGGCAACAAACGTTTGCCAAGACGTTGCTGCAGCACTTCCCCGATGTCACGGTTCAGACGCACCGATTCATCTGTCTGGTTCAACAGGTAAACGCTTTCTACTCCCGGACGCTGCACAGCAATCTGATCAATCCAGGTTTCCATCGCAACAATGGTCGAGTACGACGCCGCATCCGCAAGCAACACAATCAGGATCAGATCGGCACAGGCAAAGCCTTGATTCAGGTACACGGAGGGCCCGGGCGGCATGTCAATCAACACCAGATCATCGTCCCCAAAGCCGGTCTGTGCCAACTGGCGCTCCAGCCAATCGGGCTCTTCCACCAACAGGTCTTCAAATGCCTCGCGTTCGGATTCACTGACAAGCCCATAGGGAATGCAAGCCACCCCGAACGGGCTGTCTACCATCGCAGACTGCCAACTCCTGCGTCGCAAAGCCTGCCTGCAAATGCTCTGGCCTTCCGATGCCTCAACACCCAGGTGTAAACGCAAGGCATTTTGTGGATCAAGATCGATCGTCGAGACGCGATCGGCACCAAGCTCTGCTGCCATGGCAACGGCCAGATTGGCGGTCACAGAAGTTTTTCCGACCCCGCCTTTCATTGACGCAACAACGATAACGCTCATACTGTTCCTAGCAGTTCAGCTGATGTGGGTGAAGAAACACTATTTTGCCTTTTGACCTTGGCTTGCAGCGCGCTCGATTCGCCTGAAAACCCGGCTCAATGCGCTGTCAGTGCCATGGCCTGGACGCTCATTCGCATCCTGTTCAAGCCATCCCTGTTTTTGACGCTTCGAGAGTGCCGGTATCGTGAAGCGCGCGTCAATCGCCATGGATTTCACCAATGGCCACCGGTTCTCAGCATGACTGGCCTCTGCTTCCCGGTTAAATTCCCGAAAGCCGTCGACGTCACGCCAGAAGGGCTTGAATAGCGCGCCTACATCATCAAACCGTTTGGGCACCCTCAAGTCCCCCCCACATACGGATTGCTCTTGCGCTCCCGCCCAAACGTGCTCTCCGGTCCATGGCCCGGAATAAAAACCGTCGAATCACCCATGGGCCAAAGGCGCTCGACGATGCTGGCAAGCAGCGTCTCGTGGTCGCCCTGCGGCAGATCGGTGCGACCGATGGATCCGGCAAACAGCACATCACCCACAAAAGCCCGGTTCGCCTCGGCACTATAAAAGACCACATGGCCGGGCGTATGACCGGGACAATGCCGCACCTCCAGAGTGCTCTTGCCCAAAGTAAGCCTGTCGTGGTCGATCAGCCAGCGCGTCGGCGCGAAGGTCATTGCCTGGGCAAAGCCGAACATTTTGCTCTGTGCCGGCAGGCCGTCGATCCAGAATTGATCGGCTTGATGCGGGCCGATGATGGGTAGTTTCAACTGCGCCGCCAGTTCACCGGCGCCTCCGGCATGATCGATGTGGGCGTGGGTCAGCCAGATCTGGCTCAGCGCCAGTTGCCGCTGGTTCACAGCGGCCAGCAGCAAGTCGAGATCGCCACCCGGGTCAATGAGGGTCGCCTGCAAGGTCTGGTCACACCAGACAAGAGAGCAATTTTGTTGAAAATTGGTGACAGGAATGGTTTGGTAGCGTAGCATTTGAATCACATTCTAGGGCTCAATCCGGTCTCTTGTGCGCCTGCGCCGCCCTGCTCGATGCGTTCCACCAACAGATCGACAAAGTTGCCCTCGCCAAGGTCGATGCGGACACGCACCGGCAGGTACTGCAAGCTTGGCGCAAACCACAATTCAGCAGTGATTACACCGGCCGGGTTGGCGATGGGTCGAGGGCGTAAATGAAATGCCGGCACCGCACCTAGTTCTGGCGTTTGCAGCACCTCTTCCTCGACCACGTCGTAGGTCCAAAGGGACATGCCCTGTGGCCTGGCCAGCCACAGACTGACCTGCCGCCCCACCCTGAGTTCTTCACGGCCCGTTGAAAACCGGTGACTGAGTTCGACAAACTGGCTGGCAGTGTCCTGTAGCGCGGGCGGCTGCGGCAATTGAACGCCATTGTCGAACCTGACCAAGGCACCATCAAACACCAGTCGCCGCAAGCCCCAGGGGAACTGTTCCTGGTAGATCCGTGGCGACAGCGCATCGGCGTGAACCTCACCCTGGCTGGTCAAGTAAACCTGCAGCAGCGCGAGGCTCAGGTCAACACGAACCTGATAACGACTCTCTTCGCGCTGCCACTGCACGCGGGCACTGCCATACAGGTTGCCGCGGTAGTACCCACCCAGGCGGTAAGACAGCCGGGTGTCGGCGGGCCAACCATCACCATTAAGCACCTGTGAGTCAGGAGCCACAGCGCCTGGCTCAACACGCGTCAGTTCGTCCGGCGCGGCTGGCTTCGCATCCTGCGCCTCTACAGGCGTCTGGTCAGGTGCGACGACCGGCTGCGTTTCAGCAGCGGCTTGCGGCAACGCCGGCACTGCACCAACATGGGGCTCAGGCCTCGCCAATTTTTTGTACAGTGGCGGCACTGAAAGCGTGGGCGTGATCATCCGGGTGAACATGGGGTCTGCCATCAGCGCCATGCGCTCGCCCGGTGGCAACTGGCCCTGCAACCAGTGGAGCCCCAGCAGATGTGCGTAAAGCACAGTCACCAGCATCAAGCAGAGCCAGAGCGGTCGTGACGGCGCGCGATTCACGGCCGCTGCCCTGAATAGAGATAGACCAAGGAGGCTCCGGTTGCTAAGATCACAGCCCCGATCTTATGCAATCGCAGCCAGGCATCCCATGATCATCTCGCTGATAAACCATTCCAGGGTCATCACTGACGAACAGGTCCAAGAGGTCATTCGGGCCATCAATCGCCAGTTGAAGGAAGACTTCGAGCCCTACTGGAGTTTTTCTGCGACGCTGCGTCTGGAGGGTCCGATCGGCCAGCGCCCCAGCCTCAGCAAGTTCGGTGACATGCGCGGCGACGCGGTCCTGTACCTTGTCGACGGCGTCAATTCGCTGGGCGCAACGGGCTGGCACCTTGCCAACTACGGTGACATTCCCTACGGCATTGTGTTCCTTGGCTTGTGCGCAAAGATCAAGGAAGCCTGGTCGATCACACTGTCGCATGAGGCGCTCGAACTGGTTGGCGACCCGATGTGCAATTTGCTGGTGCAGGGCAATGATCCATTGGATCGGCGGCGCCGTGTTTTCCATCTGTTTGAAATGTGCGATGCCGTGCAGGCCGAGAGTTACAGCACAGCAGGCGTTGCGCTTTCCAACTTTGTGCTGCCGAGCTACTTCAGCCTGGGCGAGCAGCCGGGGCGGCGCAACGACTTTCTGGGGCGCTGCTACAAGGGTAAAACGCTGGAGTCGTTCGGCATGAATCCGG
>Ga0114977_10001887_pt1 | contig 13747 bp, 10 predicted proteins | sample S_130805_MF_Meta_FD_87026 | JGI IMG/M metagenome (GOLD analysis project Ga0114977, IMG submission 87026) | Freshwater microbial communities from Lake Simoncouche, Canada to study carbon cycling - S_130805_MF_MetaG | ecosystem: Environmental > Aquatic > Freshwater > Lake | place: Lake...
CGTGCTGCGCCATGCCAACAGCGCCGGCACCAGCGCTCTCGGTGGTGTGCTGGCGCTGGCGGGGGATGACCACGGTGCCAAGTCGTCCACCATCACCAATTTCTCTGACCAGATTTTTATCGCCGCCGGCTTGCCGGTGCTGTACCCGTCGAACACCCAGGAACTGCTGGACTTCGGTTTGCACGGCATCGCGATGTCGCGCTTTTCCGGTTGCTGGGTCGGCATGAAAGTGGTGACGGACGTTGTCGAAGGCGGCGGCACCATTTATGTCGGGCCGGACTCACCAAAGATTGTGCTGCCCGAAGTGCCCTCCTTGCCGGTGGGTACACCGATGGGCGCACCCAGCCTCTCCATCCGACCCTTCGATACCGCTCTGCTGGCCGAAGAACGGCTCTACAACCACAAGCTCTACGCGGCAGTGGCCTACGCCCGCGCCAACCACTTGAACGTCATCAGCAGCGACACGACCAGGCCACGGCTGGCCATTGTGTCGGCCGGTAAGGCCTATCAGGATGTGCGCCAGGCCGTGGTGGAACTGGGCTGGTCGGCGGCGCAACTCGATGAGATGGGCATCCGCATCGCCAAGGTCGGCATGACCTGGCCGCTGGACCCGGAGTTTGTGCGCACTTTGGCGCAGGATGTGGACGCGATTCTGGTGGTCGAAGAAAAACGTCCGCTGCTCGAAGAACAGATCAAGTCGATTCTGTACGACCTGAATCTGGGCAAAAAGCCCAGGGTGATTGGCAAGGCGCTGGGCGCGCCTACCTATGGTCTGGAGCGCACGGCGCGCGTGTTCCCGAACAACGCCGAAATCTCGCCGCTGATCGTTGCCAAGGTGCTGCTCGATGTCATGCTGATGCTGCAGCCTGACTGCGGCCTGCAGCCTATCAATTTGCCGGGTCCGAAGGCGCCCGGGCCGGGCTCGGCGCAACGCAACGCCAGTTTCTGCTCCGGCTGTCCGCACAACCGCTCCACCAAGGTGATCGAAGGCTCACGGGCGCTGGCCGGCATTGGCTGCCACACAATCGCCATGCTGAACAACCCGCGCACCACCGGCACGGTGTCCCACATGGGCGGCGAAGGCGCAATGTGGCTGGGCCAGCAACCCTTTACCGACGAGCCCCATGTGTTCGCCAACATGGGCGACGGCACGTTTTTCCACTCCGGTTTTCTTGCCATCCGCCAGGCGGTCGCGGCCAAGGTGCCCATGACCTACAAGCTGCTGGTCAACGGCTTTGTTTCGATGACCGGCGGCCAGCCGGTGGACGGCGATCTGACGGTGCCACAAACCATTCGCGAACTGCTGGCCGAAGGCGTCAGCGAAGTCGTTCTGGTCAGTGACGAGCCCGAGAAGTACGCCAACGCCAATTTGCCCGTCGAGGTCAAGGTGCACCACCGCGACGACATGGAGATGGTGCAACGCCGGCTGCGTGAGCAAAAAGGCGTCACGGTGCTGGTCTACGAGCAACCCTGCGCCACCGAGCGCCGCAGGCTGCGCAAGCGTGGCAAGTGGGCCGACCCGGCCAAGCGCAGCTTCATCAATGCGGCAGTCTGTGAAGGTTGTGGCGACTGCAGCACGGTCTCCAACTGCCTGTCGATCGAACCGCTGGAAACACCTTTGGGGCGCAAGCGCCAGATCAACCAGAACAGCTGCAACAAAGACTTCACCTGTGTCGAAGGCTTTTGCCCCAGCTTTGTCAGCGTACACGGTGGCGCGCTGCGCAAACCGGCCAAAGTCAGCAGCCAGACCAGTGCGGCGCTGCCCGAGCCACCGCTGCCGGTCTTCGAGCGGCCCACGCGCAGCTTCAGTGTGCTGGTGGGCGGTATTGGCGGCACCGGTGTCGTCACCATCGGCCAGTTGCTGGGTATGGCGGCGCACATTGATGGCCTGGCCTGCTCGATTCTGGACGTCACCGGCCTGTCGCAAAAATACGGCGCAGTGCTCTCGCACGTCCACATGGCACCCAATGCCGCTCTGTTGCACGCAACCCGCATTGCGCCGGGCGAAGCCGATACCGTGATCGGCTGCGACCTGATCGTCACCGCGGGAGACGAGGCGCTGTCACGCATGCGCACCGGGCGTACCCGTGCCGTGGTCTGCACCGACGTGACCCCCACCTCCGAGTTCGCCCGCAACGCCGACTGGAGCGTGGACGCCGATGCCATGCTGAAGAATATTCAGAGTGTCTGCGGTGAGAACTTCTTTGCCGCCAACGGCCTTGAAATTGCGCGCGCCCTGATGGGCGACAGCGTCGCGTCCAATATGTTCATGCTTGGCGCCGCCTGGCAGCGTGGCTGGGTGCCAGTTTCCCTTGACGCACTGAACAAGGCGATCGAACTCAACGCAGTGCAGATCGAATTCAACAAGGCAGCCTTCCTCTGGGGCCGGCGCGCCGCCACCGACCTGGCGGCGGTGCAGAAAGTGGCAACGCCCGCCAACGTCATCAAGTTTGTGCCACGCACGAACGAGTCGTTGACCGAACTGATGCAGCGCCATCAGACCTTCCTGACCGAGTACGAAAACACCGCTTACGCCACGCGCTACCGCACCCTGGTGGATCGCGTGGCCAAGGTGGACCTGCAAATCGGTGCCAATGAACGTCTCGCCAGGGCGGTGGCGCAGAGTTACTTCAAGCTGCTGGCGACCAAGAACGAGTGGGAAGTGGCGCGTCTGTACTGTTCAGACGCCTTCAGGCAACAGCTCGTCAGTACCTTTGAGGGCGACTACCAGTTGCACTTCCACCTCGGCGCCTGGCCCTTCGGCAAGGTGGACAAGGCCACGGGCAAGGTCAAGAAGGCCGAACTCGGTCCCTGGGTCATGACGGCCTTCAAGGCGATGAATGCGCTGCGCGGCCTGCGCGGCAGCTGGCTGGACCCGTTTCGCAACAGCGCCGAGCGTCAGCTCGACGGGCGCCTGCTGGCTGAGTACGAGCAGGAGATCAACGCGCTGCTCAAGGCGCCGCAGGCGCGGTCACTCGACACCCAGGTAGCACTGGCGGCCCTGCCACAAAAGATTCGCGGCTACGGTCATGTGCGGGAGACTTCAGCCGCTGCGGTGGCAAAGGAGCGAGCCGGCCTTGTGTCTGCAGCGGCGGCGGCCGCGCCCACAGCCAAACTGGCCTGACCGACTGAACTTCAGCCCGATGCGAAAGGATTGACCGCCCGCTGCAGCGCGGGTTATCCCTGATGCTCTCTTTTGTACGATTGTTAACAATCAGACAATCAGCAATCCAAATCAAGCAACAGGGGTTCCCATGCACAAAGTTCGATCCGAAGTTACCGGCAGTGTCTGGAAAGTGGAAGTGGCCGTCGGCCAGCGCGTTGCCGAGGGCGACACCCTGCTGATCGTGGAGTCCATGAAGATGGAAATCCCGGTCAGCGCGCCGGCGGATGGCGTGGTGGCGGAATTGCTGGTGGCCGAGGGCGAGCCGGTGGTTGACGACCAGGTTCTCGCCATTCTGGAGTGAGCGCCATGAAGCCGTCTGATACCCCGATGGACCTGTTTACCGACTGGGAGGGTGCCGTGGCTTTTCGGCTCTTTGCCGAGCAGCAGGACCCAACATTGACCGTTTCCGAGCAGATTGCCGCGCGCGTTGGCGACCGCATCCTGTCCGGCCAGATGCCCACCGGCACGCGCATCGGCGAGCAGGAGCTGGCCGACGAATTCAACGTCAGCCGCGGACCCGTACGCGACGCCCTGCGGATTCTGGAGCGCGAAGGTCTGGCCACCATCCTGGCCCGGCGTGGCGCCATCGTGACCGAGCTCTCGTCCGATGAACTGCGCGAGTTGCTGGAAATCCGCGCCGGCCTGTTTGAACTGGTGGTGCGAAAGCTCTCCGCCACGCCGCAGCCGGCCCTGCTCGCCATGCTGCGCGCCGGCGTCGAACGCCTGGACGCGCTGGCCAACGTTGCGGATGACGCAGGCGAATACGCCGAGACCACTTACAAGCTGCTGATTCTGTGCGCCCGGCAATGCGGCAACCAGCGCCTGCAGCGCATGCTCACCGCCCTGTCGCTGCAGACCCTGCGCTACAGCAAGCTCGGCCTGGCTTCGGTGCAGCGGCGCCAGCGCTCGGCTGCGCTGTGGCGCGAAGCCACCGACGCTTTTTCGCAGGGCGACGTGGAGCGCATGGTGGCGCTGACGCGCCAGCGCATCGAGGAGTCCGGTGCCGAAGCCATCACGCAGCTTGAAGCGCAAACGACTTTGAAAGGAATCTGATGAAGGAACATGACACAACCCAAGCTGGCCCGCTGGCTGGCCTGAAGGTGATCGAGATCTGCTCCACCATCGCCGGGCCGGCCTGTACTCGGCTGCTGGCGGACTTTGGTGCCGACGTGATCAAGATCGAGCCGCCCGAGGGTGACCCGGTGCGCCAGATGGGGCAGCACGTGGGCGATGTCTCGCTCTACGCTGCCTCCATTTTGCGCAACAAACGATCCATTGCGCTGGACCTCAAAACCGAAGGCGGCCGCGCCATTGCGCACGAACTGATTGCACGCTGCGACATCCTGGTCGAGAACAACCGCCCCGGCGTGATGGAGCGCCTTGGTCTGGGCTATGACGCTTTGTCTGCACGCAACCCGGGCCTGGTCATGGTGCGCATCAGCGGCTATGGCCAAAGCGGTCCCTACGCCGAGCGTCCCGGCTACGGCGCTATTTGCGAAGCCGTGGGAGGTGTGCGCCACCTCACGGGTGACCCAGACCGGCCCCCAGCCCGCGTGGCACTGGCCACCACCGATTACCTGTCTTCCGTCTACGCCGCTTTTGGCGCGATGGCGGCGATCCATTCGCGCCACGCCAGCGGGCGCGGCCAGGTGGTGGATGTGGCGCTGTACGAGGCCGCGTTCTCGCAACTCGAGCCCGCCGTGCCGGCCTTTGAGAAACTGGGTGTCGTGCCCAAACGCGAAGGCGCTAACCTGCCCTCGATGGCGCCCAACAGCATGTACCCCACGCGTGACGGTGGCTGGGTGCTGATTGCCGCCAACAGCCAGCCCACCTGGAAGCGTCTGGTGGCCGTGATGCAGCAGCCGCAGTTGTTAACCGACCCGCGTTTCGAGACCGTTCAGGTGCGCGGCAAGCCCGAGCACATGAAGGCGCTGGACGCGCTCATCAGCGACTGGACGCGCGGCTTTGATGCCGCGGCGCTCGAGGCCCTGGTGCGAGCGGGCGAGGTGCCGACCTCGCGTGTTTACACCCTCGCCGACATCTACGCCGACCCGCAATTCAAGGCGCGCGACATGCTGCTGCAGGTGCCGCACGCCACGCTCGGCCACACCACGCAAAGCGGTGTGGTGCCGCGCCTTTCAGCCACCCCCGGCAGCGTGCGCCACAGCGGGCCGGATCTGGGCGCCGATGGCGCCGACATTCTGCGGCGTGAACTCGGCAAGAGCGAACAAGAGATTGAAACCCTGCGCAGCGGCGGTGCCGTCTGTCTGCCCCAAGCTGTCTGAGAAAGTCACCATGAACACCCACACGCACCTCGACCGCCGCCAACTGCTGACCCTGCTCGCTGCCGGCTCGGCTGGATCCCTGCTGGCGCTGATGCCCGGCGCGGCACGCGCGCAGGTCGCTAGCTGGAAGCCCACGCAAGCCATCAGCTACGGCATTGGTGTGGCGCCCGGCGGTTCGGTCGATCTCTATGCCCGGGGCATCAAGAACGCGCTGGAAACGCTCAAACTCGTCAACGACCAGACCATCGTCACCGACAACAAGCCCGGCGCCGCCGGCCTGATGGCTTTGCAGCTGTTGCAGCGCAACCCCGGCAACGCGCACTTTCTGGGCACCTTTCATACCGGCAGTCTGGCCGGGCAGGTCACTGGCATTCTGAAAGCCGACATGCGCGAGTACGTTCCGGTGGCGATGCTGGTGGAAGAAACCACGCTGGTCGCGGTGCGCGCCGATTCGCCCCTGAAAACGGCGAAGGATCTGGTCGATGCCCTCAAGCTCAAGCCGGCCGCCTACAAGATTGCAGTGGTACCGCTGCGTGGCCTCAACACCCATCTGGCCATCGTGAAGCCGCTCAAAGTTGCCGGCGTCGACATCGGCAAGCTCACCATCGCACCGTTTCGCTCCTCGGGTGAGTCGATGACGGCGCTGCTCGGTGGTCACGTTGATGTGGTCTCGGCTACCGGCCCCACCGTGGTGCCCATGGCGTTGGCAGGCAAGGTGCGCATGATCGCCAGCGCCGCCCCCGAGCGCGGCACCGGGCCGCTGGCGCAGGTGCTGACCTGGCGCGAACAGGGCGTGGCGGCTGATTACGTGAGCTACAACGGCGTGCTTCTGCCTTCCACGGTGGATGCAGAGCAGATTCGCTTCTGGGAGCAGGCATTGCAGAAAGTGGCGCTGTCGAAAGAATGGATTTCCCTGGTCGAGAAGTCGGGCAACAAGCCGATGTTCAAAGGCTATGTGGACTCCTACCGTTACCTGCAGGCCGAGCTCAAAGCGACCCAGGCCTTGGTGGCCGAACTCAAGCTGGACGCCCAATGAGCGCGCCGCTGCAATTTGAGCCCTCGGGTGAGTGGGTGCAGGAACTCACCGAGCTGCAACTGCGCCGCTCGCAGGCGCGCGCCATGGGCGGGCCCGAGGCGCTGGCCAAATTCAAGGCCAGTGGTCGCCTGAACGCCCGTGAACGCATTGCACAGCTGCTCGATGCCGACACCTTTCGCGAGCTTGGCAGTCTGGCCGGCAAGGGCCACTACAGCCGCGAGGGTGTGTTCGAGCGGCTCGATCCCACCAACGCCATCGTTGGCACCGGGCGCATTGCTGGGCGCAAGGTGGCGCTGCATGTGGACGACTTCACGATACGCGCCGGCTCCTCGGAAGCGACGATTGCCGACAAATGGATCTACATCGAACGCATGGCGCACCAGCTGCGCATGCCGCTGATCCGTCTGGTCGATTCAGCCGGCGGCAGCGTCAAGCTGCTGATGCAGATCGGCGGTACCAAGATTCCGGAATACCCGAGCTGGCCTGCCAACGAGTTGCTCAAGACCGTGCCGGTTGTTGGCGTGGCGCTGGGTGCCTGCGCCGGGCAGGGCGCCATCAAGGTGCTGTCCTCGCACTTCTCCGTCATGGTGCGACAGCAGGCGCAGGTCATGGCCGCCGGGCCGCACGTGGTGCTGCAGGCCTATGGTCAGTCCATCGACAAAAACGACCTCGGCGGCCACCTGGTGCAGCGCAAGAGCGCCCTGGTGCACAACGAGGCGGTGGACGAAGCCGATGCGCTGGCGCAGGTGCAGCGCTTCCTGAGCTACCTGCCGCGCAGCGTTTTTCATACGGCGCCGGTGCTCCCCGCCAGCGATGACCCAAACCGCGCCGACGACTGGCTCAAAGATGCCATTCCGCATGAGCGGCGCAAGATTTACGACCCGCGCAAGATTCTCGCCAGCGTGCTGGATACGGGCTCGATCTTCGAGATCGGGCGCTACCAGGCCGGCTCCGTCATCACGGCGCTGGCGCGCCTGAACGGTGTGCCGGTGGGTGTGATTGCCAACGACCCCAAAGTGCAGGGCGGTGCCATGACGGTGCAGGCGGCGTACAAGATGGAGCGCCATGTGAACCTGTGCAGCCTGTTTGGCCTGCCTGTGGTGAACTTTGTCGATCAGCCCGGCAACCAGACCGGGCTGGAGGCCGAACTCGGCGGCACGCTGCTGGGTGCGACGCGCGTCTCGCAGGCGCTGCATGAGTGCCGCTCGCCCTGGGTCTCGATTCTGATCCGGCGCTGCTTTGGCATGGCCGGTGCGCTGCACGGCCCCAAGTACGGCGAGGCACTCAACCTGCGCTACGCCTGGCCGTCAGGGCGCTGGGGCTCGATCCCGATCGAAGGCGGTGTCATGGCTGCGCACAAAACCGAGATCGAAAGCGCCGCCGACCCGGCCGCCAAGCGCGCCGAGCTGGAGGCCTTCTACCTGAACATGACCTCGCCGTTCAAGACGGCCGAGAAGTTCGGCATCCTCGACATCATCGACCCGCGTGAAACCCGCTCCATCCTGTGCGACTGGATCGAGGACGCCTGGGCGCTGGTGTGCAGCAACAAACTAACCGCCCGCTAGGGCATTTCCGATTACACTGTGCCCGCAAGTCGAGATCGCTAGGGAGGGTCCAATGGCGGGGCACAAGGGCTCCTGCATTGGTTATATGAACAGGATGTATGGGCAAGTTGACTTATCGCAGCACGGTTTATCGAACCACGTACGCGCTCGTTTTTGTGGGCGCTTACCTGTTGCTGGTCGCTTACGGGCTGTCGGGTGACGACGCCGGATCCACTGGCAACGACGGCGTTTGGGTCGTTTTGTCGGGAATGATCTTCTTTGGCGTAGCGGGTGCCCTGGCGGGCCCCAGGTTGCACCGGCGCATCTTCAAGCATGGCGTAAGCAAGCAGTCAAGGCACCTGCACCATAGCGAACAACACAAGACCTTCAAAGGATGAGTGGAGCAAACTTTTCCGTCCTGATCGTCTGCACTGCAAACATCTGTCGCAGCCCCGCAGGTCAGGCTTTGCTGGCCAGGCACCTGGCCAACTACAGCATTGGCGTCGAATCGGCCGGCACCCGCGCGCTCGACGGCAACCCGGTCGACCCCACCATGGCGCGCCTGCTCGACTCAAGTGGCATAACCGGTCTGGAGCAGCACCGCTCGCGGCCCATCATGCCCACCATGCTGGGCCGTCACGATCTGGTTCTGTGCATGGAGGACCATCACGTGCAACAGGTGCTCGATCTTTACCCCGCCGGCAGAGGCAAAGTCCGGCTGCTGGGGCACTGGAGCGCACAACAAATTGCAGACCCCATTGGGCAGGCTGATTCAGTGTATGCTCGCGCGCTTGAACAGCTTGAACTCTGCACCGGCCAATGGGCCAAGAAACTGGTAGATATGGGACTCATTAAATGACCGAAAGATTCAAGCTTGGCCTACTCGCCGTACTGCTCACCGGGGTGCTCGCAGGCTGCGGCACCGCGCCGGGCATGTACATGGCCACACCCGCCAGTGCGCAGGCGCGCAGCACCTGGTTTGGCAGCCGCACCAGCGAGCCCGAGCCCGGTATCGACTTTTCGCCGATACGCCTGGGTGTTGACAACATGGCAAAGTACAGTCTGCCCAGCGACACTTCGAGCACAGCCGGGTTCGGGGTAACACCAGCAGGCCCCTACCGTCTGGGCCTGCAAGATGTGCTGCGCATCAACGTCTGGGGTCATCCAGACTTCTTGCCCACCTTGTCGGCCGTCTCATCGGGCGGCGTGGCCAGTGTGCCCCTGGGGCGTACCATCAACGAGGACGGCACCCTGTTCTTTCCGCTCGTGGGCACCCTGCCAGCCGTTGGCCTGACCGTTGCCGAGTTTCGCGTCGCCCTAACCAAGGCACTTACCAAGTACATCAAAGACCCGCAGGTTGACGTCGACATTGCCGCCTTTCGCAGTCAGCGTGTCTTCATGGCGGGCGAGGTCAAGGTACCCGGCGTCGTGCCGATTACCGATATTGCGCTCAAGATTACCGACGCCGTTGCCGCCGCGGGTGGCACCACCCCAGACGCCGATCTCGGTGTGGTCCAACTCACTCGTGGCGCCCAAAGCTTCACCATTGACCTTAATCGCCTCTATTTTGGTGGCGAGATGGCTCTTAACCTGACACTCCAGCACGGCGACATACTCACCGTGCCGGACCGCCAGGCGCGCAAGGTGTTTTTGCTGGGCGAAGTGATGCAACCCAAGTCTTACGTGTTGCGCAGGGGCCGCGTCAGTCTGGCCGAGGTGCTGTCCGACGCTGGTGGGCCCAACCCGCTGTCAGCCAATGCCGGCGAGGTCTTTGTTATGCGCTTGGGCACCGACGGCAAGCCCTTGGTATTCCAACTCGACGCGCGTGAGCCGGTTGCCTTGCTGCTGGCTGACCGTTTTGACGTTCAGTCGCGCGACCTCATCTACGTCAACCCAACCGGCATAACCCACACCGTGCGCATCATGAACCAGTACCTGCCGCTGCTGCAAGGCGCCTCCAGCGTCAAGCAGGTTGGCGGCTTCTAAAGCCAACGGCCAGCACAGCAAAGTCAACACCAATTTAGCAGACCCCCATGGCGACAGATTCCAACGAACGCAACAACGACAACAGACCGCTCATCCAGGGGGAAGAGGGGCTCTCGCTCATCGATATTCTTGAAAATGTCGTGTACTTCAGGTGGCAATTCATCATCGTGGCTGCCGTTGTGTTCACCCTCTCGGTGTTCTACGCCATCATGGCAACACCGGTCTATACGGCCGATGTGCTGATCCAGGTCGAAGAAAAAAAGGGCTCCTCTCTGGGTGCGCTCAATGCGGTGGCCAAGGCGCTTGACGTTCAGCAGTCTCCCGTGATGGGCGAGATCGAGATCATCCGCTCGCGCAACGTCATTGGCCGCGCTGTAGAGGCCGAGCTGGCACACACCAGCATCAAGGTGAGCAACCGGCTGCCGCTGGTCGGCGGCTGGCTGGCACGGTTGAGCGAGCGCGACAGCACCGGCCTGGCCAAGCCGCTGTGGGATTGGGGCAATATTGCCTGGGGCGGTGAAGCCCTCGCGCTCGACGAATTTGTTGTACCCGCGCGCGACTACGGCAAGCCGTTTGATCTGGTCGCCGGCGCGGCCGGCGCCTGGTCGCTGATCGACCCCGAGGGCGCCACCGTACTGCGGGGCCAGACTGGCATCAGCGCACAGTCGGCCGATGGGACTTTCAAGGTGTGGGTTACCAGCATGAAGGCGCGCCCTGGCAACCGCTTTGAACTCAGGCGCTACTCGATCCCCTCACGCGTCAGCCAGATCCTGGGGCAGCTCACCGCCACCGAGACCAAGCGCCAGTCCAGTGTGCTCAAGCTCACCTTTGAAGACACCAACCCCGGCAACGCCGCGCGCATGCTCAACGCCGTTGCAGACGCCTACCTCAAGCAAAATCTGGAGCGCCGCTCCGAGGAAGCCGACAAGAGCCTGAAGTTCCTGCAGGAGCAACTGCCCGAACTGCGCAAGCAGCTCGAGGTTGCAGAGAAAGCCTTCAACGGCTTTCGCAACCGAGAGAAGACCATCGACATCTCGGGCGAAATCAAGGTCCTGCTGGACAAGACCACCAGCATCGAGAAGCTGCGCATGGAGAACGAGTTCAAGCGCAAAGACCTGCTGCAGCGTTACGAGCCCAGCCACCCCGCCATCCGCGCGCTTGACAGCCAGATCGCCAGCCTCAAGCTCGAGTCGCAGACCCTGGGCCGCGACATTTCTGCCCTGCCCAGCACACAGCAGGACTACATCCGCTTTGCCCGAGACGTCGAGGTCAACAACCAGCTCTACGTTGGCCTGCTCAACAATGCACAGCAGTTGCAGGTGGCACGTGCCGGCACCACCGGCAACGTTGCCATCATCGACCGTGCTGTGGTGCCAGAGCGGCCTTCGCGCCCCAACAAGCCGCTAACGGTTGCCATTGGCGGCCTGCTCGGCCTGCTGCTGGGCTTTTTGGCCAGCCAGCTGCTGGCCATGATGTCGGGCATTGTGCGCGACCCCAAGAAGATCGAGCTCAAGACCGGCATCCAGACCTTTGCCATCCTTCCGATGGCGCGCGAACAGGCCGAGTTTGACGTCGTCGACGACAAACCCTTCCTGCTCTCTCACGAAAAACCCACAGCCATTGTGGTGGAGGCGCTGCGCAGCCTGCGCACGGCCCTGCTGTTTGCCCTTTCAGAAACACCACGCGCCAAGGTCGTCCTCATCACCTCTGCCGCGCCGGGGCAGGGTAAGAGCTTTATCTCGGTCAACCTGGCCTACCTGATGGCAGCCGCAGGCAAGCGCGTGTTGCTGATCGACGCCGACGTGCGCCGCACCTCCATGAAGCGCTACATTGCCCTGCCGGAGCACCCTCGTGGCCTCTCCGACGTCCTTAAAGACGGCGTCTCCTATGTTGACCTGGTACGCCACGACGTGCACAGCCATATGGATCTTTTGCCCGCCGGCGCCCGCGTGCGCAACCCCGGAGACCTGTTCTCCAAGCAGGCACTGGCAGACACCATTACCGCCGCTGCCGAGCTGTACGACTTTGTGGTCATTGATTCCCCGCCCGTGCTGCCCGTCAACGACGCTGCTGCCCTGGCAAAATGGGCAGATGTCACGGTCTTCGTGGCGCGCCAGGACGCCGTCAGCGAGGCCGAGGTGGCCGAAGCCCTGGGGCTGCTGGTCAAGGCGGGCAAACCCGTCAGCGGGCTGGTCTTTAACGGCTACGTTGCGTCGAATCTGCGCTACGGTTATGGTTACGGCCAGGGCTACGGTTATCGCTACCGCCGCTATGGTGGCCGCTACGGCAAGAGTTATGGTTACGGCAAGGGCAAGGGTTACGGCTACGGCTACGGCTACGGCAAAACCTACGGCGAAGATGAAACCGAGAGCACCTCAAAGAAGGTGCCAAAATGAAGCATAATTTGCAAGGCAGGGGAATGAATCATGCAAATGTCTCACTATGTCTGGCCCATGGCAGCCTTTGCCACCGGGGTGGCGGCCTGGTTTGTTGCAGTGTTGCTGGTGTTAACAACGCCGCTGCACGGCGGCTTCTCCACCGGAGCCCTGGGCAGCGTCCAGAATTCTCATACTGAGCCCACCCCGCGCATCGGGGGCCTGTCAATCTACTGCAGCGTGATCCTGGGCCTCCTGCTCTTGCCAGGGGAGTCGCAGCACCTGCTGCTCCCTATCGCCCTGGCGGGTACCCCGGCCTTTGCCTTTGGCCTGCTTGAAGACTGTACCCGGCGTGTCAACCCGGCCGCACGCCTGTTTGCCACCCTTGGCAGCGCCGTGCTGGGCTGGTTTATTACCGGCGTGGCCATCACCGACGTCAACATCCCCTGGCTCGACGCCCTCCTGCTCTGGACACCGATTGCAGTGGCTTTTACGGCCTTTTCTGTCAGTGGCGTTGCCAACGCCTTTAACATCATCGACGGCTTCAATGGTCTGGCCTCAGGCACGGCACTCATCATCATCACGGCCATGAGCCTGCTCGGCTTGCAGTTGGGCGATGCTCAGCTCGGTGATGTCTGCCTCATCCTGGCAGCGGCGACGCTCGGTTTTTTGCTCGTCAACTGGCCTCTGGGCAAACTGTTTCTGGGCGATGGCGGCGCCTATTTTGTTGGCTTTGGCGTTGCCTGGGTGGCGGTGCTGCTGCTGCATCGGCACCCCCAGGTATCGGCCTGGTGCCCGCTGCTCATCTGTGCCTACCCGGTGCTGGAGGTGGTCTTTAGCATGCTGCGCCGGCGCCGGCGCCAGCTCTCGCTGGTGCATCCCGATCGGCTGCATCTGCACAGTCTGGTCAAGCGCCGCGTCGTGCGCCAGCACTTCAAGCTTTTCAACGGCACGGGGCGCAACTCCATCACCGGCGCGCTGATGTGGGGCATGACGCTGCTGCCCGCCCTGTGGGCCCTTTCTTTTTATGACAATACAGCGATGCTGGCGCTGGGCCTGCTGGTCTATGCGCTGGGCTACCAGGCCATCTATGTTCGCCTGGTCTGGTTCGGCTGGCGTCGGCCACAGCCGGCCAGAGCCTCGGCCACGGTACACGCTCACCCCTAGGCGCGAGCCAGCGTCAATGCATTGGTACGTCATCCACACCAAGCCGCGCCAGGAGCAGCGCGCCCTGGCCAACCTGGAGCAGCAGGGCTACACCTGCTATTTACCCCTGCTGGCCACGGAAAAGCTGTACCGCAGGGTGCTCAAGGTGGTGCACGAGCCGCTCTTTGCGCGCTACCTCTTCATCCAGC
>Ga0114977_10001891_pt1 | contig 13726 bp, 10 predicted proteins | sample S_130805_MF_Meta_FD_87026 | JGI IMG/M metagenome (GOLD analysis project Ga0114977, IMG submission 87026) | Freshwater microbial communities from Lake Simoncouche, Canada to study carbon cycling - S_130805_MF_MetaG | ecosystem: Environmental > Aquatic > Freshwater > Lake | place: Lake...
AAGCCTATCTTTTTTATTTTCTATAAAAGCTTCTTTGATCACGGTGGAATCCCCTTCGTGCTCATCACTGCCAACAGCGCGGCCATCATCTGCATAAACATCAACCATCTTAACACCGTCTGGCGCCACAAATGGCCTGTCTGGCAAACGCGGCAGTGTTTCACTCATAAAATCAATGAACACTGGCAACGGCAAACTTGCACCCGTTTCTTTTTGCCCTAAAGTTTTTGGCTGGTCAAAACCCATGTAAACCCCAACTATAATATCAGGGGTATAGCCAATGAACCAGGTGTCAAAGCTGTCGTTAGTTGTGCCAGTTTTTCCAGCCATTGGGCGTTTCAATTGCTTTGCTCGAACTCCAGTTCCTCTTTGAATAACCCCTTCTAAGATCGAGGTGATTTGATAGCTTATCGCTGGATCTATAATCTGCCTTTGCACATAAGATATGGTTGGCATCTGGGCATCCTCGGCCTCATCCAATTCCACCAAAGAAGGTTTTTGCAAGATGTTGCCTCGACGGTCGCTAATGTGGTCAATGAATTGAGGCGATATTTTGCGCCCGCCGCTGGCAATGGTGTTATAGGCTGAGGTCAACTTCAGCAGGGTTGTTTCATAAGCTCCCAGCACAACAGACAGATTTTTTGGCGGGCTTTGAAACACATCCAAGCGGCTGGAAAGTTCGGCAATTTTATCAATACCTATATCCAAAGATATCTTCACCGTTGGGATGTTGCGTGATTTTTCCAGGGCGCGACGCAGGGTTATGTTGCCCAAGAAGTTGTTACCATAGTTCTTAGGCGTCCACATTGGCAAACCAGGCCCCTGTGAAACACTTATGGATGAGTCGTTCACGATGCTGTTAGGACTATATCCATTTTCCAAGGCAGCAAGATACACTATCGGTTTAAAAGCAGAACCTGGCTGCCTCCCTGCTTGAGTCACTCGGTTATATTTGCTTTTGTTAAAGCTATAACCACCAGTTAATGCCAACACCTTTCCAGTGCCAACTTCCATCACCACTATTCCCCCTTCAACCTCTGGAATTTGCTCTAAAGAATAGTGTTTATCAGCACCAGCTGGCTTAACCAAAATCACATCACCAACTGCCAGCACTTCCGTTGCACTTTTTATCTCTGGCCCTCTTAATTGCTCAGGTCGCGGCTTTCTCGCCCACTTCATTTGGTCTAACTCAACAACCCCTGCACTTCCATCTTTTAATGATATATGCGCTTTGTGCGAATTTACAGAAGTGACCACCGCAGGGGCATATTCATCAGTATAGGCCGGCACTGGCCATTTCTTAAATTCTTCCAATAAACTTTCAACAGCAAGCTTTGCAACAGGGCCACGATAGCCATGCAAGCGATCATATTTAAGCAACCCCTTACGCAGGCTTTGCGTTGCTGAGCGTTGCATTTGTTCGTCCATATAGGTGACGACGGAATATCCCTGAGTGTAAACTTCCTTCTCACCAAATTTCTCAACAAGTTTAAGTCTTATTGTCTCTGAATAAAAATCAGCACCAGATGCAAATTCCAACGCCCTCCTCTGGGCAACTTTAACCGGTGATGCAATTGCTTCTTGCGCTTCTTTTTCAGTGATAAAATCATCTTCAACCATACGGCTTATCACCCAATCTCGGCGGGCCTTAGCTCTTTCACTATTCTTCAGCGGGTTGACATAACTCGGGGCCTTTGGCATGGCTGCAAGCATTGCTGCCTCTGCAATGGTCAACTGTGGAACATCCTTGTTAAAATAATTCAAAGAAGCAGAAACCAACCCGTATGAATTATTACCTAGGAAAATCTGGTTCAAGTAAAGTTCTAATATCCTTTCTTTTGAATAAACCTTGCTGATGCGATATGCCAAGATAGCTTCTTTTATTTTGCGCTCTATAGATCTTTCATTAGTTAGCAGAAAGTTTTTCACCACCTGCTGAGTGATGGTGGAACCACCTGAAAGATTGCGGTTCTGCCCCACGCTCAATATATTTTTTATGGCAGCGCGCATGATGCCAAAATAATCCAAGCCTTGATGCTCGAAGAAATTTTTGTCTTCCGCAGATAAGAAAGCCTTTATTACAATCGGGGGAATTTGATTGTATTCAATATAAATCCTTTTCTCATCAGCATATTCCTGCATCAACTTGCCATTTTGCGCATATATACGGCTTACCAATGGCGGATCATAGGTTTCCAATTGCCGGTGATCTGGAAGCTCTTTACCATAGTAATAAAACATAATGACAACCACTGCCACTCCGCCTACAGCAGCGAAAGTCAGGGCCTTGATCCAAAGTGATATGCGCTTCGATATTAACTCAAGCAAGGAACTATTTCTCATTAATTAACATACCGATTTAATACCATGTAATTTTCATAAGTGGAAGATATTAAATTTCGGATTGTAAATAAAAAAGGGATTTATGCCTCCCTAAGGAACGATGCAACTTCAATCAGCACACTCAAGCAATTGTTTCATACTCAGCACCAATTGCCGCCTTCTTTTTAAATAGGATTTGGTTTCCTTAATGGTAGAAATCTCAGAAGGCAGAAGCGAGCTGCAAGACAGCTCTTCAAATTTTTGTATGGCTTCGTTTAAGGCTTCCGCTTCCTGGCTCAAAACATCAAGCACTCTGGCTGAATTATGTAAACAATCATACAAAGTCTTCTCCTCGTCAGAAAATGATGCACCGCCAGCAGACAACCGACATGCTCCCATAAAACACCTACAAAGTTTAATACCTACAATAATCATATTATAGCAAATCGGAATAATGCAGTCAATCTTTAGTATATTATATTTCTCTAGATATCACCTTAAGTTGTTTGCAACTCGTATAACATATCTTACAATGCTTTTTATCAGAATTATCATAAACACCAGGAATAACAACCATCTCTCCCCCAGAATCAAATAATGCCGGCAAGGTTGCTATCACTTCTGCTGATGGCAAGTGCATTGTTGATTGTAACAGCGGTTTTAAATCTTTATGAAAATTATGCTTTGAAATTAATTTCACATATCCATCAATTTCAGATTCGATGATAAATCTGTTATCCCACAAAAACTTTTGCCCAGCTTTCACCTCTGTGAGGGCTGGTATATCTGATTCTTCCCTCATAACAATAAGCCTCCCCTGCCTTGCCTTTAAAAAGCATCCCCATAGGGTTGCATTCTTCCATTGGGGGCTGTGTATGGCGGCATAAACCCTTTCCAATTGGAAAAGTCGCGGTGGATAGCTGTTGCCGCCAATGCGCATAAGAATTGAGGCCATGGCACGCAGGGCGATTTCTTCGTGCTGCTTTTTATATGCATCAAGATCAAGCGAGGCTGTGCCAAATTGGCAGAAGGTGCAGCTATCTTTTAAAAAGTTTTCTGTTTGTTGATGCAGATAATCGCTAGCCCTTTTAGAATTATTGGCAAGCAGCACCAACTTATCACTCAAAAACATCCACGATGGGGTCGATAAAAACTTGCGCACCTTAACCCTGGTGAAAGCATCATTTTCATTGGAAGGATCGTTGCAATAATTCCACCCTATTTCCCCTATACATTGAATAATTTCCGAACGACTGATGGCAAGCATCGGCCGCGAAATCATTATCCCATTGCGAAGGGATGATTCATCCATACCGCTGATTCCATCCACACCGCTGCCGCGCATAATCCTCAGCATCACCGTTTCGGCTTGGTCATCCTTGTGATGCCCTGTAAGCAAGTGCTTGATTCCATGGCTTTTGCAATAGTCTGAGATAAGGCTATATCTTTTCTCCCTGGCAATCGCCTGTATATTTGATTTTGGCTTCTCGCCATCCCATGATAATATCACCGAATCATTGATCCCCTGACCCATCAAAAAATCTCGCGTCGACTCCGCCTCAAGCGACGAGTTAATTCTCAATTTATGATCAACTGTAATTGCATGGAGGGTAATATCATGCTTGATGCAAAATTGCTGGGCTAAATAACACAAGAACATACTATCCGGGCCGCCAGAAACAGCAACTGCAATCGAAGATGCAGGGCCGTGCTGCAAGATAATATTAATCCTTTCATCAAACTTCATCTGGACTGTTGCAACGGCAGATATAGCCATTTTTCTTTCTTTTGAATTATGTAATTATCAGGATTATACACCCAGCACAAACAGATGTCTATTATTACAACTTCTCGCAGATGTATTACCGCCTTTATGAAGAATCACAACAAGCTCAAAAAAAACGCAAATATGCTAGATTAACGCCCAAGACCCAGCAGTACCGTCCCTCGCATCAAGAGGCAATCATATGAACAAAGCAAATAATTTGCCTACTTCACCTATAACAGCTCCTGCCCCTATGCTGGTCGCCAAGATCCCGCATATTAACAACGGCGTGCTAATGGAGATATATCCAACTGCATAGTCATTAAGGGAAGTTATAGGATCACGCAAGTTATACAAAGCAACGGAAATCGCTATAATTTTCAGCAGCCCCATGGCTGCTCTTATCTGAAACCCTAGTATTTAGCGTAATAACAGTCAATATTTATTATATTAACAGATGGCGGCAATCTGCGGAGACGCCTTGTTATAAGGCATAATCAGCCGAGTGCCGCCATTCAATTCTGTGGATTAGATAAGACATCCGCTTGATATGGGATATCGGCGCTCTTTGATGAAGCTGCGCTTGTTTATCTTCACACCAGGGGCGGCTTGCCATCTTTTATGTTCTGACATCCTGATCAACTTCACCACCTTATTAACTGCATCTGCATCAAAGCCGGAAGCTATTATTTCCTTCGCGCTCAGGTCATGCTCCAGATAAAGCTGCAATATTTCATCCAATAATGAATATTCAGGCAGGCTGTCGCTGTCTTTCTGATCATGCCTTAATTCTGCTGTTGGGGCCTTGGTGATGATTTGCTCTGGAATCACCGGGGCGACCGGATTATAAACATCAACAGCACTTGGGATGTTTTCATTGCGCCAACGGCATATATCCCACACCTGAGTTTTATACAGATCTTTAATCGGGTTAAATGCCCCACACATATCGCCATATATAGTGCAATATCCCGTTGCCATTTCGCTTTTGTTGCCAGTGGTGAGCAACAGGCTGTTATCGGTGTTGGCGATGGACATCAGCATAACCGCGCGAATGCGTGCCTGCAGGTTTTCATAAGCAACTGGCGACAGCTTTTCCATACTGCCAATTGCCGCTTCTAACATCGCAGATATATTTATGGTTTTGCTATGTGTTTTTGGCAAAAGTCGCAATAGAGCATGGGCATCATCAAAGCTATTTGCACTGGTGAATGGGGATGGAAGCATCACAGCGGTGACATTTTCAGCGCCCAGGCTATCAGCTGCAATCGCTGCCACCAGGGCTGAATCCACCCCACCTGAAAGCCCTAATATCACTGATTTAAAGCCATTGTGCTGCATATAGTCCCTCAGGCCTAAAACCATAGCGCCATAAATCAAATCCATCTCGCTGTAATTATTGATGTTTGCAGGGTTTATCCCACCATTTTCAATTTCAACAACTTGCGCCGCTTCAGCAAATGATGGCAATGCAAACTTCATTTCGCCATCAAAGCCAAAGCTGCGCCCATCATAAATAATTCCATCCAGCCCAAGAACTTGGTTGCAATATATAATCGGGGATTTAACCTCTTGCCATCTTTGCTTTATCACATCTGCGCGCCGAGAGAATTTGCCAATCTCAAAGGGTGATGCATTGGGAACAATGAACAGCTCTGCCCCTGCCCGCTTCAACCCCATCATCACCGAATCATGCCACACATCTTCACATATAGGCACCCCAACTTTCATCCCATGAGCTTCGATAATTGTGGGCTCGCCACTGGTGAAATATCTCTTTTCATCAAAAATGCCGTAATTGGGAAGATCATGCTTATATGTTTTGCCAATGATGTTGCCATTTTGCAAGGCCAACACCGCATTATAAAGCTTGCCATCCTCTTGCCATGGTGTTGGCAACAACAGCACCGTCTCTTTGCTGGATAAGGCTAACTTGTTAACATAGGAAGTCACTTCTTCTATAAAACTTGGTTTCAGCAGCAGGTCAGCTGGGGTGTATCCCGACAAGAACAGCTCGGGCAGCACACAAAAGCCACATTCCAACTTCAAGCCGTGCTCATAATGCTGAGATATCAAGCGATAATTATGCTCTAAGTCGCCTATCACAGGCTTGCTCTGCGCCAGATAAATACGCATACATTGCTCACTAAGTTATACAAACTGATGGTGAGTATAGTTACGAGAAACATCTATGGCAATGATATTCTCTTTATTTTATCTTCAAATGCAGAAGAAGATATTGATTTATCTGGCTGTATAGATAATAATTGAAATAAATTCTATCCTCACCTGTTAGATGGCAAATATATTATTTTATTTTTTTTCCTGTGCTCTGGTCGTGGCATCTTTTATGTCCATCAGCATGTCGCACCCTGTGCATGCAGTGTTGTCGCTTATTGTCGCATTCATGAGCGCTGCCTGCTTGTTCTTGATGATTGGTGCGGAATATCTGGGGGCCAGCACTATAATAGTTTACGTCGGGGCTGTGGCAGTGCTCTTCCTGTTTGTGGTGATGATGTTAAATAACGACAAGATTAGCAGCAAAAAACCTCAAACCTCTAATAAACTCGGTCTGCTTGCAATGGTGGCCGCAGCTGCCGTGATTTATTACTTCACCACTGCTTTTAACAATTCCCCTTCCTTTTTGCCAACCCCTGAAAGCCTTGCAATTGATAAGGATTCAAACACCCTGGCCATCGGGAAAATTCTCTACACTGAATACTTCCTGCCATTTCAGGTCAGTGGCTTGATATTGCTGCTGGCAATGGTTGGGGCGATTATGCTAACCCTGCGCCATAACAAGCCAACCAAACGGCAAGATGTCAACAAGCAAATCCAACGAGAAAAGGCGGTTAAACTGGTTAACCCCACAACAGGCAAGGGGGTTAAATTATGACACCACTATTTGGCGACATCACCATCTTGCACTATTTAATCCTCAGCGGGATTATCTTCACCATCGGTGTGTGTGGAATTTCAGTGCATCGTAGATCTATAATATCTCTTTTGATCTCGATTGAATTGATGCTTTTGGCTGTGAATATAAATTTCATCGCCTTGTCTGGATATTGGCATAATTATGATGGGCAAATATTTTCTATCTTCATCTTGACTGTTGCTGCAGCAGAAACTGCAATTGGCTTGGCTATATTGATCTGCTATTTCCGCAACAAGGGGGATATAGAAGTGTCTCAAATCAACCACCTCAAGGGATGATAAGCATGGCTTTGGAATATATTGCTTTATTAATGATTTTCGCTCCGCTGTTGGCCTCCGTTGTTGTTGGGCTCAACACTAGCAGAATCTCAACCCTTATTACCCACATCATCACCTGTGGGGCAATGGTTGCCTCCACGCTATGTGCTTGGTTCATATTCAAACAGGTTGCAATCGATGGCCACACCATCCACGTAGCCTTATTCAGATGGATTGACGTTTATTCCCTCAAGGCTGATTGGGCGATATATATCGATGTGCTTACAGCTGTGATGCTGGTAGTGGTCACCACTGTTTCTTGCGTGGTTCACATCTATTCAATCGGATATATGGCGCACGATCTACACGTCCCGCGCTTTATGTCATACCTCTCACTCTTCACCTTTTTCATGATGATGCTGGTGTCTGCTGATAATTTTATGCAGCTTTTCTTCGGATGGGAAGGAGTTGGCTTAAGTTCATATCTTCTGATTGGTTTTTGGTTTAACAAAACTTCAGCCAATGCCGCGGCAATGAAAGCATTTTTGGTTAACAGGGTTGGTGACATCGGCCTTGCACTGGGGATTTTCTTAATCTTTTATGTGTTTAACAGCGTTGAATTCAGCCATGTTTTCAGCAAGGCCGCCTCTTTTAATGAAGACACCATTCATATATTCGGCCACGACATCAGCGTGATCACCGCCATTTGTTTATTGCTTTTCATTGGCTGTATGGGCAAATCAGCGCAACTTGGTTTGCACACATGGCTGCCAGATGCGATGGAAGGCCCCACTCCCGTTTCTGCATTGATTCATGCGGCCACAATGGTTACAGCAGGGGTTTTCATGTTGGCACGATGCTCCCCTTTATTTGAATGCTCGCCCGTTGCCCTGACGGTTGTGACTGCCGTTGGCGCCATCACCTGCATATTCGCAGCAGCAATTGCGATGACCCAGAACGATATCAAGAAAATCATCGCCTATTCCACCTGCAGTCAGTTAGGTTATATGTTCTTTGCCTGTGGGGTTTCAGCCTATCCTGCAGCCATATTCCACTTAACCACCCACGCTTTCTTCAAAGCCCTGTTATTTTTAAGCGCTGGCAGCGTGATCCATGCCATGAGCAACGAGCAAGACATAAATAAAATGGGTGGCATATGGCGCAAAATCCCAATCACCTATGGCATGATGTGGATTGGATCTTTGGCCTTGGCTGGCATATTCCCATTCGCTGGATTTTACTCTAAAGACGCCATCTTGGAAGCAGCTCTTAATGCTGGCGGCATCGGACTGATGGCTTACGGCATTGGAATCACCGTCGCCCTGTTCACCGCATTTTATTCATGGCGCTTGCTGATATTATCTTTCCATGGAAAGTCTCGAGCTGATTCGCACATCTCAGAGCACATCCATGAATCCCCCATTATTATGCTGCTGCCATTATTCATTCTGGCTGCTGGCTCCATTGCAGCTGGGTGGTATGGCGTTAAAATTTTAAATGTGCTAGATCCAGAAATGGCATTCTGGCGCAAATCAATCATAATTCTCAATAAGAAAGCTTTATCACATCATGGCTTGATAGCAGAATACATCCCCATGCTCTTAGGCCTTACCGGTATTATCGCGGCTTATCTGGTCTATAGCATCCACACAAAAAATCGCTATCCTGATTTGTTTATCGCTAAATTCCCAAAACTATACACCATTGTCAAAAACAAATTCTATTTTGATGAGGCATATAACCTGGCGTTCGTGCAAACAAGCAAAAAGCTGGGCAGCGTTTTGTGGTATTATATTGACGCAACATTCATTGACAGCATACCCAACGGCATGGCAGCATTGTCCCTAGGTTTTTCTAAGATGATAAGTAAATTTCAATCTGGCTATCTCTATCATTACATTATGGTGATGATCATTAGCGCATTGATTATATTGATAACGGCTTTAAATATGGTGCAATTAGCTTCATGACAACCAATTTTCCTATTTTAACAACAATCACCTTCTTGCCAATTGCTGCTGCATTGCTCATTATGTTATGCGGCAATATACGAAAGGAATTAATCTGCAAAGTCACAGCCCTTGTGTTCAGCTTGGCTAACTTATTATTGGTTTTATGCATATGGAAATGCTTCAATTTTACCACTCAAGCAATGCAATTCACAGAAAAGCTGGCGTGGATAAAAGGATATAACATATACTACAGCACCGGGATAGACGCCATATCTCTTTATCTTATCACCCTCACAGCCATACTGATCCCTATATGCATCATCTCATCATGGCACAGCATCAAGAAAAGTTGCACTAACTTCATGGCACTCTTTATGCTGCTTGAAGGTTTGGTTATCGGCACCTTCTGCGCCACTGACTTGATATTGTTTTACTTATTTTTCGAAGCAGTTTTAATACCCATGTTCTTCATTATTGGCATATGGGGCGGTAATGACAGGGTTTATGCTGCATTTAAATTTTTCTTATACACTCTTCTTGGCTCTCTTTTCATGCTTTTAGGAGTTCTATATATATATTTCACCACCGGCACCAGCAGCATCTCAGAACTTCTGGTGTTGATGCCACAGCAGCCACTTCATATACAAAAGATATTGTGGTGGGCCTTCTTCCTTTCATTCGCTGTGAAAATTCCAATGTGGCCTGTGCACACATGGCTGCCAGATGCCCACGTGCAGGCGCCAACTGCTGGATCGGTCATTTTGGCAGGGGTGTTGCTGAAGCTTGGGGGATATGGCTTTTTGCGCCTGTCTTTGCCGATGCTGCCAACGGCATCTTTCATATATGAAAACACCGTCTTTTGCCTGAGCGTCATCGCGGTGATTTACACCTCTTTGATTGCACTCATGCAGAAAGACATCAAAAAACTGATCGCATATTCATCCATAGCCCACATGGGATTTGTCACTGCGGGGATATTCTCAGGAAGCGCCCAAGGCATAGAAGGAGCTGTTTTTCAAATGATCAGCCATGGCTTCATCTCTGCAGCATTGTTCCTTTGCGTTGGCGTTCTTTATGAAAGAATGCACACCAAGGAAATATTATTTTACAATGGCTTGGCCAACCGCATGCCAGCATATGCACTTGTTTTTGTAATCCTTACCATGGCATCAATCGGACTTCCTGGAACATCTGGCTTTGTTGGAGAATTCCTGACCCTGATGGCTGTGTTCCAAAAAAACAGAACCTATGGATTTATGCTTTCTCTGGGCATGGTTCTCGGTGCTGCATATATGTTGTGGCTGGTGGCAAGAATATTGTTTGGCCCCATGGTTAACAGCAAACTTGAGCAGATCTCAGACCTCACCATTATGGAAAAAGCGACCCTTTATCCGATCATCATCGCCATCATCATCATTGGCATTTACCCCAAAATAATCACTAGCGGTCTTGAAAAACCAGTTGAAAAAATACTCACCACCATAGACCGCAACAACACATATATGATTAACAGCATAGACTAAGAAAATGGAAAACATAACACAAAGCTTTATCTTACTTGCACCCGAACTCATCTTATCCCTCTCGGCTATAGCCCTTCTGCTATACGGGGTGTTTGTAAAAACTCACAAGATCAACACCATTTCATATCTGGCAGCCTTTATTGCCTTTATAGCCTGCATAGTCGTCACATCCATGCCAATAAAAACACACCTCGCCTTTAGCGATATGTTGCTGTTAACATCCTTAACCCAATATGGGAAGCTGTTGATATTGCTGGCCATCACCTGCATATATTGCATTTTACCGGCAACATCCAGCCGCAATTCATTCATCACCTATGAAACCATCCCCATGATTATGCTTTCTGCTGTGGGGATGATGGTCACCATTAGCAGCAACAGCCTTCTGTCTCTATATATGGGATTGGAATTAATGAGCCTCAGCAGCTATGTTTTAGTTGCCATAAACCGAGACTCTATTTCTTCTTCCGAAGCCAGTGTGAAATATTTTATAATGGGGGCCCTCACCTCTTGCTTATATCTGTTTGGAGCATCACTTTTATATGCAGCCACCGGGCATATCGATTTCTCAGGCATCAGGGATGCAGCAAATTCCATCCAGCATTTAGATCATGTTGAGGTTCCAATCCTTCTCACCATATTTGTCACCGGCATAGTTCTGGTTATAACTTCATTCGCTTTTAAAATATCAGCTGCACCGTTCCATATGTGGACGCCAGATGTGTATCAAGGCTCCCCTTGGATTATCACTGCATTCTTGGCTTCTGCCCCAAAAGTGACAACTTTACTGACTCTATCACGCATTCTTTATGGAATATTCATCCCCAACGACCTTCATTGGCTTCCCATAATCTCATTCCTATCCGCCGCCTCCATGCTTGTTGGCGGAATTGGCGCAATTATGCAAAAAAGCATAAAAAGGATCCTGGCATACAGCTCAATTGGCCATATTGGCTTTGCCCTTATGGGACTTGCTGTTAGCAATGAAGAAGGGGTGACGGCTTTTATTGTGTATATCACCATATATTTGATAATGAACCTTGGCGTTTTTGCTTGCCTTATTTTAATCGGCGGCGGAAACGATGACAAGGATGAAATCTCCAGCCTATCCGGCCTTGGTAAAACCAATCCACTGCTGGCTTTTGGCATATCAGCATTAATGCTTTCCATGGCTGGCATCCCTCCACTGGCTGGCTTTTTCGCAAAGCTTTACATAATATATGGCGCCGTGAAACAAGAGATGACCTCCCTCGCGGTGATCGCCGTGATATCTTCTGTGCTTGCAGCTTATTATTACCTGCGCTTCATCAAGGTGATGTATTTCGAAGAACGTAACAAAAGCCATTCAATTGAATATACCATCCCCTGTGCTTTTGTCGCCTTGATTATGGTGCTGTTTAATCTGTTATATGTCTTCAGCCCATCTTGGCTTTTATCCTTGGCTCAAGCAATCACAAAATCAATCTTTGATATATAGGCACACAAATGGAATCCAATTCTGTATCCATCATTTCATATTTACCAATACTGCTAGAAATAGCCATTAAGATAATAATGGTTATTGTGCCATTGCTGCTGTGCGTCGCCTATCTCACCTTAGCAGAGCGCAAGATCATCGCGGCCATGCAGCTGCGCAAAGGGCCAAACGTCACCGGTCCTTTGGGTTTATTGCAGCCCATTGCAGATGCTTTAAAGCTGCTGTTTAAGGAGCCAATTCTCCCTAAAAATGCCAATTGGATGCTGTTCCTTGCCTCCCCCATCATCACTTTCACCCTGGCCATGATTGGCTGGGCCGTCATCCCCATCAGCAAAGACTTTGTGATTGCCGACATCAACATCGGGGTGTTATATCTTCTGGCGGCTTCATCTTTAGGGGTTTATGGCGTTATCATCGCTGGGTGGGCCAGCAATTCTAAATATGCATTTTTAGGAGCAATCCGCTCTGCCGCCCAAATGATATCATATGAAGTTTCCATAGGGCTGACAATGATTACCGTTCTTATAGCAACCCAAAGCTTAAATTTGCGCGAGATAGTTCTGGCTCAACAAATCATGCCCCTATATTTGCAAATATTGTTATTGCCCATGATGGTGGTGTTTTTCATCTCGATACTGGCAGAAACAAATCGCCACCCATTCGACCTTCCCGAAGCAGAAGCAGAATTGGTTGCAGGATATAACGTTGAATATTCATCCATTGCCTTCGCCCTATTCTTCTTAGGCGAATATGCAAACATGATCTTGATGAGCGCCATGAACGTTATCCTCTTCATGGGTGGTTGGCTGCCGCCATTTGGCCTGACTATATTAAACTGGGTGCCAGGCTTCATCTGGTTTGCCTTGAAGGTTGCCTTATGTTTATTCGTCTTTATATGGGTTAGGGCTTCCCTGCCCCGATATCGATATGACCAATTGATGCGCCTGGGCTGGAAGGTTTTCCTGCCCCTGTCTTTGCTGTGGGTGGTTCTTATCGCAACCATCGTGTTCTTCACAAGATTCTATCCTTAAGTCCTACTTTCTGTGGTAGTCATAAAAAATAGGGCCAGCGCTTATCGCACCAGCCCTATCATTGGTTAGAAAGAATTTAGCTTAGTCACCAAAACCAGTGCCCAAATCCACAGGATCAACTGACACACTGTCACCATTAACTGGAGCAGAGTCAGCATCACTATATGGCACCTGATCTGCACCACATTCAACTTTAACAACAGCTTTGCAGTTACCATCTGTAAAAGTGCTAATTGAGTTTGACAATGTAACTGATGATAATTGTGTAAATAACCATTCAATGCCAGATTCCATCTTGCTTAAAAATAACTCTATAGGAGTTAGATCTTCTTCAGCGGCTGGAGCTACCTCAGCTACAACTTCTTCAGCAGCTGGAACCTCTGGAACTACCTCAACTGCAACTTCTTCAGCAGCTGGAACCTCTGGAGCTACCTCAACTGCAACTTCTTCAACAGCTGGAA
>Ga0114977_10001893_pt1 | contig 13715 bp, 15 predicted proteins | sample S_130805_MF_Meta_FD_87026 | JGI IMG/M metagenome (GOLD analysis project Ga0114977, IMG submission 87026) | Freshwater microbial communities from Lake Simoncouche, Canada to study carbon cycling - S_130805_MF_MetaG | ecosystem: Environmental > Aquatic > Freshwater > Lake | place: Lake...
GACTTCGCGTCATTGACGCGGTCGCGGATGGATTCGGCGGAGAAGCCGCCGAAGACGACCGAGTGGACGATACCGAGGCGGGCGCAGGCCAAGACGGCCATCGCGAGCTCGGGGACCATCGGCATGTAGATTGCGACCGTGTCGCCGCGCTGGAGGCCCATGCCTTTGAGCACGTTGGCGAAGCGGCTGACTTCGGAGAGCAGTTGGCGGTAGGTGATGCGGCGGACCTCGACGGCTTTACCGTCGGCAGTGGGCTCGCCTTCGTAGACAATCGCGACCTTGTCGCCGAGCCCCTTGGCGACCTGCGCGTCGAGGCAGTTGAAGGCGACGTTGGTCTTACCATCGACGAACCAGCGGAAGAACGGCTTCTTGGATTCGTCGACCACCTTGGTCCACGGCTGGAACCAGGTCAGCTCCTTGGCTTCGTCGGCCCAGAAACCATCCGGGTCCTGGATCGACCGGTTGTAGAGGGCGGTGTAACCATCCATGCCCTTGATGCGGGCCTTGGCGACAAACGCGGCGCTGGGCGGGAAGACCTGCTCATTGGAGCCGAAGCCTTCGGCGCTGGCCTTCTTGACGTCGTCAATCTCTTCGTTGGCGTCGGAGTTCTGAGGGGTGTTGGCCATGTTATTTACGTTTAGAGCGAAGGATGAGATAGACCGAGAAAGCGACAAGAATGGCGAGTGCGAGGACGAGCCAAGGGGTATCGGTGATGTCGGGGTCGAGGGCGGGAACAGCCGCGAAGGGTGCCATGGGGTGGATGGGGTGTGAATTTGAACCCGACGGGTCGCGGGAGGGCAACCAAAACGCGGTGTCTGTGAGTAGTTTGACCCGTCACCTAAGGGTTTGTTGCCTAAAGTTCGGCGACCAACTCGGCGAAACTCTCCACGACGCGGGCCGCGTTCCCCGTGAGTCGGTCACGGTGCTGATGGCCGTGGGCGACGAGGATACAATCGACCCCCATGGCGGCCGCGGCTTCGGCATCGTGAGCGGTATCGCCAATATAAATCACGTCCTCCGGGCGATGAGCCAGGTCGGCCAGATGGTGGCGGGCGCGTTCCTCCTTGCTGCCGGCGTGAATGTCATGGCCGCCACAGGCCTTGATGAAGTGTCGGTTCAAACCGTATTGGGTGAGCGTCGTCGCGAGGAGGGTGCGTTCGTAGGCCGAGAGCACGGAGTGCGTCAGCCCGGCCGCGGTGAGTCCCGTGAGCAGCGTCTCTGCGTGTGCGTGCAGGTGGCACTCGGTCTTGCGTTCCTCGTAGGCGGCCATGAAGCGGATGGACATCGCGCGGAAAGAGGCTTCGTCGGGTGTGAAGCCAATCGCTTGATAGACCTTGATGACCGGGAACTGGAAAATCTGGCGGTAGCGGACCGGGTCGACGAGCGGATGGCCGTCTTCCTTCAGCAGGCGGTTGAGTGACTCGCAGCACAGCCAGGTGTCGTCGAGGAGCGTGCCGTTCCAATCCCAGACGGCATGGCGATAGTCGGTGAGCTTCTTACGCATGGGCAGGCACGAGGGAGAAAGCCTCGATGGGGACGCCTTGGCAACAGTGGGCAAGGTCGGGCGCCCGGCCGCCGACGTCGAAGCCGTCCCAGCGCAGAGGAAGGTCGCTCCAGGTTGACGCGGCGGCATCGCTCAATGGATAGGGTGCGTGATGGACCTGTCCGCGTACGAGGCGGCCGCTGCGCACCGAGAAGAAACTGTAGCGCTCCGCGAGATGGAATGCGAGCGAGCCGGGAGTGGTCGCCTGCGGCGCAGAGGTCGCCGACCAGGCGTAGCAGGCCGTCCCGGTCTCGCCTTGGCGTCGACAGGCTTGTGTAAGTCCGGGCCCAGAGGACATCGCCGCGTGTTCGTAAGGCAGACCAAAAAAACAGCGGGCGATCGCGACGGCTGGGGCGCGGTCGCAGTCGAGGGAGAAGAACCACACGCCCGGTTCGCCGGCGGCGTCGCGCACATAGGTACGGACATTGAGCTCGTTGAAGTAAGACAGCCAAGGTAAGGCCGGCAGGAAGGCTGGGCGGATGGCGTTCATGCGGAAGCCGACGACGCTGAGGTAGGATTTACCCTCGAACGTATCGACCGTGAGTCCGGCTGGTAGCCGTGCCTGGATCGCCGCCGCCGAGTATTCCCAGTGCAGGAAGAAGAGATCGTCCCACCGTTGACGCATGACCGGGCAGCGCGTCGGGCGGACGCGGGCGCGCAGCAATCTCTCGGTGGCGTCGTTCACCCCGTCATCCTCCCCGGCCGTGCCGAGCGGTCAAGCGGCCCGGACTTATTTCCCGGCGGCGAAGGGCGGCCTCGACAGGTCGAGCTGGTAGAGCACCTGGTTGTAGTCCCAGCGGGGCGTCGGCTGCTTACCGCTGGCGAACGACGTCGTGTAGGTGCCTTCAAAGTAGATTACCGACGAGTCAGCGCGGAAGAATTCCGGATGTAAGACCGGGTTGTAGAAAGTATAGTCGTCGTGCGAGAGCACCTTACAGGCGTTGCTCCAAGGCCCAAATGGCTCTGTCGATTCCGCCAGCCAGATTTCACCAAGCGCCGAGGGGGAGCCGCCCTTCTGGGTGAAGATTGCCAGCCATTTACGGCTCCATGGATGCCACGCGATGTGCCCCTTATGAACGACGATCGCTTCACCGGAAGGGGTCGCGGCGGCGGTGGCGGGTTGTAATACCTTCCACTTCTCCGGGTTTTTCCAGCCTTCATAGGTGGCGGGTGTGCGCAGTATCGGGAACGGGTCGCAGAATAGGATCCATTTACGCCCGAGCGCATCGGTCCAGGGGGCCGCATGGCCGGCCGGCATCGGTGGTGCCGGCTGTCGGGTCGCGTCTTCAGTCCAAACCGTGTCGAGCGGACGGAAGAGTTCTTCATGAGGATCCCATTCGACGAGGTCCCAACGGTACGCGTGCATCTCGCCCTTCGTCTTCACGGCAGAGGCGACCAGGTGAGGCGCACCTTTCGCATCGGGTAGAGTGACCGCACCCCAGAGCCAAGTCGGACCGTCGCCGGGTAGTTTTGCGACGCCGCGCGGGCGGGATTCGGCCGGCGGCGGCCGGCGGTCGGTCACGTAGACGTAAGGCGGTCGCAGCGGCGGCTTGGCCGGCGGGTAAAACTTTTCGGTCGTCGCCGCGGCGACGTCGAAGACGCCGAGCGGGTAGTGGGCTAAGTTTGTGTCGCCCCAGAACCAATGGAGCCGTCCACCGAGTTCGGCTGTTACCACGCTGTCGGATCCAAGCACGCCGCTTTCTTTCCAGTCGAGCTGTTCACCGAGCTTCTGGGATTCGACGAAGAGTCCGGCGCCGGTGAGGCGACCCAGGCGTCGGGCGAGGATCGACCGTTCGACTATCACCTTGAACGTCTTGCCTGGCGCGGGTGTCAGGCGGACGCCTTTATAGCCAAACCCATCAGCCTTCACGCCGTAGCCGTGGCCGATGATCGTGAACCAGGTTTCGCGGCCCATCAATTCGGGCACATCGCAGGCAATCAGCCCGGCGTTATCGGAGATAAAACGGACGCCATGTACCGTGCGGAGCTCGACGCCCGGCACGGGCCACCCGTCGCCCTGCTCGACGACCTCGATCCGGCAAGGCTGGGCCGCGAACGCCGACGCCGCAAAGGCAAGCAGGAGAAGGAGCCAAGAGGTGAGCCTCATGGCTCCAGTCTTTGTCTTATCGCGGCTGTTTCAAGCCTACGAGGGGCTTTTCGCTTGGAGCGGGAGCCCTCCGGGCTTACCTCTGGGACATGCTTCCGGAAGCGCGCCAGAAAGAGCTCAAGGCCTTCGCCGAGAAACTCGCGGACATCGCCCGTCGGGTCTTGGTCGCGGCCCATGCGCGTGTCGATACCGAGGTAGAAATCAAGTCTGACGGCACGCCCGTGACCGTCGCCGACAAGGAAGCGGAGCGCCAGATGCGCGCGGCCATCAAGGCCGCTTATCCCGACCACGGTATCCTCGGCGAAGAGTTCGGGCCGGAGAATGTCGACGCTGAGTATTGCTGGGTGCTCGACCCTATCGACGGAACCAAGTCGTTTCTCTCCCGCGTCCCGCTCTACGTCACCCTCATCGGCTTGCGCTATGAAGGAAAGCCGGTGCTCGGCGTCATCGACCAGCCAATCCTGTGCGAACGTATCGTCGGCGATAATCTCACCTGCGAGCTCAACGGCCGGCCCGTGCGCGTAGCCGAGGCATCGATGAAGGACGCCGTCGTCGTCTCGACCGACCTCGACAACGTCCGTCGCCTGCACCGCGACGTCCGCTGGAACCGTCTCGCCGACAGCGTCGCCCATGTGCGCACCTGGGGTGATGGCTACGGCCACCTCCTCGTGGCGTCAGGTCGCGCCCACGTCGTCGCCGACCCGATCATGAATCCTTGGGACCTCGTGCCGGTGCTACCCGTACTGCGTGGCGCCGGCGCCATCGTCACCTCGTGGGAGGGTGGCGACCCGGTCAAAGCTGGCAACATCATCGCCGCGGCGCCGAAGTTGCATGCTGAAGTGATGCGGACTTTGCGCGACTGAGCGCTGCTCAGAGCCGGATCTTCAACGAGCGGCCGTGGGCGTCGAGGCGCTCCATGCGGGCGAACGCGTCGACCACGCCGGCCGCCTTCTTGAGCGAGGCCGGATCGTATTGCACCAAACTCGTGCGGCGCAGGAAGTCGGCGACGCGCAGGCCGCTGAAGAAACGGCCAGTGCCGCCGGTGGGGAGCGTGTGGCTCGGGCCGGCGGTGAAATCGCCAAGGACTGTGGGCGTATGGCTGCCAATCAGGATGGCGCCGGCAGTGGTGATCTGCGCGGAGAGTTTCTTGAGCTTACCTTTCGCGACCATCAGTTCGAGGTGTTCGGGCGCGACGAGATTAGCGGCTTCGGCGGCGTCTTCGATCTTCGGGACGAGGATGACGCAGACCTTGGCGTCGAGCGCCTTACGGATCTTTTCGCCGTGCGTGAGCGTGGCGGACTGGGAGCGGGCAGCGGCGAGGCACTTGTCGGCGAAGGCTTCGGTCTCCGTCACCAAGTAGAGCTTCTCCTTGCCGCTACCGTGTTCGGCTTGGGCGCAGAGGTCGGCCGCGACCCACTCCGGTTTGGCGGTGCGGTCAGCGATGATCATCACTTCGCTCGGTCCGGGGAGCAGGTCGACGCCCACGAGGCCGAACAGTTGGCGCTTCGCTTCGGTGACGAACGCGTTGCCGGGGCCGAAGACCTTATCGACGGGTGTGACCGTGCTCGTGCCCAGGGCCATCGCGGCGATGGCTTGGACGCCGCCGATTGCGTAGACTTCGCGGACGCCGCAAAGATAGAGGGCGGCGAGGATATCCGGGTTGATTTTGCCGTCAGGGCCGGGTGGCGTGCAGGCACAGAGTTCCGGGACGCCGGCGACCTTGGCGGGCAGTGCGGTCATCAGCACCGTCGAGACGAGAGGCACTTGGCCGCCGGGAATGTAGAGGCCGCAGCGACGGATTGCGTGGTGGCGTTCGCCGACGGTGGCACCGTGTGGGTTCTTCGCCGTCCAGCCTTTCGGTAGCGTGCGGAGGTGGAAGGCCGTGACGCATTTCGCGGCTTCGTCGAAAGCTTTCTTCTTGGCAGGATCGAAGTTGGCGGCGGCCTTCTCGAGGTCTTTGAGCGGCACGCGGATCTGGCGGACCGTGAGCTTGGCGTGGTCAAACTTCGCCGTGTAATCCAGTACTGCGATGTCGCCGCGGGCTTTGACGTCGGCGATGATGGCGGCGACGGCGGCGCGGACGTCAGGGGCGGCTTCGCCCGAGCCGACGAAGGCGCGGAGCTGGCTGCGGAAATCCTTGTCGCTGGTGCGGAGGAGGGTCATGGGCTCAGAAGGAAGGGAAGTCGAAGAGGCCGACCGGAAGCTCGGGGTTCACGGTCACGCGGCCATAGGTGACCATGCCAGATTTCTTGCCGGCGACGAAAACTGTCTCCTTCGCGGGGAAGGCGATACCGTCCGCGACGATCACGCCCTCGACCTTCTGGCGCTGGAGCTCGCCCTTGGGCGTGAGCTGGTCAGACGCGACGAGCGAGAAGGTGTCGGCGGCGAAGTGCCGGGTGATCCGGAAGCCGCTGGCATAGGCGTATTCGACGGCATGCGTCTTGCGTCCGTCGACCTCGGAGGCGCCTTGGTAGGTCGCCTGACCGCGCCCGGCGGCGGGTGGGGAGAAGAAGGCCAGGTCATCCGCGGCCATGTCCTGCATCTTACGGAAACTCTCGTACGGCAGCGCGCGAAGGGAGCGGGCGGCGAGCGTGTCAGATTTACGACTGACCCAGCCTTCGAGCCGGCCGATGCCCATGGCTGATTCAGCGCCGCTCGTCGGACCCTCGGTCTTCTCGAGACGGAAGCCCGGGGCGGCCACGGTCAGCGTCGAGGAATTCACCGTCCGTCCGGCATCATCCAAGGCTGAGAATTCAAACCGGACAGACTTCACCTTCGCGAGGACCGCGGGATCGGCGGCAAGAGTCGCGCGCGCTTTGGCAACGATGGTCTCGACGGTGAGCGGCGGTTCGGCGGCGATGGCTGGTCCGACGAGCAGGAGCGACGCGAAGAGCGCGGTGAACTGGCGGAATAAAGCCATGGAAGGCCGATGTTGGTCGGGGGTGCCTATTTGGCAAGCATCGGAAGGGCGGCCAAGCCGCTCCCGCCGGGCTCAGCGTTCGCCGGTGGCCTTGAGCAGACCAGCCACGTCGCAGCGACCTTCGTAGAGTGCTTTGCCGACGATGGCGCCGACGAGATTAGGATAGGCCTTGGACATCTCGGCGAGGCGTGCGACGTCGGCCGTACCGGACACGCCTCCGGAGGCGATGACGCCGCAAGGGCAGACCTTAAGGACCTCTTCCAGTGATTTCCAATTCGGGCCCGTGAGCATGCCGTCGGTCGCGATGTCGGTGTAGATCACCGTCGAGACGCCGAGCTCACCGGCTTCCTTGGCGAAGTCGGTGGCCTTGAGGGCCGTGACGGCCGTCCAACCTTTGACGGCGACGAGCCCGTCCTTGGCGTCGATGCCGACCGCGAGGCGTGGGCCGTGGGCCTTGGCCATCTCGCGGAGGAAAGCGGGATCGGTCGCGGCGCGCGTGCCGATGACCACGCGGCTGGCGCCAGCGGCGTAAGCGGCTTCAGCGATGGCGCGATCACGCATGCCTCCGCCGAACTGAATCTTCGGGCCGAGGGCGGCGATGCGCTGGAGTGTCGGGAGATTGAGCGGGGCGCCACCGAAAGCGCCGTCGAGGTCGACGACGTGAATCCAGGCCGCGCCGGCTTGGGCGAAGACTATGGCCGGTTCGACTGGGTCTTTATAGTAGTCGGTGCGAGCGTCGTCGCGGCCTTGGCTAAGGCGGACGCAGCGACCGCCGCGGATATCGATGGCCGGATAGGCGAGCATGGGAATCAGGAAGCCTTCTTCTTCGGCGCGGCCATCGTGACCGGCTTCTCGCCGCGGATGGCCTCGGCCGTCACCGTGAACTTCGAGCCGGGGGCGGCTTCGGGCAACGCGTACATCGTATCGAGCAGTACGCCTTCGAGGACGGAGCGGAGGCCACGGGCGCCGGTGCCGAGGGCGAGCGCCTTGTCGGCGGCAGCCTCCAGGGCCTCGCGGCTGAACTCGAGGGACATGCCGGAGAGGGCGAAGAGCTTGCGGTACTGCTTCGTCGCGGCGTTACGCGGTTCGGTCAGGATGCGGATGAGGGCTTCGCGATCGAGTGGCTCGAGGACGGAGATGACTGGCAAACGGCCGACGAACTCCGGAATCATGCCGAAGGAGAACAGGTCCTCGGGCTGGAGGCCGGCGACGATCTGTTCAGCCGAGAGGGAAGGCTTGTCGTTCTGCGGGGGGACGAAGCCGAGGGACTTCGCGCCGCCGCGACGGGCGATGATGCGGTCGAGGCCGGCGAAGGCGCCGCCGCAGATGAAGAGGATGTCGGAGGTGTCGACGCGGATGCACTGCTGTTCCGGGTGCTTGCGGCCACCGGCGGGCGGGACGTTGCAGACCGTGCCCTCGAGGAGCTTGAGCAGCGCTTGCTGCACGCCTTCGCCGGAGACGTCGCGCGTGATTGAGGCCGAGTCGGATTTGCGGCCGATTTTATCGATCTCGTCGATGAACACGATACCACGCTGCGCGCGTTCGACGTCCATGTCGGCGGACTGTAGCAGGCGAAGGATGACGGTCTCCACGTCGTCGCCGACGTAGCCGGCTTCGGTGAGCGTGGTGGCGTCGGCGATCGCAAACGGCACGTCGAGCATGCGTGCAAGCGAGCGGGCGAGGAGCGTCTTGCCGGTGCCCGTCGGGCCGATCAGGAGCACGTTGCTCTTGTCGAGCTCGACGTCGACGAGGTCGCCGGCCTGGGCGACGGTCGCTTTCGTGAGGCGATCGTTGAGGCGCTTGTAATGGTTGAAGACCGCGACGGAGAGGACCTTCTTCGCGTGGGCTTGGCCGATGACGTGGGCGTCGAGCTCAAGGCGCAGTTGCGTGGGCGGGATGAGCTTGATGGGCGCGAGCGGGTGCTTCGCGGGTGCTTCCTGCATCGCGGGACCGCCGGCCGAGGCGGCGGGCTTACCGTCGCGGGATTTTTCGCGATCGAGGAGACGGCCGCAGGTGGTGACGCAGGCGTCGCAGATGCCGACACCGGCGGGGCCGGCGATCAGTTTGCCGGCCTGGGCGGCGGGCTTGCCGCAGAAGGAGCAGCTCTCGGCGCGGTCCCCGGCCATGCGCTTAGGCGCGGGCCGCCTTGGGCGCCACGACGTGGTCGACGAGGCCGTAGGCCTTGGCCTGCTCGGCCGTCATATAAAAGTCGCGGTCGGAGTCGCGCATCAGGTCTTCCGGCGTCTTGCCGCTGTGCTTGGCGAGGACATGGTTGAGCGTGTCACGCCAGCGGAGGATTTCCTTGGCGGCGATCGAGATATCGGAAGTCTGGCCGCCCGCGCCACCGCTGGGCTGATGGATCATCACGCGGCAGTTCGGGAGCGCGTGGCGCTTACCCTTCGTGCCGGCGGCGAGCAGTACCGAGGCCATGCTGGCCGAGAGGCCGATGCAGTAGGTGTTGATCTCGCACGTGAGGAAGTTCATCGTGTCGTAAATCGCCATGCCCGCGGTGACTGAGCCGCCGGGGGAGTTGATGTAGATCGAGATGTCCTTCTTCGGGTCTTCCATTTGCAGGAAGAGCAGCTGCGCGATGACCGCGTTGGCGACGTCATCGTAGATCGGCGAGCCGATGAAGATGATGCGGTCCTTGAGCAGGCGGCTGTAGATGTCCCAGGCTCGTTCGCCACGGGCGTCGCGTTCGACGACGTTAGGAATGATGTAGGACATGGTGGTACGAAGGGGACTGTGCCCGGACGGGGGGATTTCTCAACCTTAGGCTGCGATTCCGCCTGCGAGGACGGCATCGAGGGCCTTATTGAGGAGGGCGTCGCGGCGGAGCTCGGCGAGGCGCTGGCGGTCCTTAACCAGCTTTTCTGGCTGGGTCTGGCTGGCCTGGGCGGCCTGCATGATGGCGGAGCCGAGCTCTTCGCGGGACACCTCGAGTTTGAGCTCTTCGGCGATGCGGGAGAGGACGAACTGAGCACGAACGCGGAGGGCGGCGGCCTTCTTGGCCTCGGCGAGGATGTCATCGCGCTGGGTCTCGAGTTCTTCGGGCTTCGTGCCGCTGCGCAGGCGCATCTCGGCGTACTGGTAGAAGAGGCCCTGGGCGACGGAGAGGATAGCGGATTCCGGGAGGGGGAAGTCCTGGCCGGCGAGGAGGGCGTCGACGGCCTTTTCGCGGCGGGCGGTCTCGGCAGCCTGCTGTTTCGAGCCTTCGATACCCTTGCTGACCTGAGCACGGAGGTCGGCTTCGTCCTTCACGCCGACGGACTTGCAGAACGTTTCGTCGACCTTCGGGAGTTCCTTGCGGCGAACTTCGCTGGCGGTGATGGCGTAGGCGACCTTCTTGCCGCGGAGGGCTTCGCGCTCATGCGTGGCGGGGAAGACGTATTCAGCCTGGGCGGTGGCGCCGGCCTTGAGACCGATCACGGCCTGGGCGATGGCGGGCACGGCGACGGCGGCGCCTTCGGCACCGGCTTCTTCCCAGGTGGATTCTGCGCTACCGTAGGACTTAGCCTCGGCGTCGATTTCGCTGACCGGCTTGCCGTCGACGGTGCCGACGTAGCCCACGCGGACGTAGTCGCCCTTGATGGCGGCCTCTTCGGTCTTCTCATAGCGGGCGCGCTGTTCGAGGATCTTCTTCAGATGCTCGTCGATGTCGGTGTCGGTGACGGTGATGGTCTCGACGGGGACCTTGACGGACTTCCAGTCGGGGGTCTTGAACTCAGGCACGACGTCGACTTCGTAGCGGAAGATCGCGTCAGGGCCGGCGTCGGCCTCGCGCTGGACGTCGGCCACGGTGTAGACCGTGAAGGACTTTTCCTGCTGGATGCGTTCGTAGCCCTGGGAAAGAAGGCGCTGGCTGACTTCGTCGGCGATCTGCTTGCTGTACTTCTGGCGCACGACGGCCTCGGGGGCCTTGCCGGGACGGAAGCCAGGGAGCGCGGCTTCGCGAGAGAAGCCTTTAACGACTTCCTTTTCGGCGGCGGCGACGGTCGCGGCGGGGACCGTCACGGTGACGGTGCGGCGGGTCGGGTTAGTTTCTTGGATTTTGATGTCCATGGTAGGTATAAAAGGGAGGGAGGCCCCGGGGCTGCGGACGCAGTGGGGGGAATGGCCGAGCAAATAGAACTACCCCCCACGGTCAACAGCGGAGGCGGGGCCTTTTCAGGCCTTTTCGGCCAATCTCTTGCGCAGGTGGGGCAGGACGCACCGGGGGACGAAGGCCGCGGCCTGCGAGAGCTTATGGCGGGCGATGTCCTTCACGAAGCTGGAAGAGGTCACGAACTGGTCCTGACTGGGCATTAGGATGACCGTCTCGATTTCCGGGGCCATGAGGCGGTTAGCGTGGGCCAGGTCGAATTCGAACTCGAAATCGCTGAATTTACGGAGGCCGCGGATGATGGCCGCCGCCTTGTGCTTGCGGGCGAATTCGACCGTCAGGCCTTCGAGTTCGAGGACTTTGACGTTATGGATGCCCTTGCAGGCCTGGCGGGCCATGCCGAGGCGTTCCTCGACGGAGAACCAAGGGTTTTTACTGTCGCTGGCGGCCACGGCGACGATGACTTTATCGAAGAGACGCGAGGCGCGACGGAGGACGTCCAGGTGGCCCAGCGTGATCGGGTCAAAGGTGCCGGGGTAGACGGCGATACGTTGGAGGCGGGACATCGTTTTCCTGTTGCGGCGTACTCTCGGGCGGGAACATCCTTTCGGCAAGCCCACATGCGTTTTCTTAGGCATCTCCCCAACCTCCTGACGGCCGCCCGCCTGCCAGCGATCTTCTTGATTACCCTCTGGACCTACTGGGCCGGTCCTTGGGCCAGTGCCGCCTTGGCTCTCTTCATTCTGGCCGCCCTAACCGATATCTTTGACGGCTGGATTGCCCGCAAGCTGAACGCCGTGACCGACTTCGGCCGCCTGATGGACGCCTTGGTCGACAAGATCTTCATTCTTGGCCTGCTCGTCGGCCTCGCCGCTATCGATTGCCTGCCGGTTCCGCATTGGAATGACGCTGGCCGCCCGCTTCCGGTGGATGGCGCGACGGTGCTCTACACTTCGTTCGGTGTGATGCTCATCATTATCCGCGAATTCCTGATTACTGGCCTGCGCCTCGTGGCTGCTGCCTCTGGTCAGGTGCTCGAGGCCGAGGGCCTCGGCAAGATCAAGACCTTCCTGCAGATTCTGGCCATCGGCCATCTCATCGGCCTACGTGCTTATGAGACGCACTGGCATCTCTCGGCGGAATGGCACCAGAACTGGGAGGTCATCATCACGTCGCTCTTCTGGTTGTCGGTGCTGATCACCGTGATCTCGGGCGCGAGCTACTTGATCCGGCATCGCCGTCACCTGCCGGGCCTGGCTTCATGATCGTTCAGATCGCGACGCTCGGTCCGCTCGGACGGCTCAAGGCGCCGGGCACCTGGGGCTCCGCGGCGGGTGTGCTTTGGTGGGCGCTCGTGGTGCGCCTGGCTTACAATAAGGGTTGGTACCACGAGTTGATCTTCGACTTCCTTGTCGTGGTCATGGGCATCGTGCTTTGCGGAGTGGCCGCCGCCATCATCGGCAAGAAGGATCCGCAGGAAGTGAATATGGACGAGTTCGTCGCCATGCCCTTGGTCTATCTTTTTAATCCGATGGGGCCGGCGATGCATGGCGGCACGAAGACCGGGCTGCTGTTCGTCCTCCTGGGATTCCTGCTGTTCCGGCTGTTCGACATCACCAAACCTTTCGGTATCAAGGCGCTCGAGAAGCTACCTGGAGGCTTTGGCATCGTCCTCGATGACGTGATGGCCGCGGTCTACGCGAACCTCGCACTGCAAGGCTTGGCCTTGCTTTGGAAAGTCCTTTGATGTCCCTGCGCTGCGCCTTAGCTGACACCGTGGTCGTCCGGGTGACGGGTGAAGACGCGGCGGCTTTCCTGCAAGGGCAGTGCTCCGCGGACCTGCGCGCGGTCGCCCTGACCGACGCGCTCTGGCTCAACCGCAAGGGCAGGGTGCTCGCGCACACCGTCGTCGCGAAGGAAGCCGACGGTTCATTTCTCTTACTATGCCCGCATCTCGGAGCCGCTGAACTGATCGCCGTCGTGACGGCGAACGTCATCGCCGACGACGTCGTCGCGACCGATGAATCCACGCTTTGGCAGAAGTGTATCGTCTGGGGTGCGGAGCCGGCGAACGCAGGCGTGAAGGCCTTCGCGACAAAGCGTTACGGCGTCGCCGCGTGGGATGTGCTCACGCCAATCGCGGCCGCCGCCCCCGGTGAGACTGCACCACTCGCCCAGCTCGATGCCTTGCGCATCGCCGCCGGTGTGCCTGCCGTGCCGGCTGATTGTGGTGCCAACGAATTTCCGCAGGAGTGCGGGCTTGATGCCTGGGTCAGTTACACCAAGGGCTGCTACCTCGGCCAAGAGGTCATGGCTCGGATCCAGTCGATGGGGTCGCTACGACGCATTCTCCGACGTGTGTCGGGCCCGGTGTCGGTCGGACAGGAGCTGAAGACGTCGGAAGGTAAGGTCGTGGGTACCGTGCGTTCCGCGGCCGGTGACATCGGTCTGGCCTTGGTCTCGGTCGACCTGCCCGAAGGGTCGGTCATCGGCGAGGTGCGGATTGGTGTGCCGGCGCTGATGCCCGTGCGCTGACCTGTTTCCGTTTGCGGGCGGGGGTGCCGTCCCGTATAGTGACGGTGATGGCTTCTCCTTTCCATTACCAGGAACCTTTCCCGCTGGGCGCCGATACCACGAAGTATCGTCTGCTCACCAAGGAGCTTGTCTCTATTGCGGAGTTCGACGGTAAGTCCGTTCTCAAGGTCGCCCCGGAAGCGCTCACGCTCCTCGCCAACCAAGCGTTGCACGACATCAATTTCTATCTCCGCACCGAGCACCTCGAGCAGGTCGCCGCGATCCTGGCGGACAAGGAAGCCAGCGACAACGACCGCGCCGTCGCGCTTGCGATGCTGCGTAACGCCGAGGTCGCCGCTAAGGGCGTGCTGCCTTTCTGTCAGGATACGGGCACTGCCGCCATCACGGCCAAGAAGGGCCAGCAGGTCTGGACCGGCGGCGATGACGCCGAAGCCCTCTCCCTCGGCGTGTATCAGGCTTACGCCCAGAATAACCTGCGCTACTCGCAGCTCGCACCGCTCGACCTCTA
>Ga0114977_10001896_pt1 | contig 13711 bp, 11 predicted proteins | sample S_130805_MF_Meta_FD_87026 | JGI IMG/M metagenome (GOLD analysis project Ga0114977, IMG submission 87026) | Freshwater microbial communities from Lake Simoncouche, Canada to study carbon cycling - S_130805_MF_MetaG | ecosystem: Environmental > Aquatic > Freshwater > Lake | place: Lake...
CTCTATTAATTCCACCTATATTAATTCCTTTGAATAATTTGTTAATTATGGTTAACAAAAAGTTAAATATAAGCCGGCTTACTACTGGCTTATAAAATTATTTTTGTTGAAAAATCATTTAAAACCGATTATATTAATCTATATTTATTTGATATACAATACTATATAACTTTCAATAAACATAGCAATTGAAATCATAATTCAAGTTTTCTGAAATTTAATATTAAAATTATTAAAATTATCTTTAAACTAAAATTATCTATCTCTGTTTATCTTTGCATATTCTCAATCTGATCTGAGTAAAGATAAAATCAGGTTTGAGGCAGACAAAAGATGTTTGATAACGTTCTTATAAAAGATGTGTTTAATTAGCTTGAAGTTCAAAACTTACAGTTAGATTAATGAAACCTCTGTAAAACACAACAAACACTGCCCCCGATCATTTCATAAGGGTCTCTGGTACAATTCAATTGTAAGATTACCCATTCCGGCTATATTTCTTTATCCCAAAACGCTCGAGCACATTTCTTTGCTGAATTGTGTTATGTGAAATGCTATTTTGGAAAATAATTATTTCAGAGTACACATGTTGACCATTTTTATTCATAAATACAACAATTTTTTTTGTAAGCGGCTCACAAAGTTTATCCAGTCAAATTTCAGGTCAAAAACCATTTAAAGAGTTCCTTATTGCTAAGTATAGAGAAAAAATGATTACTAAAATTAAAAAAATCTAACTGTTTATTTCATGAATTCTATAATTTTTCCTTCTCCTACTTTACATGCCTTTTAGCTTTGAATGCTGTAACTTGAACAACTTGTTCTCAACAATAGCTATTATTACTCTTAGATAATCTCCATTTCAAAGCTATTTAAATAAAAATTCTTTGGATCATTAAAGAATTAATACAATTAAAATCTTGTATATCTTTTATAAACTCTATTTATGAATTGGGGGTCCCCTGGCGTAAATACATTTTAACTTTCATTCTTGACAGATGGCAAAAGAAGGTGCATTACAAATAGCAGTTAAGTATATAGTTCAGGAATTAAGAAAGCAGGATGGTCTGCACGATGCGGCCCAGCCCCCTTTGGTAGCTATGAAGAGCTTTGTAAATGCCAAAGGCGAAAGCAATTTGAATGATGGAGAAGTGGGCGTTATGCTGGTGAGTGTCGAAGAAGAAAAAAACATGAAACCACAAATTCAAAAGGAAAAACGAACAGATAGCTCTGTTTCATTTGCCAATCCTGAAATCTACCTGAACCTGTATATTTTAATTGCAGTGAAACCTGCAGATAACGGTGATGATAGTTACGGTATTGCCCTTAAAAGGCTATCGTTGGTACTTGAATATTTCCAGGCCAATTCCTTTTTCGAAAATGTAACTCTGCCTGCTTCAAGTGAAACGATCGAAAAAATGATGGTTGACCTATTCTCCCTTTCATTTGAACAACAGAACCAGTTATGGGCTTCGCTTGGTGCTAAATACCTGCCATCAGTGGTATATAAAATCCGGTTGGTAGTGATTGATAAAGATGAATTTGGCGCGGAGCAGCCCGTTATTAAAGAAATCGGCGCCGACCTGCACAGGATAAACTAACACCCTTATATATAATATGAGATTGTCATTCGATCATTTGCTGACTTTGTTTGTCAAACACGATATCTATCCTGAGGCGTTTCCAGGTACTGAAGGATCATTGATTGATGATCGAACATCAGGCCTCCTGGAATTGGTGCCAGAAGAAAAAACAGAGCAATTGCTTATTCAAAACGGGTTATTGCTGAAAAAATTTAAGAATAGTTTCCAGCTTTTTTACCAGAAGAAGGGCCCGCGTAAAAGCGACCTGAAAAACCTTGAAAACACTGAGTTATACTTTAGAATGCACATCAAAGACATGGGTTTCTTTTCCTATACTGATGCTTCTTACCTGAGCCCATCGCTGGATAAAATTGTCTTCTTTGGCCCCCTGGCTGATGAGACGGTAACGCCAAAGGTGAGAAACAAACTCGGGCTTTCATTTAATTATCCTCTTACCAATGAAATGCGACCTGTTCAAATTACGGTCAATTCGTTAGGAGGAGAAAATATAGTGGATAAAACAATAACAAAAGCCAAGATCAGATTTCTACAGATCGATCTGGCAAAGACTGGAACCGGTGCATATTCAATTACAGAAGACACCAAACAGAATGACGGCATTTTCATTTCCGATATTTATTGTTCATTGCAAAATGACACTACCAGATTGTATGGAATTGCCTGTTTTCGTTTTAAAAAAATAACTGTTCCATATGTGCAGCAAAAAATAATCATACAATTTAAGAAACAAACAGAAACTTAACCTTAAAAAGCAGATAATCATGACTTACAGAACTCCTGGCGTTTATGTGGAAGAAATATCGGTATTTCCTCCCTCAGTAGCCGAAGTGGAAACCGCCATTCCAGCCTTCATCGGTTATACTGAATTTGCAAAAAAGGATGGGGCAGATATGGAGGATCCTGATCCAATAGCTATTTCATCGCTGAAAGAATATGAAGAACATTTCGGGGTGGCCTGTGTGGAAGCATCTGATGCGTTCAGCATCATCATAAATGAGAAGCATGATGCCGCAAATGCTATAATCGGCTATGAGTTGGTATCCTGGGGGCCGACGGATAAAATTTCACCTTTCAACCTCTATTATTCTATGAAGCTATTCTTTGAAAATGGAGGCGGAAAGTGTTATGTCGTTTCAGCAGGTTTATATTCGGAGAAAGCTGTAGATGACGATAAACTCATTTCTGCAACTGCAAAGGTTAAATCGTTGGATGAGCCCACCTTAATTGTGATTCCTGAAGGCGCACCTCTTGGCATAGCTAAATATATTCCCATTGCACAGGCAGCCATTAATCAATGTGCCGAAATGAAAGACAGGTTTGCTATCCTGGATGTTCCAATTGCCGATCCCAAGAAAAAATTTGAAGCCTCCGATATTACAGAATTCAGGAAATTATCAGGCGATGCAGATCATATCCGTTATTCGGCTTCCTATTATCCTTACCTGAAATCAACCATCACCTACTCTACTGACATGGGTGCGCTTGAGCTTGCAACTGTGAAAAAGAACGGGGTTGATGATGCAGCCAATGTTTTGAAAGGAAAAAAACTAGGGGAAATCCAGGCAACGAATAATTCAGCCTATCACGCGATCCTTTCGGAGTTGAAGGGCAAACTAAAAGTTGTGCTGCCTCCATCTCCTGCAATGGCCGGGATTTATGCCCGTGTTGATTCTTCCCGAGGAGTATGGAAGGCGCCTGCCAATGTAAGTGTCCAAAGTGTAAGCGGTCCCACGCAAATACTGACGGATGCTGACCAGGGCGATCTCAATATGGACAGTGTTGGAGGCAAATCCATTAACGTGATCCGTGCTTTCTCAGGACGTGGAACAATTGTATGGGGCGGACGAACATTGGATGGCAACAGCAACGAATGGCGTTACGTCAATGTGCGGAGGTTCTTCAACATGGTGGAGGAATCGGTCCAGAAATCGACAGTATGGGCAGTATTTGAGCCCAATACAAAAAACACCTGGGTAATGGTGAAATCGATGATTGAAAATTACCTGATCACCAAATGGCAGCAAGGGGCATTGGCAGGTGCAAAACCCGATGATGCATTTTATGTAAAAGTTGGGCTGGGTGTTACCATGACCGCCGATGACATTCTCAACGGGATTATGAATGTTGAAATCGGAATGGCTGTAGCCCGCCCGGCAGAATTTATCGTACTCAAATTCTCCCACAAAATGCAGGTTTCCTAATTATATAAAACTTAAAAAAGATATAAAATGGCAAAATATCCAATCCCAGTATTTCACTTTACTGTTCAGTGGGGTGGAAACGATGTAGGATTCTCTGAAGTTTCAGGTCTTACACAGGAAGTGCAGGTAATCGAATATCGCGAAGGCTCCAGCCCCGATTATGGCCCTGCCAAGATGCCCGGGCTGCATAAGGTCAATAACATTTCGCTCAAGCGAGGTATTAGTAAGGGCGACAATGATTTCTTCAAGTGGCTGACCACCATTAGCCTTAATACAGTTGAAAGGAGAGATTTAACCATTATGCTGCTCAATGAAAAGCATGAACCTGTCATGGTATGGAAAGTATTGCAAGCCTGGCCGGTAAAAGTGGAAGGTCCTTCCTTAAAAGCTACAGGCAATGAAGTTGCCGTTGAATCCATTGAACTGGCTCATGAAGGATTAAGGATTGAAAACAGTTAATAATACTTGTTTGAATGGCTGAAAATGACCGTCCATATTCAATGCCGCGTTCCTTTCACTTTTCGGTGGAGTTCCAGGGCGTATCCGGCCTTAAATCCAATGATGTAAAATTCCAGGATGTATCCGGATTGATTGCTGAACTGGGTGTGGAAGAAATCAAATCAGGCGGCGAGAATCGTTTCTCCCACCGTTTGCCTACCCGGGCAAGATACCAGAACCTTGTTTTAAAACGGGGGATGCTCACTGATTCAGGCTTGATAAAGTGGTTTACCGATGCTGTTGAAAACTTCAGTTTTACGCCGGCAACCATCATTGTCAAACTGCTCGATCCGGATCACCAACCGCTGCAATCGTGGACATTTATCAGGGCGTGGCCTGTAAAATGGAGCATATCAGAATTTAAGGCCAGCGAAAACACAGTAGTTGTAGAAACTATAGAACTGGCTTATCAATATTTCAGAAGAGGAGGTTAAAAATGGCTATACAAATCAATGAAGTGATTGTCCGTGCAATTATTACCGGAGGTGAAAATCCCGGTAGAAACGAAGCGGTATCAACCACTTCAAATGAGAACATCACTGATGTTTCAAAAGATGAATTGCTGGACTTAATCGAAGAAGTTATTAACGATAAAAAAGAACGCTGATGGCCGGACTGTTAACCAATCTGAAAATCTTAGGATTCAAGGATGTTGATGGACTTCCTGTTGGGATTCCATTGGTTTTTGAATGTATGTTCAATCCTGATACCTATTCAACGGAACATCAGATTGTATACAATACTCAGCAAACTGCCGGAAGTAGCGGCAATAAACCCATTTTTACCAAAATTCGCCCAATGCTTTTCAGCATTGAGTTCACAATTGATGCAACAGGCGTTTCGTCAGACCTTGAAATTCCGGTTCCTATACCTATCCCGGTCCAGGTCTTATTGTTCAATTCAGTCACAATGGATGTTCAAGGCACAACGCACCGACCCAATAACCTGATCGTTCAATGGGGTACATTTATTCGAGATTGTGTGCTCCAATCTTCCCAAATTACCTATACCCTCTTCGATAGTTTCGGCATACCCCTCCGTGCAAAAATAAATGCAACTTTTCTTGAGCAAAAGGGGAGCACTCTTAACCAGATTGCCAACATGTTCTCCTCTCCGGATCTGACACACAGCAAATTGGTTCAGGATGGAGACTTATTGCCCTTGATGGTATTCAGCGAATATAGAAACCAGGATTATTATTTGCAGGTTGCCCGCTCAAACAAATTGAAAAATTTTCGCAAGCTAAAAGCAGGCACAACTATTCAACTTCCTCCAATCTCCTGATTATGGCCCTTGATGATTTACTTCCGCAAACGCAGCAACCTACCGATGTGCTGTCGCAGAAAATCCTGATTGACGGTAGCGCTATCAGCAATGAAATTGGCGTTTACGCAATAACCGTCGGGAAGCAATTCAATAAAATTGCTACGGCTAAAATTGTGTTGCTCGATGGCAATGCCGCAAACCGTGAATTCTCCCTCTCTAATACGGATGTGTTCAAACCCGGAAGTGAAATTGAAATACAGTTGGGCTATCACAGCACAACCGAAACAGTTTTTAAAGGAATTATCACCAAACATGCCCTGAAAGCCAGGCAAAATACTTCATTCCTCTATCTGGAAGCTAAGGATAAGGGCGTAGCGCTTACACTACGTCGAAATAATAATTATTTCTTCAATCAAAAGGATAGCGAGTATATTGAGCAATTAAGTTCAGCTGCAGGACTCGATACCGATGTGGAATCGACCTCCGTTACCTTTAAGGAAATGGTGCAATACAATTGTACCGATTGGGATTTTATTCTTTCGCGAGCCGAAATGAATGCCATGCTTGTGCTCACCGACGATGGAAAGATGTGCGTAAAAAAGCCTTCCATGTCCGGATCTTCGGTTCTGTCGGCCGTGTACGGGAGTAATATTTTTGAATTTGAAACAGAAATGGATGCCCGCAGGCAGTTTAAAACCGTTAAGAGCCATTCGTGGAACTATTCGGATCAGAAATTGCAGGATTCGGAAGACGGGAGCTTTTCATTTAGCGAAAGCGGAAATATTTCAGCAAACGACCTGGCGGATATTCTTAACAGCGATGAGGACGCTTTGAAACATGCGGCATTCATTACCGATGATGAATTGAAACAATGGGCGGATTCGAGTGCTATGAGAAGCATGTTGTCGAAAATCTGCGGAAAGGTAAAAGTGCAGGGCTTTACGGCGGTTAAGCCCGGAAGCATCATCACACTTGGGGGCATGAGCGACCGGTTTAACGGCCAGGTTTTTGTTACCGGGGTGCAGCATGTGTTTTCGAGCACTGATTTTCTGACGGAAATTCAATTTGGTTGGAACCATGAATGGTTTTACAAGACAGATGATATTATTGAAAAGCCTGCATCCGGGCTTGTTCCGGGAATCAATGGCCTTCACACAGGAATTGTGACGAAATTGGAGAGTGATCCGGAAAATGAGTTTCGTGTTAAAGCCAAAATTCCCTTGATCAACAATGACGAAGACGGAATATGGTGTCGTATTGCTATGCTGGATGCAGGCAATGAACGCGGTTCCTTCTTTTTGCCAGAAATTGGCGATGAAGTAGTCATGGGCTTTATCAATGATGATCCGAGGCATGGAATTATTCTCGGAATGCTGAACTCTTCTTCCCTGCCCGCGCCAGTTACGGCAAGCGACCAGAATAATGAAAAGGGATTTTATACCCGAAGTAAGATGAAACTGGTGTTTGACGATGATAAAAAAAGCATCACCATTCTCACTCCCAAAAACAAATCCATTGTTATAAGCGATGATGATGGATCCATCATCTTATCGGACGAGCTCAATAATAAAATAACGATGAACAGTGATGGAATCAGTATCGAAAGCCAAAAAGACATCAAGTTGAAAGCAACGGGGAATATCACGGCAGAAGCCACTCAAAATGTAGAAATAAAAGCGACAGTTGGATTAAAGGCAAAAGGTACAGCTACCTCTGACTTCGGAGATTCTGCTTGTGTGACTTCCCTTAAGGGTTCCATGGTAAGTATCAATTGATTGAAATGAACTACCCCACCACAGAACAGCGGGGAATCAGAATCCAGAATTCAGAATAACAACCAAATTTTCAAATTCTGACTCCTGATTTCTGTATTCTTTTAACAACTAAAATAACTCTCAGCGAGTTGCAGGGAATTGAACAAAAACTAGACAGACTTCAAAATGGGATTTGCAGCAAGAGTTTCCGATATGCATACCTGCCCGATGCTTACTCCCGTAGGACCGGCAACCGTTCCGCATGTGGGAGGGCCTGTTCTTCCACCGGGAGCAGCACAGGTACTTATTGGTGGACTGCCGGCAGCCTGTGTTGGCGATAATTGCATATGCACGGGTACAGGCATGCCGGATCCAATTGTGAAAGGATCGGCAACAGTTATGATTGGAGGAAAGCCTGCTGCACGCCAGGGCGATTCAACTTCGCATGGTGGCAGTATTGTTGGATTATGTCCCACAGTTCAGATAGGAGGATAATTATGGAAGCAAAAAAATCATTTCTTGGAACAGGATGGAATTTCCCTCCCACCTTTCACAAAGAATTTTTGGGGGTGGAGATGATTTCGGATGAAGAAGACATTAACAGCAGCCTGGATATCTTGTTTTCGACCGAACCGGGCGAGCGTGTGATGCAGCCTACTTATGGTTGTGCGCTGCGCCAGTTTGTTTTTGAACCGATGAATGTGGCCACCAAAACCATGATGGAGAAGGTCATTAAGGATGCGCTTCTTTTTCACGAACCAAGGATCATAGTGGATAAAATTCAAATCGGCCTCACTGGCGATGCTGATCCCCGGCTCGTTTCCGAGACGAATGATCAGGGCATGTTGCCTATCAGTATCGAATACCGGATCATTACCACCAATACCCGTTATAATTACGTGTTTCCGTTCTATTACAATGAAGGAACCAACCTAGTAAAATAATCAAACCGGAGAGATGGAAAACGAACATACATGTTGTACACAGGATGATACCACCCGCGAAGGAACCAGCACCCTTACCCGGTTTTTGCGCATGCTCGATCCTGTAAATGCACCGCTTGATCCGCGCAATTCCATGGATCTTTTAGTATTTGCCAAGCATTATGCTGATTTGTTGCGCTTTTACGATATGGATGATTCCGTAAATTGTGTGGAAACAGGGGCAGATGACCCCAAAACGCAAAATGCAAATACTTCGCAAGAACAGAGCAAGAAGGAACTGGTCCCAGTGCGTCAGGACCAAAAGAAACTTTCGGAAAATAAGAAGCCCATTATTACCTGGAAGGAATTCTTTTACAGTGATATTGCAGTAGTTGTTGCATCCATCTCGCAGTACGAAAGTAAGCTGTTGCATATTAAGAAGGAATATGACGCCCTCCGTGAAGAAGTTGAATTAGATACTACAAAAGAAAATTTCAGGGAACTCTTTTATTGTATTGTCCATCATCTAAAACGAATCCAGCGTTGGCAGGAGCGCAGTATCGACGGGCATCCACTCAAAAATGAACTTGAAATAAAAATAAAGTCCTTCCTGGCTCCGGCCTTGAAAAAGCTCATTGCTTACGATAAAGGGATGTTGGCCAGTATGCAATTTGACTTTAGGATGACCGGCCAGTATGAATCATTCAAAGCAGAGCCCTGGAATTGCGATTATACCCAGCCTGATTTTGATGCTTCCATCTATGCAGGTGACACTACAAAGAAAAAGATCATTTATGCCCTGATGTATGTAGATGATGTTTTCAACACTTTGTACAAATCGTACGAAGAAATTACCGGGCGAAGTGGGTATTACTGGCAACAGGCGATTGAGGACTATCCGTCGCATCAGCCCCATATGGCATTGTTCATTTCTTTTGTTGAACTGTTCGCGCATGCAAGGAATGAATTGAACATGCTTACGAAGCGCCATCTCGATTTCTTATACCGCGACGTATTGCATTTAACTGAAAAACCTGCAAAACCGGATTCCGTATATTTGATTTACCAGTTAGCAAAAGGGATTGATGAATATGACCTGAAACAAGGTACGGAGCTGACTGCGGGCAAAGATGCAATCGGCAAACAACTCCTATACAATACTGATAAGGAACTGGTCATCAACAAGGCCAGTGTGAAGGAGTTGAAGACTGTTTTCCTGGATAAGGATAATTCCATTAAGAACATATATACGGCTCCTGTAGCCAATAGCGCTGATGGGAAGGGAGAAAAGTTCGCAAATGCGGAAACAGCCTGGAGTACGTTCGGGTATTTTGAACCGCAGAAATCGGGAAACACAATTACCGGGGAGAAGGCTCAATTCGGTTTTGCTTTTGCAACGCCTCAATTGAATTTGAGCCAGAGTGACAGGACCATTGATATTAAGATATATTTCAAGAATCCGGATGGCAGAAACGATAGGATTAAGCTAACGTCGGATGATTTTGAAATTTATTTCAGCGGGGAAAAGGATTGGATAAGTCCTCTAGTAGAAACGGAAACTGAAGAGTTGCAAGTCGGGTCTTCGAAAAAGAAGATTGCAGTGCCTGTTGTATTCAGGGACCGTTTAATCAAATTCCTGAATTCGCCCGATTTATCTACCAGGAAAATTGCTCCGCCCGAACACTCTTTGGGGCCCATATTCGATAATGCTGCGCTAGGTTCTGCTGACGGCAAGGATGATTATGACCTTGATGAAACCGCTAAGCTGATAATAGAGAAAAGAGGCTCAGCGGGCTTTTCAGCCTTGTCTGAACTGTATGAAAAAGGCAAAATAGGAGAGGATAAGATAAAAGACATGATTTATTCTTTCTCCAATAAAATAGCCGTTGCCGATAACACCGATCATGTCCTGTTTTTCCGTACACGCATTCAACCTCAGCAGGAATCCATTACATTAGCCGGGAAAGAATTTAAAAACTTCACTTTCAAGACGCAAAACCCAGTTTGTAAGATTGTCTTTAAGCAAGACAGTGAAATTTATGAATCACTTAAAGATATCATGGTTGCGAAAGTCGAAATCAATGTAGCTGTTGAAGGGCTAAAGGATATAATCGTTGAAAATGATGACGGTCCTATAGATCCGCAAAAAGACTTTTATCCCTTTACCGCAAGACCTTCTGCAGGCTCCAGCGTAATGTTCGGGGCTAAGGAATTTGAAAACAAGAATATTGATTTGTTTTCCGCCAATGTGGAGTGGAAAGGAAAATACAATTTTGAACGACGATACATGGGGTACGTTGACTTCAATGATTATCCAGGAGAAAACTCCATCCCCGAGAATAATTCAAGAAAAAATTATACAAATTATCAAGGGAATGTTGAAGTCTTTATTAAAAATAATTGGGATCACCCAAGCCTGAAAAAACGAGGCGCCATTGGAATGACCAATATGGCAGAGAGCGTTGTTGTTACGAACCGAATTCATTTATTTGAATCTGATGAAGGAGGAACTGCAAAATGGAATGCTTTTCCTTTCCTGATGGACGGGGATAACAGGTTCTATTCACAATCGGTAGCAAGTAATAACTATAAACTAATAAAAGTCGTATTGGGCAGGTATGATTTTGGTCATGAATTGTATCCTACCCTTATTGCCCAATACCTGGCAAAAAGAAAGAAAATAGTTAAGGATGATAAAAATAAGGGTGATTTTATTGTTGTTAATTGTGGAGAAAATGATCATGATATCTTCATTCCATCCACCCCTGCCGAAGTTAAAATAAAATCCATCTCGTTTGATTATACCTCTTCGCAAACCCTCGACCCTTCCAATAGTCAATTCTTCCATCTTTATCCATTTGGTGAAGCAGAAGTGTTTTGCGAGCCGGATAGTGATTTCCCGTTCACTTTTAACGAAACCAACTTCGATAAACTGTTGGAAACCGAAAAGGAAACAAGCCAATTGATCATCCCTGCAAGGTATTTACTCCCTCAATTCCGGAATGGGAGTGATTCAGCCGTATCGGAAATGCTGAAGAACCTGAATGCCCAGGTCTTGTTAAGGCACAAGGAATTTAATTCGAGAAAGTACTTTCAGCTTAACCAGTACTTTTCCCTGTTTCAACAGCAAGGCAACCTATATATCGGGATAGAAAATTTATCTCCCCCACAGAATCTTTCTCTCCTGTTCAAATTTGCCGATGGCACGGCCTATGACAACGACAACGAACCCCCGAAAATAAACTGGAGTTACCTGGTCAATAATGAATGGCTGCCTTTGCCGCAGGATCATTTGATTTCTGACAGCACCTATGGTTTTCAGACGGCCGGCATAATGTTAATTGATTTTCCTGCCGACGCTACCAACAATAATACACTTCTTACTTCCGGCTTGCATTGGTTGTGTGCAAGCATCGACAAGAATGGTGACAGGATTCCGAAACTGATTGATGTAATAGCCCAGGCAAACCAGGCAACGTTTTCTGATCATCATAATGATCCGGCACATTACCTGAGTCCTTTGCCCGAAAAAAGCATTTCAAAACCGTTTGTAAAAATTCCGGAGGTAAAAGTTATAGATCAGCCTTTCGAATCATTTGACGGTAAGCCCAGGGAAGAAGGAATCCAATTCTATCAGCGGGTCAGCGAGCGCCTTCGCCATAAAGGACGGGCTATCACTCCCCATGATTATGAACACCTGGTATTGGAACAATTTCCATCGGTTTATAAGGTGAGAGTGCTGGTACATGCAGATCCGGAGTGTATTTGCAGGCACGAAAATCCTGACAATACCCTGCCAAACGATTGTTGTTGTCCCCAGGTAGCTCCCGGTCATGTATTGATCGTCCCGGTATCCAATTTAAGGAATAAAAATGCGGTAGACACGCTTAAGCCCCGGACAGGGAGAAGAACGCTGCTGAAGATTGAAGAATTCATGCAGAAACGCGTTTCGCCATTTGTAAAGGTACATGCAAAGAATCCTAAGTTTGAAGAAGTGAAGCTGGGTTTCAGCGTGAAATTTTATACCGGGATTGACAAAGGGTTTTACAAACGAAAATTGAATGAAGACCTGGTTCATTACCTCACGCCATGGGCTTTCGACAGCACTTTTGAAGTGTTCTTCGGGAACAGTATCTATGCTTCGAAAATCATCAACTTCATCGAAGAACTGGAGTATGTTGATTATCTCACCTGCTTCCGCATGATTCACATTGTTAAAGGATGTTGTGAAGCAGATTCCCTTGTGGAATTGGATTGCGATGAAATACAAATGCCGGTTTCAAAGGATAATATTCCCGGTAGGTTCTTAACTGAAGTGGTTGCCACCTCGCCACAAGCTATTCTGGTCTCAGCCAGGCAGCATTGTATCCGTTTGATTGAAGAAGAACCGGCCGTTGATAATTGCCATTGCAGCTAGGTTACCTTGAAACCATATTCTTTAAAAAAACATTAGCAATATGAACACGTCCGACACCCTAAATAAAGCCAACAGCCTTAATCCTGCAGAAGATTACAAAAAATTGCGCAGGGAAGGAATACTGAATATTGAGAAACTTGCCGGTAATGTTTGGACAGACTACAATACACATGATCCAGGTATTACTATGCTTGAGGCTTTATGCTATGCGATCACCGACCTCGCTTACCGCACGGGCTTTGATATGAAGGACCTGCTGGCACAAAACACCCTGGATAGCAATGCCTGGAAAAATATTTTCTACACTGCGCGAGAGATACTACCATGCAACCCGGTTACACTAAATGATTTCCGGAAAATCCTGATTGATGTGGCAGGTGTCCGCAATGCCTGGATTACCATCAGCAAGGATTATGAAGTGCCGATCTTCCTAAATAAGGATAAAATCATTGACGCCTTTAAAAACCAGGATTTAGTCGATAAAATCAAATCAATACAGCCATGCGACTGCGATGATAAGGTGATGTTGCCCTATACGAGTGACACTGAAAATCAGGATATCCGGGGACTGAATTTTTCGGATGGAGCTATTGTGGAATTGAACGGCCTTTATAAGATCATCATTGAATACGAAGAAGAAGTTCTTGAAAAGAAACAGGAAGACGAGGTACGGAAAAAGGCACTGAAAGTATTGCATAGCCACAGGAATATATGTGAAGATTACCTGAGTGTAACGGGAGCTGAGTACAAGGATTTTTTTCTGAAATCCAGCGTTTCGCTGGCCGAAAATGCTGATGCCGACAAGGTGTTGGCAGAAATGTGTTATCGTATCCAGAACTATTTTACCCCACCAATCAAATTCTATACGCTCGATGAAATGACCGGTAAGGGAATCCTTACAGATGAGATATTTGAAGGCCCGGTATTAAAACATGGATTTATCCTGGAGAAGGAATTGGAGAAAACCGATATGTTCAGGGATATGCGCCTGTCGGACATTATCAATTTCATTTCCGATATTGAAGGGGTTAACTCCCTTCGAACAATC
>Ga0114977_10001897_pt1 | contig 13709 bp, 14 predicted proteins | sample S_130805_MF_Meta_FD_87026 | JGI IMG/M metagenome (GOLD analysis project Ga0114977, IMG submission 87026) | Freshwater microbial communities from Lake Simoncouche, Canada to study carbon cycling - S_130805_MF_MetaG | ecosystem: Environmental > Aquatic > Freshwater > Lake | place: Lake...
CCAGGGTGATGCTCTCTCGGATGTGCCACAGCTTGCGTGCTTGTGCCACGCTTTCGGCGACCACGGCGTCGCTGATGATGTTGTGTGCAATGGCTTGTTCGAGCACGTGCTCAAAGCGACCGCGGGCGTGTTCTTGCGATTCATTGTCGGTGTTTTCCAATAACACACAGTAGGCGTTGTCGCGCCACAAGGGCACTTGCATGTCAGGGAAGTGCTTGTCCACCAGGCTGAGGGCAAATTGACCCATCATTTCAAAGCCGGTCAGGCCCGCGCCGAGTTCGCGTTGGGCCAAACCCAGCAGTTGCACCGCTGCGTCGACCGAGGCCACCGTGGCCCAAGCGGTCAATTGCGCGGCCGGTTGCGGGTACAGCTTGAGGGTGGCTGCGGTGATGATGCCCAGCGTGCCTTCGCTGCCGATGTACATGTCGCGCAAGTCGTAGCCGGTGTTGTCTTTGCGCAAACCTGTCAGGCCGTTCCAAATGTCGCCTTGCGCGGTGACCACCTCCAGCCCCAAGCACAACTCGCGGGCATTGCCATAGCGCAGCACTTGGGTGCCACCCGCGTTGGTCGACAAGTTGCCGCCCACGGTGCAACTGCCCTCTGAGCCCAAACTCAACGGGTACAGCAGGCCTTGCTCGGCGCAACTTTGTTGCAACTGTTGCAGCACGCAACCGGCTTCGACCGTGACAGTGAGGTTGGCCGGGTCGATGTGGCGCACCTGGTTCATGCGTTGGGTGCTGAGCAAAACTTGTTGGCCGCTGTCGTCGGGGATGGAGCCCACCACCAAACCGGTGTTGCCGCCTTGGGGCACGATGGACACGCCTGCCAAGGCACAGGCTTTGACCACGGCCGCCACTTCGGCAGTGCTGCCGGGGCGAACCACGCACAAGGCGCGCCCACGGATGCGCCCCCGCCAGTCTTTCTCAAAGGCATCCAGGTTGCCCTGGGTCAGCACATGGGCTTGGCCAATGATGCGTTGCAGTTGTTCGATCAGTGTGTTCATGGTTGGGTGTGGTCTGGGGCGGCGGTCTGGGCTTGGGCGATCAATGCGGCATCGCGAAAGCGCAAACGCACGTGCAAAGAGCAGGCGACAAACAGCACCAGGCACAACAGCACTTGGCCTGTGGCCAGCGCCGCGCTCCATCCTTGGTCGCCGTACGCACGCACCACCCCTTCGGTGAAATAAAGCCACACCAACAAGCTGACCCAGCGGTAGGTGTACATGCGGTTGCGCAGCAAACCCGCCAGCGGAAAGCAAAGGGGGATGACCTTGATGGCCCACCAACTGCCCCCTTCGCGCAGCGGGGCCAGCCACAACTCCCAAGCCAAACCCAACACGATCAGGCCAACCAAACTGGCCACAGCCATGCGACGCGTCCAACCGACGTGGGCAGCGACAGGTGTATCTATCAAGGGGGTGGGGGCAGCAAGTGTCAAGGGGTTTGTCTCAAGTGTTTGGGGTCAATGGCATGATGGCGGGATGATTGTCTCGCATTTAAAAATTGGGTTTCAGGGTTTGCGCCGATTTCCGTGGCGCGTGGCGTGGGTCGGTTTGCGCCAACGTTTCAGGGACGACAGACTGGGCCAAACCGCTGGTGCATTGACTTTCACCACCACCATTGCCTTGGTGCCTTTGTTGACGGTGGCCTTGGCAGTGCTCACAGCGTTTCCGTTGTTTGGTCAGTTTCAAAATGTGTTGCAACGCTGGTTGGTGGAAAGCCTGATCCCTGACAGCATTGCGCGCCAAGTGCTGGGCTACCTGACGCAGTTCACCAGCAAGGCCAGCCGCTTGGGTTCGCTGGGCTTTGTGGCTTTGTTGTTTTCGGCGGTCGCACTGGTGTTCACCATCGACCGCACCCTCAATGCCATTTGGCGGGTGCGTCAAGCGCGGCCCTTTGGGCAACGTGTGTTGATTTACTGGGCTGCCTTGACCTTGGGGCCATTGGTGCTGGCCACCAGTTTGTTCATGCTCACCACCGCACTGACCTGGACGGGGCAAAGCTGGTCACCGGGCCAAGCTTGGCTTAGGCTGATTTTGGATGCTCTGGAGTTTTTTCTGACCGCCCTGGGCATTGGTGCCTTGTACAAGTATGTCCCGCACACCCACGTCAACGCCCGCCACGCTTGGTGGGGTGGGGTGGCGGCTGCCGTGGTGCTGGAGCTGGCCCGCTGGGTGTTGGCGCAGTACCTCGCCAAGGTGGGTACTTTTGCGGTGGTTTATGGCGCATTTGCCACCGTTCCGATATTGCTGGTGTGGATTTACACGACCTGGGTCATTGTGCTGGTGGGGGCCGTGGTGGTGGCCAGTTTGCCCGGTTGGATGGTTGGCGCAGTGCGCGACAACAGTGCGCCGGGTTGGCTTTTTCAACTCGCTTTGGAGGTCATTCGTGGCTTGCAACAGCACCGCGGGTCGGTGCCGCATGGCATGGACATGCAAGCCCTGGTCAGCCGCATGCAGGCCGACCCCCGCGAGGTAGAAGGCGTGATTCAAACTTTGCTTGAGCTCGATTGGGTCGGGCGTTTGGTGCCCAGCGACGAGGGGTTGGCACCCCGCTATGTGTGGTTGGCAGATCCAGCACAAGTGCCGTTGCAACCCTTGATGGCGCGTTATTTATTGGCCGATGTGCCCGCCAATCGTGCCATCTGGCAGCGATGGCAGGACCTGCGTTTGGCAGATGCTTTGTGAGGCAAACAGCCACTCAACGCAAAAAATCGCGCAAAGCTTGCAAGGTCTCTTCAGGGGACTCGTTCATTTGGTGGTGTCCCATGGGAACGGTGACCACTTGAACCACCTGTCCCGAGGCCTTGGCTTGTGACAGCAAGGCCTGCGTTGCCTTGGGCGGTGTCATCTGGTCCACAGCCCCATTGATGAACAACACCGGACAAGTCAACGCAGCCATGGCATTCAAGCCATTGCTGTAGTTGTTACAGGCGTTAAATCCGAGGTGGAACAAGTTGACCGTTGGGTTGCTGGCCAATATCCGGCGGTTCAGCGCCGTGCTCGCTCCATGCACCCAAGTGCCAGGCCCCATGGCCGATGGGGGTGCCGCCAAGGTGGCGCGCGAGAACACATTGATCATGGCGATGGCTTTTTCGGGGTCGCTTTGTGAGGCTTGCAGCAAGGGCGCCGCCACGGGCATGGGAAACGCTGTTCCGATCAGCACAACATGCGTCGCGCGCTCTTTCATCCGGGCTGCTGCTTCCAAAGCGATCAGTGAACCCCAGCTGTGACCGACCAATGCCACTTTGTCCAGGCCCGCGGCGTCAAGCATGGCGTGAATTTGATCGGCGGCTTCTTCCACACTCGCAGCGGCTGGACCCTGGCTGCGGGCATGGCCCGGCAGGTCGATGGCCAGCACATTCCATCCGTGGTGCGCGAGGTAGCGTGTTTGAAGCACCCAAACGCTGTGGTCGTTGAGCACCCCATGGATGAACACCACCGTGGGTTGTGCTGGGTTGAAAGATTTGCCCCCGGTGTAGGCGTAAACATCAAAGCCGGGCCAGGTGATTTTCATGCAGCCCCCTGGTTCGATGCGCTTGCTTTTTCAGCCGCTTTGAGGGCGCGCTTCAAGTCGTCGATCAAATCATCTGCGTCTTCCAGTCCAATCGACAGGCGGATGGTGCCCGGGCCAATGCCGCCTTGGGCCAGCGCCTCATCGCTCATGCGAAAGTGGGTGGTGCTGGCCGGGTGAATCACCAACGATTTACTGTCGCCGACATTGGCCAGGTGGCTGAAAATCTTCAGCGCCTCAATGAAGGCCCGCCCTTGCGCGCGGTTGCCGTGGATGTCAAAGCTGAACACCGAACCTGCGCCCCGTGCGCCACCTTTTAAAAGTTTATTTGCCAATGCGTGGCTGGGGTGATCGGGCATCAGCGGGTGCCCGACCCGCGAGACCATGGGATGACTGGCAAGGAATGCCACGATTTTTTCGGTGTTGGACAAATGCCGTTCCATGCGCAGCGACAGCGTTTCCATGCCTTGCAAAATCAGCCAAGCCGAATGCGGGCTCAGGCAGGCACCAAAATCTCGCAGACCTTCGCGCCGAGCTCGCAGCAAAAACGCACCCACCGTGCTTTCCTCACTGAAAACCATGTTGTGAAAACCTTCGTAGGGGGTGGTCAATTCAGGGAAGCGGGCGCTTTTTTCCCAGTCAAAGTTGCCGCCGTCAACCACCACGCCGCCGATCACGGTGCCGTGGCCGCTTAAAAATTTGGTCGCCGAGTGGTAGACCAAGTTGGCCCCCAGCGACAGCGGTTGCAACAGGTAAGGGGTGGACAAAGTGGCGTCGACCAACAGCGGCACACCGTGCTCATGCGCGAGGTGGGCCACAGTGGGGATGTCCAGCACGTCCAAGCCGGGGTTGCCCACGCTTTCACCAAACAGCAACTTGGTGTTGGGGCCAATGGCCTTGCGCCAAGCATCGATGTCGCCGGGTTTGACAAAGGTGGTTTCAATGCCAAAGCGCCGCAAGGTGTAGTGCAACAGGTTGTGCGAACCGCCATACAGGGCCGAACTGGCCACGATGTGCGAGCCTGCGCCCATCAGGGTGGCCACGCACAGGTGCAAGGCGGCTTGGCCACTGGCGGTGGCAATGGCACCAATGCCACCCTCTAAGGCAGCCATGCGCTGCTCAAAAACGGCGGTGGTGGGGTTGCTGATGCGGCTGTAAACATGGCCGGCGCGCTCGAGGTTGAACAGCGCCGCTGCATGGTCGCTGGACTCGAACACGAAGGAGGTGCTCAAGTGAATGGGCACGGCGCGTGCGCCAGTGCTGGGGTCTGGCCCCGACCCGGCGTGCAGGCTCAGGGTATCAAAGTGGGGGTCGGCATATCCAGGCATGGGATCCTCGGGAAAAGAGCGATGTTGAAAAGCAGATTGTGGGCTATATTCCTTGCATAAAAATCGACAAATGAGCCCCACCAAGGAGAGAACCCATGAAAGTCAGCGACATATTGCGCGTCAAAGGCAACACATTGTTCACCATGACCCCCTTGGAGCCATTGGCACACGCGGTAGAAATCATGGCCGAGAAGGATTTGGGCTCGTTGGTGGTCATTGACCATGGTGATTTGGTCGGCATGTTGACGTTTCGAGAAGTGATACAAGCCATTGTGAAAAATGGTGGCCAAGTAGGCGAAACCACGGTGCGCGGTGCCATGGACGACCACCCCCTGACATGTTCGCCCGAGACCGAACTTGACGAGGTGCGTCGCATGATGCTCGAGCGCCACGCTCGATACATGCCTGTCATGGGCAACCGCATGCTCATGGGCGTGATCAGCTTTTACGATGTGGCCAAAACCGTGGTGGACAGCCAAAATTTTGAGAACAAAATGCTAAAAGCTTATATCCGTGATTGGCCTTCTGAGGCCAATCCATCCGCCCAATCCGACAAGGCCTGATCCCCCTCTGGACCCTTGGAATTGGCACCGCACCAGCACCATTTTTTGCTGCCCGCCAATCCAGCCCTTTAGGGCCGTTGCCGCAACAGTTCCATGCCCGATTTGTCCCCAACCATGTCACCGAATGCACGATGGTTCATTTGGTTTCGTGTGTTGTTCAATTGCCGGTTTTACTACCCCATCTTCACCATCTTGTTTTTGGATTTGGGCCTGAGCCTGGGTGAGTTTGCGGCGCTCAATGTGGTGTGGGCTGTGACGATTGTCTTGCTTGAGGTGCCCAGTGGTGCTTTGGCCGATCGGTACGGGCGCCGGCCCTTGGTCATTGCGGCCAGTGTGTTGATGGTGTTGGAGATGGCGGTTTTGTGTGCCATGCAACCCGGCGCGCACGACATGGTGTTTTGGTTGTTTGTTTGCAACCGCATTTTGAGCGGCGCGGCCGAGGCCTGTGCCAGCGGTGCAGATGAAGCTTTGGCCTATGACTCACTGCCCAGCGCAGTCCGCACCACCGTGTGGCCTGTCGTCATGGCCCAGTTGATGCGTTACTCGGCCATCGGGGTGGTGCTGACCTCCATCACAGGCGCTTGGCTCTATACCCAGTGGGTCAAGTGGCCGGTGGTGTTGTGCTTGATCAGCGCCCTGGCTTGTTTGGTGATATCCATGCGCATGACCGAGACGTGGGTCAGTCCACCCAAAACGTCGTTGTGGGGGACCATGGGGGCAACTTGGGGTGGAATATTGCGCACGGGCGCTTGGATTTGGCATTCGCAGGCGGCCTTTGCATTGATTGTGTTGGGCCTTGTGTTTGACAGCATGGCCCGTTTATTCATGACGGTGAACAGCAATTTTTACCGTTTGATTGGGATCGAAGATGCTTGGCTTGGTGTGATTGGCAGTGCCATGGCCATGCTCGGATTGTTGTTGGCAGGGTTCATGAAAGCGGCCACACAACGCATGGGGGCTGTGGTCAATTTCACTTGGCTGGGGATGACCTTGCTGTGGGGCTTGTGGGGTGCGGCCCACGCTGCGCCGGGTGTGCATGGTGTGCTGGGGGTGTTGCCCTTGTTTGTGGGCATGCGTTTTTTGCACTTCTTTTTGTCACATTACATGAATGCCATTGTCCCGTCTGAGCAACGTGCCACGGCTTTGAGTTTTCGTGGCTTGAGCATGAACCTGGCTTATGGCGGCATGACCTTGCTGTTTGGCTGGCACACCGCTTGGCTGGCCAATGCGATGAACCTGCCAGTCGAGGACATGGCGGTGTTTGCACAATCGCTAAAGTGGTGGCCGTGGTGCTTTATGGTGATGCTGATGGCTGCCGGCGGTGTGATCGGGTACCGCAGTTTGAAGCATCCATCCAAGGAGGATTGACATGGCGATTGCAAACACTGACGACGGCGTGAAGCTGTATTACGAAGAGGCCGGTACCGGACAAGCCCTCGTGTTTGTGCATGAATTCGCAGGCGACTGGCGCAGTTGGGAGCCGCAGATGCGGTTTTTTTCGCGCTATTTCCGCTGCATCACTTTCTCTGCCAGGGGCTATTTACCCTCTGATGTGCCCCCGCAAGCGTCGGATTACTCACAGGCGCGCGCGGTCAAAGACATCGTGTGCTTGATGGACCATTTGGCCATCGACAAAGCCCATGTGGTGGGTTTGTCCATGGGCGGATTTGCCACCTTGCACATGGGCATTCACCATGCCCATCGGGTGCTGTCCTTGGTCATTGCAGGCTGTGGCTATGGCGCAGAACCGGATCAACGGGCCGTTTTCAAGGCAGAGGTCGATGCGGCCGCCGCATTGTTTCAGCAGGCCGGGCCGGTTGAGGCGGCCAAAAAATACACCATGGGGCCCACGCGGGTCCAGTACGTCAACAAAGATCCTCGGGGCTGGGCAGAGTTTTCTGCGCAAATGGCCGAGCACGACCCATTGGGTTCGGCCAATACCTTGCTGGGGGTGCAAAAAATGCGTCCCTCTTTGTGGGAATTGGTAGAGGGGATGAAGACCATCCAAGTGCCCGCCTTGGTCATCACGGGCGACGAAGACGAGCCCTGCTTAGAGCCGGCTTTGTTGATGAAGCGCCACATCCCCAGTGCTTCATTGGTGGTGCTGCCCAGGGCAGGCCACACCAATAATTTGGAAGACCCAGACGCCTTCAATCGGCACTTGATGGACTTTTATTTTTCCGTGCTGACAGGTCGATATGCCACGCGTGACCCGCGCTCGCTCAAGTCAGGTATTTTGGGCTTTGGCAAATGAGCGGGTGGGTCAGGTTTGGTAAGAGGGGTCTATCTTGGCCATCAAGCGCATGACGGCAGAAAAATCCATTTCGCCATGACCCACGCGCGAGCCACCGGGCCCGATGCGAAAAAACCATTCGTGGCGTTGTGCTGATTTTTCAAGGATGTCATCGCTCAATCGGGTGAAGGGCTGACCAGACATCATCACCTGCATTTGCACTTGGCAAGCCAGCATCAAGCGGTACATGCGCAAAAAAGCAGAGTCAACGGTTTCGCCCACGGTGAGCAGGCCATGGTTGCGCAGCACCAAGGCCACGTTGTTGCCCAGTGCGGCCACCAAACGGCTTCTTTCATCCACCTCCAGGCTGGGACCTTCAAAGTCGTGATATCCAATGCGGTTGTGAAAATCGGTGCCCTCCAGTGTCAGCGGCAACAAGCCATCTTTCAAACAAGACACCGCCATGCCTGAAACCGTGTGAACGTGCAGCACACAGTGGGCATCGGCGCGTGCGTTGTGGATGGCAGCGTGGATATTGAAACCGGCTGGATTGATGGGGTATTCGGTGGCCGTAAGCACTTGGCCTTGCCCATCGATGCGGACCAAATTCGATGCCGTGATCTCTGAATACAGCAAGCCATAGGGGTTGATCAAAAACTCCGATGGTTCGTTGCGCAACCTCAGTGAGATGTGGTTGGCGGTCAGCTCAGACCAACCAAAATGATCGACCGCCCGGTAGGCCGCTGCCAGTCTGAGGCGAAGCTGCCATTCGGTTTGATCAATGTGTGCAGCCTCACTTGTTGCCAGCGAACCCTTTGCAGTGGGCACCAAGCCGTCAGCGGGATTGGCGGAATTAAAAGGGTGTGGTGCATTCACTTTGGGTTCTGCCCGGCCAGTTTGTCCTGGGTTTGGGTGTCAAAGTCGCTGGCATCGTGGCGTTCATGCAGCTGATCTGACAAGGGCCCTGTCACCCGGTTGACTTTGCGGCCCCGTTGCACGGCTGGGCGCTGGGCCACCTCGTCGGTCCAGCGCAGCACATGGGTGTATTCGTGCACGCTTAAGAACTCGCCGCCCTCATACATTTGACCTTTTGCCGTGGCCCCATACCAAGGCCAAATCGCCATGTCGGCAATGGTGTAGGTGTCACCACAAATGAAGCGGTGCTGGGCCAAACGTTGGTTGAGCACATCCAGTTGGCGCTTGACCTCCATGGCAAAGCGGTCGATTGCGTACTCAATTTTGAACGGCGCATAGGCATAAAAATGTCCAAAGCCGCCACCCAAATAAGGCGCGCTGCCCATTTGCCAAAACAGCCACGACAGGCATTCGGCGCGTTGGGCCGCATCTGACGGCATGAAAGCACCAAACTTTTCGGCCAGGTACATCAATATGGCACCCGACTCGAACACACGCACAGGTTGGGCCCCGCTGCGGTCCATCAGGGCGGGGATTTTGGAGTTGGGGTTGACCTCGACAAACCCGCTGCCAAATTGATGGCCGTCGCGGATGCGAATCATCCAAGCATCGTATTCGGCTCCGCTGTGACCCAAGGCCAGCAACTCCTCGAGCATGATGGTGACTTTGACGCCATTGGGTGTGCCCAGTGAATACAGTTGCATGGGGTGCTTGCCAATGGGCAAAGCTTTTTCATGGGTGGGCCCAGACACAGGGCGGTTGATGTTGGCAAATTGACCGCCATTGGCTTGGTTCCAAGTCCAAACTTTGGGGGGGGTGTAGCTGGGGGTGTCTGACATGTGGGTGTACCTCTGTTGGGATGGGGGTAAGCATATATGAATTGGCCCCGCGCTGCCCTTGGCGTGTCTGTCGGGGATAATCCCCCACCATGAGCGGCAACACCCTAGGCACCCTTTTCGCAGTCACCAACTTTGGTGAGTCCCACGGCCCGGCCATTGGCTGCGTGATTGACGGTTGCCCACCCGGCATGGCTTTGAGCGAAGCCGACATCCAGCACGACTTGGATCGGCGCCGCCCTGGCACCAGCCGCCACGTGACCCAACGCCAAGAACCCGATCAAGTGCAAATTTTGAGTGGCGTCTACCAAGGTGTGACCACCGGCACCCCGATTGCCTTGCTCATCCACAACACCGATCAGCGCAGCAAAGACTACGGCGATATTTTGCAAACCTTTCGCCCCGGCCACGCTGATTACACCTACACCCAAAAATACGGCGTGCGCGACCCGCGTGGTGGTGGGCGCTCATCGGCCAGGCTGACCGCACCCACGGTGGCGGCTGGTGCCGTGGCCAAAAAATGGTTGTTTGAACAATTTGGCACCACCTTCAAAGGCTGCATGACGCAGTTGGGGGAGCACCCCATTGCTTTTGAAGATTGGGCGCATGTGCCCCTGAACCCTTTTTATGCGCCCACTGCTGACGTGTCGCACCTCGAGGCCTATATGGACAGCCTGCGCAAATCGGGTGATTCGTGTGGTGCCCGCATCAGCGTGGTGGCACAAGGCATGCCGGTGGGTTTGGGGCAACCCATTTATGACCGATTGGACGCGGACATTGCCCACGCCATGATGGGCTTGAATGCCGTCAAAGGGGTGGAGATTGGAGCCGGATTTGACAGCGTGACCCAACGCGGCTCGGCCCACGGTGACAGCCTCACGCCAGAAGGCTTTGCCAACAACAACGCCGGTGGTGTGTTGGGTGGCATCAGCACGGGCCAAGATTTGGTCGTTGGGATTGGCATCAAACCCACGAGTTCCATCCTTACGCCGCGCGAGTCGATTGACAGCGCTGGCCAAGCCACCCAAGTGGTGACCAAAGGCCGACACGACCCTTGCGTGGGCATCCGTGCCACACCCATTGCAGAGGCCTTGCTGGCCTTGGTGGTGATGGACCACGCATTGCGCCACCGCGCCCAGTGTGCCGACGTGGTACCCCTGCTGTCCCCCATTGCGGCACAGCGCAAGAGCTGAGGCTTGATGCCCCGTTCGCTCAGCCCAGGGCTGCGCCAAGGTATGTGGCCGTTTGGTTTTTTGTCTGCGACCTATTTCACACACATAGGTTTTTTCAACCCCTATTTATCTTTGTGGCTGCAAGACCTTGGGCTTGGGGTGCTGGCCATTGGTGCGCTGACTGCCATGCAATCGGCCACCCGTTTGATCGCCCCGTTTTTGTGGGCTTGGTTGAGCGACCACACTGGACAGCGGGTGCGCCTGATGCGCGTGGGTGCTTTGGCCGCCTGGGTCGTGTCCTTGGGGTTTTATGTCAGCCATCAATTGTGGTGGTTGAGCTTGGTGATGGTGTTGATGTTCATCCACACCAGCCCATTGATGTCTCTGAGCGAAGCGGCCATGGCCCAACGGGTGAGCGTTGGCGGTCAATTTGACACCCAGCGCTATGGTCGGGTGCGGCTGTGGGGTTCCGTTGGATTTTTGGTCACCGTGTTTTTGGCGGGTGCTTGGTTTGAGCGCCATGGCATGGCCGACTTTCCCCATTGGACGGTGGCCACGCTGGCGGCGGTCAACCTGGCGGTTTGGTGGCTGCCCAATCAATCAGAAACGCCAGCTGCCAAAAATCTGGCCGGGCGTTTGGGTCCGGTGTTGCGACAGACGCCCGTGCGTTGGTTTTTTGCCGCCATGTTTTTTCACATCCTTGCGCACACCAGCATTTATGTATTTTTGTCTTTGTACCTGGACAGCTTGGGGTACAGCAAAACCATGATCGGCGCTTTGTGGGCCCTATCGGTGGTGGTGGAAGTGGTGTGGTTTTATTTTCAAGGGCGTTGGATGCATCGCTTAGCTGTGGGCACTTGGTTGTTGTTGACCTCGGCCTTGACGGTGGTGCGCATGGCTCTCACGGGCAACGCAGGTGATGTGTTGTGGGTGTTGGCGGTGTCGCAAATGATGCATGCATGCACGTTCGCGGCCCACCACTCAGCTTGCGTTCAATGGATCAGCCAATCTTTCCCCGGCCCTTTGCGCGCCCGTGGGCAGGCTTTGTATTCGGTCATGGGATACGGCCTGACCGGCGTGCTTGGTGCTTTGGGCGGGGGCGCCATCAGCCAATTTTGGGGCATGGCTGTGGTGTTTCAGTGTGCGGCAGTCAGTGCGTTGGTGGGGTTGGTTTGTGCTTGGCGGTTTGGGTTGGCACAGGCCCAAGGCCATCAGGCGGGGTGAAAAGTGGGGTGCTTTAAAGGGCATCTTAAGCAAGTTAGATAATGGTCTTTCATTCAGGAGGTTTGTATGGTTTTTAAGTTCTCTTGGTTCATTTGCGCCGCTTTGGCTTTTCCTAGTGCCATGGCGGCCACAGATCCTGTATACCAGCAAGTTTGCTCTGCGTGTCATGCTGCGGGTGTGGCTGGTGCACCCAAGGTGGGGGATCAAAAGTTGTGGGCACCGTTGATTGCCGAGGGTCAAGTGATTTTGACCGCCCATGGCTATGTGGGCATCAGGGCCATGCCACCCAAAGGCGGTAAACCCGATTTGAGTTTGAAGGAGTTCGCCGGTGCTTTGGTGCACATGGTGAACCAGTCGGGTGGGAAATGGACACCGCCCAACCCCGCCATGCTCAGCACCATCGAAAAAGAGGTGGTCAAACGCGAGCAGGAACTGAAGGCGAAAAAGTAAGCCGTTTCAGTCGCGCGGTTTGAACCCCAGCACCATCATGGTGGGAATGGTGCCATCGGTATCTCTGGGCAAGGTGTCGGTTTTGTCCAAGGCTTTGAGCACCGCATCGTCCCAGGCTTTGTTGCCGCTGGACTTGATGAGTTTGCGGGCCATGATTTTGCCGTCGGGCGCGGTTCGCACTTCTACCTCCGCCACTGGGTTGCCACTGACATCATCGGGATTGAACACGATATTGGGTTTGACACGGCCAATGATGCGACCGGCATAGCCCGCCGAAGGTCCGTAAGAGCGCAGTGCGTCGCCACTGGCGTTGGGGCTGCCTGTGGCACCCGCCATGCCGGCCATGCGGCGCATGTTTTCGTCTCGCATGGCTTGCAGCTTGCGCTCGTCTTGGGCGGCGCGTTTGGCATCTTGCTCTTTGCGCTCTTTGTCCTTGCGATCTTTTTCTTTTTGCTCTTTCAGGGCCAACTCTTTTTTGTCGCGCTGCTCTTGGGCAAGCTTTTCTTTCTCGCGCTGGCGCTGCTCCAGCACGGCTTTGTCCTTTTCTTTTTGCTCAATTTGTTTTTTGAGTTTGAGCTGTTCTTGCTCTAACTTTTTTTCTTGCTCGGCTTTTTTTTGCTTGGCGATGGCAATGTCAGCGTCCCGACTGGGGGGTGGGGGCGTTGGTTTGACTTTGAGTGCGGGTGGTGCAGGGGGCGGCTCTGGCGCGGGTTCCGGCGCTGGGGGTGGGGGAGGCGGTGCTGCTGCTTTGGGCAGGGCTGACCACAGCTCGGCTTCTACGGCCGGGGTGCTGTCGGTGTTTTGCCAGCGAATGCCCCAGGTCAGCGCCAGCAAAAGCAGCATGTGAATGGCCAGCGCCAGGGACAGGGAACGCGCCAGTCCTTTGGCAGGGGGTGGTGCCAACTCCAGGTGCATCAAAACAGCGCTCATGGCAGTGCAGGTGCCTTCAAGGTTGGAGTTGCACCGACAAACCCACGCGCTGCACCCCTGCGCGTTGCAGGCTGTCCATGACCTTGACCACGGTTTCGTATTTGATGCCTTTGTCGGCACTGATCACCACGGGGGTGTTGGCATTGCCCCCCTGCAACTGCATGACTTGCTGTGGCAGAGAAGATAAATTGACCGAAATTTGCGCGCTGGTGCTGCCCGTGGATTTGAGTTCGATTTTTTCTTGTGCATCGATCAGAACTTGGATGACTTGCTCGGGTTGAGCCGACGCCTTGCCCACGCTGGGCACGTCGATCACGCTGGGCGAAATCAAAGGAGCGGTCACCATGAAGATGATGAGCAGCACCAACATCACATCGATGAAGGGGACCATGTTGATGTCGTTGATGGCCCGTCTGCCACGGGCGCTGCGGGGTGCGGCGGAGGGCATGGTGGTGGTCCTGGCTCAGTGGCCCGAGGTGGACTGGCTGCCCACATTGCGTTGCAAAATATTGGAGAACTCTTCAATAAAAGTTTCCAAACGGATGG
>Ga0114977_10001901_pt1 | contig 13689 bp, 10 predicted proteins | sample S_130805_MF_Meta_FD_87026 | JGI IMG/M metagenome (GOLD analysis project Ga0114977, IMG submission 87026) | Freshwater microbial communities from Lake Simoncouche, Canada to study carbon cycling - S_130805_MF_MetaG | ecosystem: Environmental > Aquatic > Freshwater > Lake | place: Lake...
ACAAAGATCAATATCAAATTCAAAGACGGACAGGAGCCCGAGGTAGATCTTCCGATGACTGCCCAGTTCTTTTTTCCAGGTACAGAACTCTGATCCTATAGAGTATAACCACTGTCCGTTCTTCCCAGGACCAGAGTACAGATCTCTTATGATGACGGAAGTTTTTGAATTAGTTTATCATGGAAATGGAGGATTTAGCTGGCAGAATGTCTGGGATATGCCGATTTCGCATAGGAAGTTTAGCCTTAAGAAGATCAATGAGTTCTTAGGAAAAGTCCAAGAACAACGCAACCAGCAGTCACAGACGATAACCGAGAAGACTGATATGAAGAAGTTCAAGATGTCTGATGATACAAAGAATGCGATGGTTAAACCACCAGATTTTGTTTCTAAGGCACGAGCTAAAAAGTAGTCATGTCAGATATTTATACCTATACACATTAGCAGATGGCAGACGAGAATAAAAATCAATTAGGGCAAGCAAAAGAATTAATAGCTCAACTAAAAGATAAACTTCAAATTGAGGGAGATTATCGTGATATATTAAAAGAAAGCATTACAGAATTAAAAAAAATAATAAAACTAACAGGAGATCTTAATACTCTTACTGGTACACTAAATACATCTACTATAAATACTCGTGAAATACAAAAAGAATTATTAAAAAATGAAAAAGATAGATTTGTAAATAAAAATAAATTTCAAGATCTAGAAAAGTCATTGACAAGTACGCAAAAGACCCAAGTAGATGAGTATTTAAAATCTATAAAAACCATAACAGAACTTGAAAAGCAATTATCTGATTATACTATACAAAGAACAAAAGATGAAGAAGATTTATTAGAGATAGAAAGATTATATGCAATAGATGAAGCAAACGCTTTAAATCAAAGTCTTACTCTATCGCAAGCTATATATGCACAAGCTATAAAATCTGTTAATTTAACTGAAAAAAATATAGAAATTCTTAAAGAGCAAGAAAAAATAGAAAAAGAGGTACAAAAAACTATAGGTTTTGCTGGAGCCGCTGCTAAGATGCTTGGTACAAATATTCAAGTAGGAACTGAGGCTTATGAAGCAATGGTAGAAGCCGCTAGAAAAGGATACTCTAGTACAAGAGTAATGTTTATAGGATTTAAAAAAGCAATAAAAGAGGGCCTAAATGATCCTCTTATAGGTGCAGGAATGATAGCAAAGGCTAATAGCGCTATATTCTCAGGCATAGGAAAAGCATTTAGTTTTATAAAAGATATTGCCCAAAAAGTATTTGGACTTATAACGGGCTGGAATGATCGCATATTTGAATTTGGAAAGAATCTTGGAGTAGGAGAACAGGACGCTAGGAGTATGATGAATCATTTCCAAAGTATGGCTCTTAATTCAGGTCCTCTATTTCTTAATATGACTGGGATTTCTAAGGCATTTTTAGATATGTCAGAAAGCCTTGGATTCATAGCTCCGATGAATGATGAGATGCTACAGACTGCAACTCTTCTTCAAAGACAATTTGGATTAACTGCGACAGATTTAGAAGCAATAAATGCAAATTCAGCACTAAGTGGAAAATCATTCAAAGATACTTTTGACACCATTAATGCCATAAGGATGGTAGAAGGTGGCAGAAATAAAGTGATGATGTCCCAGAAGCAAATGATGGGCGAGATATCAAAAGTTTCTGCTACAGTACTTATGAATTTTAAAGGCAATGTCCCAGCTCTTGCAGAAGCAGTTGTCAGAGCAAAAAAATTAGGACTAGCTTTAAATGATGTACAGGGAACTACAGATCAATTCCTTGATTTTGAAGGCAGTATATCTAAAGAATTCGAAGCTCAATTATTTAGTGGAGAAGACCTAAATCTACAGCAAATAAGAAGATTAGCCTTAGTCCATGATACAAAAGGGATGATGGAAGAGATAGGAAAGAGAATTCCTACTTTAGATAAATGGAATGAAAAAAATACATTTGATCAAGAAGCAACTGCCGCAGCAATGGGACTTACTGCTGACAAAGTTTCAGAGATCATACAAAAGCAGCAGATTGCAAATAAACTTGGAGTTGATGCATCACTTAGCGCTTCTCAGATGTATGATAAGCTTAAAGATTCTGGAAAAAGTCATGAACAGATAGTTGATTTGATGAAAGCTGCTGGAGCAGAGCAGTACAGTACTGCTGCTATGTCAGAAAAGATAAGTACTTTCATCGATAATATAAAAATGACATTGGGTCAAATGTTAGAGGGTGAACTTGGGCAAACTATAAATGGATTTCTTAGTATGGCTTCTAATTCACAAGTATTGCATGGGTGGTTGAAAAAAATTGAAGGCGTATTAAAAGGCGTAGGAACGTTCTTTTCAAATCTACCAGAAAATCTTAGGCTGATGTTATCTGGTTTTGCAAAAATAGCCGGAATCATAGCTGCTTTAGAAGGAGCTATAGGTTTATTACTTCTTGTTAAGAGTTACGGATTAGATCCAAGAGGTTGGGCTTTAATGGCAGGTGCAGCAAAATTAGGAGTTGCTGCTTATGCTGCAAATGAGGGATCTAATGCATTAGGAGAAATGATTTCAGTATCAAAGGCGGCTGTACAAAATGAAGCAGCTGGAACATCAACACCTATGTCAGCCCCAGCAACAGCGGCAAATACGACTGCTCCTCAATCTCAAGTACTCCACGTGTATTCAACAGTAATGGTAGAGGGAGATGTTCTTGGTAGAACTAGTGTAAAACACAGTGAGGGTGGAAATTATGATAATAATGGCGGGCTTTATGGTAAGCCATATAATAATTCAAATTCCAAAAAATAACCATGGCATTAATAAATCTCAAAACCCAATATACGTCACTGAAATTTGGAAACGATACCAAAGGTGGAGGTGATTCTGGACTTCCATATGTCAAATTTGATACTAATGGAAATGCTCAGACTCCATCAGGCTTTATTTCAGTAGCTGGGACTGTGCAATCTGACTTCCCAAAGAGAGGGGGAACATATCCATCGAATCTAATAGATTTAGCAAGAATTAAAGCTTTTTTAGCTGATAATAGAGGCAAGATCTTTATAGACAAGCAGAAGACTCTTCAGTTTATGAATCCTAAGATGGAGACTGGTCCTAGCTTCTTAGACTCAGATCAAACAAAAACACTTCCAGGACTAGTAGAAAATACAAGAGTTTATTCCACTGATAATTTGCTTGGGCAGATTAGTATAGAAGGTACTGGTGGTCATCTTTCTAGAGTTGGACTTCCTTACTTTGGTGTACAAGATGAATTTTATGCTAATACAGTTGGGATACAAAACCTAACGAATTCAGCAGTAACAAATAGATTGCTTCTATTAGGTAGACTCAAGATTGCATCAGGTAGAACTGGAAATACGTTCTCTTCTTTTAACAATGCATTATCAATTGGAGAAGATTTTGCAATGGCTAAAAAAATGGGTATTGCAATTAATAATACTCTGATGTTTAATTATCCAGGAGGACCAAATTCCTCTTATGGAGTAGGTAGCACGGTAATAAGAAGAGCTGTAGATACTACATTGAATACACTTCCAAATGTAATGAATTATACTCAGATCATGCAGCAGAACGCAATAAAGGATGGAGTTATAGATTCAACAACGATAAAAGATTTTAGGTCTAATTTACAATCATATAAAGGAGCTAATACTACAGTATGGAATTCAGCTAAGACTATGGAGAATAGAATAGGGATTGCAAATCCAGGTCTAATATTTAAAGATCCAAATGGAGTTACTCCAGGAAAACCTATTAATTATACTGCTTATGTATCTGCAGATATTATAAATTTTAACGCTCCATTGACAGTTAGCGCTGCTGTAAATAATGATACAGATATATATAATGCAATGCCTGATTCTATAAAATTTGGATTTGAATGTATGAGTAACGATGTACCTGGAGATTCAATATTATTACAATTCAGAGCTCTACTATCAAATGGATTCACAGATAATAATACAGCAGTATTAAACTCATTTAGATACATGGGAAGAGGTGAAGAATTTCATACATATCAAGGTTTTACAAGAGCAATATCTTTTTCTTTTAAAATTGCGGCATTTTCAAGAGGAGAGATGTACGGAATATATAGCAAACTAAATCAACTCATATCCCAAGTATACCCTGATTATTCTCCAAATACAAATGTAATGAGAGCGCCTTTAGTTAAAGTAACGATCGGAGATTATCTATATAGAGTGCCAGGTTTTTTAGAGAGCGTAAATATTACAGCAGATAATAATACTTCTTGGGAAATAAACTTAGAAGGAGATAGTGCACCATTTAACGATATTAGCGATCATCAAGAATTAGATAATAGTAAAAAAGTCCAACAGTTACCTCACATGATAGAAGTCGCCATATCGTTTAAACCAATACTGAATATATTACCAAAGAGGCAAGTGTATGGACAAGGCGGGGTAGAATTAATATCTCATAGTAAATATCTATGGGCTCCACCAAAACAGATTCCAACACCTGCCGCTGAGACTCCAAATAAGATGCCAGATACCAAAACTGAAACAGATACACCTACGACAGATACTGTTGATTATACTCCAAGTGAGACTGCATCAGGTGGATCAATACCAGGAAAATAAAATATAAGTATGATAAATAGATATCAAAATATATCCACTACTAAGAATAGTCAGACTGCTCCACCTTTCTATGTAAATGCTATATATCCAGACATCCCGCTGTCTAATGATGATAGCTATGTCATTACTACTTTAGGAGATAGGTTAGATCTAATGGCCCTAGATTTCTATGGTGACACGGGGTATTGGTGGATAATTGCTTCAGCGAATTCACTTCCTGGCGATAGTTTATTTCCACCAATAGGGATGCAATTGAGATTTCCAGCAAATCTGCCATCAGTATTAACAAATTATAATAAAATAAACATAGTAAGATAAAAGTTATGGGACCAGATTTAAATAGGATATGTAATATAGCGGGTTACCCAATATACAATTGGGCTGCAATGCAATTGAATGTCAGAAGTAAACAAGGACAACAGGATATACGGGATGATAGTAATTTATTATATCTTGCGAATAAGGGCGCGTGGGTGAGAGTATTATCATCTGTTAACTTGGAGCGCAAATTGATGAATTACTACCGTACTATAAACCCAAATATAGCAAGACCTCAAGACCTAGCAGAGAGTTATGTTCTTTATGGCGGCACTTCTACTTATGCGTTTGAGAGTAATAAACTAAATGTGCCGCAGTATGGTATAAATAATCTTGAGATTGGGGATTTAGGTAATGTAAAAGGAGCTGGCATGAATTTAAGATCGGGAATAGGCAACAGTGGAGCTTATAATTTACTCGGAGACCAGGAAGTAAAGGCCTATGGATATAGACCAATGCCTGGTATAACTTCAGTAAATATAGAAGCAACTGGTCGTTTGGGGTCTTTAAGACAGGCCACGGTGAATTTTAAAGTATGGGATAAGTATCAACTTGATATTATAGACGCGCTTTACTTCAGACCAGGCTTTACAGTGCTTATAGAATATGGTCATGCAAAATATTATGATAATGATAGTATTCTGCAGACCTCTGAGCAATGGATGATTGGAGATCCTTTTAAAACACAGTCAACAAAGGAGCAGATAAATATCCTTATTTCAAACGGAATTAGAAGATCATATGGGAATTATGGTGGCATGCTAGGGATAGTTACTCACTTTGATTTCTCAATGAATACTGATGGCGGATATGATTGTTCTATAAGAGCAATGTCACTAGGCGCAGTAATGGGTAATTTCCCAATAAATCACTTAGATGTTTTTTCAAAAGCATATCAAGGACAACTTAAGGTTTATTTAGATAATACAAGAGCCACTAAGATTGCTGATGCTGAGAGAGAGTATGCTGATAAATTGTCAGCTGATATAGCACAGGCGAATCTATTACTAAATCAATCTCCTGATATGTGGGCAAAATTAAAAATAGATGACCCATTCAGTACATTATTATATAATACTAAAAATATTCTTCCTTTTAATGAAAATATAACTACTTTTACCAGAGATACTACAGATCCACAAGGGCATGCTTTAGTCCTTACAGAAAATGAAACTCCATATAGAACTACTTCAACTTTAGATCAAAATACTATAGGATTAGCTATTATTCAGGGCGGGAAACTACCTGACGGCAAATCAGTATATGATCAAATAACTATTGATGTTCCATATTATACAAATAGAGTAAATACAGAAGTATCTAATTTTACTGGATCTCATGATATAAGTCTGTCTTCAACTTCTACAAATCTAAAAGCTTATTATCTACAAGATAATGGATCTCCTGGAATAATCTACTTTTCTAGACTAGAAGATAAAATCACTGATAAGTATATAGCTCCATATGGAATAGAAGGTCAAACGGAAACTATATATATTAAATTAAATGTTAGTAATATAAATTCAATTATAACTAATAGAACAAGTACAATATTAAAAATTCAAAATGGAGTAAAAAACCAAGATCTATGGAAAGAATCATATAGTAATTACTTTGATGTATTATTTAAAGAAAAAACAACTGGGGGATATTATATACAATATACATATTTTGGAGCATTGAATCCAGAAAACACAGTATTTTCTTTACAGTTAAATTTTCCAATAGGACAAGAATCCAAAGCTAAAGAATATTTTACAAACCCAAATACTAAATATAAAATATTAGAGATAGATAGCAATGCTCCTTTACCACAATATGGAACATTAAATACTTTTATTTCACTGCAAGTAGTAGATAATGATGGAAAAGATCAACCTGGATACACTATAGATTTTGGAGGAGGAGGTAAAAACAGTTATGGCAATAGTGAAATAGTTGATTTATCGTTTATTCAGTCTATAGAAGAAAAGGATAATTACCAAATTTTAGCTACTGATGGAATATTACAAGAAAATAATGCGAATCTACAGAAGCAGATGAATGACTTAGCGGCTGCCAAAAAAACAGCGGAAGATCAAATACAATCACAATATGATGCAGACCAAGTAGCTCTTACAACAGAGTCAAAATCTACTCTAGAATTAATGCTAAAGTCACTTCTGCTCTTCGCAATAAATCATCAAAAACCAGATATACCAACATATAGCATTGATCTTAAGAAGTTTATCAGAGATATATTTTCTGAAGGATGTTATGCAAAGTACTTTAAAGATTATTTTGCTGAAAATAAACAATATTCAAAGAAAACTTATAAGAAAGAAGATTTAGCTAGGTATATTAATACTCAGATGAATGAAGATGACAGATTAGAAATGAATCTAAATTATGGAAATAATTTCTTTGTAATGTCAGGAGAAAATTTAGTTAATAATAGGGGGGAAATTAATGATGGAATAGTTGATAAAATACCGACTGTGGATTTTGGTGAATTGATTAAGTATATTCCTTTACAATTTGGAGAAAATTCTAATTTAGGAGTAAAGGGGGCTGATACAAAATTATCAGTATATATCCCACTCGGCCTTTTCTTCTTATTCTTAAATCATACGGCTATGTTATATAATAAACAAAACATAAATGCTATAGGTAATGGAAATATAGTTACTCCTATGACGTATATAGATTTTAATCCGGAGACTAATTTCTTTTTGAGTAATGAAAGTCAAATATCTTTAGATCCTTTTAAATTTTTAATTCCTTTTCAAGGAGGTAATATAGCATATGATAAACTATTTGGAGAATTACTATCAGATAATAGGATACTAAAGCCAAGCGGATCTTCACAAGCCCCACAACCTCTATTTAATTTTAGTGAGGATAAATTGAGCGGGGCAATTAGCGTGGATTTTAAAACTCCTCTTGGAGATGCTAATACGCCAAATGGATATATAGGAAAATTGATGAAGGTAATGGTAGATGTAAATTATCTACTAACAATAATAGAACAGCAACGAACTAATAGTGATGAAGGTCAAGCATTTTTTCAAACTACGATAGAGCGAATATTAGAAGATCTTAATAAATCTATGGGTAATTATAATGCTTTTAGATTATCTTATAATGATAGCGCAAACTGTTTTGTAATAACCGATGATCAATTACAAGCAGCTCCAGATTCAACCGTGAAAGCTGCGATTGATAGTATGATAACATCAAACGGAGAATTAGGATATGAGATCCCAGTGTATGGAAAAAATTCTATAGCTAGATCTTTTGAGATGAAGACAGATATGAGCGGTAGAATAGCCAGTATGTTAGCTATATCAGCAAATCCAGTTCAGAGTGATCAAGTTGCCACTGCAAGAAATACTTCTGATTTTGGTATATACAATATAGGTACGTATGATAGATTTATAAGCGCAGTATCAGACAGTGTATCAGGATCTAAAGACGATCCTAATAATTTTGCTGAAGTAGAAGCCGCAATAAATTTTAATAATATGGTAAAAGATATATATTCGCTAATTAAACCGCCAAAAGATGGAGAGGCTGGTTCATCAACATATTTAAATCAAAATAATGTAGAAAGAGCTCTAGCATACTATAAAAATAGAATTGCACAGAAGAAAAATATAGATCCAGGTTCTGCGACTGCTATGATAATACCACTAAAGACTAATATAGTAATGGATGGCATGTCTGGATTGTATCCATTTCAACTCTATACAATTAATGAAAATATGCTTCCGTATAGATATAGTACTGCTAATCTGGTAAATAAAAAACCAGCATTCTCAATAGCCCGTATGACGCATACAATAGATAATAATCAATGGACGACTTCAGTAGAAGGATTTATGACTTTATTAAGACCAGAGACAGATTATAATAATAAAGAAAAAAATCCAATAAAGACAATCATTACCAATGCTGTGGGACAAGAATCATATGTACCATTAGACGTTAAGGGATTCCCTCATACAGAATTAGAACGAATTACGTATTATGAACCCATATTAAAAGGAATAGGGGCTCCAATTACTGATACAAACCTTACATTTCTATATGCATGGAGAACTGGAGAAGGAGGTGTAGCTACTCACAATCCATTTAATACCACATACCATTCTGGATTAGTGGACGGAATTGATTATAGTGCATACCACTGCTGTAGAAGACATAATAATAGTAACCCAGTTAAAAGCTATAAAGACGCGGCGACTGGTGTTAAAGCCATAGTAAATACTCTATTGTATACTGGTAAAGGTAAAACTTATAAAGATCTCGTAGATTTACTTATAAAAGGCGATGCATCTTTGCAGTCTCTAAGTGCGCATCCATCTTTAAGACCAAAAACTGGATGGGGAACAGGGTTAAATGCATACAATGTGCTTAAAGCTCGAGCAGCTAAACATGAAAATTTAAGAGCGCCAGTAATAGAAACTACATTTACTAACTGTAAAGAAAAATATGCAGATGCATCATTTCAATCAAACTGTGGATAATAAATTAGTATAGTATGGCATTAAGATACTACCCATCATTTAGGACTCAAAATAATCAGAGTACAACAGGAGGAGATTATACTATCAATGGACAGCCGTATACAGGGAAGTTCTATCTGACATATGATGGCAAGGCGTACTCAGGAGCAGATCCATTGACAGGACCAAATCAATTATTGACTCCAACAAATCAATATGAGAATGCCCCAGCGCTATCTAATAAGTCTCTTCCAGCCGCATTGATAAACGCATTGGTAAAGTCCACTCCAGGAAACAAGACAATAACAAAGACGCCTCAACAACAAAGTCAAGCTACAAACTTAAATGGTCCAACTCCATATTATCCATATCCATTACAGAGTGATTATGATCGAGGTTATATTATAAGATGCTTTGTAAAGAAGATTAATACAGCTGGATACATTACTGAGATATCACAAGAGGAGTACGCAAATATACAGAATGGGGTAGTGCCATATGATATCTCTATGTATATGACTGGTCAAATCTTATGGAAGTTAACAGGTCCTCTAAACGCTGTGAGGATATCTCAATATGATACTAGAGCGGGTATAATCGACACCAATAAACGATTGACTGAGAATCTAAATAAGACATTCCTCGGGATAACAGATTTCATCGGAGGAGATTATACAAAGTGGACAAGACCTAGTTAAAAATTAGTATATTTATTATAAAAAAACTTAAAATAATGAAAAGTAATTTACAAGAAGTAAGGAAATTTCAAAAAATAGCAGGTCTATTAAAAGAAAATGAATCTAATTTATTAAGGCAATTACAAAGATATATTGATAATATAGGACTATTAGATTTTAAATCTCAAGGAGAAGAATCAGAAGAAGCTGAAATAGAAAATAGTGCTATACAGAAAGAAATAACTGAAATTAAAGGCGGAGATTATTTCCAAATTTTAGAGCGTTTTGCTGAGCTAAATTCATATAGACAAGAATATGCAGGACCTGATGAAGTTGGTGAGGTAGAAGAAAAACTAAAAACTTTAGCAAATGAATTAGGATTTACAGTTAAACAATTAAATAATATATAATAATTATAAAGGAACTCTCAAGGTTCCTTTTTTTATGCTCTTAAAACTTTAATTACAAAAGTTCAATAATATGCTGTACATTCCATAAAAGGTTATGTATGTATTTTATAATTGAAACATCACAACAGCTCTTAAAGCTCTCTCCAAGTGATTCTTGTTTCATTCAAGTAGTATCATCTTCAGACAGGTATCATCCTAGGCTATCTAGATGCTCACTGGTCTACTATAATGATGGCAGCAAAGGTTACATATTCCCCGTAAATCACAGCGAAGGATTCAGCTTAGAAATAGCTCAGATTCAGTCCTTCATAAACTCACATAAGAAAGTATACCTACTCGATAGAAAATACCATTCATATTTCCTCCAAATTGATAATGCAGTAGATCTCAATTTCATAAGGATGGATCAAGGAGTAGATGAATCAAAATTTGAGTGCGATACCCTGGTCCATAGAGATTTTTACATGAGGATGGGATTGATGCCTAACTTAAATGAGATCATACCAATAACAAAGCATTATGAAAGATGCCAGTGTCTTTATAATAAGGTTGAGTCCCTATTTGACCTTGAGAATGATCACAGCATATTGGACAGAGCTTCACAGGCATATGGGTGGGTAGAAAAGCAGGGCATAGCAATTAATGAGGATCTCTTAGATGATGCGTATACTGTCCAGTCAAAGAGTAGCTTTATAAAAGGAGGGTTGATCTATTCCTACTACAATATGTACAATACTACAGGCAGACCTACCAACTCTTTCAATGGAGTGAATTTTGTAGCAGTACCAAAGACTGAGAAATTTAGACAGTGTTTTATTCCAGGACATGATTACTTAGTTGAGTACGATTTTGATGCATATCACCTAAGATTAATAGCGCAGCAGATAAACTATGAATTTGAAGACCAAGACCAATCAATACATACTCAATTAGGCAAGATATACTTTGACAAGAAAGAACTAACAGAACAGGAGTATAGCAGATCAAAAGAGATCACATTCAAGCAGATGTATGGTGGGATAGAAGATCAATATAGGGAATTCCCATTCTTTTCAAAGCTTGGAGATTTCATAGAAGAGATCTGGAAGAGATACAAGAGGGACGGCTCATTGATACTTCCAACAGGCATAATGCTCAGAAAGAATCCAGAGATGAATAAGCTTAAGCTTTTTAATTACTGGGTGCAGAATCTTGAGACTAAGAATAATACCCAGAAGATAGAGGAGCTCAGGGAATATATGCAAGACAAGAGGAGCAGACTAATACTAATAACATATGACGCTTTCTTATTCGACTATTCAGTACAAGATGGTAAGGAATTTCTGATAGAGGTCAAAAAAATACTAGAGGTGGGTGGATTTAAAGTTAAACATAAATACGCAAAAGATTACTTTTTCAAATAAACCCAATATTTATTAATATCATGATAAAATTAATTTCTTTTTTAAAAGAGGACAACAAGATATTAGTCCCAAGACGTTCTCCTGAAGAACGCCAAAAGAACTATGCTATAGCTCTCCAAAAGAAAATTCAACAGTATATCAAAGATGGTGGAGTGGGAGATTTAAATTTAAGTGACACTCCAATAACCTCTCTGCCTGATAACCTTAAAGTCGGTGGATATTTAGACTTAAGTGACACTCCAATAACCTCTCTGCCTAATAACCTAGAAGTCGGTGGAGATTTAAACTTAAGCGGCACTCCAATAACCTCTCTGCCTAATAACCTAGAAGTCGGTGGAGATTTAAACTTAAGCGGCACTCCAATAACCTCTCTGCCTGATAACCTAGAAGTCGGTGGAAGTTTATACTTAAGTGACACTCCAATAACCTCTCTGCCTAATAACCTTAAAGTTGATGGATATTTAGACTTAATGAATACTAAAATAACCTCTCTGCCTGATAACCTTAAAGTTGATGGATGTTTATACTTAATGAATACTAAAATAACCTCTCTGCCTGATAACCTTAAAGTCGGTGGAGATTTATACTTAAGAGATACTCCAATATCTAAAAAATACTCAAAAGAAGAAATAAAAAAGATGATTAAAGATAGAGGAAGAAATATTAAATTACAAATTTATATATAAAAAATTATCAACAAATAGTATATATTTATAAAAACAAGCAGGTTATGACAATAATTACGTTAACACAGGAATCACTAATGAATAAGCTCTTTTGTAGCTTCACGCCCAAAGAACGACTCGAAGAAAGACTAGCTGAGATAAGCAGTGAGTATAAGATCCTATATAGTAAGATCTTTGTACTTGCATCTCCTGAGTCTGATGAGTACATGTGCACATACAATATTGAGGTAGACGGACATGAGACTAGAATGCTCAATAATACGATCCTGCTTCACAGAAAGAAAGAGACAAATACTCTCTATACAATAAATGCGCTGAATACCTTGATCATGACCTTAAACAATGGCATGATGGACAACAAGTTTCCCATAAACTGGCCTGAGTACAAAAACTCAGTGCTCCTCACTCAAGGCAGCGAGTTCAGGAAGTTAAATACTATCCTGCATAAAATAATTGCTACTTCGTAGATCTATTTTCCCAGATCGATCTTAATTAGTATATTCAATTATAAACAAATAGTTTCAAATATGGCAATTGATGTAAATGCGCTCAAGCAACGACTTGCGGCGCTACAAAATCCAAAAGGCGCAAAGGGAGATCAACCCAAGACACTTTGGAGAGCAGCAGTAGGAAAGCACTCGGTGAGAATACTCCCGTCTGTTTTCGACAAGACAAATCCGTTTAAAGAGATCTTTATCTACTACGGGATCAATAACAAGACAATGATGGCTCCTTCATGCTATGGTGAGAAAGACCCTATAGCGGAATTCACGCAGAAGCTACGCAAGACTTCATTAAAAGAAGATTGGCAAGCTGCAAGGAAGATGGAACCAAAGATGAGGGTCATGGTACCAGTCATTGTACGTGGAGAGGAAGACAAAGGCGTTATGCTTTGGGAATTCGGCAAGCAGGTTTTCATGGAGCTTCTGGCAATCATGGAAGATGAAGACGTAGGCGATTATACAGATCCTATTTCTGGTCGTGATATCACAATTGAGACTACATCACCTGAGCAGAACGGTACAAACTTCAACCAATCTAAAGTTAGGGTAAGGACAAAGATCACTCCACTTTCTGAAGATGATA
>Ga0114977_10001902_pt1 | contig 13686 bp, 20 predicted proteins | sample S_130805_MF_Meta_FD_87026 | JGI IMG/M metagenome (GOLD analysis project Ga0114977, IMG submission 87026) | Freshwater microbial communities from Lake Simoncouche, Canada to study carbon cycling - S_130805_MF_MetaG | ecosystem: Environmental > Aquatic > Freshwater > Lake | place: Lake...
TATTGTCTCTCTGATATGCTCACACTTAATTCGGATGTAATAGTGGTCTTGACTGGCAATGTACTCTGGCAAATCCCACATAGTTTGTTTTATACTTTCTAATTCGGAAATTATGTCAGTCCAGGCCAAGTGTGTTGTGTGGAAACGTATTAATTGACGATCTGTCCAATATGGAGCTGCTCTCTTAATGTTTTTTTTATTTGTGTCTCTTATGTAGTGTTCAAATATTTTGATTAACACTTTCCATTCATCAGTTCGTAAAAACGCATATGTATTTTCCAGTGTTTGAGTTTCTGATACAGGTTCAGACTCCATAATATTAATACGATGTTGTTAAATATGTTCCGGAAACATTGCGTCATTACTTAATTGACAAACAACTGTCTTCTCATTATTCGGACATTATCTCTTTCATCTGACACAAGAGCGTGTGTACTTTAACTGTATAACGAGTCACATGTCCGTTATTCCCCGCGTCCTCAGTCCATGTGTCCTCGCCCTCTCGTCGATACCATGCGTGGATCGTCCAGGCACTGCCGACGTTTCCTTCTTGTGTGTTACTGCATCGGCGTAGGATGTCTACAAGGATCCTTGGATCTGTGGCGTCTTGTGTCAGGGTGACTTCGTATTGGATGATATTGGCATCTTTCAAATTCAATCTGGTTACTCTAGCAGATAAAATGTCATTGCTTGACCAGTGCGCATGGAAGTTCGCGTTGAAGCCTCGTGCATGAAAGTTCTGTCTAACACGTTCCTCGTAATTCCATATGTCTATCGGATGTGTTTCGAGATACTCATACATCTTGTCACACTCACTTTCATCTGGCATCTCAAAACAAATGTTGACGTAAGTCTTCATTGCTCTTCTATATAATGCCTTTATATAGATTTGATTGATATGATCAAAAAGCCCTTTCCGATACGTATTTTAATATAGGCATAAAATGCACTATATCGTTGTTCCGGTTAAATCCCAGTTTCTCACAGACTTTCATGAAATTCTCGGTTGGAAAGAGCGTGTCAATCTGCACCTGTTCTGCGCGCTCATATAAAGTGTCTTTGTTGGATTCCACTACACTTGAAACGACGGTGCCCCGTGATGGGAATTTTGTGTGGTATTTAAACGTGCTGGTCGGAAAGCAGGTCATAGTTCCGGGGTAGTCGAAAATCGTGCCAAATGTACTCTGGCTTGCATTGTCTGGCGGACCACGGTAAAGCCAATATCCTTCGTTACAGTGCATATCGAACAAAATTCCGTTGTGTGACTTGTGTAAAAAGCATCCGTTATCAACCATATGCACTCGACGAGTTTGGAGATCCAGCTCTATGTCAGATTTCTGTGTAATAGTGGTCGGATGGGCGCTCCGTTTTTTGCCAGTTGGATCCTCTGTGTCGATGAAACACCTGACAGGAAGACCGAGTGCATCTGCTACACGTGCAGCCACACGATTGTGATTTCTAAGCGTCGCAGAACGAAGATATTGGAGCTCTTCGGATGCGAGTAGTTGTTCACATGTCACAAACGCGTTGCAGTCTTGCCAAAGCATATGAAATTCTTCATCAATGAACGGCAGCGATCCCGAGAGCACGATAAACAGTTTATGTTCGATGCTATCCTTTGTGTATGGCCTCGCGAAGGCATGGTACAGACCAATTTTACGCGGCAATTGTTCATCCCATACTTCTCTGTCGCACGTATGCTTTGCGAACACGAGCTCGTCCTCATTGCATACTTCGTCGTCGTTGTCATCGACCATACAGGAAAACGAGGGGACTCTCCCTGTGTGGCTCTTTAACTCTTCTATGACGGTATTGAGCTTTTGTTTGTACCCCTCCATGTTCTGTAAAATATGTAATACTCTATCATTAAAGTTCATGTTCTGTTCGCTAATGACTTCGTATGCGACATTGCAATCGAATAAATTGGTCGGCATCGGTAAGACATTGGCCATGTCACAGCCGGCACAGTCGAATTTGAACCCATTGAGCTCCATCTTCTCGTTAATGTGTACGTTGGGTAGGAGTTGTATGTTGGTGTGCTGGGAGAGATGGAGGGCAGCATCGCATGCTCCGCGTTCGATGTCGGTTAGTTGAAAAATAGAATATTGGGTGCAGCAGCGTGAGTCCATGAGGGAACGAGTCTATTCTTTTATAAAAATAAAGAATTCGTCATTTATTGTGTATGTTTTGTATAAATGATGCAGTTACGTCTCTTTATGAGTGGTCGTGGTGAACATGGAATGTGGAAGATGCAACATATTGAAGTTCAGCTTTTTGAAAATGAAGAGTACAATTATGGAAATGCTTATACAAATCGCAAAATTGTAGTGAAAGAGTTTATATATGAGTTGGATGATGGGCAAGTGCTTGATTACGTTCTCATCAAACCACGATCCATATTTGATGTATCCATTTTAGCTTCATCGGATCGTAATAATAATGTGTATGTTTTTGATGATGATGATTTCGAGAAACAGACAAAATGTATGGAAATTCGAATGAAAGACGAAATGGTTGCAGATTCTGATCTAGGATATAACATTTGGAGAATGGGACAATCTTCCAGCAAGATTAAATTCAATGTTCCGCGAGACGAGATGTCCGGGGACATGTTGTCTGTGAGAGTATTTACTGGACAAGTAATACAGTACATAACCATTGCACCGGAAAGGCTGAAAATAATAGATGATGAAGGCAACGAGCTTCGTGAGTGTGCGATTTGTTTGAGTAATGTGAAAGATATAATACTACAACCTTGTGGTCATTGTTGTATGTGTAAAATGTGTTACGATAAGATGCAATATCGTGATCAAAATTGTCCGATGTGCAGAAAACCAATCACATCATATGTTACGGTCATCTCATATGCTGTGGAAGGAAAACCAATTCATCAGTCAATACAGTTCGAATCATGCAATATACTCAGTTTATTGTCAAATCTGAAATTATTGTCATAAAATCCATAGCCGACTATGCATGAATGTGTCTACTATTCCTTGTCAGCTATTTCGACTTCGTACTCGGACTCAGTCTCTGTGTCTCCGTCGTAGGAATGCTCATCCTCGTCACTAGACTCAGACTCTGTGTCATTCTCACTCTTGAGGAACTGTGTCTTGAAGTTTGCCTGAATCTTGTTCAAAAACTGTTCAAACATGGGAGAGTCAGGTGAGTTCCTCTTGGGCATATTATGTAACGATTTTAGTTATTATCGTGTCTTAAATATGGAAGATGACATATTGGGCGCAGCAGCGTGAGTCCATGAGAAAACGAGTCTATTCTTTTATAAAAATAAACAACTGAACATTTATTGTGTATGCCTACTGTTCTCTACTTGAGAAAGGTGACGGCGGTCAAAAGACACGCTGTCCAGATGAGGAGTTCCATGACGACCATGTCGATGAAACCAATCCTCTTCTTGAGAGTCTTGTTCTCCATCTTGAGCTTGTTGAGCTTCTTGAGAGAGCGTGTGTGCTTTCTCTTGAAGTCGAGGCACTTCTCTTCGGCTTCAGTGCAGTCGGCAAGAAGCGTATCATTTGCAGTCCTGAGCATATCACGCTCTTTGACTGTCTTTTTGATGATGGCGTTGGCCTTGATGCGGAACGCCTTGCCCTTCTTCTGGGTGTGGCGGAACGCCTTGACAGTGGCCATGTGAGGGCGGACAAACATGATGTTGATGTCGTGATGTTTGAGTACCTTTATAGTATATGTTGTAAAGATGAACTCCGGTATGTAAGACCGATATGACTGATATGTATCCCGGTATTAATAAGGCCCGGTATTTATACAAATACCGGTATTGGCCGGTATTGCAGAATATATTGAAAATGAAGATTTCGTTTCGTGTGATAATCGGTCGCTTGTATATATATGAGGGACCCCCCCCGAGGGCGATCTATACAGTTTTTCACACGGAGATATAAATACATGTGACTTAGACGGGACGGGTGGGGAGACAGTGACATACTAAATGATGGAATAAATGGAGTGACTGGTATATGGATGACTGTACTCACTGGAGAAATGGGTGTTTATATATAGCACGAGAACATGTGTGTGGTATGGAGACGCGAAATCCAAGAGACTTTCGCCATGCATGCTCATTACTGTCTGTGTATTGTGAATTGTATGCTGTTGAGTATAAACCCAATATAGACTACCACTTGCCCATTGTTGAAGCAGACAAGCTGTGGAAATTTCCTGAATCAGCCAAGGTGTGGAGATGCCTACAGAGACTCAACGTCACTATACAAAAGGGATTAGATGCTGCTGAAGTGAGTGGGGAAGTCATAGAGGTATTGAAAAGTCCAGAGTGTCAGCCCTTTATTCGTAAATTGGAATCTCGTGGGTATATGTATGAGATTTTAGACATTGTGACTTGCATAATGAGATTTTCTAGTGGCAGGAGGACTCCGGTGGACTCGAGAGAGTCCCTCCCCCCGAATGTAGATATGCATTTAGACGAAATGAATGAGTGGAGAGAGGGACATAACACCGTAAGTTTCATGTATCGGGAGATGTTACTGTCTCGGTTGTGTTCTTTTATTGAATAAGTTTGTGACATATTAAATGAAGAACATGTCCTCAATCTGATACATAGTCTATGAAGAAATATTTGACAAAACCTGTAGACGGGAGAGTAAGATTTTCATGTCTATGTGGTGTGTCAATGTCTTCGTCGGATATCCTTGATGGTAAGAAATAGGCACTACGCCGTCGTCAGGTTCAGGATTATGCTGGACGATGCGTAATAATATAGCTGTACCATTTTCGCTCTGGAGAATGTACTTGTGGTTCCATTTTACGTAAAAAATGGACCCGGCTGAGAAAACTGAGACATTGTCATCCAAGTGATATAGTGTATTGACATGATCATATACTTCCTTTATGCGGATTGGCGTTAGGGCGATCATCCACAAACTCTTGCAGTTCGGAGGCGTCTCTAATTTCCCCGTTAAAAAGTCTCCTGTGGAGAACATGAGACCTACATGGAGAGCGTCTGGTACGAGGGCGCACTTGAAGTAACTGCAGTTGGTGTACAAATTATCGAGAGCAACGCGGCGAGTCGGATTTCCATTGTCGTCCCACGGGCCGACTTCTATGTCGTACTGTCGTGGTATGACAGGATGTGTGGGTGGCGCTGACATGTGTTGTGTAAGTGTGACTTAAATATAGTTTGGTTTGTTGCTGGTGTGTGTATTAGCTTGTACTGTTGGGGTTGAGAAAAGTATGTAGTTTTCCACTGTCTGTGATAAATTCGTAATCATATAAAGCACTCGCGTGCGGGAGACATGAGTGTGACTTGGCTGACTCTTAAAAGCCAGTTACATGCCTATCTCTCCCAGGTAACTCTCGAACAAAAGTTGAAGGAAAAGATGACATATCTGCAGAACCTCATGGAGGGAGGCATCCGTGATGTGCAAGACGCGAGCCAATTGAAGAAGTGGATTGACCAAATGTTTCACAAAGGTCATGAAATAATAGTACTTTTGGATTTAACACCAAACACCACTACTTCTTTCATATATGAGCATCAGAAACTCTCTGTCAAGGATGTCGTAGAGAATATCACAGACAAGATTGAAAGTATGAATGTCACTTATGGTATGGTAAACATCGAAGACCTGAAGCTGAAATTTGTTCTCGATGAACCCGAATTGGAGTTGGATGGCTTTCAGCATGCACGTGAGCTGCGGATGAGCTCATTGCTACAAGAACTAGGATCGATGGGTGATGGACATGAAGAAGTTTTTCATATGGAGATATAAGTACATGGGACATGCGACGAATATTGATCGAAGTGAGTATATACATATTTTATATAAAAGATATGATGAATTGTTGGATCATTCAGTATGTTTGGAACTGCCTTTGACAACTTTGAGATGTGGAAGCACCTCGAGATGTGTGCTGCAAGGGCTCGTGACGGTGTCACGAGCGGCATTGAGTGTGAGAACATGCCAGTGGCTATTGAAAAGGCCCAAGAGGCCCTGAAGTGTCTCAAGAGGATCAAGGAGCACATGTTTGAGGGACGTTTCGTGGACTACAAAACTGTGGAGGATCCCGTTGAGGATGCCATCAAGGAGACGCGTGCCGCTCTTCGTACCACCCCTGTGCTCTGGAATCCGTATTTTATGTATCCCGGGCGCTATGTGACGGTGAAAGCCAAGTACATTCAGGGGGAGGGCCGCTGGTTGTACCCTGATCAGAAGGCGACCTACTGTGCTCACTTGGACGATGGCGTCAACTATCAGGTTTGAGTGAGTGAGGTTCATGTATGTGTGTTTATTAATAAACGTTTTGAACCTTTTATGTAAGCGGTTCGTTCGGGTCGTCGTCTAGCAGGACAGGTGAGGAGACAGTTACATATTATATACTGGCGCGATTGAAGAATATAGCGGAGGCGTAGGGATATCGAGTATTGATTTGACAATATCACCGTGACATCGGGAATCAATTCAACAGAGATTGCACTCGTGTGAGCAGGACTTCAGACCTGTCAGGGTTGCCGGCTGGGGAGAAAGAAGACTGTAGAGTTTTGCGCTTGGCGAGTTCTGTGTCGATGAAGCTCAAGAGCCAATAGCAGCCCGGACAACTTTTGGTGAGGATAGGTAAACAATTATGGTCACATATGATGAGCATGTACTTGTGTAACAGAGCCGACACGTTTTCGCTGATAATGACGTGTTCTGGATACCTGTGATATTCCTGATAGGAGAAGCTATTGCTTAGATTAGTCCATTCTCTTTTGGATTCTTCGCTCAAAAACTCGGGTTTGATGTTCTTAATGCCGAGGAAGAAGGTTGTGAAAACGGTCTGCAACTTGGATAGATAGAATGGATCCATGCACGAGAGTAGGTTGTCTTTTATAATATATGTATATTGGCTGGTTAGAAGAGGATTACATCAATAAAGAGTTTGCAGTTGTCTGAGCAAAGCAGTGAGCAGTCCGGGACGCTTAGGTGTCCTGTCTGGAGAAGGGGTGTCCCTGCCGACTGCGAACGAGGTGACTGGTGTCGATGGCCTACTTGGTGGACTGGGCGATCTGATGGGGTAACCTGTGTCTTTGGTCACCATCAACAACATGGACACATATTCTTGACCTTCTAATACATGAAATTGATATTCTTTATCCCACTCAAGTTGAAGCCTGTTTTGTCCTTCCGACCAGAGCGGCTTTTCTAACGTGTTGGAGTCTACATCCTGCCACCACACGTTGTGCTCTTTGTCACATGATAAGCGTATTGCATTATTCCACTGTAAAAAACGAAAATCAAGACGGATGTCAGGTAGTCGTTCATCGGATTGCATCACGTCATCGTTGTGGGAGTCGTCTTCCTGGTCACTTTCAGGGCCTGAAGTTTGTCGTATTTTGAATATAATCCATTGACGAAATGAGAATGAAATATCCTCTTGAGTGATTTGTACTGGAAGTTGGTGTCTATTTATCCATATGTAATACGGAGTCATGAGATTAATGTGGGAATCTTATATATTTGCACGGTCTTGTTTGAGGGTTGGATGATTTGACAATATCACCGTGATTTATTGGATGCCGCTTACACCCCCCCCCGTCGCGTTGACCAGCACTGTCTGTGCTGGATGCGTGATCCTCTCAGTGCCCGACGTCCAGTCTACCACACGTACGGTGATGCTTTTCTCGTCGGACATGTGTGTGTCTTTGATGCCTCTTATACTGCTCAGATTGCTTTCGTTCATGCAACACGACAGAGTTGAATAGTTCACGTGGGAGTATATATGTCTGGTTGCTAGTGCTGTATGATACGCATGAAACAGGAAGAATTATTGATATTTCGCAAGTGTATGCTGGACTTCTTGCGTGACCTGAACAGAAGCGATTATGTGTCGTATTATAACTCAAACAACCTGGGTATTTTGTTGACTGCATTGGAGAGGGATACGATATATCCAAAAGAGATATTCACTGTGAAGAATTACACGAACTTGTGTGGATGTGTGCGTGAACTGTGCGAGCGAATGGGAGCCAAGGAGTTTACAGCAGCTTTTCCAACGTGGCAGTACAGCATCCGCGAGTTCCGTGCGAGGATCAACGTGTTGACTACGCAAACGGCGGGAGACGGACCGACACAAAGCAACTCGGCCATGCAAAATGCTATACTGGCGCGATTGAAGAATATAGCGGAGGTGTAGGTTTTCAGAATGAAACGTATGACTTTAAGAGTTGCAGTACTGCTGGTATGTGTGCGTCTTGTTGAAAATGTTGTGACAAGAAACTCGGTCTGAAATATAAAGGTTGAGAGGTGAGGATTGCATGGCCAAACGCGATGAGATGCTCGAGGCTCTGGACCAGTTGAAGATGCTGACGGATGAGGGGATGTTCGAGAATAAAGAAGCGCCGTTCTCGAGAGGAAAGGTGGCACCCGATCATGATACTGGTGGGAGCTTTGGTGATAAAGATGCATATCACGGTGACGAGACGGAAAGGGCAACCAGACAACGGGAATGTGCTGCTGAAATAACAGAGATAGCGAACCGGCTGCGAGACTTGAACATGCTGATTGACGCGTTTCTGCGGGCTGAATTCAATCGTACTGGCAAAGAAGGGGGAAACACCGTTAGTTCTGGCATAAGAATATGTGTAGAAAAAATGTGGGAAATAATAGAGAGAGTAGATGCGAAGGGCAAACTTGTAAAAACTTATGTGCGTAAAAAGATGACGGTTGATCGAGCGATCAATAACATTGAAGAAATGTTCGAGTATAGGCTGAGCTACGCTGCAGAAAAAAGTTCTCATAAAGAGAGCTTTGGTAAAGACATTTCGAAGCGCATTGATGAAGTGTTGGATCTTGTACGAGACTTCTTGAAGAGGAATGAGAGCGAGAAGCGTAAGGCAGAGAGGCTCAAGGCACAGGAAAGAAGGCGAGAGGAAGAGGCAAAAAGACGAGAAAAAATGCGAGATGAAGAGGCAAAAAGGGTAGCAGACGCGGCAAAAAAGCGAGTCGACGACGAAAAAGCACAAGAATTGCTAACACAGCGAATAGCTGAATACGCACGGGCGGAGGCCGCCGACGTAGCGGTGAAGAACACCTGGTCGGCGGCCCGGGTGAAATTGGCGGACGACTTGGGGACGATGTGCAAGACATACGACAGGCTTGTGTCTCGATTCGTCGAAGCTACAGCGAACTTTTTCACACCTATGAATTCACCAAAGTACGTACATGATGGTGTTATACTTCTCGGTGTCAATGGGTTGTCTGAGTACATGGCGACGCGATCGTTCTCGAAAACGCAAGACACGTACAGGTGCTGTGAGTTTCTGCGCAACTGCACCAAGTATCTGGCATGTGATGGACGTTATAAGAGAGCGGGTCGCCTGTCAAAGGACGACCGTTTTGCAGGAATATACAAGGGCAAATATGAATTCAGACGAAGCTGGGTTGCTCTGCTGAAACAGATCGTGGAATATGTGGAAATGCTATATGAAGACGAAGAAGACGAAAACAAGAAGTTGTATCTGAATCGAGAAACTTTGGCAAGTGTGCATTATTGGGGTAAAAGCTTCTGGGAGGGTTATGTGTGGTCAACTATCAAGCAACACATCACTACGGCGGAGGAGGCGATAAAGAATGAGCCGGAGCCAAAAAAAACGGTATGGGAGAGATTGAAGAAATCGGTGAGCCGCACAGGCGAGGAACAGCACATCGGGGACGTGCCGGAGCTGCTGGCACGACTGCAAGAGCTGGGCTGGTGTGTAGATGAAGATCTTAAGACAGAGGTATAACTTTTATGTTTTTGGTGTGAGGAATGAAGTACAGTTTATTACATAAAACAAAACAAACGAATACTGCTTTAGTTCCTACTCCAGCCTGATATGCTGCGGGAGCTTGAAGGTGTCCTTTTTGTCGCCGTCGAGCCATTTGATGAGGTACCCGTGGCGGACCTTCTTGATGACCCTGCAGCGGAACCACTGCTTGTGGAACTCGCCGGGGATGGTGTACATGGCGTCGGTGTATATGGTCTTAGTATTGACCGACTTCTTCTTGGAGGTCTGCGTGAGAGCACTGATTTCCTTGATGTCCTTGCGCGCTTGGCTGATAGTTACGCGTGTCTGCATGACCAGGCCGAAGTTGATGCCCTTGTACGCAGGCGTTTTGCCGCGTTTCTTGGCGAGCTTGTGTGCGATCGTGAGTAGTCCTGGCGACAGCGGGGCGTCGTTGTCCTTTTGGTACTTGGACAAGCAAGCGTCGAGCTCAGCGTCGAGCTCGGCCTTGGACACCGGCACGGCCTGGTCCAGGTCGTCAATCAAGTCCGTGATTTTGGACATGTTAAAAGATGTGTGTGGAAGCAACCTCTTAAATAATAAATGCGATTGTTTATACTCGATTGATATATACGTGTGTTTTGCTATGCCTATGTCTGAGAGAGGGGTTGATGTTGGTGGGAGCTTTGATAATAAAGAAGTATTTTATAAGCCATGGACGTGGTTTAGATCCAGCGACAAAGTGGCTGTAGACAATACAACTGTAGGTGGGACGTCGGGGGTCGCTCAAAAGGAAATCATCATGGAAAAGGTAAGCCGAGTTGCATTAAAATCAAGCACAGGATGGAGGTATAACCCAACCGAAAAAGTTTCAGAGCTGCTGGAAAAAACGTCAAGGTTTAATGACTGGCGCGATTACAGGCTCGCATATGGTGTTTGTACGAAGAAGTTTAACGACCCCCTGAAACTAAAATGGGCGACACCATTATCGGCTCAATATGATCCATCTTGCGAAGAGTTATTCAATGGTATACATTTGGAGCAGGGACAGAACTACTTTCTCTTAATTTCACAACTCGCAGAAGGACTTCGCGATCCGGAGGTAAGAGACGATCCAGACAATGTCGAGAGGTTCAAAAACTGCACCTGGAGGTACAGGGATTTATACATAACCCCCGCCACACGACCCGACGCTCCGACCTTGCTCGGTCCATCTGCAAAGAGTCCACCAGACGCACCCGCAGACGCGGCGGTAGTCGCGCCAAGTCTGAACACGACAGACGAGGTACCTCTACGGGTGAAGCTCGCCGCTCTGCAGACGCTTAATTTTTGAATGCTTTGAGTCTTTTATACGTGCGGCGTCTCCATTGTCGTGTGTGCAGGCGAACCGGATAAAGTCTTCAATTCAGTCAGCGATTATCGACAAAAGCGTGTTACATGCGTTGGTCTGTTACAAAGACTCACGGGTACCCGAGCAGCGCCGGTATTGTATGACAAGGATTTAAAGGATGCTGCTTGCGTCGCCATGATACAACTCCAAATATGCGAATGATAATTCGTTGTTCATCTTCAGAAACTCTTTATCTGCAGTTTTTGGGTACCTCCTGAACTGTGCCTGTAAACGTAAATCGTTATCATCATAAGCCAAATCATGCAGATACTTAAGAGCTATGTCCATGAAGGCTGGAGTTGACACGTTTATATTGAATATGGCAATTTAGGTTGGACGATGATATTTGAATCATGATGTGTTTATAATAAATTGTTATAAACGACTTCACGTTTTTGAACATGGCTCCTACCCCTTTACAGATGCGAATTCTCAAAATCAAATTCGATAATGCAGACCTCTGGACGCAAACGTGTAATGAGATAGATTGGACAAATATTGACAGGGATTCGTTTCTGGATGACTTGAATAGTGAAAAGAGATCAAAAAAATTAATGATCAGAGCGGCCATATGTGAAGTAGAGAAGGACATACCGTACAGTACACTATGTCTGAATATCAATGAAGGTGGACGTGTGAAAGCCGCGCTCAAAGTTAGAATCAATCGAGTTAAATTGGTGTACCAGAAAGCGTACGCTGACGTTCGACTTACGGATGAAGAAAGAGAGTACAGACGTATGAAACTCTGGGTGTATAGACAGACCGATCTGGAGAAATGGGGTGAAACTTGAAATGACAATACTGTCCATAAATATAAAAGACATTGTGAGACAGGACATCAACGTTATGACATCATGGGAAACCTATGCACGCGCTTGATTTTCCGGAACAAAGTGGCTCCGCACACCGAGACGATCGCGCGCATGGACAGGACGATTGCGAGCCTAAACGCTACGATTGCGAGCCTAAACGCTACGATTGCGAGGCTGGAGGCGGAGATCTCGGGAGACCAAGAAGTGATCGCGAGGAAGGACGCGGTGATGCGGTGGCACGAGAATGTGAGTTTGAGGTACAAAAAAGCGAACGAGAGGCTGGAGGCGATGTTGCGTGCTCGTGATGCTAATCTTGAGCTGGTTCGCGAAGAGCTCGCTCTACTTCACACAGACATACAAAACAAGATAGCTAGTTATTAAACGGCATTCAATAAATTGTGAGTTTGTCTCCATTGTGTAAGTCTCATATAAAAGTCCAACCATCACAAAAACCGAGATACTGGTTTCGGTCCAACCCACAGTGTACCATTCACCCACAAGCACATATTAGTACACTGTTGCGAAAAATAAGTGATTGACACATCAGCTCTAGATTCTATATAAGTGTTTGTTGAGATGTGCATGTCTAAGGTAGAAAAACTGTTGGAGCAATTGGAGAATTTGATCGAGGAGAGAGACGATGCTTCTAAAAAAAACATCTCAAAAATGATACAAGATATGTCACAGGACGAGAAAGAAGCAGTCGGTTTTAAGATCATATTGGACATTATCGAGTGGATGGAGACGTTAGACTGGGAGGAAATCGACAAAAAGACGGTCAGGAAGAGGGGAAAACATGACATAACAAGCTTCACAGAAAAGAAGAATCCGGGGAAGGGGTATCTGCGTGCTTTTGGACTGACTTTGTATACAAGAAGACAGTGGGGAACATTTGGGAAATTCTCTGGCGATCTCGTGCTGGCCACTGAAAACAAGACCGTGCCGAAACTTTCACAGGAGAAGATTAACCATCGGGCATGTATGCGATTGCAAGAGATTTTGAAAGAGAATTATAGCGAAATATTCACCTGGTCAAACGCGTTGATGGAAGGCTTTGTAACGGAGCGGGGCGGACTTTTCATAGACGCAGCTGTCAAAGATGACATCTGGTTCATTTTGGACCACATCAAAGATTTCAAGGCTCTGATGCTAGAGAGAGATGAATAAATCCGTAGCGTATTAAACACTAGTGCTTGAGTAATATGACACATGAAAAGAAGGGCGACTTTTGTGAGGGAGAGAGTAAAGATCACTGCGGATGCATGCGGGTGCAGACGTGCACGTCGCTGGCTGTAGAACTCATTCGAAGCTACGGGGGAAGAATGCCTGGTGGCATCCGCCGATACTATGACGCATATAATCAAAACGCGAGCCTTGAAAATGAGAGGGCTTTCTGTAAGGCAGTGTGGGAGCATATCAATCCTGCGCTGCGCGCGTTCATGCAGTCTTATCAAACGTACATATCTAAGAATGACGTCCACGAGCTACTAGAACAACTCATAGATAGGAACGATAGTGCGTCACAGGAGGAAACATATGGAGACTGTGATTGCACACATGAAGGGGGCGTCGACGTGCATACCATAGTTATCGCGTAAGATCTATATAAAAGCACTACACTTTACAGTAATGCCTATTTCAATCGAAGAAGTTTACATATCGGCTCTGAAAACACAGATGAAAAAGTGGAAACAGGGGGTTGTAGAAGAAAAAGCGACACCAGAACGTGTCATGAGCATAATAAA
>Ga0114977_10001906_pt1 | contig 13663 bp, 10 predicted proteins | sample S_130805_MF_Meta_FD_87026 | JGI IMG/M metagenome (GOLD analysis project Ga0114977, IMG submission 87026) | Freshwater microbial communities from Lake Simoncouche, Canada to study carbon cycling - S_130805_MF_MetaG | ecosystem: Environmental > Aquatic > Freshwater > Lake | place: Lake...
CCGAACTTCCCGTCATGGGCCGGATCGCGGCCGGTGTCCCGATCGAGGCGATCAGCGAAATCTCGCACCACATCGCCGTTCCGGGATCGATGCTCTCCGGCAAGGGCCAGCATTATGCGCTGGAAGTGAAGGGCGATTCCATGACCGAGGCAGGCATCAACGATGGTGACATCGTGGTGATCCGCGAACAGGCCACCGCCGAGAACGGCGATATCGTTGTGGCCCTGGTCGAGGATGCCGAAGCCACGCTGAAGCGGTTTCGCCGGCGCGGCAACACCATCGCGCTTGAGGCTGCGAATCCGGCCTATGAAACACGGGTCTATCCCGATCACATGGTCAAGGTGCAGGGCCGCCTTGTGGGGCTGATCCGCAGCTACTAGGCGGCGGCTCGTTACGGGGCGTCCCCGGCAAGCCGGTCTGCCCCGACATCGCGCCAGGGCTTTTTGCGGTTGCCCGACCATAGCCGGTTTGCCCGATCAGTCGCCACGATCCGCAGCGAACCGTCCCGTGCCACCCAAATCGCCTGCGGGCCGCTCGCGGCAAGATCATCACTGTCGATGATGCTGCATCCCTCTGGCGACTGTTCGGCTGGCACCGACAGGATCACCAGTTGCGCTGTCCGGCAGCCGTCCGCCAGACGCGCGGCGGCCCCCTTGCCCTTCAGGTGCAGGGCGCGAACCGGCCCCAGGGCAAAGACCCGCGCCCCCTTTGGTCCGGCAAAGCCGGGGCGATTCGCCGCCGTGATCTGATCGGCCAGATCGCCGTCATTCTCCAGCCAGCTTTGGGCGGCAAACCCGGCACCCGTGGGCGATGACAGCGCCCGCCCTTCCGGCCCGGCCAGCCCCACAAGTGCGCCATCCGCACTGATCAGGACATCCGGGCGGGTGTGGCCCACCCACAGCACCAGCCCTGCAACCAGTGGCGCGGTTGCCAGGACCCGTGCCGGGCCGCGCATCAGAAGAAGGATCAGCCCGCCAAAGGCCAGAAGCGGCAGAACCAGCGGCCCCGGCGTGGGAATGCCGGTGACTGCGCCATCCCATCCGGCGACGATCCCGGCGATGAACAGGATCCAGCGGGCCCCCATCTCCATCAGCCAAAGCCCGATGCCTTCAAGACCCACCGGCAGGCCCAACACGGCAAAGACCGCGCCCGGCATGATGAACAGCCCCATCGCGGGAACGGTCAGCAGATTTGCCACCAATCCATAATCGGTAAAGCGGTTGAAATGCGCCGCAGCCAGGGGGGCCGTGGCCAGCCCTGCCAGAACCGAAGACAGAACCAGCGTAAAGACCGGCATCATCCAGCGCGGGACCCGCTCTCTCACTATCCCCCGGTCCAGCGCAGCAAAGCCCGCGATCAGCACGACAGTGGCCGCAAAGCTCATCTGAAATCCGGGGGCCAACAGGCTTTCCGGGCGCAGCAGCAGCAGCAGGATTGCGGCAAGGGCAACGCTGCGCAAGGTCAGCGCCCGCCGGTCCGCCAGCACCGCCACCAGCATGACCGCAACCATGATAAAGGCGCGTTCTGTCGCCACATTGGCCCCCGACAGGGCCAGATAGAATGCCGCCACCGCAAGGGCCGCAAGGGCCGCAATCTTCTTGCCATTGACGCGCAAGGCCACGGGGGGCACCAGCGCCAGACCATAGCGCACCAGAGCAAAGACAAAGCCGGTGATGAAAGCCATATTCATCCCCGAAATAGCCAGCAAATGTGAGAGGTTGGAGTCGCGCAGCCGCTCCACCGTGTCCTGGGTGATGGCAGACCGGTCGCCCGTGACCGCACCCGAGGCAAAGGCCCCGGCCTGCCCCGGAATGCGGGCCACGACGGCATTCGACAGCCGTGTCCGCAACCGGTTGACAATCTGCGTGCCAGACTCGGGCGGGGCAAGCACCAGCATCGGCGTTCTGGAATAGCCCACGGCCCCCAGCCGGTCGAAGAAGGCCATGCGGCGAAAGTCGAAGGCATCGGGTTCGGACGGTCCGGGCGGGGGCGAAAGATGCGCCGTCAGGATCACGGTCGTGCCAGGCTGCGGGGCAGACGTGGGGGCATCATGCAGCGACACCCGGACAAGCTTCGGGGTCTTCTGAGGTGACAGGCGGTCCAGCACCACATGGTCAAGCGTCACGCGCAGATCATCGCCCTGCGAGCGGTCGATGCCGATCACCCGGCCTTCGACCGGGCCATAGTAGCGGAAGTCCAGTACGGGTGCTGCCACCAGATGGGCCCGCGCCCCGGCGGCCATCCCGCCGGCCAGCACGCAGGCCAGCGCCAGGGCGGGGGACTGCAGCAGGTCCGGCCCCCAGCGGCCAAGCGCCAGAGAGGCCACCAGTCCGAGGGTGGCCAGGGCATATAAGATCATCCCAGGCTCTTGCAGCAGGGAAAACCACAGACCGATGCCCAGGGCCAGGAATACCGGGACCCACAGGAACAGCAATCCCAGACCGCGAGCGGCCTGCAGGGCTGCCAGGGGCCGCATCATCCACCGCACCTTGCCACCCCATGCGCCATTGCCTAGACAGACGCGCAGCCTACCGCCCGCATGGTTTCCGAAAGGTTAATTCCGATGGCAGACGCCCCGTCCCCCCGCCCTGTCGTCACGCGCTTTGCGCCCTCGCCCACCGGGTATCTGCACATTGGGGGCGGCAGGACGGCGCTGTTCAACTGGCTTTATGCACGCGGCCGGGGCGGCAAGTTCCTGCTGCGGATCGAAGACACCGACCGAGAGCGGTCCACCCCCGAGGCGACGGCGGCAATCCTGCGCGGGATGACCTGGCTGGGGCTGGACTGGGACGGCGAGGCGGTCAGCCAGTTCGATCAGCGTCACCGCCATGCCGAAGTGGCGCATGACATGCTGGCGCGCGGTGCGGCCTATCGCTGCTATTCCGCGCAGGACGAGATCGAAGCCTGGCGCGAGGCGGCCCGCGCCGAGGGCCGCTCCACGCTGTTTCACAGCCCCTGGCGCGACGCCGATCCGGCCACATGGCCCGAGGGTCCCTTTGCCATCCGCATGAAGGCCCCGCGCGGCGGCGAAACGGTTGTCGAAGACGCCGTGCAGGGCAAGGTGCGCTTTGGCAATGACCAACTGGATGACATGGTGGTGCTGCGGTCCGATGGCACGCCGACCTATATGCTGGCGGTGGTGGTGGATGACCATGACATGGGCGTCACGCATGTGATCCGGGGTGATGATCACCTGAACAACGCGGCCCGCCAGCAGATGGTCTATGACGCGATGGGATGGGAAGTGCCGGTCTGGGCACATATCCCGCTGATCCACGGGCCGGACGGCAAGAAGCTGTCCAAGCGCCACGGTGCCGTCGGGGTCGAAGAGTATCAGGCGATGGGCTATCCCGCCGCCGGCATGCGGAACTATCTGACCCGGCTGGGCTGGTCGCATGGCGATGAGGAATTCTTCACCAGCGAACAGGCCATGGCCTGGTTCGATCTGTCCGGTATCGGCCGGTCGCCCGCGCGACTCGATTTCAAGAAACTGGAGAATATCTGCGGCCAGCATATGGCCGTGGCAGAGGATGCTGCGCTGCTGCATGAACTTCAGGCATATCTTGCCTCTGCCGGGCAGCCTGCCCTGACGTCCGGGCAGGCCGATCTTCTGAAGCAGTCACTGTACTGCCTGAAAGACCGTGCGAAAACCTTTCCGGAACTTATTGAAAAGGCTCAGTTTGCCTTGGCGTTTCGGCCCATCGTTCCGGATGAGGCGGCGGCAAAGGCACTGGATACGGTATCCCGTGGTATACTGAAATCATTGACGCCGCAGCTGCAAAGTGCTAGCTGGACAAACGAGGCACTGGAGGTGATCCTGTCAGACGCGGCCGCTGCCCACGGCCTTGGTTTTGGCAAGATTGCGGCACCCCTGCGCGCGGCACTTGCGGGCAGAACGGTGACACCAAGTGTTTACGACATGATGCTAGTCATCGGTCGGGACGAGACTGTCGCACGCCTGCAGGATGCAGCGGCCTGATCCGCTGCACCCGACAGGGCGGCACGTACAGACCGCCCGGCACAGCGCGCGGCGGGCAAGAAAACTGGGGATGAACATGGCCGAACCGACCAATACTGCGACGCTCACTTTCGGGGACAAGGTCATCGACCTGCCGATGTATTCGCCGACCCTGGGCCCGGATGTCATCGACATCCGCAAGCTTTACGCCCAGGGCGACGTCTTCACCTATGATCCCGGCTTCACCTCGACCGCTGCCTGCGAAAGCGCCATCACCTATATCGATGGCGACAAGGGCGAGTTGCTGTATCGCGGCTACCCGATCGAGCAGCTTGCCGAACGGTCCAATTATCTCGAAGTCTGCTTCCTGCTGCTGTACGGCGACCTGCCGAATGCCGCACAACTGGCCGATTTTCAGCAGCGCGTGACGCGGCACACCATGGTGCATGAACAGATGCACTACTTCTTCCGCGGGTTCCGCCGCGACAGCCACCCGATGGCCACGATGGTCGGCGTCGTGGGCGCAATGAGCGCTTTCTACCACGACTCGCTGGATATCAATGATGAATGGCAGCGCGAAGTGGCGGCAATCCGGATGATCGCCAAGCTGCCGACCATTGCGGCAATGGCGTATAAGTATTCGATTGGCCAGCCCTTCGTCTATCCGAAGAACAGCCTCGGTTATGCCGGCAACTTCATGCACATGTGCTTCTCGATTCCAGCCGAGGACTATGTCGTCAACCCGGTTCTCGCCACGGCAATGGACCGCATCATGATGCTGCATGCCGATCATGAACAGAACGCCTCGACCTCGACGGTGCGGCTTGCCGGCTCGTCGGGGGCCAATCCCTTTGCCTGCATCGCGGCGGGTATTGCCTGCCTGTGGGGGCCGGCGCATGGCGGTGCCAACCAGGCCTGCCTGGAAATGCTTCGCGAGATCGGCACGGTTGACCGGATTCCGGACTACATCCGCCGCGCCAAGGACAAGGAAGATCCGTTCCGCCTGATGGGCTTTGGCCACCGCGTCTACAAGAACTTCGACCCGCGCGCCAAGGTGATGAAGCAATCGGCGGATGAGGTGCTTGACCTGATGGGCATCCACAACAACCCGACCCTGCAGGTCGCCAAGGAGCTGGAGAGGATCGCGCTGGAAGACGAGTATTTCATTTCCAAGAAACTTTACCCCAACGTCGACTTCTACTCGGGCATCATCCTTGATGCCATGGGCTTCCCCACCGCCATGTTCACACCGATATTCGCGCTGTCGCGCACCGTGGGCTGGATTTCGCAGTGGAAGGAAATGATCGCCGACCCGACCCAGAAGATCGGCCGCCCGCGCCAGCTTTACATCGGTGAAACCCAGCGCGATTACGTGCCTGTCGGCAACCGCTGAGCCCGCCTCTGCGTCGGAAAAAACGGCAGCCTGAGGGCTGCCGTTTGCATTTTGGCAGCGCGGATAAGTTTCATAGCAGGAAGAATATTTGACATTCAGTACGGTTCCTCGCTAGCGTTTTGCCAAAGACGCGGCCCCTTGGCCGCTGCACATCGGGAGTATGACATGACGAAACGGGTAGCGGTGATCGGGGCGGGGCCTTCGGGACTGGCGCAGTTGCGGGCGTTCCAATCTGCGGCACAAAAGGGTGCCGACATCCCCGAGATCGTCTGTTTCGAAAAGCAGGACAACTGGGGCGGGCTTTGGAATTACACCTGGCGCACCGGGCTGGATGAATATGGCGAACCTGTCCACGGTTCGATGTACCGCTATCTGTGGTCGAACGGCCCGAAAGAAGGGCTGGAGTTTGCCGATTACACCTTCGAGGAACATTTCGGCAAACAGATCGCCAGCTATCCGCCGCGTGCGGTCCTGTTCGACTATATCGAAGGCCGGGTGAACCGGGCCGGGGTGCGCCCGTGGATCCGGTTCCGCACGCCGGTCCGGCATGTTGCCCATGATGCGTCGACGGGCAAGTTCACCGTCACCGTCCACGACCTGAAGAACGATCGCACCTATTCCGAAGAGTTCGACCATGTTGTGGTGGCATCCGGCCACTTCAGCACCCCGAACGTTCCCGAGTTTCCGGGCTTTGACACCTTCAACGGGCGCATCCTGCATGCGCATGATTTCCGCGATGCGCGCGAGTTTGCGGGCAAGGACATTCTGATCGTTGGCACCTCCTACTCCGCCGAAGACATCGGCTCGCAGTGCTGGAAATACGGCTGCAAGTCGGTGACCGTATCGCACCGCACCGCCGCCATGGGGTTTGACTGGCCGGCGAACTGGAAAGAAGTGCCCTTGCTGGAAAAGGTCGAGGGCAATATCGCAACCTTCAAGGACGGCACGACCACGCATGTCGATGCCATCATCCTGTGCACCGGCTATCGCCACCATTTCCCGTTCCTGCCCGACGAGCTGCGCCTGAAGACGAAGAACCGGCTGGCCGCAGCCAACCTGTACAAAGGCGTCGTCTGGGCAGCGAACCCCAAGCTGTTCTACCTGGGCATGCAGGACCAGTGGTACACCTTCAACATGTTCGACGCCCAGGCCTGGTATGTGCGGGATGTCATACTGGGCCGACTGGAGGTGCCCGCCACTGAAGCCGAGCGTCTGGCCGATGCCACAGCGCGCGAGGCCGCCGAAGACGCGCTGGAAGACAGCTATGGTGCCATCGCCTATCAGGGTGCCTATGTGCAGGAGCTGATCGACCTGACGGATTATCCCAGCTTTGACATTCCCGGATCGAATGCGGCCTTCTACGAATGGAAAAAACACAAGGTCAAGAACATCATGGCCTTCCGTGACAATGCCTACCGGTCGGTCATGACCGGCACCATGGCCCCGCTGCACCACACGCCCTGGAAGGATGCGCTGGAAGACAGCATGGAAAGCTACCTTCGGAACTGAGATGCTGCTGCCACCGCGCCCCTCAGCGGCGCGGTGGCGGGCAGCCGCTGTCAGGCGAGCTTGGCCAGACGTTCGAAAATCGCAACTGCTTCGGCCTGGGTGGCATGGTCAAGCACGCCGTTGTCGACTTCGCTGCGCGACCAGACCCAGGATTTCGCCGGATCATCCCGCATGGCCCAGCGCGGAAACAGGCGCCCGTCATCGCCAAGCGTGCGGCGCGACAGACAGCGCACTTCAACATGCCTGTCGTCCCGGGCAATGCGCCCGAAGGCGGCGTCCACCACCTCGTCCGGCCCTTCCAGCAGTTGCAGGAACAGATCATCGCGGCAGATCAAGGCCCCGGTGATCCCGTCGCGGGTATTGCAGCGCCGCGCATCCATCAGGATGCCTGCCAGCAGGGCCGCATCAAAGCCGAAGGGACGCGAGGCATATATGATTTGCGTTATCGGCATTGCCGGACACTTTCAGTAAGGATGACGGAGTGTGGCCGAAGCCGCAGCAGGGATCAATCCATAGCGGCCGTCATCGCGTCAGACGGCAGACCCTTCCCTGCCAACCCATTGCTACGGCGGTGTTGCCGAAACGTCCCGTCTGTCCCATCATGGCGGTCAGGGAATGGGACGAATACTTGCAAAAGGACCAGTGAGTGATGGACAGACGGATCGCCGCAGCGGCTGCACGCCCCATATCCGCCGCCGAAGCTGCGGGGCTGGTCAGATCAGGCATGTGGCTCGACTACGGCGGGGGCCTGTGCCAGCCGGACGAGTTTGACAAGGCGCTGGCCGCCCGGCGTCACGACCTGCGGGACGTCAAGATCCGGACCTGTTTGTCGACCCGTCCCCGTGCCGTGCTGGAGGAAGACCCGGAAGGCCAGCATTTCTATGGGCTCAGCCTGCATTTCTCTGGCTATGACCGGCGCAAGCATGATGCCGGACGGATGGGATATCTTCCCGTCAACCTGGGTGAAATCCCCGATTATTATCGCCGGTTCATCCCCCCCGTAGACGTCCTGGTGCTGCGTACCTGCAGGATGGATGCAGACGGGTATTTCAATTTCAGTGCGGCGAACATCTGGCACCGGGCCAGCGTCGAGCAGGCGAAATGCGTGATCGTCGAAGTCACCGATGGCCTGCCCTACTGCCTTGGCATCGACAATGCCGTCCATATCAGCGAGGTCGACTTCATCCTCGAAGGCGACAATCAGCCGGCACCTGTCCTGCCGAACCCGCCCGCCAGCGACGTGGACCGGGCAGTGGGACGCCTGATCGCCGCGCAGATCGAAGACGGGTCCTGTCTGCAGATCGGTATCGGCGGCATGCCCAATGCCGTCTGCACCGAGTTGCTGGACAGCCCGGCCAAAGACCTTGGCGTCAATACCGAAATGATGACCGATGGCATTGTTGACCTGTACAGGGCCGGCCGGATCACCGGCGCGCGCAAGCAGGTGCATCCGGGAAAGCTGACCTATACCTTTGCCCTTGGGTCAGCCGACCTGTACGCAACCCTGCACCGCAACCCGGATTTCCTGTGCCTGCCGGTGGATCAGACCAATCTGCCGGTCAGTATCATGGCGAATGACCGGGTGATTTCGATCAACAACACCACGCAGATGGATTTGCAGGGGCAGGCCGCGTCGGAATCGGACGGCCTGCGCCACATCAGCGGCACGGGCGGGCAGTTGCAGTTCGTGCGCGGGGCCTATGCGTCGAAGAACGGCAAGTCGTTCATCTGCCTGTCCTCGACCTTTGAACGCCGGGGCGAACGCAAAAGCCGGATCGCCCTGCACCTGACTCAGGGCAACATCGTCACCACGCCGCGCACAGATGTGATGTATGTGGTCACGGAATACGGCATCGTGAACCTGAAGGGAAAATCGGTGCCGGAACGGGCGCAGGCGCTGATTTCCATCGCCCATCCGGACTTTCGCGAAGACCTGACACGTCAGGCCTACGAGCACCGGCTGCTGCCGCACGGCTTCACCTTCTAGGCCGTCGCGCCCCGCGCATCTGCCCGGGGCGCGGTCAGTCGCGTCACCGCGTCAGATATAACGCGTCAGATATCAAGCGTGTTGTCGCGTTCCCACGACGAGAAATGGGCGGTGTAATCGGTCCATTCGCCGTGCTTCAGCTTGAGGAACGCGGCCGAGAACTCTTCGCCCATCATTGCCTTCAGCGTCTTGTCGCGGTCGTATTCGCGCAGCGCATCCAGAAGGTTCAGCGGCAGCTTCGGCGCGCCCTTCACCGTATGGCCCTGCGTGTACATGTCGATATCATGGCGCCGGCCGGGATCGGCCTTGGTGCGCATGCCGTCAAGGCCGGCCGCGATGATGACCGCCTGCAGCAGATAGGGGTTCGCCGCCCCGTCGGGCAGGCGCAGCTCGAACCGGCCCGGTCCGGGGACGCGCACCATATGGGTGCGGTTGTTGCCGGTCCAGGTCACGGTGTTCGGGGCCCATGTGGCCCCCGATACGGTGCGTGGCGCGTTGATGCGCTTGTAGCTGTTGACAGTGGGATTGGTGATCGCGGCAAGCGCGCTTGCATGTTTCATGATCCCGCCCAGGAAGGTGCGCCCCCGGTCGGACAGGCCCAGTTCCTTGCTGTTGTCGGCGAAGGCATTCTTCTTGCCGTCCAAGTCCCAGACCGAGATATGCGCATGGCACCCCGATCCCGTCAGGCCCTTGAAGGGCTTGGGCATGAAGCTGGCGCGCAGCCCGTGCTTTTCGGCCACCGATTTCAGCATGAACTTGAAGAAGCTGTGCTTGTCGGCAGTCTGCAGCGCGTCATCGTATTTCCAGTTCATTTCGAACTGGCCGATCGCGTCTTCATGGTCGTTCTGGTACGCTTCCCAGCCCAGGCCCAGCATGTAATCGCTGACCTCGGCGATCACGTCATAGCGGCGCATCACCGCCTGCTGGTCGTAGCAGGGCTTGACCGCATTGTCGCAGGGGTCCGAGATCTGGCTGCCGTCGGCGGTCAGCAGGAAAAACTCCGGCTCCACCCCGGTCTTGACGCGCAGGCCTTCCTTGGCCGCCTCGTCTACCAGGCGCTTGAGCACATTGCGGGGGGCCTGATCGACAAGCTTGCCTTCCATCGTCGCATTGGCGGCCACCCAGGCCACTTCCGGCTTCCACGGCAGCTGGATGACCGAAGAGGCATCGGGCACCGCCATCAGGTCGGGATGGGCCGCCGTCAGATCAAGCCAGGTGGCAAAGCCTGCGAAACCGGCCCCATCCACCGACATTTCGGCGATCGCCTGTGCCGGCACCAGCTTCGCCCGCTGGCTGCCGAACAGGTCGGTATAGGAGATCATGAAGTATTTGACGCCCTTGTCCTTGGCGAATTTGGCGAGGTCCTTGACCATTCCGGTGTGCTCCCTGTCGTTTCTTGTTCAGAACCCGTTGCGTCCGGGAATCCAGTTTGTGCCGGCCAGCGGAACGCCCGCCATGGCGGCGGCTTCCAGCGTCAGCGCGCAAAGATCTTCCGGCTCCAGGTTGTGCAGGTGGTTCTTGCCGCAGGCCCGCGCGATGGTCTGCGCTTCCAGTGTCATCACCTTCAGATAGTTCTTCAACCTGCGCCCCCCCAGAACCGGGTCGAAGCGCCCGTAAAGCTCTGGGTCCTGCGTGGTGATCCCGGCCGGGTCTTTGCCTTCGTGCCAGTCGTCATAGGCCCCGGCGGTGGTGCCCAGCTTGTTGTATTCGGCTTCCAGCGCCGGGTCATTGTCGCCCAGCGCAATCAGCGCGGCGGTGCCGATGGCCACCGCATCGGCCCCCAGCGCCAGCGCCTTGGCCACATCGGCCCCGCTGCGGATCCCGCCCGAGACGATCAGCTGCACCTCGCGGTGCATCCCCAAATCCTGCAGCGCCTTCACGGCCTGCGGGATGCAGGCAAGGATCGGCATGCCGACGTTTTCGATGAAGACGTCCTGCGTGGCCGCCGTGCCGCCCTGCATGCCGTCCAGCACGACAACATCTGCCCCGGCCTTCACCGCCAGCGCCGTGTCGTAATAGGGGCGCGCGCCGCCGATCTTCACATAGATCGGCTTTTCCCAATCGGTGATCTCGCGGATCTCCAGTATCTTGATTTCAAGGTCATCCGGCCCGGTCCAGTCAGGGTGACGGCATGCCGAGCGCTGGTCGATGCCTTTGGGCAGATTGCGCATCATCGCGACCCGGTCCGAGATTTTCTGCCCCAGCAGCATGCCGCCGCCGCCCGGCTTGGCCCCCTGCCCCACGACAATCTCGATCGCATCGGCGCGGCGCAGGTCATCGGGGTTCATGCCATAGCGGCTGGGCAGATATTGATAGACCAGCGTGCGGGAATGGCCGCGCTCTTCCTCGGTCATGCCGCCATCGCCGGTGGTGGTCGAGGTGCCCGCCTCGGACGCACCGCGCCCCAAAGCCTCTTTGGCCGGGCCGGACAGGGCACCAAAGCTCATGCCGGCGATGGTCACGGGAATATCCAGATGGATCGGCTTCCTGGCATGGCGCGTTCCCAGCCAGACATCGGTCGCGCATTTCTCGCGGTAGCCTTCCAGCGGATAGCGGCTTATCGAGGCACCAAGGAACAGCAGATCGTCGAAATGCGGCAGGCGGCGCTTGGAGCCACCGCCGCGGATGTCGTAGATGCCGGTCGCCGCGGCGCGGCGGATTTCCGCGTTCACGTCATTCGAGAAGGTCCAGGACTGGCGCGGCGGGGTATGGGGAAAGTCGCTCATCAGGGGCTCCGCGTCGGAAGGATTGGAAAGGGGATGGCAGGCACGCCCGGCAGTATCGAACAATCTGTTCCGGCTGCGGAAAGATGGGCGTACATGATCAATAAGAGGCCGCGTTGTCGATATTGAACGTGTAGAGCTTGCGCGCCGAGCCGTAGCGGCGGAACTCTTCCGGCTTGGCCAGTTGGTCCGCCTCGCCCCGCTTCAGCAGGTCTGCCAGCAGCGCCAAGTGTTCCGGGCGCATCTCTTTTTCTATGCAGTCCGCGCCCAGGCTTTTGACCGAGCCGCGCACGAAGAGACGCGCCTCATACAGGGAATCGCCCAGCGCTTCGCCGGCATCCCCCAGAACCACCATAGAGCCTGATTGCGCCATGAAGGCAGACATGTGGCCGATGTTGCCATGAACCACGATATCGATGCCCTTCATCGAGATGCCGCAGCGGGACGAGGCATTGCCCTTGATCACCAAAAGCCCGCCGCGCCCGGTGGCCCCGGCATATTGGCTGGCATCGCCATCAATGATGACGGTCCCGGACATCATGTTTTCGGCAACGCCCGGTCCCGCGCTGCCCTTGACGCGGATCGTGGCCAGCTTGTTCATGCCGGCGCAGTAGTACCCGGTGGATCCGCGCACCGTGATGTCGACCGGCGCATCGACGCCCACCGCAATCGCGTGGCTGCCCTTGGGGTTCACGATTTCCCAGGCCGTTTCGTTGGTCTGGCCGTTCAGCGTGTGAAGGGTGGCATTCAGTGCGCGCAAGCCCTGCGCCTCAAGGTCGAAAACCTGCATTCTCAGCGTTCCCAAAAGTAGACGGTGGCGGGTTCAGGCTCCCAGATGCGGGCGGTGTCGATGCCCGGCAGGTTGACCATCGCCCGGTATTCGGACCCGAAGGCCACATATTGATCGGTTTCGGCCATCACGGCCGGCTTGCAGGCGATGGGGTCGCGCACCACGCCGAACCCGTTCCTTGTGCCGACAACGAAGGTGAAGAAGCCGTCCAGGTCGGTGAGCGTGGCTTCCATCGCCTCGCCCAGATTCGCGCCTTCGTGCATCTTGTGGGTCAGAAAGGCCGCCGCCACCTCGGTGTCGTTCTCGGTCTCGAAGGTCATGCCGGCGCGCTTGAGCATGCGGCGGACCGAATTGTGGTTGGACAGCGACCCGTTGTGCACAAGGCATTGGTCTGACCCGGTCGAAAACGGATGCGCCCCTGCGGTGGTCACGGCCGATTCGGTGGCCATACGGGTGTGGCCGATGCCATGGGTGCCGGACATTTTCACCAGATCAAAGCGTGCGGCCACGTCTTTGGGCAGCCCGACTTCCTTGTAGATCTCGATTCCTTCGCCCGCACTCATCACCTTGGCAGTCGGTCGCAGGGTGGGAATTGCCGCCCGGGCGGCATCCAGGCGGTCCGATGGCAGATCAAGCACGATATGGGTATCCTTGACCGACCCGGTCACAGGCGCTTTGATCAGGGCCGCAAGATCATCGGCCAAATCTTTGAAATCCTTTGAAGGTTCCGGCGACTGCACGGTCAGCTTCGCATGGCCTTTCATGGGGCGGCCATAGATCGCAATCCCTGCGCTGTCAGGTCCGCGATCGGTCATGGTGATCAGCATGTCTGTCAGCATCGCCCCCAGCCGGGGTTCAAGCCCGGGGTCTTTCAGGAATAGTCCGACGATGCCGCACATGGTTCGACTCCCTTGTCATCCTTCGGTTCAGGCTAGCATCGAAGCGTGGCCCACTCAACTGTGGAGAAACTTTTTTCACTGCAGGGCAATTGTGACAATCCCGATTCGCTCCTGCTGATCAGATATCGGGCTGACTCACAGAGTCTGCGCCCCGGTTTCGGCGCGTCAAAGATACGCAATTTCAATCGTATTCGTGCCACGAAACACGCCGCAAGGAAAAAAATTTTCCCCCAAGGTAAAAACCGCTTTGTCGCAAAGGCCGCCTGCAGCAAGGTGACAAAACCGGAATTCGCCTGACACAGGCAGGACGCTTTCGTGCGACAGCCGGTGCAGCGGCGGCACAGGGCCGGGCCAGCCCGTGCCGCCAATGGGAAAGGTCGGCTCGACGGTGGGGAGGAGTACAA
>Ga0114977_10001909_pt1 | contig 13654 bp, 10 predicted proteins | sample S_130805_MF_Meta_FD_87026 | JGI IMG/M metagenome (GOLD analysis project Ga0114977, IMG submission 87026) | Freshwater microbial communities from Lake Simoncouche, Canada to study carbon cycling - S_130805_MF_MetaG | ecosystem: Environmental > Aquatic > Freshwater > Lake | place: Lake...
AGTCCTCCAAGAGCGATAACCTCTTCATGTCCCTTTGCAACGGCCGTCTTTTGTCTTGCAATCTCGTCAGGCCAGGCTGCTTCGTATGCGTCGGCATTATCAACGGGAGAGATTCCGCGGCGTTGAAGTTCGAAGTCGGCCATGAACTCAGGGTTTCCACCAAGCATGATGTCGGTACCTCGACCGGCCATATTTGTTGCAACTGTTACTGCGCCACGTACGCCTGCTCGGGCAATGATCGCCGCTTCGCGTTCGTGGTGCTTGGCATTTAGAACTTCGTGGGGCACTCCAGATTTACGAAGAAAGGCGGAGAGCTCCTCAGACTTTTCAACGCTGACCGTGCCAACTAAAACTGGTTGGCCCTTGCGGTGTTTTTCAGCGATATCTGCAGTGACTGCAATAAATTTCCCAGCCTCAGATTTATAGACTAAATCGGCTTGATCCAGGCGTACCATCTCGCGGTTAGTTGGAATGGGCACCACGCCAAGCTTATAAATCTGGTAAAACTCAGAGGCCTCAGTCATGGCAGTACCGGTCATACCCGATAACTTGGAGTACAAGCGGAAATAGTTCTGTAGGGTAATTGTTGCCAGAGTCTGATTTTCATCTTTAATCTCAATGCGCTCTTTGGCTTCAAGGGCTTGGTGTAATCCCTCGCTGTAACGACGGCCGGCCAGCATACGACCAGTGTGCTCATCGACGATTAATAGCTCGCCATTCATAACGACATAATCCTTATCGCGCTTGAATAACTCTTTGGCGCGGACTGCATTATTAAGATAGCCAATCATGGGTGTATTGGCAGCTTCGTAAAGGTTACCGATCTGCAATAACTCTTCAACCTTTGTGACACCCTCTTCTAGGATTCCAACGGTCTTTTTCTTTTCATCGACTTCATAGTGAACATCGCGCTGTAACTTACCAACGTGATTTGCAAATTCGACATACCACTTGGTTGCCTTATCTGCAGGTCCACTAATGATCAATGGGGTACGCGCCTCATCGATTAAAATCGAGTCGACCTCATCGACAACTGCGAAGAAGTGATCACGCTGCACGCAATCCTCTAACGACCAGGCCATATTGTCGCGAAGATAGTCAAAACCAAACTCATTATTTGTTCCATAAGTAATATCGGCCAAATATGCCTCGCGTCGTTCTGCAGGTGTCATGTTGGCAAGAATTACTCCAACTCTTAACCCTAAGAAGCGATGAATTCGACCCATCCATTCGCTATCTCGTTCTGCTAAATAATCATTAGTTGTAACAACGTGGACGCCTCGCCCTGCCAGCGCATTTAAATATGAAGGTAATGTTGCAACTAGAGTCTTTCCTTCACCTGTACGCATCTCAGCAATATTTCCGCGGTGAAGTGCGGCTCCACCCATCAATTGAACGTCATAGTGGCGCTGACCCAAGGTCCGTTTTGCCGCTTCGCGGACAACGGCAAAGGCCTCTGGCATCAGATCATCTAGGCTCTCACCTTGTGCATATCGACCCTGAAAGAGAGCTGTCTGGCCGCGAAGCTCGCTATCGGAGAGGGCGCTAATGCGTGTCTCATGTCCATTGACTACGGCGACGACTTTGCTGAGTTCGCGGAGCAAGCGACCTTCTCCGGCACGCATAATCCTGTCAAAAAACGCTGGCATCGCTGGGCCTCTCGAACTTAAATGGCTGACTGAACCCCCTTATCTTAGAGGTTGAGCCACGCAAGCGGTAACCGAGGCAAGGACGCTAAAACCCTGACAGGTAAGGGCTCGGGCCGCCTCTCGCAGGGTAGAGCCAGTGGTGACTACATCGTCGATGAGAACGAGATCTCCACGAGGATATGAACCCGCTTTAACTCCAAAGGCACCCCTCAGATTCTGCGCTCGAGCATCTGCATGCAGACCACTTTGATCTCGAACTTTTCGAACAAGCTCGAGTGAGTCAGATATTCGATAGCCACCTACTGCTCCGACTCCTTGTGCGATATCGACCATAAAATTACGACCACGTCGTCGACGAGTAGTTCGTGATGATGGAATCGGCACAAGCCGAATATCACTATTACTAAAGTTACATTGACTTAATACATGATCTATCGCTTTCATGATCAGTTCGTCTGCCCCTTTCAAACCACTCTCTTTGGCCGAGAGCAGAATCTTGCTTGCAGTCTTTGAATAAATTACGCCAGAGTAAATAGGTATCGAAGAAATATGCGTTGAATACAAATGTGGATGCCATTCCAGCCGGCATGTAGAGCAGATAAAAACACCAATCTCTTTACAACCAATGCATCTGGTCGGAAAGAGAAGTTGAGTTAGAGCTTCAATTGGAGGCATCACCCAAGATTAAGTGCCCCTAGAAGTACAGGAAAGTTGCTGTGGAAACTATTCGTGATAATCATCGGGCTGTAGTTTTATCAAACGCGACGAAATGGTTGCCATAGAATCTTTTGGAAGTGTTAAAACGAAGTGTGCGCCCTTGCCAGGTCTACCCCATGCCTCAAGTTCGCCATTATGTAGGCGGGCATCTTCAAGAGCGATAGATAGCCCGAGTCCAGTACTGCCGTGGGTACGAGAGCGTGAAGGATCGCCACGCCAAAAGCGATCAAATACCTGTATCAAAGTTGATGCATCCAGACCAACTCCAAAGTCACGAACTCCGACAGCTACATCGGATTCGCCTGCAACGATCGTAATTGCAATCGGTTTCTCTTCAGCATGGTCGATAGCATTTGAAAATATGTTGCGCAATATTCGCTCAACTCGGCGGATATCGGCTTGAACAACGACCGATTCTACGATCGAATAGACGCGCAACTCGGTCGAGCGCTCCTTTGCCACAAGCAATAGATCTTCGGCACATCGCTGTACTAGGGCGACAAGATCAAACTCTGTGGCTTCAAGTACTGCTACCTCTGCATCAAAACGGCTAATCTCAAGCAAATCCTGAAGAAGACGTTCAAAACGATCGAGTTGGGCGACCATTAGCTCGGCACTGCGAGCAACAATTGGATCAAACTCTTGACGCGACGAGTTAATGACTTCCGAGGCTAAACGCAGAGTAGTCAGTGGCGTACGCAACTCATGAGAGACATCTGATACAAATCTCTGCTGAACACGGGAAAGGTTTTCAAGACGAGCAATCTGTTTTTCTAAAGACTCGGCCATCTCATTAAATGCGTTACCTAATGTGGCGATCTCATCTTGAGAACGCACATTCATTCGCTCTGAAAAATCACCGGCAGTAAATTGAGTTGCGATACGTGAGGCTTGGCGAACCGGACGGACTACTTGTCTAACGACTAGCCAGGTAATCAAGCCAATTAAGAGTACTAAAAATAGACCCGTCAGCAACAGATAGTTTTGAATAAGAGTCAATGTTGTATTTTGATTCACTAGAGAAAAAAGCATGTACATCTCATACTGGCCAGCGTTAGGGATAGAGACTTTATCTCCAATGGCCAGACCCGGGATGTTACTCCCACCAATATATTTAATCGTTACGTAGCTAATCGAAATGTCATCGCCTTTTTGGACTTTATCGCTTAAATACTTTGGAATTGAATCTGGATCAACTAAATTCGAGGTTGTTTCATAGTTGAGTTTTATAGAATTTCCTGGACTCTTAAGAAAGATCACCTCTCGTGCATTCTCATTCGTGGACAGTGAAGTTGCTGAGGCGATAACGTCATTGACTACTTTACGCACTTCAGAATCCCGCTGACCTTGGGCCAAAAGAAGTCGATATTGCGCATTAAAAATCGTTGAACGTGCCTCAATAATTGAGGATTGCAGATTCACTTTTTTAATACCTGTAGTTAATTGAGAATTTAGCGCCGAACCTGCCGCAAAAATGACAGCGAGAGAAAGAACTATGGTTGAGACGATAACTTTTAAAGCCAATGACCCACGAAATTTGGAGAAGATTGTGTTCATATTTTATGAACGGCCCATCACTCCAGCTTTATATCCAACGCCGCGCACAGTCACGACGATTTCTGGCCGCTCTGCATCATGCTCGATTTTGGCACGCAGCCTCTGCACGTGGACGTTTACTAATCGTGTATCGGTTGAATGGCGATAGCCCCAAACCTCACTCAACAGAGCATCGCGTGAAAAAACGCGTCCTGGCTCTTTCGCAAGGGCGACCAACAGATCAAATTCCAGACGGGTAAGTGCGATCTGTTTTCCAGCCCTTAGAACTTGATGGGCTGCAACATCTATTGCTAAATCTCCTATGGTTAAGAGACCAGAGATATCTGTATTGGTTCGACGCAGGCGTGTGCGAATTCGTGCGACGAGCTCTGAAGGATGTTTGAAAGGCTTGACCATGTAATCATCGGCTCCGGCTTCAAGACCTCGCACAACATCATGCGAATCCCCTCTAGCGCTGAGCATAATAATCGGCACCATTGATTCTGCCCGGATTAATTTGCAGACCTCGACTCCATCGAGGCCCGGCAACATAACATCGAGCAGAACTAAATCTGGTGGATTATTTCGAAAAACTTCGAGAGCTTCATCTCCGCGACTTACAAGGTCAACGTCAATTCCCGCTCCGGTCAATACAATTCCGAGCATTTCTGACAGGTCTTGGTCGTCATCGACGACCATAACCAAAGTCATTAGCTACCGTGCTCCCAAGAGTTCAAGTACATATCTTGGGCTGGTGTTAGAACATCGATGCGTCCGCCCATGCTAATGAGCTTCAAGCTTGCAACTTCCTTATCGATATATGTAGGAACGTCATGGACGCCAGGCTTTAAGTTCTTGGCCTCTTTAACTAAGTATTCTGCAGTTAAAGCTTGATCTGAGAATGACATATCCATAACCGATGCTGGATGGCCTTCGGCGGCGCCTAAGTTCACTAAACGACCCTCTGCAAGGAGAAGTAGACGACGTCCATCTGCCAAGACATATTCATCTGTCTGGTGGCGCATTTTCGCATTCTTAACCTTTGAGTTCTGCTCTAGCCATGCGACATCGATTTCAATATCAAAGTGTCCTGAGTTGGCCATGATGGCCCCATCCTTCATTACTTGGAAATGTTCTTCGCGAAGTACATCGCGGTTACCTGTAACAGTAATAAATACATCTCCAACCTTTGCAGCATCAAGCATTGGCATAACGCGGAATCCCTGCATCATTGCATCAAGTGCCTTAGTCGGATCGATTTCGGTAACAACAACATCGGCGCCCATACCCTTAGCACGCTCTGCTACACCCTTACCGCAATAACCAAATCCGGCAACAACTACGATGCGTCCTGCAAGCAGGAAGTTTGTCGAGCGGAAAACGGCATCGAGTGTTGATTGACCCGTTCCGTAACGGTTATCAAACATATGCTTTGTATCTGTGTCATTGACGGCAATCATTGGGAACTCAAGTGCGCCATCTTTTGCCATCTGGTTAAGGCGGATAACACCAGTAGTGGTCTCTTCGCAACCGCCAGCAATATTTGCAATTAACTCTCTGCGTGTTGTGTGAAGAGTATTAACGAGGTCGCAGCCATCATCGAAAACTTGGTGAGGTGCGATATCTAATGCAGCGTTAATGTGTGTGTAGTAACCGTCGCGATCAACTGCATTACGTGCAAAGACTGAGATTCCATATTCATGGACGAGTGCTGCTGCAGTGTCATCCTGAGTTGAAAGTGGATTTGAAGCACAGAGGGCGATATCGGCGCCTCCAGCTTTTAGAACACGCATAAGGTTTGCAGTCTCAGTTGTGACGTGCATGCATGCAGCGATACGAACGCCGGCAAATGGCTGTGACTTTTCAAAGCGCTCACGAATCTGAGCAAGGACTGGCATATTGCGCTCTGCCCACTCGATGCGCTTGCGACCTTGGGATGCAAGTGAGGCATCGGCGATGTCATGGCGTGGAAGGGTTGCAGTAACTGGTGAGTTCACGAAAAGCTCCTTTATGGACGAGTCTGTAGGGGCTTAGGTTACTGCCAAGGGCTCAAAAGCGAGTAATGAGGGCGCGCACTAGCCGCGAATTAGTGCGAGAACTTCATCACGTAACTTACTCATCGCAGCAGCCGTCTTGGCCTCGACATTTAGGCGCAAAACAGGCTCAGTATTAGAGGCGCGAAGGTTGAACCACCACGTAGGCGAATTCACGCTCAGGCCATCTAGATGGTCGATCTCAATTCCCGGACGAGCACTGAAGGCTTTTTCAGCAAGCGACATCGCCGCGGCTGCATCTGCAACCGTGGAGTTAATTTCACCGCTTGAAACATAGCGCTGATACGGCGCCATAATTTTTGACATCGTTTTTTTCGTTTCGCCTAGAGCGGCAATTGCATGCAGCGCTGCTAGGGCGCCAGAATCGGCGCGCCAGAACTCTTTAAAGTAGAAATGGCCTGAGTGTTCTCCGCCAAAGATGGCTCCACTTTCGGCCATCATCGCCTTTATGTATGAATGGCCAACACGGCTGCGTAATCCCGTTCCGCCATTTTCTTGGACTACCTCTAAAACAGCCCTAGATGAGATTAAATTATAAATAACGGTTGACCCTGGATGCTTGAGCAACTCACGGTGAGCTATCAGAGATGTCAGATCAGATGGATTTATAGCGATGCCGTTTTCATCAACGAGAAAACATCTGTCGGCATCGCCATCAAAGGCTAACCCCAAATCCGCCTTATGTTTTTTAACGGCTTTTTGTAGATCGCGGAGATTTTCTGGATCAATGGGATTAGCTTCGTGATTAGGAAAGTTACCATCGAGTTCAAAATAGAGTGGGATTACTGTGCAATTGAGTCGAGTAAAAATTGCAGGGGCGGTGTGCCCAGCCATTCCATTTCCTGCATCGATCACAATGGTTAAGGGGCGAATTGAATCTAGGTTAACAAGGCTTAGTAGGTGGTCGACATACTCTTCAAGCATCTCCCGATTTGTTTCCACTCCCACAGATCGAATTTCAAGGGGTGAACCTTGACGAACAAAATTCTCAATAACCTGAAGGCCTGACTCTTTTCCAATTGGTCGAGCGCTGCTAAAACAAAGCTTGATTCCGTTGTAGGCGGCCGGGTTATGGCTTGCGGTAAACATTGCACCCGGTAGTCCGAGTTTGCCAGATGCAAAATACAACATGTCTGTTGAAGCAAGGCCGATACGGATTACATCAAGACCAGTAGATGTAACACCTGCAGAGAATGCATCAGCTAAGGCAGGAGATGAAGGACGCATATCTTGAGCGACAACGACAGTTGCGGGTTCACGTTCTTGCTGTAAAAATCGAGCAAAGGCTAAGCCAGTTGCAAAGCAAAAATCTGGTGTTATTTCAGAATCTACGAGCCCCCGAATATCGTAGGCTTTAAAAATATTAGGAACGAGATTCATGAGTAGGTCTTACGATGGAACTGCGCGAAGATGACCTCTACGGCCGATCTGTGTTTGGGAGCTATCACTGTTTAGGTTCTCGTCCTTGTCGCTCGAGCTAGGCATCTTTGCAACTTCACGAACGGCATCGGCAATGGCCATAAGGTCATCCTCTGAAGGTCCCTGTTCTTCTCCGGATAGCTCTTGCTTCAGGACACTCCACCCATGTGGGACCTTTAATCGCTCGCCATGCATGAGGCATAAGTCGTAGGCATGTGGCTCACTAAAAGTTGCCAGTGGCCCAACAACGGCCATCGAATCGGCATAGATATAAGTCAGGGTCATCGTCGCTACAGAGCGACAACCTACGCGAGAACAGCCGCGCCCTAACTTTGCCTGTGAACTCATACCTGCAAGATTAGTGGGCAGCTGCCGCTTTTTTTGGGATTATCAAGGATTTAAAACTCGAATGTTTGAGCTCGGGATTTCGACCCGTGTCAAAAGGCTTCCAGGTGTAATCGGTAAATATCCATAACCATTTGCCGATGCGACCAATGCCCCGGCATAGGTCGCCGAACTCGTTTTAACAATTGTAATAGAGCGGGCGGTATTTGGAACTCGCCATGTAGCGATATCGCTTCCTTTAACTGTAGCCAAAGATTTCTTTCCATTAATGTAAGTAACCTCAATCTTTACTGCGATTGAATCTGAGGCAAAGGCGATAAGAGGCGTGAGACCAGTAACCGCCATTGCCATTGGTACAAGAGCTGGCGTTGGGGTGCTCCAGACAAAGTCTTTATGACCCTTAATTGTGACCTTGGATGAAATCGCGGCGACTATTGGTTCATCGGATTTAATACGAACGGCAAAGGCCCTGGCCGAGATCTTTGGTGACAATGTCAACTCGGTAACAATCCCAGCGGAAATTTTCCGTGAGTTAAATCCGACGGGAATGAAGCTTCCGTCTGCGGATAAGAGTTCAACGGTGACATTAGCATCCACTTCCGAAGGAGTCAGAATGCGAAGAGTATGAGAGCCACCCACTTGCTGACCTTTCTTTGGAAGTTGATTTGGTATAGCTGGAATAACCAATGTCGTGGATGGTGAGGATATTGGGTTGACCAAATCTCCCCCTAAGCCCTTTAATCCCGCTCCCAGTTCGTCGATCATAAATGCGTTAATTCGCCCGGAGCGTGGGAGAACATGTACTGCTAAAGACTTATCGCCTGTAGCTAACGTATCCAGTGCGAGCACGGTGTAACTTTTGGATTTTAGATTAAGAGAGATAAGCGGTTGCTTTCCATTTTCAGAATAAGCCTGCACATCGACGATAGCCTCGCTCAGTCCGCTGTTTATTACTATCAGGCGTCCACGACTTGTGACATCTGAACTTCCGCCAACAAACCATTGTGATGATGTGGGCCCAGAACAAATCGCTCCACCCGCCCAACTTCCACTACGACTCTGCCAAATCACAGGCGTCACTCCAGTTGCTGAAATTACAAGTGCATCTTTCGAGACGGGATATCTCAGTACATTGAAAGGGATAGTTTTGGTGGATCGATTTCCAAGGCGCTGAAACTGCGTTTTGCGAGATGAGAGTGATATCTGCGATGACAGGCCACTTAAAGTTGGAGGACAAACAACTGCTGGATAGCTCTCTGAAAAAACTGAACTCTTCGTCGTTACAGTCAACAAGGTTGCCATCGTAAATGAGAGAACTAGCGCAAGGAGGGCATACAGTGAACGTTTCATGCAAGCTCCTTTTCGGAGATTTCGCGTTTTCTGCGTCCTGAAGGTGCAGCTAAGACGATTACAAAGATCCAGCAGATTAGCTCGAAAGAGAGCCATGCGCGGCGAATTGTGCCATCGTGCAAGAGCGAAATTTCTCCAGATTCAGTTGCAATGAAAAGCGGTAGGCCCTGTTCGCTTTCAATCCGCTCAAGCCGGTAACCATTTTCAAATATCTGCCACGAACGATCGTAGCTCTCAGTCAGTAATACTCTTCCCGGGTGTTCAACTGTCGTGCGTGCGCCAACTTCTCCAGTCTCAAGAAGCGTTCGTTCACCATCGACTCCAACAAGAATTAGCCTGCCAGTGACTCCTGCAACTCGCCAAACGACACCATTTGTTGTAGCTGAGGCTCGCGTGAATCCTCCAAGTCCATCGATTGTTCGGATAATATTTCTATCAAAAGGCGATTTAACGAATACATACTTAACTCCAAAATCTGCAAATGTCTGGCTACTCGAGATTCCCGAGCCATCGATTAATTCCTGCGCCGCTACCGCTAACCGTAATGTTTGTTCTGGCGCTACATCTGGTTCTCCGAGGGAAATATCCCTACCCCGCGAAATGTAATACTGGATGCTCTTATTTCCAATGCTTCCGACTTCACGTAGTACAAGCGTCTTAGTATCTTTCTCAACACTTAAAAATGCCGGCATCACAGTAGACCTGCTGCTTTGTACTGGCGAAGTTGCCCCCGCAGAAATCGACCAACCGATAGTTGCAATTGAATACAGTGCTGTGACAAATAATAGTAAAGCCGCCAAAATATGCCGATAATGGAAATTACTTGAAACTAAGACTGCGCGAAGTCGATCTAGAATAACGACACCTGCCGAGCTTGCAGCGATTGTTGCTCCCACTAGAAAAGTACCAACCCACACCCGCTCGCGTGCCGAGTTTCCATGCGCAGAGATAGATAGCGATGAGAAGAGAACTGCAGCTGCTAAGAATCCAGATCCGTAAATGGCAAAATCTTTCGCCCTGCTTGAGGAAAATAGTGCGACTAATAAAATAAGTAGCATCGGGCTGATGAGCCACCAAGGTAATGAGCCAACTCCGCCGGGATTTCCTAGAATTACTAAGTGCGCTCCTCCCCCTGGCAGCGATATTCCAGGCTCACTTAAAAACTTAGATGGGGAAATCAACGCCTCGAAGGAATAAGGGGCAGTGAGTAAAAATGGTGCTAAAAGGAGCACAAAGCGCCGATAGATGCGAGCTAAAAACACAGGCCTGTCACTGTCGAGGGCAAAGGCCTGATAGTCACCAATTGAGGCAAAAATAACAAGACCTGTCAGAACTACAAAGGTTACAAGGGTAAATGCATACAACAGCCCAAAAATTAACGTGAGTGCAAAAATTTGGCGCCAGGTGTGAAGTTCAATTTTTTTCCAATTAATGAGAAGTATCGGAATCTGGGGTGCGACTATAAGAACAACTACGGTCGCTAAACGACCAGAGTTGACTGCTGCAATTGATACGGGCGAAATCGCATAGATAAAGCTGGCCGATAAACTGATCCAGGAATTTTGAGTGAGTTTTCTAAAAAGCCTAAGTATCGACCACATCATCGCGAGCGGTGCTAAGAGAAAGAATAACGTGAGCAGAAGTGGCGCTTTCCCAAAGAGAATAGTGGCCAAAATTGCAAGGACTGCGATCCATGGAGGGGAAGCTTGCGAACTACCCATTCCAACTTGATGCCAGGATTCAAAATAACTGCGCCATAAATCACGAGCACCGCTTGGGGAGGCAGGTAGCGCTCCGCCAATTAATGAACCGAGGCGCATGCGTGATGCAATTAAAGAAATGACAGCTAAGAACAAAAAGCCTGACACCTCTGGTTTACGAAATACACTAAACCACCGTGCACCTGTTGTCGGTACAAGCAAATCTTCGTCTTCGACCGAGTCAAGTATCGATTGGGAAGGTCCGCCAATTTCAGGAAGAAGTCGAGAGCGAACTCCTTCAACAAGTCGGGCAGTTGATATACGTATCTGCGACCAACGTGGCGGAATGTATGATGAAACAACACGAGCTGAAACAAATCTATGAGCTTTGCGATCTCTGCGGGCTTTAAATATTAGGCCTGGTTTGATGAGAAGAGTTACTACAGCAAGTAGTTCATCACTTGCATACCCAGGCAGTTTTACCAATAAATAGCCGATAGCACGTGCCATGGCCGAGCTAAGTAGTTGAAATGCTAGCCATGGAATCATCCACCACGACGAGTTAGCTAGAAGAACGTATGCAGCATTGCGACGATCGAGCAGGAGGGGACGGTGCAAGAGAGCGCCTTCAACATCGATGGTGCGTCGCTCAGTTGCCGATGCTTGTGCATGGAAAACAATTGCCTCTGTCGCGGCAATTACAGTGTGCCCAGCAACTCGTGTCCGCCAACCAAAATCCACGTCATCACGAAAAAGGGTTAAGTTTTTATCAAAGCCGCCGAGCTCTTCGAAAATATCTCTTCGAATAAGTGCACCTGCAGTGCTTACTGACAGGACATCGTGAATTCCATCATGTTGGCCTTGGTCATATTCGAGTGGCTCTAGTCCAGTCCATCGAGCACCGTTACCAGCGATACTTATACCCACTTCAAGTAAGTGAGTACGATCATGCCAACCTAAAAGTTTCGGACCAACCATCGCAACTTGTGGGCGTTCATCTACTGCTGCCAATAAAAATTCGAGTGCAGTCGGTGCCGGGGCACAGTCATCGTGAATCAACCAGATCCACTCGATGAGATCACCGTGCCTAGGTTTTAATGAATCGACCCCTAGTGAGACGGCTTCACCAAAACCGCATGTGCGTTCGGTGTTAATAACTGGAATGCGTGCCGATTTTAATAACTGCAAAGAGTTATCGCGAGAATCTGTATCTACCGCAATAATAATATCGATGGCTCGAGTTTGCGAAGTAAGAGCTGCAACGGTTTCAGGTAGCCATGTTTGTCCGTCGTGTGTAACGATAATCGCGCTGACGCGATGACGATCTAGTGAGGCTTGTGCAGCCATAGTTCTAACCTTTGAAAGGCTGCGAACTTACGCAGTGCGGCGCTTTAAGCGACGACGTTCGCGCTCGGATAGTCCGCCCCAAATTCCGAAACGTTCATCGTGTGCAAGCGCGTACTCCAAGCACTCAGAGCGAACATCACATGAAAGGCATACGCGTTTTGCTTCTCGAGTCGAGCCACCCTTTTCAGGAAAGAATGCCTCGGGATCGGTTTGGGCACAGAGCGAGCGCTCCTGCCATGAGAGTTCGATGTTCTCTCCGCTAGCTAGGGTTATTTTTGGGCCAGATGTGGGAGCTGGGGAGTTCGTGGCTTCAGGTCGGATCGGCATACCGATTCTCCTTAATAGCTTTGTGTCTGATCCCTCTTGGAAAAGACATACTTAAGAGTGAATTACACGCGTGTAAGTCGAATATGTCAAGTGAAATGAGCGCCTACACCGAGCTATTTTGAGAAAAACTAGGCGGGAATGGAGAGAATCTCATCCTTTGTGACGAATGCAGCATTAATCTGTGAATTTTCACTCACTGCTGCTCCAGTTGCAACGAATGAATCGCTAATCACTGCGCCCCGACCGACGATCGCACCGCTATCGACTATTGATGCAGAGACATGGGCTCCAGCCCCGATAATCGCCCCGGCACCAATACACGATCCCTTGTCAATAATGGCGCTTTCATCGACATTGGCCGTTCTCATTATCAATGCCTGTTCATTATGTAAAGATACATCTGCAAATTCCAATGCTGAGGCATCGGCAAGACCACTCACTAAATCGCGCGATCCCTTTAACAACGCTTTAGGAGTACCTATATCTAACCAGTATGAATCATCTATAAAACCAAATATTTTGCCATGGGCCGCGATAAGACCAGGGAAGATTTCCCGCTCAACGCTAATTACTGTGTCCGGTGGAATTGATTGGATAACTTTAGGATTAAAGACGTAGCAGCCTGCATTAATAGTGTTAGTGATTGGTTTATCCATTTTTTCCAAGAAGGCAGTTACTCGACCATCGGAGTCGGTTGGAACACAACCATAGGCGCGAGCATCGTCAACGGCAGTTAAATGTAAAGTGACATCGGCAGAGTTTGCCTCGTGTTGGCGAATTTGTTCACGCAAATTGTGTGAACTCAAGACATCGCCATTAAAAACTACGATCGATTCATCGCTATCTAAGAGCTTTGCAGCATTAGCAATTGCTCCGCCGGTTCCGAGTGGCTCTCTTTCAACGGCATATAACAACTTCATTCCCCATTTAGCGCCATCACCAAAGTAAGGGGTAAAGAGTTCAGATAAATAGGAAGTTGCAAGTACGACAGTGGTAATACCGGCATTGCGGGCCATTGCTAATTGATGCTCGGTGACGGGTAATCCAGCGACAGTAAGCATGGGTTTAGGGGTCTGCTTTGTTAGCGGCATGAGACGGGTACCAAAGCCTCCAACTAAGAGAATTCCAACGGTCATCGCTCTATGCCTTCAAGCGCGAAACTGCATCGAAAATATCTTCATCTGTAGCCGTCATCGCAAGACGTATAAAT
>Ga0114977_10001911_pt1 | contig 13641 bp, 8 predicted proteins | sample S_130805_MF_Meta_FD_87026 | JGI IMG/M metagenome (GOLD analysis project Ga0114977, IMG submission 87026) | Freshwater microbial communities from Lake Simoncouche, Canada to study carbon cycling - S_130805_MF_MetaG | ecosystem: Environmental > Aquatic > Freshwater > Lake | place: Lake...
GATTCCGAGCCTGCCTTAACAGTGGATGAGGCCCGATCAGCTCTCGAGCCGCTTCACCTCGCCGAGGAGACCATCCAACTCGAGCAGGCAGGCACCAAGCAGATGCTTTCCATCCGCAGCGCCGAAGATACGTCGGTTCGCATCTTGGAGAAACTGAAAGCCACCTTCCCTAATCGGAAGATCGCGGCCGCCCAGCAGGAGAAGGTGGGGGCCCAGATCGGACTTGAGTTTGCCAAGAAGGCGATGCTGGCCCTCGGCCTCGGCATGATCGGCATCCTGATCTATGTGACCCTCCGCTTCGAGTTCTCCTTTGCAGTGGGCGCGCTCGTTGCACTCCTGCACGACGTGATCATCACGGTGGGTGTCTTCTCGCTGGTTGGCGGGGAGCTCTCCCTTGTCATGGTGGGCGCGATCCTGACGATCGCCGGATACTCGATCAATGACACGATCGTCGTGTACGACCGAATCCGCGAAGGGCTCCGCCATCGCACTGGAGGAAGCGTCGAGTCACTCATGAATCGCAGCATCAATGAGACGCTGGGACGTACCATGCTGACCGGCGGCATGACGCTCCTTTCGGTTTCCGCGCTCTTCTTCTTCGGCGGTGCGGTGCTGAAGGACTTCGCGTTTGCGATTCTGATCGGTATCCTGGTCGGAACCTACTCCTCAGTCTTTGTCGCCTCACCGATTGTCCTCTGGTGCTCGCGCCTGGGTCACAAGCGTGCCGCCGCCGGCAAGTGATCATTTCCCCCTTAAAATCTTCGGCCCTTTTAACCCTTTCACTTTTTAACTTTTCCTTCACATGTCCCTGCTCGTCCTTGGTTCCATCGCCCTAGATACTGTCAAAACCCCTCTCGAGGAGCGGAGTGATCTGCTGGGAGGTTCTGCCTCCTACGCCGCCATCGCGGCGAGCTTCTTCGCTCCGGTGAACTTGGTCGGAATTGTCGGTGATGATTTTCCAAAGGAGAACATCGAGTTCTTCAAGAGCCGTAACATCGACTTGGAGGGAATGCAGGTCGTTCCGGGAAAAACCTTCCGCTGGTCCGGAGAATACATGTGGGACATGAATCAGCGCGAGACCCGCTCGGTCGAGCTGAATGTTTTTGAAGACTTCACCCCAGTTCTCCCTGAGGTCTATCGTTCTGCACGGATGGTTCTGCTCGGCAACATCGCCCCGGCGCTTCAGCACCATGTGCTGGACCAGTTGACCCGTCCTCACTTCGTCATCGCCGACACGATGGATCTCTGGATCAACATCGCCAAGGAGGAGCTACTCAGCCTTATTGCCCGCGTTGACATGCTGATCCTCAATGACGGGGAGGCTCGTGAGCTCACCGGCGAAACCAGCCTGATCAAGGCCGGGCGCAAGATCCGAGAGATGGGCCCCTCGGCCGTGGCGATCAAGAAGGGAGAGCACGGCTGCCTGCTCTTCGGCGACGGACAGTTCTTCAGCTGCCCCGCTTACCCTTTGGAAGACATTCATGATCCCACCGGTGCCGGCGATTGCTTTGCGGGAGGCCTCGCGGGGTACCTCGCCAGTCGCCACATCAGCGATGCCGATCTGTCGGAGAAAAAGGAGATCCCCTTCGAATACCTCCGTCAGGCAGTGGTTGAGGGGAGCGTGATCGCCAGCTTCAATGTGGAATCCTTCAGCATGGATCGCCTCCGGGAGGTCACGAAGGCTGACATCGCCGAGCGGTACGAGATCTTCCGCACTCTCAGTCGCTTCGAGGCGATTTAAGGAAGGTTTTTTTAGGTGGTGTCGGGGCAGTTGCCCGTCCGCTTTTAGGGGATTGTCGCCGGGGTCTTTGTCCATCATGGTGTGGAGTGATGAAAAAGCGCGTCACTCCCCCGACCGATCTCTCCCCTTCAACGCTCCTTCCTTCGGAGGATCTCTACCCGCTGCTGGAGTGCCGGCACAGTGATCCTCACCACCTTCTGGGTGTGAGGTCGGATGGAGCCGGTGGGACAACGCTGCGGGTCTTTCATCCCGGAGCCGTCACCGTGGCGGTAGCGTTCGAGACTGGGGAACGTGTCCCTCTCACGAAGGTCCATGCGGACGGACTCTTTGAGGCCGACGTCACGACGCCTTTTCCTTCCGCTCCGGATGCCTACGCGATCGAGGTCACCTATGTAGATGGATCTAGCGCAAGTCAGCGTGATCCTTACGCCTTTGCGCCGCTGCTGGGCGAAGTCGACCTGTACCTGCTCGGGGAGGGGCAGCACCACGAGGCCTACCGTGTCCTCGGAGCCCACCCCCGCGAGATTCATCATGTCGCGGGAACGGCTTTTGCGGTCTGGGCGCCGAATGCCCAACGAGTCAGCGTTGTGGGTGATTTCAACGGATGGGATGGTCGCCGTCATATGATGCGACGACTTGGTGGCTCAGGAGTCTGGGAAATCTTTGTTCCAGGAGTGACCGAGGGAGATCATTACAAGTTTGAGATCAGGGGACGTGGTGGAGAGGTTTTCCTCAAGACCGACCCTTATGGGTTCTATGCCCAGCACGACCTGCGCACGGCATGTATGGTGACGGATCTGGAGCGTTACCGGTGGAGTGACTCCTCCTGGATGGCGAAACGTGCGCAACGGAATGTCTATGCCGAACCGATGTCGGTCTATGAAGTGCATCTCGGCTCTTGGCGCCGCCACCCCGAGGATCACAACAGGCCGTTAAGCTACCTGGAGCTTGCCAAGGAACTCATCGCCTACGTCACGGAGATGGGCTTCACCCATGTGGAGTTGCTGCCTGTCATGGAGCACCCCTTCGAGGGGTCCTGGGGGTATCAGGTGGTGAACTTCTTCGCTCCGAGCAGCCGCTTCGGATCCCCCGACGAGTTCCGCCACCTCATCGATGCGCTGCACCAGTCTGGGATCGGGGTGATTCTGGACTGGGTGCCCGGGCACTTCCCCAAGGACGCGCACGGTCTGGCCCGCTTCGACGGGACCGCGCTCTACGAGCATGAGGATCCTAGGCTTGGTGAGCATCGCGACTGGGGAACCTTAATTTTCAACTACGGCCGCAATGAGGTGAGGAATTTCCTTATCGCAAATGCCCTTTTCTGGCTCGATCAGTACCACATCGACGGCCTGCGCGTGGATGCGGTGGCCTCGATGCTCTACCTCGACTACTCCCGCAATGAGGGCGAGTGGGTGCCCAACAAGTTCGGCGGGCGGGAGAATCTGGAGGCGATTGAGTTTCTGAAAGCCTTCAATGTCGCCTGCTACAGCAGGCATCCTGGCGTGATCACGATCGCCGAGGAATCGACCTCCTGGCCCGGCGTGTCGAAGCCTGTTTACGAAGGGGGGCTCGGCTTTGGCTTCAAGTGGAACATGGGATGGATGAACGACTCACTGCACTACATTGCCCGCCCTCCAATTCACCGGAAATTCCATCAGGGAGAGATCACCTTCTCGATGCTCTACGCCTACCATGAGCACTTCGTCCTGGTGCTAAGCCACGACGAAGTGGTGCATGGAAAGGGGTCACTGATGAACAAGATGCCGGGTGATGACTGGCAGAAGGCCGCCAACCTGCGGATGTTCCTCAGCTGGATGTGGGCGCATCCGGGCAAGAAGCTCCTCTTCCAAGGGTGCGAGATCGGGCAGTGGCGTGAATGGGACCATGATCAGAGCATCGACTGGCACCTGCTTGAGCATCAGCCCCATTCGGGGATGCGGCAGCTTGTGAAGCGACTGAATGAAATCTACCGCACAGAGCCAGCTCTCTCAGCGCTGGATGACTGTCCTGAGGGATTTGAGTGGATCGACTTCCACGATTCGGAGAACACCGTCTGGTCCTTTGTGCGGAAGGCTCCCCGATCAGGGAAAGCCGCGGAATCAAGCGATCTGCTGGTGATTGTGAACGCGACGCCAGTGGTCCGCCACGGCTACCGCATTGGGGTTCCGACCACTGGCTCGTACGTGGAAATTCTCAGCTCGGACGAGAGCGGCTTCGGCGGCAGTGGCTTTGCCTCCGGCCACATCGCCGAGGCGGAGGAGATCGGAGCTCATGGCAGGACACACTCGATCGTTCTCGATCTGCCGCCTCTTGCCGTACTGATCCTGAAAGCTCCAGCATCAAGCCTTGAGAAAAGGCCTTGAAAGGGGCGTTAAAGGAAAAGCGTCAAGCCTTCAAAGATCACTTGACCCGACACATTTTTGGATCCATTTTTCCCTAGCAACAAACCACCCCATGAATCACATTAACAAACTCAAAAATCGTTTCGCAGCATTCACCCTTATCGAACTCTTGGTCGTTATCTCGATCATCGCGGTTCTGGCCTCCCTCGCTCTTCCAGCCATCACCGGCGCGCTTGTGAAAGGTCAGGTCACGCAGACGATGAGTAACTATCGCCAGCTTTATATTACAAGCCAGAGCGCATCGCTGGACTCCACTGCAGCCGGAGGCTCTAATACTGGATTTCCAGGTGATTGCGGAAGTGTGAGCGCTTGGAGCAACGCGTTGGTTCCCGCCTATCTTTCTGCTCAATCCTTCGGCAACCTGCTGGCAGTAAAGGGTGTTTCGGCTAACAGCCAGTGCTATGATGGAACGCCTGCTAGTAACAGTGCAGGAGTGATGATCTGCACCGCGAATCTGTCGGGCACCTCGAATACCGCAACTCTCGCTAATTCTGCTCCCTATAATCTGAAAGGTGCCGCGATCGTGAATGTTTCAGGCCAAGCTATTTCTGTTACTGGAACGAATGTTTCAGGAGTTACCAACAGCATGGTCTTTGGTAGTAAAATTAACTGATTTTAGTAAGATCCTCAAAAAAGGGAGCTCACCAATGGGCTCCCTTTTTTTGTCTCTGGACACCTCTCTCAACTTTCGGTGACATTCTCAGACTGCTATGGCCTCGAAATCTCCATCCAAGAAAATCAAACCCTCCAAAGCCCACTCTTCTAATGAGCGGGGCGTTGCTATGAATGGGGCGGAGATTCTGGTCGCCTCGCTGGAGCGCGAGGGAGTGGATTTCGTCTTTGCCTATCCCGGCGGCTGCTCGATGCCGATTCATCAGGCGCTGACGAAGTCGAAGAAGATCCGAACCATCCTGCCTCGTCACGAGCAGGGTGGAGGATTTGCGGCCGAGGGGTACGCCCGTGTCACCGGCAAGGCCGGTGTTTGCATGGCGACCTCAGGACCCGGCGCCACCAATCTGGTGACCTGCATCGCCGACGCCTACATGGACTCGGTCCCGCTCGTGGCCATCACCGGCCAAGTGCCCCAGGAGATGATCGGACGCGGCGCGTTCCAGGAGACCGATTTCTTCGGGATGACGCTGCCCGTGGTGAAGCACAGCTACCTAGTCTGGGATATCAACGATATCCCACGGATCATCAAGGAGGCATTCCATATCGCGCAGAGCGGACGCCCGGGCCCGGTGCTGGTGGACATCCCCAAGAATATCCAGAATCAGACCGCTCAGCCGATCTTCCCGAAGACTGTCTCCTTTCGGGGTTACAACCCTGTCCGAAGGGCCGATGACGTGGCGCTCCAGGAGATGCTGGGCCTGATTGCGTCGGCCAAGAAGCCGATGATCTACTGCGGAGGCGGCATCATCACCGCGGAGGCCTCCAAGGAGCTCATCGAGTTCGCAGAGCGCACCCAGATCCCAGTGGCCACCACCCTCATGGGGATCGGCTGCTTCCCGGAGAACCACCCCCTCTCGCTCAAGTGGCTAGGCATGCACGGCACGGTCTACGCCAACAACGCCGTCAACGAAGCGGACCTCCTCCTTGCCATCGGCGTGCGCTTTGATGACCGCGTGACCGGTAAGGTGGAGAAATTCTGCGAGCACGGGACGATCGTTCATATCGACATCGATAACTCCGAGATCAATAAAAACCGCGCCGTAAAGTTGCCGATCTTGGGTGATGTGAAGGATGCCCTGACGCGCCTTAACAAGGAGCTCGACCGCTCTGGGCGCAAGCCACTCAAGAAAGGTCACAGCCTCTTCCCTGCGTGGTACAAGCAGATCGAAAAGTGGAAGAAAGATCATCCCCTCAGCTACAAGGACACGCCCGATGCCATCCAGCCACAGTATGTGATTGAGCTTCTGATGGAGCTTACGAAGGGGCAGGCGATCATCGCCACCGGAGTGGGGCAGCACCAGATGTGGGCGGCGCAATACTATAACTTTACCGAGCCTCGCACGCTTGTGACCTCAGCCGGCTTGGGATCCATGGGATTCGGTTATCCCGCAGCAATGGGAGCCAAGTTGGGACGCCCTGACAAGCAGGTGATCGACATCGACGGGGATGGCTCCTTCCTGATGAATGTTCAGGAACTGGCGACAGCCCATATCGATGGCATTGCGCCCAAGGTCATCATCCTCAACAATCAGCATCTTGGAATGGTGGTGCAGTGGGAGGATCGCTTCTACGAGAGCAACCGCGGGCATACCTTCTTGGGAGATCCTAAGGATCTGAAGCGCATCTATCCCGATTACCTTGGGATCTGCAAGGGCTTTGGGGTTCCAGCCGAGCGAGTTCTTCACAAGAAGGATCTGCGAGCAGCACTCCAGCGGATGCTCGACTCCAAGGAGACCTTCGTGCTCGATGTCATGACTCCCTACACGGCGCATGTGCTTCCGATGATTCCGTCGGGGATGACCTACAAGGACATCATTACAGAGTAGCCGCCAAGGGCGGCGAGGGAGGAATGCTGAGACCTGAAACCTGAAAAGGTGTACTTATGGTGGAGGTCATCACCTATTCTTTAGTTCCCATAAGCCTAGTTGGGTAGGTGGAATCAAACGTTTCCCGGGAAAACCTAAGGAGAATATTGCTGATTTGCTGATCGGTTTCTTCAGGTTTCAGGTATCCTCTTTCAAGTTTCGTCTCTCGCCCCGCCCCATGTCCTCCTTTGCCCGCATTCTGATCGACCGATCCGATGGGAGGGAACTCGACTACTCCATTCCGGAGCATCTCCAGAATCAGGTTTCTGTGGGGGACCGTGTGGTTGTCATGCTGAGAAACCGCCGTGCGGTAGGAACCATTCTGGCGCTGCTCACACGTTCGAGCGTTCCGGGCATCAAGCCGATCGAAGGTCTCGTGGGGGGCGAAACAACACTCCCTCCCGTGATGATGAGGCTTGCCGAGTGGATGGCTGACTACTACTGCGCGCCCATGGCCTCCGTTATGCGGACGATGCTACCCCCCATGCTGCGAGGGCAAAAAATCACGGGTAAGAGAGTGAGGATGGCGAGCCTACTGAAAATTCCTTCGTCGGAGGAACTCGACACCATTGGAAAGGGTGCTCCCAAGCAACGGGGGATTCTTGAGGCGCTTGTTAAGTCAGGTGTGTCCCTTCCTCTTGCTGTTCCAGAGATACTACGAGTCTGTGACGCCTCGGATTCTTCGCTTAAGGCACTTGTCCGAGGAGGGTGGATCGGGGTGACCGAGGTGCGGGTGAGCGGACTTCCAAGGGATGAGGAGGAGGTCCTGCCATCGCGGATTCCTAATCTGAATCCGGATCAGGAGAGTGTGGTCGATGAGCTTTATGAGGCCATCCGCGCCCTAGAAGGAGGAGAGGAAGCCCCGCTGCCATTCCTGCTCCATGGGGTCACCGGCAGTGGTAAGACCGAGGTCTACCTGAGGGCTTTAGGTCGCGTCCTGAAAAGCGGGAAAAGTGCCTTGGTGCTCGTTCCCGAAATCGCACTCACCCCGCAAACGGTTGAGCGGTTCCGCTCCAGATTTGAAAACATAGAGCATGGAGAGAAGCATGGAGCTCGGGTTGCCGTACTGCACAGTCACCTGACGGATGCGGAGCGACGTGAGGAATGGATGAGGCTCCAGCGTGGCGAGGCCCGGATCGCCATCGGAGCCAGAAGTGCGGTGTTTGCACCGATCAAAGACCTGGGAATCATCATCGTCGATGAGGAACACGAGAACACCTACAAGCAGGAGGAGACGCCCCGCTACCACGCCCGCGATGTTGCCGTGATGAGGGGAAGGCTGGAGGGGTGTCCCGTGATTCTGGGGAGTGCCACTCCATCGGTGGAGAGCTACCGCAATGTGAAAAGCGGTAAGTACCGACTTCTTGAGCTTCCGCGCCGTGCTGATGGGCAAATCATGCCGCTGATCCGTGTGGTCGACCTTCGCCTGCAAGGGAAGCGTGCCAAAGTGGAGGGTGGGCTCTCCGCCCCGCTTCAGATGGGGATCACAAAACGACTGGAGCTTGGCCAGCAAACGATCCTCTTTCTCAATCGCCGCGGCTTCTCAACCGCGATGCTCTGCCAGCAATGCGGACATGTCTGCAGGTGCCCGAACTGCAGTCTCTCCCTCACACTCCACCGGGCTGACAACCGACTGGCCTGCCATCTCTGCGGCCATGCGGCCAAGCCACCCGATCGATGTCCCGAGTGCAAAGATCCGGGAATCCAGCACTCAGGGATCGGAACACAGCGCGTGGAGGAGAGCGTCCGCAAATATTTTCCCTCAGCTAGGATTGCCCGCATGGATGCCGATACCATGACACGGAAGGGTTCCTATGCCGAGGTGCTTGGAAAATTCCGCGCGCGTCAGATTGATATCCTCATCGGTACCCAGATGATCGCCAAGGGGCTCGACTTCCCAAACGTCACCCTCGTTGGAATCATCAATGCCGACATCGGCCTGCACTCACCGGATTTCCGGGCTGGAGAGCGGACGTTCCAGCTTTTGACTCAGGTCGCTGGCCGGGCCGGGAGAGGAGAGACGGAGGGGGAGGTGATCGTCCAGACCTTTTCGCCTGCGAGTCCCTCCATTCAGCACGCCAGGCATCACGACTACGCAGGATTTTATGATCAGGAGATCTCCTTCAGAGAAGCCTTCCGGCACCCCCCCTTCACACGAATGCTCTTGGTGCAGGTGAGGGGTATTTCGCAGGATAGGGCCTCCTTTGCCGCTGATTCGCTGGCGAGAACATTCCGAGACAAGGCGCCAAAGTCCATCGAGGTTTCAGAGGCTGCACCGGCACCGCTGGAAAGAGCGCACGGGCAATACCGCTTTCACGTGACCTTGAAGTCCACTTCGGGCGCGGCCCTGGGGAAGTTAGCCCGTGACGTGATGGCGGCAACAAAGTTGCCGGAAGGGGTCATCATGACGCTGGATGTCGATCCTTACTCGATGATGTAGCTGATCTAGCACGAAGCACTCTCCTCCCATGCAAGTGAAAGGAGAAGGGCATCCGAGATCAAAAGGGCAGCTCGAAAACTGAGCAATCTTTACAATCAGTCGCTCAATTCAGAAAGTCATTTCATGCCTCAGCCCACGACGCCAACCCAGAATTCCCCTTTGTCGGGAAAATGGGGCGGGAATCACGACGGGAGGGCAGGGTCTTGGAGAAAGTTGGAAAATTTCCTGCGCTATGCGGCGGCCTGGCTTTTTGGGATCTTCTTTTTTCTCTGCGTCGTCGGCACTCCTCTCCTTCTTGTCGTTACCTCGATATATGGGCTGGGTGAAGCCGTGAAGCAACGGGCCGAGAACGCCCTCGGCGGCAAATTCTACCAAGTCAGAATTGGAAAGGTGCTCTTCAATCCGACGCGTGGAGTCGTCCTGAATCAGTTGGAGATCTATGACCGCACCGACTCCCACCGGCTTCTTGTCTCTGCTAACAGGCTGGCTGTCTCCGCGAACATGGATTCCATCCTCAGGGGTAAACCGCGTCTTGAAAGAATCTTTCTGCGTGATGTCACCCTTGATGTTCCGCTCGGTCCGGCAGACGGACCCAGGCTGAGACTCGACCATGTGAGGGGATTGATCCTCTGCCCTCCCGGTGAGTTTCGCCTGACGCAGTCATCATTCGAATTGGCGGGTATCCAGGTGCACGTTTCAGGCACGTTTCTTAACCCAAAGAATTTTGCTCCAAATGAGGTCTCTTCCGATGGCCCGGGTGCCACCGCACGCACCATCGAATCCATTCAGAAGGAGCTCCGCTCGATCCGTTGGGATGAGCATTCCGATCCGACGCTCGACATTGAGGCTGGCGGCGACCTCAGCAACACGGAGAGCCTGAGCGTGGAGAGGGCGACGTTTGAGAGCGATGGTGGCGAATGGCATGGCGCACGGTTTCAGCACATTGATGTCGGACTACGCTACAAGAAGCAGATGCTGACCCTTGATAAACTAGGATTGGATGATGGAGCAGGAGTCCTTCAAGGCGTCGGCCATGCCGATTTTCATGAGAAAAAAGCGGCCTTGGAGTTTGCGGGAGCCTTTCAAGCCGGTGTCATTCCCCATTTGCTGCTGGCGCACGACAAAGCTGCTGACTGGGAGTTGATTGATCCGTTCAGGGTGAGTGGATCCATGTCGGTTGATTGGCACGCAGATCCTGCCATTCTCAATGGTACGGTGCAGGGTGAATCGGGGCGCTTTCGATACAGAGGGGTCTCCATAGATACGTTTTCGGCAGGCGTCGCATTGCGCGAGGGAAAGATCCTCGTCCGTGATCTTCACGCCGCGGGTGATCCCGGCAGCCTCGACGCGGATCTGCTAATTGCACCCGGAGATAATCGCCTTCGCCTCAAAGCAGCCCTCTTTCCGGGAAAATTGGCTCCTGCAGCATCCGGCAAGCTAGCGGAAACGCTCGCTTCCATGGACTTTACGGATCCCCTGATGATCACCTTCGATGGAGGGGCGCCGGGAACCGATCCGCTCACCATTAAGGGAAACGGAACGTTGGACCTGGGAAAAGCCGCCATGCGCGGCGCCTGGATAGAAAGCCTCAAGAGCCAAGTTCAACTAAACAACGGATCCGCCTCCTTCCGAGATATTCAGGTCAAGATCGGCGAGGGGACGGGGCGTGGCGAATTCATCTATGATTACAAGAACTGGGAAGGGCGTCTGCCAAGCGTCCATTCCACGTTGGACCCGATCAAGCTCATGACGTGGATCGATCCGCGCATCGCTGAATCACTCAAGGCATACCGTTTCACTAAGCCGCCGGAACTCCAACTCAGTGGCAAGGTAGGGCTTCGGAATCCGGATAAAAACGATCTCCGAATCCATTTGAATGCTCGCTCGGGACTCAACTACACGCTGATCGGTAAGGATCTTCCTTTCGGGACCACTTCCGGCACTATTCTCCTGAAGGGCCAGAAATTGGCCATTGATCTTCCAAACTCTCTTCTCTTTGACGGAAAGGTGGCACTGAAAGCCGATGTCTCAGTCGCCCCTGGAGATAGCCGCTATGGCGCATCTGTCCATCTCGAGAAGGTCGACTTCAAGACGCTGGCCATGCTCTATTTTGACTACAGCGAATCGAGTGGCAGTCTGACCGCTGATTACGCTTTCCGAGCCGTAGGTGGTGATGAGCGCGCCATGACCGGAAAAGGAAATCTCTTGATTGAAAACGGCAATGTCCTCGCCATGCCGATTTTTGGACCGCTTTCCCTCTTGCTGAACGAGATTATCCCCGGCTTTGGTTATCAGAATGCGCGCGAGGCAACCACGGACTTCACCGTTGCAAACGGGGCGATCACGACACGCAATCTACTCATTCACGGTAAGGGTTTCAGCATGATTGGAAATGGCGTCATCTACTACCTCGATGATCGGATGAATATGAACATGAGGCTCAATGCCCAGGGACTGCCAGGGTTGGTGCTGTTTCCTGTGAGTAAAATCTTCGAGTATGAATCCGTTGGCTCGGCCAAGCATCCCAAGTGGCGCCCCAAGCTCCTACCGGGGGGATCCTCCGATCCGCCCCCGAAAGCTCCTCCCGCTCAACAGTAATTCAGAAAACTAAGTCTGCGGGGTAAAAGGGGGGGGCTCAGAGGCTTTAGAGTTTTGCTACCGAAAGCTGATCGATCCAGATTGCCTGCCGCGTGACGGGGAAAGCGGCGTGCTCAAACGCCTCCCAACCGGCGTCCCGTGCCAACAGGGCCAGCTCTGATCGTGAAAAAGCTCTACGGATCGAAAGGCGCGCATCATGCACGGTCATCGGTTCACGCAGAAAGATCGCAGTGAGTATCCAGATGCCCAGAGCTCCCATCCTGCTTCGTTTCAGGTCCGCAACAAGGAGGTGACGGGAGGTGAGTTCACGCGCGTGACGCAGGACCTTCACGGCATCCTCCGAGCTGAAGTGGTGTAGGGCGAGCGAACAGAGGACGATGTCCCAAGAGCCCTGAGTGCTCGATTGCCAGTTGCGGATGTCGCCTTGATGGAAGGTGATCTCGGGGAATTCGAGACTCAACTCCTGTGCAACTGCAAGGGTGGCCTCATTGGCATCGACCGCATCGACAGTGACGGGAATGCCTTGTTTCCGACACCAGGCGACAAGTTCTCTGGGCAGATCCCCTTCGCCAGTGGCGAGATCGAGAACTCTGAGTCGGGGTTGTCGCGGATCGTGGATGACGGGAAGCAACCATCGATTCAGAAATCGATGTAAGATGGAGATGGCGCCGAAGTAGCGGTTCAGCCAGCGAAGGTTTGCGAGATCCCGCTGCAACTCCACCGAGGGTCTGCCATCGAGCAGTTCGGCTTGGTCCATGAGTTCCGGTTGGGCTGGATCAAAATCACGCTTCATAGCGGCAAGAGGGTAAGAGTCGCAAGCATGCGCCCGGTCAGCCCGAGTTCCCGTCGATAAGAGTAATATGTCTCGGGGCGACATGCCGTGCAGATGCCATCGTCATGGATAGAGGAGATGCCGGCTTCCATGGCCTGACGCCTAATCTCAGCGGCAAAATCAACCTCATAGCAGGGAGGGCGGATGCAGGGGCCGATGATGAGGATCAGATCTTGGGGCAGGAGATGTGCTGTGGAGCAGAGCGCGCGGATGCCTTCAGGGACGATGCCGAGTTCGGTTCCTTTTTTCCCGGAATGGAGCAGGCCTCCTGCTGATCCATCCTTAGCAACTAGCCAGACTGGAGCGCAATCAGCGACAGAGATGCAGAGGGTGATCCCCCGTGTTGCGGTGAGGAGGCCGTCAACGCCCGCAATATGTTTTGACGATGATTCCGTGACAAGAGCCACGGCCTTCCCGTGAATCTGCTCCGCTGTGACCAGGGGGTAACTCCCGAGGCCCTGTTGTTCCAGTAGGTAAATCTGATGCGGTGCGAGGGCCGTCATTGCGGCATCCCTCTCTAGCGCAACCCCGACATCAGGGATTCGTCCGATGAACCGGGCGGCAACATGCCGAGACGAGCTCAGGCCCGGGATCTGAACAACCTCAACGGTGGGATGGAGTTCGCTCAATCGACCGGTTTCTTGTCGTTCTTATTCCTGCTCGTAGATTTACCCTTGGTTTTTGCGTCGGGCTGCTCTTGCTTGCGAACGGTGGAGCTTTTGATCAGATCATCAAAGTTCACATTTGGCGGCAGGGGGTCATTCTTGCGCATGGATCTTGGAAGCTGCGGACGAGGGCGATTCTCCGCGTTGAGGGATTGGTAGCGGGCCTTCTCCCATTTGTTGAGGGGATCATCAAAGAGCTCTTCATACTGCGTGTGCAGCGAGAGAGCGCGGTCATATTCAGCGGTGGCTGAGATGTACTGGAAGAGGGCTGAAAGAACAGAAGTTTGGGCTTGGAGAAGCTGAACCTGTGCATTGATCACATCCAACTGAACACCTGCACCGGCATCAAGGCGCTCACGGGAGAGCCTGAGGGCCTCGGCTGCCTGCTCCACGGTGGCCTTCTGGCTGTCGATGGTTTCTTTTGCC
>Ga0114977_10001912_pt1 | contig 13629 bp, 7 predicted proteins | sample S_130805_MF_Meta_FD_87026 | JGI IMG/M metagenome (GOLD analysis project Ga0114977, IMG submission 87026) | Freshwater microbial communities from Lake Simoncouche, Canada to study carbon cycling - S_130805_MF_MetaG | ecosystem: Environmental > Aquatic > Freshwater > Lake | place: Lake...
GGTTTAAAAATAACTGCGTGATGAGCTAATAATTGGTTTAATCCCTTTTCATTAGTTAGCCCAATGTTTTTATCATTGATTCCTTTTTGATTTCGTAAAATACTCGCGGCATTTAAATAGTTAATGGTTTTGCTTTTTCCTAATAATTGTTTTAATCTTATTTGTCTATAAAGTGAGGAACTCTCTATTTGGTTTGTGAGATTTTCGGCATCATTTTTTAAATCATTGCCTTGATAATGATTCGGACAAATAATTTCGTTTGAATTTGGAACTTCGTAAATATCCATTTTAGTTGGAGTTTTTTCAATACTAATTGTTTTATTATCAAAAGCACTTCCAATTAATATACTTTCTGAAACAAAAACATTTCTTTTTTTTGCAATAGCAATAGCTTCATTAATATTTTTAGCGTATTGTAATATTTCTCTTGCTAATAAAGCAATTGGAGTTGCGGCATCTTTTGGAATTGAACTTTTTGCAGCATTTATAGTTACTGTTAATCCTTTAACATTCATGCCACTACATGCGCCAATAAAGCCACTCCATGTTACGGTAGCAAATTTGTAACCTGTTTTTGGATTTGTAAATTGAATAATTTTATTTTTCGCAAAATCATCACCACTATAAAAATCAAAATTACGTCCCACTAATAATTTACCATCAGCACTTTTATTATCCCAAACAGAAAAAGATGTACAACCTACAACCATGTTTTTATCCTGAAGAGCGTGGCCAATATCATGTGCACCATGATAATTTAAAATGCGGTGGTATTTTGGAGCTATAAAATCATATTTATCACTTGCAAATTTTGAAATACCAAAAATTTCTTGTTTATATTCTTCAGTAATATTTTCGGGTAAATGCCTGTTAAAATAACCTACAAAGTATTTTAGAAATTTTAAATAACTAATATTTGGCACCAAAATTTTAATTTGATTAATAAATACATCTTCCTGAAATTCGTGTAATTCTTGGGTAAGCATTCCATTAGCAACACCTCTTTCATAACCATCTCCTTCAACATATAATTCCCATAACCCACTTTCATTTTGTTTTAGCCAGTTATTGTTTACCTTATAAAAGTTAGGCGAAATAGTTTCTCGAGTCCAATTTAATGTTGTGTCATTTTTAATAGATGGTATTTCTATTTTTATTGCAAAATATAAATAGATTGTTAAACCTAAAAGAATACCAATAAAAATTAAAAGGGTTCTTAAAAAAATAGTCTTAATTTTTTTCATCATTTTGAACCATAAAGGTAGCTAAAATTAGATTTTATTTCACAAAAAAAGAGGTTACAATTGTAACCTCTTTTATTTTTTTAAATAAATTATTGTATAATTATTTTTTTAGTGATAAGGTTATTATTGATTTCTAAATTAATAAAATATAATCCTTTAGCTAATTGACCATTTTTATTTATTGTATAAGAAGCTTGGTTGCCATTCAAATCTATTTTATCAGTTTCTTCTATTATTCGACCTGTTAAATCTATTATTTTTATCTTAACATTTTCTTTATTATAAATATTAAAATCTACCGTAGAGCTTGAATTTGTTGGGTTTGGATAAATTGACAATCCAATTGAATTCTCAAATTCGTTTATACCAACAACACCTGATAAATTAATTTGATCAATATATAAATTATTAGAACTACCTACAACATCATCACTTCTAAAGTAAAAACGAAATTTTACACTTTGTTTTAAATTTGGATTTGGAGATGTTGCTCCCATAAATGAACTAGAAATAATTTGTTGTTTCCATTGACTTGGAGTTGGGATTAAAGGTGTTGCAGTTATTCCAGCTGAGTTTAATGCCATAGTAGTACAACTTGCATAGCCAACAACGTTTTTCCAAGTACCACCGCAATCCGTACTAATTTGAAGTTTAAAAGTATCAGCTTGTGTTGCTGATTTTTTTGCATAAGCATAATAATATGACATACTAATTCCGGTAGTTGTATGAAAATCATAAGCTGGTGTTTCAAAAATATCCAAATGGTTGGGAGTACTTAATTGTGATGCATTATTTAAATAGATGCTAAATGCAGTTCCAATTGCTCCGTTTGTGTTATTTATTTGCCATGTTCCAGATCCAGGATTTGCATTCGTAACTAAGGAAAGCCATGGAAACAATCCACTTTCAAAATCATGAGAAACAGGTGATGAATAACTACTCCAAGAATTTACTACTGTTATATAAGATACTTTAGATAATGTATTAGAGCCATATGCATTTGTTGCAGTTAAAGATACAGAATATGTTCCCGGTGTATTATAAGTTACAACAGGTGAAACTGCAGTGGACGTTGCGGGTGAACCACCTTCAAAAACCCAAGCAATTGAACCTGTTCCTCCATATTGACTCATATCAGTATAAGTAATTGAACTTCCAGAACATATTGTAGTTTTGCTTGAAGTTAAATCAGCTAAAGGTGTGCAGGTGTAGCCTGGTGTAATGCCTGTAAAAACAAGGTTTGCAGGGGATGATAAATTATTTCTTCCAGAAATTGTTGTACTTAAAGCATTTTGCATTGCCGTTGCTTGGTTTGAAGTAAACATCACACTGCAATAAGAATAATCCATATAATTTTGATAATTTTCACTAATTAATGGATTGCAAATTTTAGATGTTGAGGCTGTTGGGCAAGTTGTATAGCCTTCTGTTATAGGCGTATCAGTTATACCATCATCTCCACAAGCAACTAAAGGATTATTTGTTCCGCCCCAAGTATGTTTTAAATTTAACCAATGACCAATTTCATGTGTAAGTGCTCTTGAAGTAAAACTATTGCCTGTTCCAATTGATCCAACGTAAGTGCTTAAAATAACAATGGCATCAGATTGAGCACCTGTTGGCCAAGTTCCTGGCAAAAAAGTATATCCTGCAGCTCCACTATTAATTGTTTTAACAACATAAATATTCAAATATTTTGTTGGATTCCATCTTCCTGTAGAAGCGCCCGTGTATGCATACAAACTAAAGTTTGAATTATCCCAATTTGTGGCAGGAGTTTCGTGATAAATTATACCATTTGTACAATTTCCATTTGGATCTTTTGCTGCAAGTTTAAATGTAAGTTTAACGTCACCAATTATAGGTTTGAAACTACTAATTACAGCTGAGGTATCAGCATTTTGCTTATTAAAGTCTCTATTAAAAATATTAATTGCATCATTTACTTGTGATGTACTAATTTTTTCGCTACCATTTTGATGAAGAATATGAAACACAACTGGTATGGTATAGCTAATTGCAGCAGCCTTTTGTGAAGTATTATTTAAAAGCTTGTTTTCATAATTATTTTTTAAAATTATTTGAGCGTCTTCAAATCGTTTTTTGGCACTTGGATCATTTTTAAAAACATTCTCCATTTCATTGAATGTATTACATGGAGAAATTTTTGAATTTATTTGGGCCTTTGAGCTAAAAGTTAAACTTGAAACTGTTAATATAAAGAGTACTTGTTTTTTCATTAATTCTAATTATTTTTTTGTTGTTTGTCTTTGATTAAGTGCCATCATTTGTTTCATGGTGTGATCCATTCCATCAACACTTCCATCTAAAAATATTATATTTCCATTACCTTGTTCTGCAAAATTTTTAATTGCTTCCGTCCACATACTAAATAAAATTAATGAAGTGTCTAAATTTGATTCTTGCATTTTTTTTGCTGCTTCAGCCATACCATGAGCTACTTCTTCTCTAAATAACGCAATACCTCTTCCGCGCATTTGAGCAGCTTCTTTTTCGGCAGTTGCTGATATTTTAATAAAATTACCTTCTGCTTCAGCAGCCTTAGTTCTAGTTATTAATAACGCTTGTCCTTCATTTTCTGCAGCAGCTTTTAAATTATTACTAGCAACAACTTTTGCCATTGATCGCATTACTTCTTCATCAAAAGTAATGTCGTTTAATTGTAAATCTAGCAAATGATAACCCCATTCCTCAAGCATTACATCTAATTGTTCTTTAACTGCTTCAACAATGTCTCTGCGTAATGATAAAACTTCTGATTGTTTTTTTGTGGCTACAAATGCCCTTACCGAACCCTCAATAGAACGAACTAAAGCTTGCATTAAGTTTTTTTCATCTACAAATTTAAAAGCTACATTTTTTATAGATTCTTCATTTTGATTAATAACAGCATATAATAACATCGCTGTAAAATTCACATTAGCCTGATCAATTGTTACCGCTTGAAAACCTAATTCCACACTTCTATTTTGAATTGATATTTTTTTATAAACCTTTTCGATAAATGGGATTTTCATACTTAACCCAGGGCTAAGTATTCTTTTGTATTTACCGAAAACAGTAATTACTGCAACAGTACCTTGCTGAACCGTAACAAATGATAAAAGGATTAATAGTAACCCTACAAAACCAATGATGATAATTAATGCCATAATGTTAAATTTTAATTAAATTTGTTTGTGTAAATTTAGTAATCCATAGCACAAAACAAAATAAAATTTTATGAACGGTATTAAAAAAATATTTTTTTGCCTATTATTTTTTATTTTTTTTATAAATATTCAAGCTCAAAAAGATACTACCGATCAAGAAATTAATTTGTTTAATTCTGCTTGTAAACTTATTGATTCTTCAAAATACAAAGATGCAATCGTTGTCTTGAAAAAAGCTTTAAAAATTAAACCAGATTATTACCAAGCTTATAATAAAATAGCTTTTGCAAAAGTTAAATTGGGGGATTATAAAGGAGCTGAAAAAGATATTTTGAGCGCTATAAAAATTACACCAGATAATTATGATAGCCATAAAGCATTAGGAATTTTATATTTCGAAACAAAAAAATTTAAAGAGTCAAAGGCTTCTTTAGATTCAGCTTTTTCTTTAAATACGGATGATCCAGAATTGTATTTTTATCAAGCGAAACTTATGTATGAGGGGAAAAGTTATAAAATGGCATTAGATGCCTGTACAAAAGCAATTGATTTAAAACCAAATTATATGGAAGTGTATTTTTTAATGGGAGAAATTAGATTTACTACAAAAGAATATAATTATTCAATTAAAGAGATAACAGAAGCTATTAAATTAGAAAGTGCTGACAAATTGCATTATGAATCTTATAAAACACGTGCAAAAGCAAGATATGAAATGCAAGATTATAAAAACGCAATTAATGATTGGAATGTATATTTAGAAGCCTTTCCTGAGGATGAAGGTGCTTTCGTTTCAAGAGGAGCAAATAAAATTGAAATTGCAGATAATTCTGGTGCAATACTTGACTTTGATAATGCTATTAAATTAGACTCGAAAAATCCAGTTAGTTATAATTACCGCGGTGTTGCTAAAGGTGAAAATAAACAATTTGTAGAGGCTTTAAAGGATTTTGATATAGCAATAAAATTAAAATATAATTATGGTGCGGCTTTTGTGAATAGAGCTGCTGTTAAGTTTGCTAGTAAAGATAAAATAGGCGCCTGCGAAGATTTAAATAAAGCTGATGCTTTGGGTGATGAAATGGCTTTTAAATTAATTGAGACGTATTGTAAACATTAAATAATTATACTCAAACACAATGCTTATATTTGTAAGTAATTTGTAAAAGTCAATTAATGAAAACAGCAGTATTTAGAAAAGCTAATTTTAATTCAGCTCACCGACTTAATAATTCAAAATGGAGTGAAGAAAAAAATAATGAAGTTTTTGGGTTGTGTAATAATCCAAATTACCATGGCCATAATTATGAATTAATAGTAAAAGTAGTTGGAAATATTGATCCAGAAACAGGCTATGTGTTTGATATGAAGGTATTAAACGACATTATAAAAAATGAAATTATAGAGAGGTTTGATCATAGAAATTTAAATTTAGATACATTAGAATTTAATAATTTGAATCCAACAGCAGAAAATATTGCCAAAGTTATTTATGAAATTTTAAGAGAGAAGATTTCATTTGCTTTCGAATTAGAAATTACCTTATACGAAACGCCTAGAAACTTTGTTGTTTATCCAATATAAAATCAATAAAAGCCTTATTAAAATTATTTTTTTAGATTATCGTATTCAAAGAGTTTCTTATTTATAAATACAATTTTCATTAATATATTCTTTTTCGCGTATTTTTTAAAAAGGCTAACTCAATCTTATCTTTTTAATTAATATTAAAAATATTATTTACCTAATGAGTGAAATTTTAGGTTTATAATTAAAATAGTTTTATTTTAGAAACATATTTTTTTAACATGAAATTTCTTTTTTCTATTCTATTTTTTTCTGTTTTGTTTACTGGTTTTTCTCAGCGAGGCAAGAATGGCTCAGTAACAATAACTGCCACAAATACTATTGTTAACCTATATACTCCTTTAACTGCAAACGCTAGTATTGGAAATCAAACATTAACGGTTTTAAGTTCAGCTTCCTATAGTGTTGGCGATTTGGTTTTTATAATTCAAATGCAAGGGGCATTAGTAAATGCAGGTAAAGATTCTATTCTTCCTGATTTAAATAGCTCAATACCTAAAAACAATACTTTTGGTGCGATTACTAATTATAATAATAGTGGTAATAACGAATATGCTCAAGTTTATGCAGTTCCAAATGCAACTACAATTGTAATAGACTGCGGACTAAAATACAATTATAATTATTTATCAAAAGTTCAAATAATAAAAGTTCCTCGCTATTTTACTCTTACAATAAGTGGTGTCGGTTCAATCACTTGTCCAGCTTGGAACGGATCAGTTGGCGGTATAGCTGTTGTAGAAACCCAAAGTAATTGTATATTAAGCAGTACCCCGTCATTTAGTGTTACGGGTAAAGGTTTTAGAGGAGGTGCAAAAAGTAATGTTTCTGGTTATGGCGGTACCCAATTTGGTTTTTTAATACAAGGTGAAGGTTCTTATAAAGGTGAATCAATTGCAGGTGATAGCACAAGGTATAAAGTTTACAAGGCAGTTTATTGCCGAGGAGCTATGGCTAACGGTGGCGGAGGTGGAACAATTCATAATGCTGGCGGCGGCGGTGGCGGAAATGGAGGGAATATTTTGCTTTATGATGGTTTTGGTAATCCTACTGGATATGCAGCAGCTTGGAATTTGGAGAGTGCAAGTTTTTCAACACATACTTCATCTGGTGGAGGAAGAGGAGGATATTCTTTTTCATCTTCAAATCAGAATCCACTAACTTTAGGTGTAGCTTCCGCATCTTGGGGAGGTGATACTCGAAGAAACAATGGTGGTTTTGGCGGTCGTCCTTTAGATTATTCAACAGGTAAATTATTTTTAGCCGGTGGAGGGGGATCTGGAGATGGTGGAGATAATAGAGCTGGTGTAGGTGGGAGTGGAGGAGGAATGGTTTATATACTTTGTTATGGGAATTTATCTGGAACCGGTACGATTGAAGCAGATGGTAATAAAGGATTGAATACCACAATAACATGTTTAGGAAACGATGGAGCTGGAGGAGGAGGAGGAGGTGGAACAATTATTTTAAATGTTAATGGCACTATTTCTTTATCAGCAACAACCGCATTAAGTGCTAAAGGAGGAGATGGCGGAAATGTAAATTTTAATTGCTCTATATTTACCCCAAATACAGATGGATACGGACCAGGAGCAAGTGGAGGAGGAGGCTATCTATCAGTTTCTGGAGTTATGCCAACTAATAATATTAATGGAGGATTAAACGGAATTGTTGTTGGAAATACAGGTAATATAGCTAACAATTTTCCTCCTAATGGTGCTACTAAAGGTGGGGTTGGTTCAACTGGTTCAATTTTAAATTATTCATTAACAGCCTCTGCAAACCAAACACTCTGTACAAATCAAAGTTTTACTTTAACTGCAACATCAACATTGCCCGGAAATACTATAATTTGGTATAATTCTATTGTTGGAGGTACTTCAATTGCCACTGGCACAGCTTATGTTTCTTCAGGTTATCCATCAGCTGGTACTTATACTTTATATGCAGGTGTTTGCCCCGGAACGTATCGCCAACCAATTATCATTACTGTAAATGCAGGATTGATTTTATCAATTAATTCTCCTACCATTTGTGCAGGGCAAACAACAACTTTAATCGCAGCAGGTGCAACAACTTATACATGGAACACTGGGCCTACAACAGCAAGTATAACTGTAAGTCCATTAGCAACTACTATTTATACATTATCAGGATTAAGTGGTTTATGTGCTGGAACTAAAACTACACAGGTTACAGTTAATTCTGTTCCTACCGTAACGGTAACAAATCAAACAATTTGTTCAGGTAATTCCGTTACATTAACTGCAGGAGGTGCATCCACTTATAGTTGGAGTACTGGAGCATTAACAAATACAATTTTAATTTCGCCATCATCAACCACTAGTTATTCTGTTACAGGAACCCTAAGTTTATGTTCTAATACTGCAATTTCTACAGTTAGTGTAGTAGCAACACCAACAATAAGTTTGGCCTCCCAAACTATTTGTGCTGGTCAAACTGCAACATTTACAGGAGTAGGAGCAACTTCATATACTTGGTTACCTGGCAGTTCAACAGGGACTACTTTTACTATAGCCCCCATCACAACAACAGTAATTACTATAAAAGGAGCAAATGGAACGTGTACTGCTCAAGCAACTGCTACACTTACAATAGGTTCAGGAATAACTATAGCAGTCAATAGTCCAACAATCTGTTCTGGACAAACAGCAACTTTAACAGCAAGTGGAGCAACAACTTATAGCTGGAGCTCAGGTTCAACATCAGGTACTATAACTATTAATCCAACCACAACCACAATTTATACAATTACAGGAAGTTCTGGAATATGTTTAGGAGCTACTACAGCTACTGTTACAGTAAAACCAATACCAATAATCGCTTTTGTTAGCCCAACAATTTGCTCATGCTCACAACCAACTCTTAATTTATCTGGTGTAACATCCGTAACGGTTTTTCCAGTTCCATTGTCAATTATTGGAGGAACTACAATTGTTTGTGGATCTATTTGTTCAAATACAAATTATACAGTAACTGGTTCAAATGGTTCATGTTTAACTACTTCAATAATTCCTGTTATAGTTACTCCAACTCCTACTTTAACTGTAAATTCTCCAACTATATGTTTAGGGCAAACAGCAACATTAACAGTAAGTGGAGCCTCAACATATTTATGGAGTAATGGAGCTACAACTTCAAATATTAATTTAACACCTTTAACAAACACGAATTATACAGTAACTGGTATTAATGGTATTTGTAGTTCAACTGCTATAAGCAGTGTTAGTGTAAATACGGTCACACTAACAAATTTTTCATTAACGATACCTTTATGTGCCAATCAAATTACTTTATTAAATGCTGGAGTTAGTTCGGCAACATCTTTTACATGGTCCAATGGCCCAAATACCTATACTCAAAATGTTAGTCCTTCAGCAACAACTACTTATTCTGTTTTAGGTAATAATGGCGCATGTCCGGCTTTAGTCGGAGTCATTACCCTAAGTGTTAATTCGATTATAGCTGATTTTGTTGGTATTAATGGACCATTTGTTACTCAAGGCAGCATATTAAATTTACTAAACACGAGTATTGGTGCTGTTAATTATAATTGGGAATTTTGTGATATAACAAACTCAATATTAACAAATCAAACGTTTTTAGCCCAAGATACTGGATATTGTTGCGTGAAATTAATAGCTAATAATGTTTCATGTAAAGATTCAATCACTAAATGCTTTAATATAATTAGTGAAGCGGTTGTTATAATTCCAAACGTATTTACGCCAAATGGAGATTCGAAAAATGATTTATTTACTATAAAAACAATTGGTGTAAAATCATTAAATTGTATTATATTTGATCGTTGGGGGTTAAAATTATACGATTGGGATGTTATTAATGGTAGTTGGGATGGAAATACAAAAAATGGACCAGCTCATGATGGGAGTTATTTTTTTATTTTAGAGTATAATGATTATAAGGATAAAACGACTAAAGTAAAAGGGTGCTTTCAATTATTTAAAAATTAGGAACAAAACTATTATAATTATATTTTTACAACTATTCAACTCGAAAAATTATGAATCAATTATTTAAATTAGAAACAAAAAAAATAGTAACAGCCACAATATTATTGGCATTATTTTTTTCTTTTAATCATTCAAATGCTCAAACTATAGGAGTTAATTCTTTTATAAAAGGAACAAGTGTTGAAATTGGCATCGATGGCACTGGTGGTTTTGAAGGAACTCCAGTTGCTCCTCCTTTAGGTTTTCATCCTCGTGGTGGTGCAGGTGGAAAATTTGGTTTTGTTGCAAATCCTCAAATTAATGCCTGGGCTACTTTTGATGGTGATTTTTTTACTCCTGGTTCTCCCGAAAATGGTTGGGGCTTGCAAGTTGGAACTACTGAATTTAATAACAATTGTAATGAATCAACTCAAGATATTAGTGGAGCAATAACTAATTACTCTCATATTTTAGATTGTTATGATGTAGATTGGTCAGGTTCTGTTACTTCAGGAACAACAGTTATTGGCGCCAAAGTAAATTATTTTTTACAACAATTTGATTTATTTTATACAACTACTATTGTTTTAACTAATAATTCAACAAGTATTATTCCATTAATGTATTATTATCGTAATGTGGATCCGGATAATAACCAATCTATTGGAGCGACTTTTACTACTACTAACAAAATTGAAGATCAGGCAGGTGGACCAAGTGGTTGTAATTTAGCCTGTGTAAGCGCAACTCAACCTTCAGGTTCCGGATTTACAGCATCTTATATGGCGTTTGCAGCTGTAGGTGCAGATTATAGAGTTTGTTATGGAGGGTTCTCAAACCGTTCAGGTTCTGATATTTGGAATGGTGTTGGGTTTACTCAAACCGTAGGTTCAACAAATTCTGCTGATGAAGCTATTTCTTTAGCATATCGTATTCAAAACTTTTTACCAGGAACTTCTCGTACAATTAAATTTGTTACCATCTTAAAAGCTTCTGATAAAAATGTCGCACTTGCAAACTTATTATATTTGTCTTATCCTGGATCTGGTTTTTTTCCACCATCAAATTGTTCTCCTGTTGTTGATACTGTAAAAGCTTGCGGAGGTAGTACATATTTGGAAATTACAGGCCCTAATACATATGATTATAGTTGGAGTTGGTCACCTGGTACTTTTTTATCTGGAACAACTTCATATAGTGCTACATGTACACCAACATCAATTGTTGTATATACAATTACAGGAACTCCAACTTCAACAGTTTGCGTTTCTCCACTTCCATTATCTTATACAATTGCTGTTAAACCTTATCCAGTTATGCCTGTTACAATAAGTTCAAATACTAATGCTTGTATAGGAACAACAATGACTTTTACAGCCGGTGGCGGAACTAATTATTCATGGACTGGTCCTAATGGTTTTGCTTCCACAAGTCAAAGTTCAAGCATTACTCCTACATCTACTTTGAGTGCAGGTGTTTATACCGCTTATGTAACTAATACTGTAACAGGTTGTACTAATTCAGCAACCGTTCTTATCACTGTAAATCCATCACCTACAGTTTCGGTTAGTTCTGCAACCACAATTTGTTCTGGTATAACTTTAACTTTAATGGCTGGTGGAGCAAATGTATATTCTTGGCTTCCTAGTGGATCAGGAACTGCAATTGTTGTTTCTCCAACTACAACTACGGTTTATACGGCAACTGGTTCTTATACTCCAAGTAATTGTTTTTCAGCAACATCAACAACAGTAACTGTAATACCAAACGCAATCGCTAATTATACAGGTTTAATAAATGCTCAAACCTTTACTGTAAATAATGTTTTAGAAATTACAAATACAAGCACCAATTACACCTCATTTAATTGGGTACTTTGTGATGGCACGATATCAACTGCTACAAATATTGTAATCCCTTTATTAAAGGCTGAAGATTGTTGTATTAAATTAGTTGCAACTAATGCTACCTGTAAAGATTCAATCACAAAATGTTATAGAGTAGTTCCTGAGTTTAATATTATACTTCCAAATGTATTTACTCCAAATGGCGATAAAGTAAATGATGTTTTTAGTTTTAAAAATTCTGGAATTCAAGAAATGAATTGTGTTATTTTTGATCGTTGGGGTTTAAAAATGTATGAATGGAATGGTGTTAATGGATTTTGGGATGGAATGGCAAAATCAGGCTTTGCACCTTCAGGAACTTATTTCTATATTTTAAATTATACTAAAGTTGATGGAGGAAGAATAACTGAAAAAAACTTCTTTACTTTATTTAGAGATTAATACCTTTGCTCTTTAAATTATTATGTTAGGATTTAGAGAGGAACTTTTATTGATGATTACAGTGCCAATTTATGCCATTGTAATTGGAGCCGAAATTATTTACAGTTATGTAAAGAATAAACGTTATTACACTGTTAAAGGCGTTTTAGCTAATTTTTATTTAACAATTCTAAACATGGGTTTAGATTTACTCATAAGAGGGGTTTGTTTAGCTGTATTATTATATTTTTACCAATTTAAATTTGTAGTAATTGATTCAAATATACATCCATATTTGTATTGGATTTCATTATTAGTTTTTCAAGATTTTATGTTTTATTGGTTACACCGGGTTGATCATTATTCGCGTCTTTTTTGGGCAGTTCATGTAACCCATCATTCATCAGAAGAATTTAATTTAACTGTTGGGTTTCGTTCTTCAGTTTTTCAGCCATTATATCGTTTTATTTATTTTATTCCATTGGCATTAGTTGGTTTTGAGCCCTTAGATATTTTATTTATGTATGCTGCTACACAAATTTATGGAATATTAATTCATACTAAAACAATTGGAAAATTAGGGATTTTAGAATGGATATTATCAACTCCATCACATCATCGTGTTCACCATGCTAGTAATATAAAATATTTAGATAAAAATATGGGCATGTTTTTAATCATTTGGGATCGGTTATTTGGAACTTTTGCAAAAGAAGAGGAAACTGTAGTTTACGGATTAACAGCAAATATTAATTCGTATCATCCTATTACGATGGTTTTTCACGAATGGAAGGCTATTTTTAATGATGTAATAAAAACTAAAGGATTGAAAAATAAATTAGGGTATGTTTTTGGGCCTCCAGGTTGGAGTCATGATGGAAGTACTAAAACAGCTTCCCAGCTTCGCAAAGAATTAAACACAAAATAGTGGTTTCTAATATTTTTGTATATTTACCATTATGGCAAATTCAAATTCATTAATTAAACGAATTACTCATTTTTTTAATTATAAACTTTGGAGTTTACGATTAGATAAACTTGATAAAAAAAGAGGTTTTTTTTTAAGACATTTGAGAATTTTTTCATTAGCCATTAATGGTTTTAATGAAGATAAGTGTATAGTGAAAGCTACTGCATTAACCTATTATACGCTATTTTCAATTGTTCCTATTATCGCTCTAATATTTGCCATAGCTAAAGGTTTTGGCTTTCAGCAAACATTAGAAGTTCAATTACTTAATGATTTTAGTGAACAAAAAGATGTTTTAATTCAGGTGTTTGATTATGCTAATAAAATGCTAAGTAACACTAAAGGTGGTTTAATTGCAGGTGTTGGGGTAGTTTTATTATTATGGAGTGTAATGAAATTATTAGGTAGTGTTGA
>Ga0114977_10001918_pt1 | contig 13610 bp, 10 predicted proteins | sample S_130805_MF_Meta_FD_87026 | JGI IMG/M metagenome (GOLD analysis project Ga0114977, IMG submission 87026) | Freshwater microbial communities from Lake Simoncouche, Canada to study carbon cycling - S_130805_MF_MetaG | ecosystem: Environmental > Aquatic > Freshwater > Lake | place: Lake...
AGCGCATTTCATGTTTTTAAAAAAAGTTACATTATTGCTGTCTTTTTTTATGGCGTTACCAAATACTTTTAACTCCCCTTGTTTGGTCCAGGCATTTATAATTTTTCCTTTTTTTGTTTTGGTATTATACATTATTTTTTCTGCTTCCATGGTTTGCGAGCCATCTTTAAAAACTGGCGTGCCAATGTTATTGCCCAGGCTGTCTTTTTTTCCGAAAGCCGTAATTTCATTTTTATTATAATCAATCTCAATAAATTCAGCCTCTATGTTCTTGCTGCCAAAATCTACTTTTGCTTTGCCATATAATATTGCCCGGCCTTCTTTGGGGTATGACACCACGCTATCTTGGCCAAAATAAGAAATGGGATCTTCGAGCGATTCCGAATTGTCCTTTGCTTGCAAGGTATCTCCAGCTGTTTTCGTAATTGTGTCCCGCCCAAGGCTCTGAGCTTTAACTCCATTGTTATGGCTTAAAGATATTAACAGAGCAAAGAAGAAAACTACTTTAATATGTGGGGGTAATGTCAAATTAAATCGAATAATTTTATTTAATCGTTCAAGTCATTACAAAGCTACAATACTTTAACATATTGCATAAAGATTTATTAATACAGATGGTTAAAAAATTACAATACTTTATTGTGCTACTGTCTACAATATTTGCCTTTTCGAGCTTTAAATTTATAAAAATTAAAGCGCCAAACGAAATAAAAATAATTGTTATTGATGCGGGGCATGGCGGAAAAGACCCTGGTTGCTTAGGCGCAGTTTATAAAGAAAAAGACGTTGCGCTTGGAGTTGCCTTAAAATTCGGAAAATATATTGAAGAAAATTTTAAAGACATTAGAGTTATTTATACCCGAACAAGCGATGTGTTTGTTGATTTAGAAGATCGGGCGCAAATTGCAAATAAAGCAAAGGCCGACCTGTTTATTTCTATTCATTGCAATGCTGCCGGAACCGCCGTTATGGTAACCGATCGCAAAACTGGAAAAAAAATTGCCAAAACTTTTGTAAATAAAAAAGGCAAACGGGTTGTGATAGAAAGAACAAACCCCGAACCTTTTGGAACAGAAACATATGTAATGGGATTAAAAAATGAAGAAGGAAAAATGAAGGTGGCCACTCGCGAAAACTCTGCTATTTTTTATGAAGACGATTATGAAAAAAAATACGGCGGCTTTGATCCAGAAAGCATCGAGAGCTACATTATTATGAGCAATTATACCTCGGCTTATGTTATTCAAAGCGCCAATTTAGCAGTAAAAATACAGGCCGAATACATAAAAAAGGCCGGCCGGATTGATAAGGGGGTGCACCGACAAAGTATTTGGGTTCTTTGGCGAACCTCTATGCCAAGCATTTTAACCGAAATAGGCTATTTAACCAACCCTTTAGAAGAACAATTTTTGGGTAGCGAAAAAGGACAAGAGTATCTTGCAAAAGCTTTGTTTAGGGGTTTGCGTAATTATAAAGACGAATTGGCGGCAAATAAAATAATTTATAACGACGAATTTGAAAACCAAAGCCCATTAGAAAACGAAAATATTTTAGCCGGAAACATTCCCGGACAAAAAAAAGCAGACACAAGTTCCTTTTATAATAAGCCCATTGTTGAAACGGGTTCAGAAAATACAACTTCAATTGTTCAAACCAAAGACACGGTTGTTTTAGACAACTTAAATAATAATAAGGCCGCCACGGCACAAGAAATTGCCTTAAATTTTAAAAAAACTAAACCTGCAGTGGCTGATGATAAAACAAGTTTTTTTGAGACTACAAAAACAGAAACGGCTTTACCTAGTTTTAAAATTATAGAAAAAACAAATGAGGTTTATATCGTTTTTAAAGTTCTTTTTACCAGCAGCGCTTCGCCTATTGACTTAAAACAAGAAAAATATTCGGCAATAAAAGAGGGTTCTTTTTTTATCGAAAACAAAGTTTTAAAATATACCTCGGGCAGTTTTGGACTAATTGGCGAGGCCATTGCGCATAAACTTTTTTTACGCAACAATGGCTTTAACGATTGTTTTGTTATTGCTTTAAAAAATGGCGAAAGAATGGATATAAACGAGGCAAAAAAGTTAGTTGCCCCTTAACCAATCCAAAAAAATCAAAAGTTTTACCGCGAAACAAAATTTCAACTAATCTAATTTCAATCCCTCAGGAAACCCATTACGCTCCTTGGCGCGAATTGTCAGTTCGAATAAAAATCTTGCCTCTTTGAATTTTTGTATCGAGGAACACAACCGCTTCTCGATACGTATTTGCTAAAAAGCAAATTCTACTCGAAGCGACAATGAGTTGGGTTAATTCAAAATTTATTTTATCCAAAAAAAAATAGAAAAATTACTCGCAAAAAAAATAGTCAAAGAGTCTAATTGTCAATCACTCAGGCAACGCACAGAAAGCCCAAAAAGCTTATAGTTGTAGCTTCTGTTTACACTGTCATTTTTGTTATACAAGTTGCGGAACCAAGCGTAATAGGAATAGTTCTCTGACGAACTCCACCAGTAACCGAAAGCGCCAACGCTGCTGAAATTCCCATCGCTGTTACGATAACCGCCCGGAAGCCCTGCAAAGCCGATTGAGTTGGCTCCGTTGCCATCATCATCCCAGCCATTTGTGCTTTTCATTTTTGTGCCGGCTTTATCTCCTATGTTATCGTTTAGTATAGTCCACTCTGCATCGCTTGATTCGTTTTCGTAATAACTCCAAGCGCCTGTTGTTAAATTTGCCCATTCTTCTTCGTCTTCCACATGCGTTATGGAATCTCCATTGCAGTAAGTATCTACATCAAGGTTTGGTCGCCTATTTTAATTTCATTTTCTTCCATAAAGTTTTTTATAAATGTATAAATAATTTTTGTTGTTCAGTCCGCGCATCCTGATGGGCTTGATTTATAAGTTCTTGTTTGTATATTGTTTGAACATGAGGTCCATGGTGAATATACAAAAGTTCATTTTTTGTTATTCCATAATTTTATTGATTTTATTACCCATGCTTTTGAATTTCTCTTCTCGGCTGATTCAAAACCTGTATTAACATAAATTTCAATAATTTCTTGCTTTGCTTCAACAATAAAAATCTTATTTAAATATTTCGGATTTGCACTGTCTCCATCACTAAATTCAATTCCGTTTAGATTATTAGGAGAAGAACCAAAGTCATATTCTTCATTTGTAGTAATATCATTAAAAACTAATTGAGGTAAATCCCCCGGCATTGACTGACCCATATAATATAATTCAAAGGTCATCGCCATTATTTTTCCAGCGGAAGGTGCTTTTTTATTTATTTGTTTTGATTTTTGTTGAGCTTTTGCGATATTGAATATCATCATCATTGCAAATAATATCCCCCTGCCGGCAAGGCCGAAAAACCACTGCTGTTAGTAGCCTCGGTGTTTGGCGCTAACCAATGCGATAAGCGGAGCTCCTTCATCTTCCCTCCCGCTACCTGCCCGCCTCCTAAATAATTTATTAAGGTCATGATTTCCGAATTGTTTGGTATATGGTAGCCTGTTGGGGCTAAGCCGCGGGTGTCGGTTACAGCATACCAATTATACAGCTTGCCATATATGGTCCCATTGGCGCTGTTATTTTCGTAATAGCACCAGGCCCCTGTTGTTAAATTATCCCATAGGGTCGGGTCTTGAACTTGAGGGATTAAATCGCCAGTTCTGTATTTGCTAACATTTAAGTTTTTTTTGTCCAGGTTTGATTGCCAATTAATTTTATACCATAGCTGTTTCCATCAAGGCCTGTAATTGTTGTGGGGCAGTTTTTTTTGAGACTATCTGAGGGTGGAGTGCCGCTGCAACCTGAAGAATTGGCCGTTCCCATTCTTGTTTGGGTGCCATTGTCGCATGCAGCCCATGGGGCATATGAAAATGTGCACTCGGTTATTTTTGTTTCTTTTTTACAGCCCATTAATACTATTAACAAGGCTAATAGCATTGTGATTGAATTTAGGTTTTTCATAATTTCTTATTTTGATAAATGTACAACCTATTTATTGTTATTCAAACAAATGGGCAAAAACATCTTCTATTTTAGAAACGGCTATTCTTTTAATTTCTTTATTTGAAGCCCTTTTTAAATTAAGAGAAAAACAGCAGTTTTTTCTAAACTTTGTGGGTTGTTTGATTTATAGAATTCGATAGTAGAAACCATCCGTTTATTATTTGTTATTTTTAAATTAAAAAGCTGTCAATAACCTAATATCAATGGTTTTAGTTTTTCAAATATAAATATATTATCTATTTTTAACCTTAATAAAAAAATAAACTTAATTATAAGTTGCTCCAAAACACATAAAGCTATTTTTTTGCCAGGTTAATCTTTGGTGCGAAGTGGCTATGATTTGTCAGCTCGAGAGTAAATTTTGCTTCTTTGAATTATTGTATAGCGAGGCTATAAATAGAGAAAAAGGATTGATAAAAAAAGGGGTTTAAAAATTATGAATTAAACTTTCGGGCTATAATTAGTCCAGACGTTCCACGTGAAACAATTTTAAGCGTGTTTAAAAACGTATATAACGCTTGAGTAGTCGCTAGCTTTTTTAGCTTTTAAATTAGAGCGTAGCCCGACTAAAAAGGCTTTTAAATAATTAATTCGGCCTGACAGATATTTCTCACTTAACATGCTTACATAAAAGCTATCAAACTTCATAGGATAAGTTTTGTGCATAACAAAACCGTATTTAGCCATGAGTTGGCAAATTGTATTGGATTCAAAATGGTATAAATGTCGGGGCAAATCGTAGGCCGCCCAATGCGCGTTATAGTGTTTTGCATCGTAACTGTTGTAGTTAGGAACCGCAATTATTAAAACGCCATTTCGTTCTAATTTTTGTTTGAAAAAATTTAGAGTCTCGGGCAAATCTGTAACATGTTCTAAAACATGCCAAAGAGTTATGGCGTTAAAAGTCATAAGTGGATCAAGGGCATTTAGTTCTTGCTTATTTCCAAAAGCAAGCTTTTTATTCTTATTGGCAATATCTCTTGCGCCATCATCGGGTTCGGTTCCAAAAGAATTCCATCCCTTAGCGTTGGCTTGATTCAAAAACATGCCAGATCCGCAACCATAATCTAACAAATTTCCAACAGCAACATTAGTCTTTAACATCTTGAGCTTTTGATTTAGAGTATACTTTCTTACGAGATGGTAAACTTGTGAGATAAAGCCTTTTTTGGTATCGGAATGAGAAATATAATTTATTGACTTATAAAAATCAGGTAAATTATCGTTAGTTGGACGAGGGTTTGTAAAGAGAAAGTAACAGTGTTTGCACTCTACAATATTAAACGTATTTTGGCTAACAGTAAAATCTTTACAAGAAATTCTGTGTTCAAATTCTGTTGAATCACAAACTGGACAATTAGTTAAAGTAAGCATAATAGTATTTTGTTCCACGTGAAACCATAAAATTAACGACCAAGATAAACTAATAAAACCGAAATGTCGGCCGGATTTATCCCGGAAATTCGGCTAGCTTGTCCAATGGTTTGTGGTTTATATTTATTAAATTTTTCAATAGCCTCGGCGCCTAAACTTTTTATACTGTTGTAATTAAAATCTGGTTTAATAATATGTTCTTCGAGACGTATTTGCTTTTCGGCATTTTCCCTTTCGCGCTCAATATAGCCTTCGTATTTCATTAAAATCTCGGCCTGTTCGATGGTTTCTTTATCAAAGCCTAACATTTCATGTAATAAGGTGGCGTCTTGTTCTATTAATTGGGCAGCAGATACATTTGGGCGGGATAAAACATTAAAATATCTCGTCTTTTGAGAAAGAGGTGCTGAATTAACGATCTCTAAAAAGGGATTTAGCGTATTTGGATCTGCGCTGTTATTTTTAAAATAATCAATTATTTTATTCGCCCCTTCAATTTTTGTTTCAACCCTGTGTAAACGCTCTTCATTAGCTAAACCCAATTTATAAGAAAGAGGTGTGAGTCTAATATCAGCATTATCCTGTCTTAATAAAAGCCTATACTCGGCCCTAGATGTAAACATTCGGTAAGGCTCGTCGGTTCCTTTCATTACCAAATCATCTATTAAAACACCAATATAAGCTTGGTGTCGACTCAAAATTAAGGCCGGCTTGTTATTTATTTTTAAATGCGCATTAATTCCGGCCATAAGTCCTTGGCAGGCAGCCTCTTCATACCCAGTTGTGCCATTAATTTGCCCTGCAAAATACAGATTATCAAGTAGTTGCGTTTCTAGTGTGGGTTTTAATTGTGTTGGCGGAAAATAATCATACTCAATGGCATAACCTGGCCTAAACATTTTAGCTTTTTCGAAGCCAGGAATTAATTGAAGAGCCTTTTGCTGAACGTCGATGGGTAATGAGGTAGAAAACCCATTAACGTATATTTCTACGGTGTTCCAGCCCTCGGGCTCTATAAATAGCTGGTGCCTTTCTCGTTCGCTAAACCTGGTAATTTTATCTTCTATACTTGGACAATATCTAGGGCCTAGTCCTTGAATTCTACCCTGAAACATGGGCGATTTTTCAAAACCCGTTTTTAAAATATCATGAACTTTTTGATTTGTATAACTTACGTGACAAGGGATTTGTTTTATGGAATTTGGCCCTATAAACGGAGAGGTATTGTCTAGATACGAAAACTTGTCAGCCACTTCATCACCGCCCTGTACTTCCATCTTAGAATAATCTAATGATCGGGAATCTATTCTTGGCGGGGTGCCTGTTTTCATACGACCCGAAACAAATCCTAGCTGAACTAATTGTTCCGTTATTCCTATACTTGCCGATTCGCCAGTTCTGCCTCCTCCAATTTGTTTTTCTCCAATATGTATAATGCCGTTTAAAAAGGTTCCGTTTGTTAAAACAACGGCTTTGGCTTTAAAAGAAATGCCCATACCTGTAACAATGCCTTCAATGCTTTTTCCATCAGCCGAAATGATTAACTCCTTTACCATATCTTGCCAAAAATCAACATTCGGCGTTTGTTCCAACATTTCGCGCCAAAGCGAGGCAAACATCATGCGGTCGTTTTGAGTACGGGGACTCCACATAGCGGGGCCTTTGCTTCTGTTTAGCATTCTAAATTGTATGGCCGATTTATCAGAAATAATTCCGCTATAGCCGCCCATTGCGTCTATTTCCCTAACTATTTGCCCTTTGGCAATTCCTCCCATAGCCGGATTACAGCTCATTTGTGCGATGGTTTGCATATTCATGGTTACCAACAAAACTTTTGATCCCATATTTGCGGCTGCGGCAGCGGCTTCGCAACCTGCGTGGCCAGCACCAACAACAATTATATCGTACTCGTTAGTCAATTTAATTTTTGTAAAGGTAAATATTTATTTATCTTGTGCATAAGTTATTTGGTTAGTTTAATTGTAAAGGCCTTCTTTAAACAATTTTTTAAATTTAAAATGAAAACAAATTTTTACCTCTGTTAATATTAAATTTATATTATTAAAATAACAATGGGAAAATCAATATGAGCTCAACTGAGGAAATATTTGATATTGATTTAAATCAATTAGAATCATTCAGAATTGAACAAAAGACAATTCTTGAGAGAAATTATTTTATTCTGTTTTTTATACTATTATTTACTATCATTTCCGGAGCAATTTACTTTTACAGTTATTTAAATCTATGGCGTACAATTATTTATTTATTTATTATTTCTGTAATTGTTCTTTTTATTTTAAATAAAATATTTATTAAGCCAACCGTTACTAAATTTAATGTTTTTTTTAAAACAAATGCTATAGATAAGATTCATAAATCATTAGGCTATAATCTGAATTTTAATGTTGAGGATCGTTTTAAAAAGGCAGAATTAAAGCAAAGTAAGTTGCTTCTTTTTTTTAATTATTTTGTACCTGAATATTTGTTTAATGGTGCTATTGATAATGTTGGAATAAGAATTTCTAAAGTTATAGCAGGATATGCATCTAAATTTTCTACAAATATTTATATAAATGGGTTTTATTTAATTTTTGATTACAAACTAGATTCAACTATTAATATTGAAGTTGTAAAAAAACACCTTAATAATCCGATAATGAGAAAACTATACCTTAAAAATAATAATGAATACAAAACAAATAAGGTTGATTTTGAAAAAACCTATGTTGTCTATTATAATAATGATTTTAAATTAAAAGAGATAATAAATGAGCGTTTTATTTCAAACTTATATTCGCTTAACCAAAAAATAGGTGCTGAAGTTTACTTTACAATAAAAAACGGAAATGTATATATTGCTTTTGATGATACGCAAAAATATTTTAATATTGATATAAATAAAACATCAATAGAACTTACGAAGGAATATCAAAATGATGTAGAAAATATTTATTCAAAAATTCTGGAAATTAAAAAGTTTATTGACTCAGTTATATTGACATTTAGTTAGTCTGCAACTATTTTACATTAAAATATTCTCTTAACCCATATATATACTGAAGACGTTCTTTTTAGTGTGATAAAAATTATATTAATCCAAATAACCTTGTTTTCCCTTTTAAAACAAACGCTTAACTAATAAAGGTTTTAAAGCCTTCAACAAAAAAATGTTAGTTACTTATATTTTTGTTTATAAAAACTCATTACCTTTTTAACTTTTATTCATTTTAATTTTTGCTTATCATAAATTCTAATTATTAATAATAATGTTTTAAATTTTTGTTTGTTTTTATCAAACAAAAAACTAGATTATTAACATTCGTAAAAACTAATACTTATTAAAGTTAATTTATATTAACATAATGTTAGTTGTTGTTACCTTCTTAATAATCATTCAATTAAAATAAATAATTGTTTATAGCTTGTTAAGTAATATTTATAACCAACATTATAACTATAAAAACCTAAATTATATAAACAATACTAACAGTATATATATATACAATAATAATTTTTAAATCTTTAAAATAAAAATATTATTTATATATAATGTTCTTATTTGATAATTTTAAAAAATAAATTTGATTAATAAAATAAAATTATGTTCAATTTAAGCTTAATTAATATACTTTTATAATATAAAATATAATCCTTTTTGAAAAAAATACATATAATTTTTTTATTTAATTTATTTTTTTACAAAATAATAGCTCAATCATCTGTGATTAACGGGATTGTAAAATATTATTATGATAATGGTAAAATAAGTAGCGAAGGATTAATGAAAGATGCTAAACCTGATGGGTACTGGAAAAATTATTATAAAAATGGAAAAATTAAAATAGAAGGAAATAGAAAAAATTATTTATTAGATAGTTTATGGAAATTTTACAACGAACAAGGTAAAATAAACAAAACAATTTTTTATAAATTAGGAAAAAAAAATGGTCTTACTATTTTTTACGACACCTTGGCAAATATTATAAGTAAAGAAAATTACACTAATGATATTAAAAATGGTTTAGAAATAAATTATTATTCAAACCATAAAACAAAAAATAGTACTCCGTATTTAAATGGAAAAAAAAATGGAACAGTAGTCGAGTACAGCCAAGACTCCTTAATTACCGAAATTTCTGTTTATATAAATGGGATTTTACAAAGTTTCGAAAAAATTAATCAAGTAGATCAAGAAAATAAAAAACAAGGTATTTGGAAAGAGTTTCATTCAAATTTACAAGTAAAGAAAGAAATGAAGTATAATGATGATTCTTTAGATGGATATGTTAAAGATTATGATATAAAAGGCAATTTAGCATCAACCCAAAAATTTAATAAAGGAAAAAAAATATTAAACGCGCCTGAACTAGCTAGCGTAGAAGTTTATAGAGATGTTTATGAAGATGGTTTATTAAAATACGAAGGTGTTTTTTTAGATGGATTAGCAATAGGAACCCATTATAAATACATAAGAAAAAACAGATGTGATAGCACTCTTTATTTAAGAGACGACACCAGTCGAGTTTTTTTAAAAAGAATGGTTTGTAGATTAGAACCCATACCCGATAGTGCTATTGAATATTTTGATGGCACCGTTATTGCAAGGGGCGCTGTTGATAGCATAAGAAAAAGAATAGGAACTTGGCACGAATATCATAATACGGGCGAGTTTAGAGCAAAAGGAATTTATAAAGAAGGCAAAAGAATAGGCAATTGGGAATTTTTTTATTCTTCGGGTTCATTAGAACAAAAAGGAGGATATAATAAAAAAGGCAACGAACAAGGCCCTTGGATTTGGTTTTATGAAAGCGGTAAAACCATGAGACAAGAAAATTATGTAAATGGAAACAGAGAAGGTGAACTAATAGATTATAATGAGCTTGGCGAGGTCATTTTAAAAGGTAACTATTCAAATAATAATAAAGAAGGCCTGTGGTTATACGAAACCAAAGAATATAAAGAAATTGGAAAATATTCAGAAAACGAACCCGATAGTTTATGGCGATCTTATTATTTGCCATCTAAAAACAAACGTTTTGAAGGTAGTTTTTTAACGGGAGTGCCAATTGGTATACACACCTTTTATCATTATAATGGTCAAAAAATGAACTCTGGTAATTACTCTGCCGGCATGAAAGATGGCGACTGGAAATATTATGATGAAGAGGGTTTTAATTATTTAACCATTGAATACAAAAACGACATTGAAATAAAATGGCAAGGCAAAAAAATAAAACCAACTTACGAAGAAAGCTTGCGCACCTATAACATAACTATTGATGGAAACAAAACACAAACCATTAAACGAAAATAAGTTGTAATTAAACATGGCCAAACAAAAATCAAGTTTCTTTTGTCAAAATTGTGGCGCCCAGTCTGGTAAATGGATAGGCAAGTGCCCAAGCTGCAACGAATGGAATACTTATGTAGAAGAAATAATACATAAAGAAACCAAAAACGATAGACTACAGCTTTTTTCTAAAAACAAAAACGATAAAAAAACGGCCAATAAATCGATCTTGCTTCAAGATGTGGGACTCCAAAATTACCCGCGCATTGCAGTGCCCGGAAAAGAATTAACCCGCGTGTTGGGTGGCGGCATTGTGCCCGGAAGCCTTGTTTTGTTTTGTGGCGAGCCAGGCATAAGCAAATCTACCTTAATTTTGCAATTGGCACTTAGACTAAAAAAATTAAAAATTTTATATGTAAGCGGCGAAGAAAGCGAACAACAAATTAAAATGCGAGCCGAGCGCATTGGCGTAACAACCGAGACTTGTTTTATTTTACAAGAAACAAATACTCAAAATATTTTTCAGCAAATTGGCGAAATAGAGCCGCAATTGGTAATTATAGATTCTATACAAACCTTACACACTGCTTATGTAGAAAGCAGCCCAGGAAGCGTTAGCCAGGTAAGAGAGTGTGCGGCCGAATTTTTAAGATTTGCTAAAGAAACCAATGTGCCGGTGTTTATGATAGGCCACATAACCAAAGAGGGCAGCCTAGCTGGGCCAAAAATACTCGAGCACATGGTTGATACCGTTTTACAATTTGAAGGCGACAGAAACCACATTTACCGATTGTTGCGAGCCACTAAAAACAGATTTGGTAACACCAACGAAATGGGCATTTACGAAATGAGCGGCGATGGCTTAAGAGAAGTAACAAACCCCTCCGAAATATTAATAACCAACCGCGAAAATGCAACCAGCGGCGTAACCATATCGGCCACCATGGAAGGAAACCGACCCATGTTAATAGAAACACAGGCCCTTGTTAGCACCGCAGCTTATGGCACACCACAACGATCATCAACCGGATTTGATTTGCGCCGCCTCTCAATGCTTTTAGCAGTTTTAGAAAAACGATGCGGTTTTAATTTAGCCGCAAAAGACGTGTTTATTAATATTGCAGGCGGCATAAAAGTAGAAGACCCCGGTATAGATTTAGCATTAGTTTGCGCCATTTTAAGTAGCAACGAAGATTTGCCAATATTACAAAACACTTGCTTTGCTGCAGAGGTAGGCCTAACAGGCGAAATAAGGCCGGTAAATAGAATAGAGCAGCGCATTTCGGAAGCAGAAAAATTGGGCTTTGAAAAAATATTTATTTCTACTCATAATTTAAAAGGGCTTCAAATAAAAAATTTTAAAATTAAAATAATAGCTGTTTCTAAAATAGAAGCCGTTTTTAGCAATTTATTTGAATGACAATAAATTGTTTTTACATTTATAAAAAAACAAAACCCATGAAAAAACTATTTTCGTTAATACTCTTACTAAGCTTTACAATAAAAGCACAAGATGTTAAAATAGGCACACAAACCTGGACAAGCAAAAACCTTGATGTAACAACCTACCGCAATGGAGATAAAATACCGCAGGTGCAAGACGCAAATGCTTGGGAAAAATTAACAACCGGCGCTTGGTGTTATTACGAAAACAAGGCAGAAAATGGAACAAAATATGGCAAATTATATAACTGGTATGCAGTAATGGATGCTCGCGGCCTTGCCCCAAAAGGCTACCACATACCCACAGATAAAGAATGGACGATGCTAACAGATTATTTAGGCGGCGATTCTATAGCAGGAGCTAAAATGAAAAGAAGAAGTGGTTGGAAAAATAATGGCAACGGCACTAACGCTTCAGGCTTTGCAGGGCTTCCGGGCGGTTATCGTAGCTACGATGGTTATTTCAGCAACGTTGGCGCTAACGGTTACTGGTGGAGTTCGTCAGAGAGCGATACCTATGACGCTTGGTACCGCTACTTGTACAGCAATAATGGCAATGTTTACAGAAGCAGCGCTTATAAGCAAAATGGGTTTTCTGTGCGTTGCCTGAGGGATTGACAATTTGACTCTTTGACTACTTTTTTTCGCGGGTAATTTTTCGATTTTTTTTTGGATAAAATAAATTTTGAATTAACTCAACGCATTGTCGTTTCGAGTTTATTTGATTTTTTGCAAATATTATCGAGAAGTGGTAATGTTGCTTGAGTTCTCGATACAAAAATTCAAAGAGGCAGAATTTTTTAACGAACAGACAATTCGCAGTCCCTTCGAGTAGAATTTGCTTTTTTGCAAATACGTATCGAGATGCGTTTATGTTGCCATGAGTTCTCGATACAAAAATTCAAAGAGGCAGAATTTTCAACGAACCGACAATTTATGCCAAGGTGCACAATGGGTTTTCTGTGCGTTGCATTAGGGGGGGTCAAATTGACAATTTATTAGCGAGAAATTATGCGATTCTTTTTGGACCAAATCCTTAGTTAATAGAAGCAACAATTTTTTATTGTTAGTCCTAGCAAAAAATTGTATTTTTACAAAACACTATGCCTAATGTATACGAATTTAATGGGTATAAGCCCGTGATAGACGCTAGCGCATTTATTCATCCAAATGCCACGGTTACAGGCAACGTAATAATTGGCAAAAAAGTGTATGTCGGTCCAGGAGCAGCAATTAGAGGCGATTGGGGCCAAATCGTTATCGAAGATGGCTGTAACATTCAAGAAAATTGTACCATACACATGTTTCCCGGAGCCACCGTATTGCTAAAAGAAGCCGCACACATTGGCCATGGCGCCATAATTCATGGGGCTACAATAGGTAAAAACACATTAATTGGCATGAACAGTGTAATTATGGATAATGTAATTATAGGCGACGAGTGTATTGTAGGCGCGCTTAGTTTTGTGCCAGCC
>Ga0114977_10001920_pt1 | contig 13595 bp, 4 predicted proteins | sample S_130805_MF_Meta_FD_87026 | JGI IMG/M metagenome (GOLD analysis project Ga0114977, IMG submission 87026) | Freshwater microbial communities from Lake Simoncouche, Canada to study carbon cycling - S_130805_MF_MetaG | ecosystem: Environmental > Aquatic > Freshwater > Lake | place: Lake...
ATATCTTTTATTTTGAGAACCTTCTATAAAAGAATTGGCTGCATTATTTAAATGATTTATACCTCTATTAAAATAACCACTTCCTCCTACATTATAACCACTATAGTTATATAAATCTTTATTACTATTAGGTTTTTGATGAGTACTTAATAAATCAGACTTTCCTGATAAAATATTTTGAGAGTTATATCTATCATTAAAACTGTTATCTTTTAATCCTATATCTAAAGGTCTTCCAGAATAAGGTAATGTTGAAGAACTTACATTTGGATTTAAACTTGGTTGAGAACGGCTACCTACAGTAGGCTTACCAACAAAACCAGTAACACCTGCAAGAGGTTTATTAGAAAATTGATTTGGGCTTGAGTTCCAATTAAATTTACTTGCATTAGGGTCATAAGCTTTTGTATTATTAACCATCCCACTATTAGTATTTGTTGCATCATATGTTCCAAATACAGCTTTACGTAAAAACTTACCACCAGTTCGCATATTATTAATAATATCTTGTTGTACATAAGCTGGTAATGCTCTAAAACCTGGATTATCAATTCCCCCACCATTACCATACATAGCCATTCCACCATCATCATACATGCTCATACCTCCATATCCCATCTCAGCTTGTTCTTCTTGAGGGTTTTGTTGTTGCATTTGTTCTTCAGGGTTTTGGCCTTGAGCTTGTTGTTGCTGTTGTAAATCTTGGATAGCATATTGAATTACTTGTTGAACAACTTGTTCAGGTACACCTTGTTGAATTAACATTTGTGCAACTTCTTCTGGAGAAGCTCCTTGAGCTAGAGCTTGTTCAGCCATTTGAACTAGTTGTTGCATTTGGTCTTCTTGTCCACCTCCTTGAGGTTGTTGCTGTTGCTGTTGTTGCATAGCTTGACCTCCATCTTGATGTTTCCAACGAGAAGCATTTTGAGCAAAAATTGCTCTCTTACGAGTTAATGGATTTTTAGAGTGAGTAAGTTCTTCAGTAGTTTTACCGGTAGCTTTTTTAGTTGCATTGAATTTACCTTTATTAGCAGGGTTGATATGAATTCCTCCATATTTCATTTGCATAGCTTCTATTGGATCATTACCTGATTCAATAGCATCTCTTACAGCATCTTCCATTCCTTGAGGAATTACTATTACTTCACCGGTTTCTGGGTTTTTAATTTTCATTTTATTTATATTAATTTTTTAATATTCTATTATTTGCCAATTTGATTTTTTTGTTTTACCACCATTTTTATATCCCCCAGGTACTATCTTAATATTTGATTTTTTAATAACTGGTTTAGAAACTGATTGTTCTGGTTTTTTTGCTGGTGGTATTAAACTTTGGTATGGAAAATTTAGGTTATTATCTTTAAAGAAACCTTCATCATCAGATAACCCATCACTGCGTACGTAAGGTAAAGGTTTTGTATATGTACCATTTGCAATTCTTTCTTTTTTATCTTTCATATATGCTATATACTCTGGGTCATTGTACTGCTGCTCATCTATAGCAGCTTTTTCTTCCCAAGATTTCCATTTTTTATTAGCATCTCTCCTACTTAAATCTTCATAATTTTTAAAATAATCTTTGCTTATTTTTTTTAATTCGTTATAATCTACAGTCTTATAATTTTCATAAAAACCAGGATTATCATTTTGCGTTCTATTATAATTATTATAATTAATAATTTGATTCTCATCCCCATAATATAACATAGGATTCATACTAGTACGAGCAGATGTAGGAAGTCCATCATTATAAGCATTTAAAAATTCCCCATTAATCTTAGGATTTATTTCTTGCCGCATATATTTTTTTGCCTGTCTAAAAGACTTTCCTTGACTTTGATCTGGATTATTTAACATCTGATACTTATACATATCAGCTAAAACATTATTCTTATTTTGTTTTACTGTATTATCTTGAGTGTGTAATTCTGGATAATCATTAGTTAAATGAGGTTTTAACATAAACTGCTCACTATTCCAATGTTTATCTCCTTCAAATGGAACTGTAGGGGTAGTCTTTACTGATCTACTTTCTCTAGTATCTCCACCTCCCCAAGTTCCCGCTGGTTTAAAATAGTTTTTATAGTAAAAATAGTTATTATTAAAATCTATATCCTGACCAGAAGTTGGTATAGGGGTATTTTTTTTTATATCTCTTTTAGTAGTGTATGGTGTAACTGTTCTTTGTAAACGATTTCTATCCATACCAAGAGTGCCAGTGCGACTATAAGTAGTTCCATTTACAGAATCTGAAGTTACTTCTGAAGTACTTCCTCCTTTTTGAAATTGAGGAGGTAAAGCTTCTGATTGTCCAGGTTTTTGTACTGCCATTTTAGGGGCTTCTACTTTTTTATTTTGGAAATCTTGTAAAGCTTTTTTAGTCTCATTACCATAGATACCATCAAATTTTAAATTCCCATCATCATCTTTTTGCATTGAATTAGGAAGTTTATATCCTCTGTTAACTAATTCTTTTTGTAAATCTAATGCATTAAAATTCTTATTATTCTTATCTGTGCTAAAAGATTTTAATTCATTATCTGTATAGTACATTTTTCTTTTTACGCCATCACCGTAATCTTTGTAATAGACTCTACCATATATAGGGAAAGGTTTATTAGCCATATCAGCAATTTGACCAACAGCAACATTAACATCTATTTCTTCAGGAATAAGCATATTATGGTTTAAATAGTCTGATAATTTAAAACCGATTTTATTATTATAATTATGAGACCCTTTGTTTAATAAACTAAATGGGTTTATTTTGTAAGAATCTAAATCCCAATTATCAATATATTCTATATATTCACCTTTATCATCTTCACCTTTTTTAACAGTATGCTTACCCATTACATAATCACCCAATGGTTTAGTAGGATTACCCTCACCATAAACATGTTTTCCATATATAGATTCTTTTTCTGGATTACCTTTTGTTTTTATAAGATTTTCTATGTTTTCATCTAAAACTTCAGGCAACATTTGATTATAATTAACTATTTCAAAAGCTCCTTTTTGATATTTAGAAGGAGTAAAACTATTTTTTTCTTGGGGCAAGCCTAAATATAATCTAAAAGCATCTTTTTCTATATCAGGGCCTGTATCTGCAAGATGTACTACTTGAGGGTTTTTTGAACTAAATAATTGTTTAAAAACTGTTGAAGGTTGTATATCATATCCTCCTTCAGTGTTTAATCTTCCTAAATTTTTTCTAGCTGTGCTTGGATTAAAGACTCTTTGTTCTGGTGTTATTCCATAAGATTTCATTTCTTGTGCAGGTGTACCAGCATAATCAAGATTTTTTCTTCCTGGATTAGGGCCTTTATTCCACATTATTTCTGATAAACCTGCTTTTTTAGCTGCACTATAAGCTTCATTCCAAGTTTTATACTTATCAGTATAATCTGGTACTCCCCAATTTTTAGGATTTAGTGTAGAAGTTATATCACTTATTAAACCATTTCCTGCTTTAGGTAATCTTTTTATATTACCTAAATTTAAGATTTTACCTCCATTTTTATACTCACCTTGAACTGTTTTAATTTTAGATACTGGAACAGTTGGAGAAGGATTTCCATATTGGGTATAAGTTGGAGGAGTTGCTGATTCTGGTGGTGTCGTAGAAACAGGACTAAATGAAGGGTCTGTAACACTTTCACCTGTTGCTTTATTTTCTATCCATGTCTTAGCTTCAAATTTTTTTGTTTCAGGATTCCATGTTTTACTTGAATCTGTCCTAATTCTGTATATATCAGGATGATTACTATAATATGCAGGGTCATCTGCAGTAAAAACAGGAGTAGACCCACTGTTAGTTAAATCTGATTCAAAATAAGATTCTGTAAGTCTTTTACCTGTTACTCCATCTGCTTTATATACCTTGTGTTCAAAAGCACCTGTTCTTGGGTTTCTATATAAACTTCCACTTATTCCAGTAAAGTAACGCTTATCTGGGCCATTTACTGTAGAGTGTTCAATTACAGTTGGAGTAGTTTTTTCGTCTGTATTTGTAACTACTGTTGTAGGAATTTTTGTATCAGTATTTGTGATTACAGTAGGTGTTATTTTTGTATCAGTACTTGTAGTAGTTTTTATTTCTTCTTGTTTTTGTCTATCTTTATTATTTTGTATTAGTTGCCTTTCTTTAATTTTCTTTTCTAATTCTTTAGAAAGTTTTGGTTTTTTAAAATATTCTATTTTATAACTATAATCTCCATTACGTATAATGCCTGTTGAACCTCGTCTTTCTGCACCTGAACAACCATAATGTGGATCACAGTAATCAGCAAAAGAAGATAAATCATCATAGTTAGAAGGAAAAGCTATTCCATCTTTTGGAGCAGTAAAATAAGATTTATCTTTTTCCCAATCAGTTTTTGCTTTTTCATATTTAGCTAAAGAATCATAATAAGAATCTATCTCTCTTTGTTCATCATATCTTTTTCGTTGTTCATCATATCTTTTTTTTTGTTCAGGAGTAAGTAAAAAATAATTATTTATAAATGATGAGCCATCTTCAGAAGACTCTTTACGAGTGAAATCATCTATTTTTTCTATTTCTTCTGGAGAAAAATCTCCACTAGTTGAAAGTGTTTTATTATCAAATGGTACTTCAGTTGTAGTATTAGAGTCATCAGAAGAAGGAGCTTTACCTGCATCTTGCATTCTATACAAACCACCATTTTTAAATTGAGGGGATAAAGCTATAGATTGTCCAGGTTTTTGTACTTCTTTAAAAGTATCTTCAGATATTCTTTTACCTGTTGTTTTATCTATTTTAAAAGTTTTTTGTTCAAATGCTCCTGTATCAGGATTTCTATAACTTGAACCTGTTGTTATTGTAACATAACCTTTTGGAGTAGAAACTGCTGTAGAGTCAACAACTGTTGGTGTATTAACTACGGATTCTTGGGTATTAGTTATAGGTGTAGTATTTGTTACAGGTATAACTGAACCTGGTGTTGGTGGTAGAATTGGTGGAGTTGTTTGTAATATGTAAGGTTGATTTGGTTTAGCATAAATAGGAACACTAAAGAAATTTCTAATTACATTTCCATTTTTATCTTTGGCATTTGGAACATTGTAGTGAGGATTTATTTTAAAATTTTTTTCATTTTTATCATAAGCTTGTCCCCCTATCTCTCCTACACCTTCCATAGTATATAAATAAGGGTAATGTCTCCAATAACTATCATATAGTGGAGCTATGCTAATTGGTGGTATTTTTCCATGCATCAGTTCGTATTGAGCATTAGTATCTTTATTTCCTCCTACATTTGTATCTACTCTACCGTCATTTCCTGACTGCAATATTTTTTGTAACCCTTTATTTAGATTAACTTGGTAATCTTTTTGAAATTGTTGTTTTTGAGTTTCTGTTAAATTTACTAATTTACCATCATATTTAAAACCTTGACTTAATAAAGCATTAACTCTATTTAAATTAGAACTATTGTATAAATTTGAACTATCACTATACATCTGTAACCTAGGATCTTTAGGATCAGATACATATATAGGAGGATTAGTAAATCTTCCATTTTGAGCTTTAGGCAAGTCTTCAATTATCTCCCAAGAAGATACTTTACCACCATTTTTAAAGGAAGGTTCTGTAATTCTTTTTCCTGTTACTTTATCTATCTTAAAAGATTTTTGTTCAAATGCTCCTGTATCAGGATTTCTATAAGAAGAACCTGTTTTTATTGTTACATAGTCTTTTTGAGGAGGGCTGACTGTGGGTATATTAATTATGGGTTGAGATATTTTAGATATTTGTGGGTTATCTATTTCATTTTTTCTAACAGGAAGGATTATTTCTTCTTGTATTTGTCTTGTAGTAGGTGCAGTAGTAGTATTTGTAGAATTTTTTTCATCTACTATTATTCTTTCTTCTGGAGTTAATAAATCATAAGGTTTTATAAATATTGGATTGTATCCATATAAAAGTACACCATCATGATTTAATTCATTCAAGTATTGCTTTTTAAAATCTGGGTTAATTCTTTTATCAAAAAGTTGCATAGGTATATCTAAATTTAAAGTACCATTCTGTTGTTCTCTTTGGTAATATTGATTATCATTTATATCATTTCGGTATTCATTATATGGTAGAGTAGAGTCTTCAGTTATAACCCCATTTTTTATTAAATCTACCATTCGGCCATTTGCGTTAAATCTATCTACTCCTACTTTGTTTCCTTTAGTAGCATCTAGAGGGCTCATAAGAGAATCATAACTAGCTTTAGCACGATTTACCTCATCTTTTGCACTTTTAATAACATCTGGCGGATTATTAAGAGTTAAAACAACTTTATACCAAGCATTCAAACTATTTAACCATTGTTTTGCACGTCTTAATTCTTCTTCATCTTGTTTTTTTGTATCTACTACTTGATAATCAGGGTGTTTATCAAAATAATTTCCTATTTCTACTGCATTGTTATATAAATTAAGACTGTCAGTTCTTGTTGGTACAGACAAAGGATAAGCATTACCTGCATATTGCATTTTAGGTAAGTCTTTAATTATTTGACCACCATTAGCATATTGAGATTTAATCTTACGTTCTTGCTCTAACATTTCTGGAGTTGGTTTCTTACCACTACCAGCATTGTCTCTGATATTATTCCATAAAGAGTTTTTTACACCCAATTTATTTAACTTACCTCCTAATTTATAATTTAAAAGTTCATCTTTAGAAATTTCTTTAATTTCTCCTGTTCTTTTATTTCTTATTTTCATATTTATACATTTTTCTAATACTTTTATTAGTAAAATACTTAATTTTATTTTATGTAGTAATTTTTAAAATCATATTTAATATTCAATTACTTCCCATTCATCTTCTTGATCCCATAATCTTTTTTTTGAATATGTACTATTTGCTCTTTTAATCATACCACCATCAGCATATTCAGGGTTTTCTTTATGCCACTTCTTAGTAGATGCTACACCTTGTGCTACAGTTTTTACTTTACCATTAGTTATCTTTGTAAGGTCTATAGTATCCCATCTTTTTTTATTTTCAGTTGGGTGGTTTACCATAATATGACCTTCTATACCTTTACCATTTCCTGTAGGACTTTCTTTTTCATATACTCTATGGTTTTCTCCTGCATAAGTAAAGTTTACTTCTCCTCCGTCTTGAAAATTATATTTTAAACCTGCATTTACTTGATAATTTTTATTTGAGCCAAAGTTTGCATCTGCACTAAAATTTAAGTTTTTACCTAAATCTAAATTAGCATTTGCTCCAAAATTATGAGCTCTATCTCCTTCTTGATTATAACCATAATTTAAACCTCCTGAAAATCTACCTATTCCATAATCTATTCCTGCCCTAAAAGCAGGTTTTTTATCTTCTAAGTTTAATCCTGCTGAAAGATTTAAACCATTTCTATTTAAAGAGATACCATAATCTTTTTTTCCTAAGGCCTGTAAACTTAAAGGACTTGTTGTAGATGTACTACGATTAAAATTAGGATTAAAATTAGGATTAAGGGTTGGTCGATTTGTTGCAGGTAATTTTGTATTTAATATTTGATTTCTTAATGAAGTTTGACCTCCACCTTGCATCATAGGATACTCTGTAACTGATTTACCTCTAAAAGAATAGTCTTCTCCAGGGTACATCATTTGGGTATGACCTCTATCTGAAACTCCTAAGACAGGATAATTAACACCTCTCATTGTTATTTGATTAGAAGGTATTCTTGTTACTGACCCTGGATGAGCCCATTGTCCCATAGGATCTTCTATTATACCTCCATGTTTTTTTTGTTGTAATGCACCTGCACCTATAAGTCCTGCTGGAATAGTATAAGGAGCTACTGACCAAAATTTATTAAAAAGTTCTGCAAGTTTTTTTGGATTTTTATCTATTACATTTAAAAATTTAGGATCTATTTTACTTCCACCTTTATCTATCCAATCTAAAACTTCTTTAGCAGTTTCTAAATCCATTTTATAATCAGGAGGTATTTCTAAGTCATATCTTAGTTCCATAATTCTGGCATGTTGTTCCGTAGGATCAGCTAAATAAGCTTGGTAGGCTCTTTCTTTTCCCATTTTTTCCACAGGATCAACTCCTAAATTTATCCAATTTTCATATTCTAAAAAATCTTTTTTAATTTCAGGATTCATATTTTTAATAGCCATATTTCTTATTCCTGATTTTTCAAGAGCGTCTTCTGATACCCAGTCATGAGTTCCTTCATGTATTGTTGTACTTACTCTTTTACTTTGAGGTAATCTAGTTGTTCTTGAAATCCAACTACCATACCTGTCGCCAGGTTCTTTTATTCCTTCTTCTATAGCTTTTCTATATGTTATAGGTACTGAATGTTGATAACTTACTCCCCAATTTCCTTGATGAATTGGACTTCTAGATTTTTTAGATAAATACTGTTGTAGATTGTCATCTAATTGTAATAATAAAGAATATTCTTTACTATTAGGTTTAAAATTTCTAGATTGAGTTCTAATTAAATTAAGTAAGTCTATTTCATCAAAAGGGTTATTAAAAAATTTTGCAACAAAATCTATTTTAGAATCTATATCAGTATTAATTTTTTCTTTAGTTGCAGGATGGTTAATCCAATTTTTTAACCATTCATTTCCTTTCTTAATAGACTCTTTATTAAATTTTCCTTGTAAAAGTTCTCCCTTTATTTCATCAAAAACACTATTTGTTCCCTTTACTGCTTTTGATAATTGATTTTTTTTGTCATTTAATATAGTTGAAAAATTTAATTTAGGTTTACCTAGAGAAGAACTTATACTAGGTAGTTTTAAACCTTTATAAGTTTGAGCAAATATTTCATTAGACTCCATCATATTTTTTCCAACAGGACTTATACCTAAATCAATAAATTGAAATCCTTTTTTAGGGTCATAAAATATATTAGATTTACCACCACTTATATCTATAGTCAAACCTAAATTTTCTAACTCAGCTTTGTCTTTCCAAAAATTATCAATATGTTCTTTTGGTATATTTTGTAATTCTGCTTCAGATAATTGTGGCATAGGAGTGCCTGTTACTTTTTCTTGAACTTGATATACTTTACCATTTATTTCTTTAACTTGCAGTGTTTTTGCTACTCTAGGTGATTTAATTTTATCAGCATAATTAACTAATAAACTTGCATCATCATATCCATGAGCACTTAACCTAGCTACATAATTATCTTCTAATTCAAAAACTCCTTTATTATTAGTACCTCCATCAGAAATATCTTTACCTAATTGGTCTTCAGATTTTAATATATTTTTTTGTGGAGTATTTGCAATATTTTGTTTAACTGTATGCTCTCGCAATTGTTGTTCAAGCTTATGTCTAGGATTATCAAATGGAGTGGGATTTAATTTCTTTGCACCAATAGTATATTCTTCTCCTGTAATTTTACCAGCTTTATAATCAGCCCATAATGCTTTTCTAGATTCTTCAGCTAAGATTTCTTGTTCTTTTAAATTTGTTATTTGAGATTTTAATTTATTTCCAACATTATCTACAGTAGGTTTACCTGCACCAAAAGCTTCAACACCTACATTATCTAACATAGGAGTAAAAGCTTCTCTTCCATAATTATCAAGACTAGTTAAACTTTTTAATTTACTAAGTGCCTCTTCTTTACCTAGTCCTTTAACTAATTGGTAAGCATCTTCTAACTTAGCAATTTTACCTAAACTAGATAATTTTGCAAAAATACCTAATCCAAGTAGATTTAAAGGGTCTCCTGCTATAGCTGCTGCTGTACTGTTATGTATAGGTTTTTGACCTTTTAATGCTTTTTCCCAACTGTAGTTTTTTTCACCTTGTTGTTGCGTATAAAGATTACCTAACGTCATATTATAAGGGATAGACAAAGGTGCTAATAAACCTAAAGGATTACTTTTTTCTTTAGCTTCTTCCTGTGTTAAATTTTCATTTTTAAACTGAATGGGACCAGAATTAAATGATAGGAAGGCTTGATCAAATTCATCCCCTATATTAGGTTCTAGTGCAGAAGCATATGAAGAGTTTTTAATCAACTCTATTTCTTTTGGACTAAATTGTTTTAATGTTCCTAATCTATCATTAGCATAATCTGAATCAAATAGGGGGTATCTTTTAAATATATCTTCTACAGTTTTATCATTAATAAAACTATTATATCTTTCAACCTCATTAGGATTCATATTATCTGCAGAAATTCCCATATTTCTACTAAATTTAGGCAGATAATTGTCTATATACCAATCTTTACTATACTTACTCTGATTGTTTTCTTTCTCTTTTGCCCATTTAGGTTTTTCTTCTATTACTGTAAATTCTTTTAATGTTGGGGGAATGTAAGCATCTGTTTTTGGGTCATAAGATGTTAATGTACCTGATTCATATAATTTTTTATATTCAGGAGAACTAGGGTCATATTCTATAATTTGACCATTCTGATTTACCTTTACTGTATTTTTTGGCTCTTCTTCTACAGTACTATTTAAATTAGTTTTACCCCCTCTTTTAAACTTAGGGACATCTTCAATAATTTGCCAACCTGATACTTTACCACCATTTTTAGCTGTAGGGAGATTATCTAATTCTGTACCATCATCTTCTTTTTTATTTTCAGAAATATGATTTAACATATATATGATTTCTTCATCACTATATACATTTTTTAATTGCCACAATGGGTCAAAACCTGATTTATCTCCTTTTTCAAACTGAAAATTTTTAAGTTTGTTATAATATAATTCAGGAGTTACTCCTTCTTTAAAAGGATCATAAAGATTATTTTGTTGTGCCCCTTGTCTTATTGCATTTAATCTAGCTCTTGTTTCAGTATCTTTACTAACATAGTTAATATTAAAATCTACATCCTTTTTGTATCCTTTTGGGTCATTTTTTTCTAAAGAGTTATAATATGATTTGTTATTGTTATATATAGGACTACTTTTAAATGTAGTTGGTGCAGATTGTTCTATATAATTTTTATCTGATTGAGGTATTACTGTGTTGAAAAAACCTTTAAAAAAACTAGGTCTATCTGTTGAATGTGATATCTCATGACTATTAGAACCTTTAGTTTCAAAACCCATTGGAAATAATTGAATTTGACCATTAAAAGCTGAAGATTGCCCTCCTCTATTTGGATGATCTGCAGGTTGAGGTAATATTTGTAAAGGGGGTATAGATTTAAAATTAGACCATCTTGCATTATTTATATCATTAAATTCTGCTGTATTGGCTGATGACTCCATAAGCATTTTTTTATACATAGGAGAGTTCATATAATCTGAAGTCCATTTATAGGCTTCATCATAGTTTTCTATAGCTTTTTCTTTTTGTTCATTAGGAATAACTTTAACACCTTCTTTAATAGGAATATTAACTTTAGTGTTATCTTGTGCTACTGGAAGATTTAAGTCAGGGTAATAATAACGATTTAACATCATAAGTTGATAAGCAGCCTCACCATCAGCTAAGGCCTTAGCTTTAGCAACATCAGCTTGTGTTACATTTCCAAAAGGAGTTTTAATGGTTAAGTTATTGGGAGTTGCAGCAGCTTTAACTGCAGACCTAGCCATAGTTCTAACCTCAGTAGCCTTACCACCACCTTGTTTCTTAAACTTAATATCTTCTATGATTTCCCACTTAGCCATTATCCTTTTAATTTATCTATGTGAACAGATTTTTTATCTTTGTTTATTGTTTTTCTTAAAGCTGAATAGTTTATAGTACCTCTTATTTCAGTTTGAGGAAAAGACCAAATTTCTCCTGAACCATCCATTATAATATGGAACATTAGATAGTTTTCTAATGAAGATGATTCAATAGCAAAACAGTACCCTTCTTTTTCAAAGGGTACTACATATACTGGAAGCATTGGATTTAGTTGTGTCATTAAGACAAGAATTTAAGTTTATATCTAGTTTCTGCAATAGAAGCTGTAAGTTCATCAAGTAAGTTTTGTAACATACTAGTTGTACCAAAACAACTTCTATAATCTTCTACATACTTCATTAACCATTCTACATATTCTAAAGGTTCCATTCTTAAATAAGGAGTTTGATCCATAGAAGGATAGTTCTCAATTATTACTCCATTGAAGCCTTGGTATTTTTCTACTAAGTCATCTGCATGGTCAGGTAAAGCATCATAAAGTTCATTTAATGCTTTGTGAGTTGCATAAGAGCCTATACCTTGTACTCTTAAATGCATCTTGTGTAAGATTACTGCTCCTACCATAATACAGTCTATAAACTCTGCTACTTTAGGATGAACAGCAGGTTCTGAAGACATAGAAGATATCATAGAAGACATTGAAGAAATTTTGTTCATACTTGGTAGGGAGCTACCAGCTTTTTGAAATGGTGAAATCATAATGAATTTGTTTGTTGATTTATTTGATATTTAAAAAGATATTGATAATTTGAGTAAACATTGTTTTCTAGTCTTACATTAAAGTAATCAGACCTTAAAGGTACAGTAAGATATTTAGGGAAGTAAGATAAGGATAATATATTAGATTCTTTGTACATTGGGTTTGAAATATACTTTAAAAGTGGTTGATTATTGTTTTGAGACAAATCTTGAAAAGAATTAAACCTCCATTGGTTTTCTATATTCTCTGTTAATATATCTGTAGAGTTTATAGAAATCTTAGGATATTGAGTACTCTGATAGAAATTATTCTTTTCTTTAGGTATTAAGTTTAATATACCTGAAGACTGATTTTGGTTATAAATAAGAGCTTGAGTAAAAGTTTTGTTATTTATAAGGTAATAATCATATTGATTAATATATCTTTTTACATCTGTCTGATAAGCTATAGCATTTAAAATATGGTTAGAGATATTATTAGGAGTTTGATACTCTACCATAAAAGGATGTAAATAACCATAGAATACTTGATAACTTTTATTAGTTAAAAGATGAGACCATAAACCTTCTTGATGTTGAACATTAGGAATATAATTTACCCCTGTAGAAAAGTAATTAGTAGTAGGTACATAATAGTTAGGTAAGAAAGTATAGAAAGAAATCAAAGAATCTTCTAAAGGAGAGTAAGCTACAGTCCAACATTTATTTATAAAATATCTGGTATCTGTTGGTTTTACTAAAGTATCATTATAAAAGAAATCTTGATCTATAAGAACAATATCTCTTTTAAATTCAGGTTTGACCTGATGATCTCTTTTAGTTATAAAGACTCTTTTAAATCTTTCATCATAAGCCATAGATATACCAAAGAACTTAAAGTTATTATTTATATCTACAGTTGGGTAGTCTTTTATAATTTTAAAAGGTAAGTTTTCTTTAAAGAAAGAAAAAGCTGTTTTTTCTGCTATTACTTCTGGTATTCCTTGTGTATACTTTAAAAGATTTCCTCTTTTAGCATCTACATAAAAATTACCATAAGGGGTAGAAGCAAAAGCAGAATGTTGTGTACCTCCAAAACCTAAATCTGTTTTTCTATATTGCGTAGGTTGTTGAGTAAATAAACCCCCTTCACCAACAAAAGATGTTCCCTTATTAGTTTGAAGTTCTACATAAGAGTTATACACAGAAGCCATATCTTCCTGTATTACTAAAACAGAGTTATTATCTA
>Ga0114977_10001922_pt1 | contig 13581 bp, 32 predicted proteins | sample S_130805_MF_Meta_FD_87026 | JGI IMG/M metagenome (GOLD analysis project Ga0114977, IMG submission 87026) | Freshwater microbial communities from Lake Simoncouche, Canada to study carbon cycling - S_130805_MF_MetaG | ecosystem: Environmental > Aquatic > Freshwater > Lake | place: Lake...
ACCAGGGCAATGGTTGTTCACCTGTGCGAAGGCTATATCCCCGTCATCAGTCAATGAATGATATATACTATTACACAACGACTCAAAAACTTGAGCGTTGTCGTAGAAACCATCAAACACCTCAGACTCCAGTATCATTGCATACCTGTCCGCACTATCCACCAGGAACTTGCAAAGTATCGCAGCATCCTTGTCTTCAGGATATTTTTGAGCCTCGACGTCAATCATGTGCTTGATTGAGTCCATAGCTTCTTTATGTTCAGCTTCTAGTAATTCAAAAAATTTGCTCATATTAGTTGTCAAAGAAACTTCTCACAAAGCTAGAAGTAATAGTGACTGCTCCAAAAGTGATACAAAAGACTATGGTACAAGCACATCCTGCCAAAATAGTTGTAAAAAAGATATCCATTAGTATATTATAATTTAAGTGTTCCATATTATTCAAATTTAGTTAGTACTTCAGTATTGAGTTTGAAATAATCAGCAACATTAGCTAGTTCAGCTTTCCAGTACTCTGGATCATACATATCGTGTATCTGTTGTAATCGACCCACCAATGCGCCGTGCAAGTGAGGAACTATATCTTTCGTAACTAATTGTGGCCAACCAATACCACCTTCATCCCATTCTCTAGAATGCTCATCATCTCCGATAAGGCAGCCTGCTGCACACATAAGGCCTCCACTTCCTCGATATGCACACGTAGTACCCATGTACGACTGTTCATTTTGTTTTAGAATGTGCGTTGCAACCTGATCAAATACTTCTTGCTCGGTTGCGTCTTTTAATGTTTTGAGTGTGATCATAATTAAAATGTGCGTGAGAGATGCGCACCCCCTTGATTGATTACTACCAGCTTGCGTGATATTCGATAAACCACTTTTTTGCGTCAGGATTCTTGAGAATCTTGTCTAGCTTGTTCACAGTATTCCGTAAATCCGTGGTATACCACTCATCATATTCGTAAGCACCAAAGAAGAAGCCTCTGGTCGCAGGCAATAACTCTGGAGCGAGACTAATGTCTGCTAGTACCTTTTCACAAATGTCTTTAAGCTTTTGAAGCTGTTCAAGGCTAACGTGGCGGGTCTGACACTCGTCTAAGCCGTCTTGCACATGCTTAACAAACCACCCATGTATGGCGTTGGCTTTACGCCAGTAGGCTATTTCAAACGATAGTTTCTTTGGCGTAAATTCTCCCAAACCTCGAGGCGCAGTTTGTTTGATGCTGTTTATCAGCGCTATGTTGTCGTCGTCAAACTCCGAAATGTATAGCTCGGTAGTTAAATACATATCTAATCCCATAATATTATTCGTCTATTTTTTTTCTTTCTTGTTGAATACTCGATAGTTACTACTCTTTCCCACTTGTAGGTGTTCCCACAACTCTCGCAGTCAAATTCTCCGCATTCCCCATCCAGTTCCCAAGAGTCTGAAACCTCTTCTCCACAGTATGGGCAGACAATTTGGTCTGTAAAATCATGATCAATTTCTTTACTCACGGTTTTCTCTATTTCCAATATACGCAGGATTCAAACTAATCTCATTTCTAGCTAGCGTATCCAGGAGCTCTTCATGCTTTGCAATAAGCTTGTCTCCGTCACCTGCTGCATCCTCGATAGCTTTTTTCAAAGCTAGGTAGTTTTTAAAATACAGCAAGTCTCTCTTTGATTCGAACATATAACTCATATTATTCTCTTTTGCACTGTTCAGGAATTTCTGGGTACTCTTTAAGATCCCATCCCTCTGACCCGTCGTATTCTTGCCGCTCCAACCAGCAACCGTCATTCAACCAGACCGTACCATCAATATACTGATGACCCCAGCCGTTGTCGTATTCGAAATCGAGCTCTTTGAGGAAACCTTCTAGATCTGCTTTAGAGTAGTTTTCTTTAAGAACGATCGTTTGCTGCGTCGCCTCAGTATAACTAGGGTTATATGTGATTAGCGCGCAGCGGATATTTCGTTTTGCTGCACGATAGAGCAGTTCTTTTTTAGCGTTCATTTTCTTTCCTTTCTTTACGCCGGGTTTCTAAAACTTCAATATTGCACCGTCTAGCTCCTGGGCCTGTTTCAAACTCTTTTACTTCTTCAGTTGTTAATTCTCTTGGGTATTCAAACCAACTCAAGGAGAACTGGTGCTCTGGAAGCTCTTCCAGGACTACTCCGCACCAGCTAGACCCTAGGCTTAGGCTAGAGACAGTATATTCTTTACCTGGCTCGAGTAACTCTTCGGCGTCTTTCACCATATTGGTAAACCAGAACCATCTGGATGCTTCCCTGAACTTAATCTTGCTTTTAACGTTAGGCCATTGCTGCATAAATAAAATGTGCGTGAAAGATGCGCACCCCCTGTTACTGACTTTAGAAGTCGCCTCGTGCGACCTGCCATACCTGCAACCCCATCTCTCTCAATGCGTCAACAACCTGCTGACGATCATCTAGAACACATGAGACATAGTACTCAGGAAGAATATCTCGTTTGTAGATCTCTTCCTTCACAAGACTATCTTTACGATTATCACCTGTCTCCCGCATATATAGAATATAGCAAGAGTCACTGAGCTCGCATTTATCGTGCAGCCACCTCTTGGTCTCAGCTTTGCAAGAGTCTTCTCTACCGCTTACAAATATAAGCTTGTATCCTGCTCTACGAAGATTCTGGATACAGTCTAGCACACTAGTATTTACTGCATCTTCGTAACACTTCTCGAGTTCAAACGGTCCCCTGCTTACGTGGATGGCTAATGTACCATCCAGGTCACAGACAATCGCAGGAGGCAAGTTTTCGTTGTTCACCACCTTCGACTTGTTAGGCAACACATACTTGTTGTACATGTCGATGATAACTTTATCAGGAACTTGATTGGTTCTATTACGGTTACGCAATAAACATTCGGATAATGAGACATCAAAGTCTTTAACTTCAAAGGCTGCACTACAAGAGTCTGCAAGCTGTTGAATATTGGAAATATGCTGGCTAGCAAAGTTAGTATCGTCTACCACCACACTATGTCCGCTAGTCAACGCCATTTCGACTATTGCATCTCGAATCAGTAACACCTGTCGCTCATTATCTTTACTCCATTTGCTGTTATGCATCATGAGCCTAAGATCATCCTTGTTGACCCTCATCCAGCCGGGATTACGATCAACAAAATCTTTTGCCCATGTGCTTTTACCGCTGGCTGGAAGACCTCTGAGAATAATTACCTTAGGTTTCATAGCGTTTTGAGATAGCGTTCGTAATGTTTCATCGTCTCTAGTTCAGCTTCTTCCATGTCTGGTCCTTCTGACTCTATCTGGAAACCTATTTCATCGATTAGAAGAGCTACGCTTGCCCTGCTATAGATGGTGGGTAGTGCTATTGCATTAATGAATGCGTCAAACATTCTTGTAGCTTCTGCTTGAATGGGGTCTAGTCTAGCCTTGCGCATCTTTAGTCATTTTTTTATAAAACCCCACACCTTCAGGTAAACTGTCCTTGTAGAACCAAGGACCTGTGGGGCCGTCTAGCTGCACTTTCATGTGTACGTAATCGATATTGTGTAAGGTTCTTAGAATGGTTTGCCCTGATCCTGGATAATTAAGGTCCGGCCAGTCAATTTTAGAGTTATACATCGCCACTTTCCCACTGATTAAAAGTACCGTGTCTCGTTGTGTGTATGTGCTATTCATGTTTTTATTTAATTAAAACTGCTCCTAGTAAAGCTGAGGCAATAATACCTGTAGCGAAACCTATGATGGCTCCTAACACTAAGAGCCCTATTCTCCAGCCTGGCTTATCAGTTTGAAACGTCTTCATTCTTTTTCTCCACAAAAGGAGCAGGTCTTAACATCCTGACCTTCATGTTGCGCATAAACACCTGCGTTACATTTATTGCAGTGTCTTGTCACCTGGGTTTCACCATGCTCGTCAGTGTATTCGTAGGAAGTACCGTAATTACTCATTGTTGTTCCTGGAGGAAGACCCCGCGTACAGGCTAATGTGGGATTAAAATCCTGCGCCTGACTCTTACGGGATTTAATGATTACTTCAGGCAACTCATCTTTTGCTGGTTTTAATGGAAGTTTAGGTCCGTTAAAAGACTGTGTTATCGCAACCGCACCTAGAGCGGTAATTATTAATAGTATTGTTGTTTTCATTCTACTCTTCTGGGGAGAAAAATTCCATAAACGCCGGCGTGTTCTCCCCTACATACGCACCAGCAACATTAAACTCGAAGTATTCGTATGCATCATCTTCACTCATATCACGCATAAGAATCTCGATACACTTCTGCCTATCAAAGACAGCTATTGGCGTATTGAATTGAATAGCTACTCCCTTGAACGCTTCCTCAAATCCGTCAGCCAGCAATATTTCATAATCTGGGTAGTGCTCACCTACCCAGTCGTCTATCTGATCTCTACGGTTACTCATTATCGAAATATGCTGGGATTTCTTTTTCAGTCAGTTTCTGCAGCTTCACCTGCTGACGCACTGGGCGATATACACTCACAACCTCCATAATCATTAAATCTCCAATATCTCCAGGTCGGCTGGTTGGCCAGTTTGACAATCTTGCTTGTGTGGCATCAAAAGAGTCTTCGATATAGATACCGTTATTAAAGCTATCATATACGACGAATTTTGTTGTAGGTGTGGTTGAGGTTTTACGCGGTTGCGGTTTAATGATTGCCATATTTTTAATCTAAAAGGTTACGCTAATTTAAGTACAGTATCTGCCACAGCATCTAATACTCCTGCAGATTTTAACTTGGCTATTCTTTCGCAGAGGTCCACGAATTCTCGCAGTCTGGCGATTTCTCTATCGTGGTCAGCTCCCAAAAAGAATGTACGCATGTCAGCAAGCTCTTTTTTCATGGCCGTAACTTCAGCCACAGTAGCAAACTTAAGCCCACGCAGATCTTCTAGATGCTTTTTTGACTTTGCTCTGAAATCGTCTATTTGTCCTCCAAGATCTTTGGTAAGAATATCTATAGCTGCTCTAGCTTCACCGGCAGCAGTAACCATAGGTCTAGCTTCTTTTGGTAGTTTAGCCACTTCCGCACAAAGTATTGTACGGATATCGTCTACACAAAGCTGCGTTTCACCGTTCACAACTTGTACTCTTACACCCTTATCAGATACGTAATTGTTATTGTGTTCCATAAATGCTTGGTTAGATTGCTACTTCTTCGAGGTTTTTTGTTCTAATTTTAATTGTATTATTAAACCGTGGAATACCGTCGCTGCTGAGATTCTGATACTTCACAGTTGCCTGCATTCCCAGAATCTCTAGACGCTGAGTCCACAACCTTTTCTGATATTCAATTCCGCCCACAGGAACAGAATCGAATTCTTTACCGTCACTCATGGCCAGCCGAAGAATAATACAGCCTTCTCGACTACCCTTACCTTCTTTAAAGCCCACGATCTCATACTCGTTCTCATGAAAGTCCTTACGTTTAAGTAGGTCTTTTGTACGCTTGTGCTGGTACGGGCTATTCCATTTCCGGATCATCTGACCCTCATACCCTTCAGTGATGTATTGCTGACTAAGCGCATCTAGCTCTGCTTGAGTGTGTACAGCTGTAGTGCTTACAGCTTTTACATAAGGACTGCCCAGTCCCCTAAGCATCAAGCTGAGGTCTGTCTGCCTCTGGTTAAAGAGATGATCTCTACTGGTAATAATGTCATACACATGGTACTGTACAGACCGTTTGCATTTCTCAATATCTTCAGCTGACGCCTTTGGCTGCTTAACAATACTCACAATTTCTTCAAACTTATCTTTTAGCTTGTGCGAATACATCTCACCGTCCAAGGCGAGTAAGTCAGGGTAGATATCAAACAACGGCTGCACAGCATCCCTAATATGTTGTAATGTAACGAAAGGCTTCCACTGTCTGCTGAATGCTCTTTCTCGTGTAACGACACATCTCAACCCATCCAATTTAGGTTGGCTAAATACAGGAAACTCTAGGTTATCTTTGTAGTCTTCATAATCCTTAGCAAGCATAGGATCCAGCCGCAAAGGATTGGCACCATCGAGAGCATCCACATCTTGGACGTATCCCTCATCCAATTTCTTTTGCCACTTGGCTTGAGCTTCAGCTTCTGCCTGCTCTTCAGGAGTGGTTTCATTTTTCTTGCCAATGTTTTTACCAAGACACCTGGTAGGCGCATTGATTATTTTCTTACCGTCTACCTGCCCACTAACTGTGTGATAGCGGCCGTCTTCGATGAATATTTGCCACTCTTGAGTAGCTCCAGTCGCTGTCTTTTTATATAGCTTTGGAAGTTCCATGTTATTTGTTTTCTTCGTTTAGAATTGTCTTTCTGTAGGTTAGTTCGTCTACGAATACTTTTTTAACCGTCGACCTGATGTGCTTTTGTGTAGCTATCACAGTATCTACGTGCTCTGTAGACATTGTGGAGATAGGTATCCAGTGTAACTGCTCATCACCATCCTTACCTCGTGTTCCCCACTTAAATCTTTCTCTGATTTTTTCGTGAGGATCGTCAGTATAAACGCAGGCATCCTCTGCAGGTTCCTTGTTTACACTGCGGCGTGTGTAGTCTAGTCCACCATCTATAAAGTAATACTCACCATTCTTGTCCAGATACGATGTGTAGTCGTGTCTGTGATTAGATTCGAGTATTGTACCATCCGGAGTTTTTATTGCATTAACCAGTAATGTTCTCATTTTTTATATTTTTGTACACGAAAGTACCTATCAAACTCCGCAACTCCTTCTTTAAGTAGCTGCAAAGCTTCGTCTCTATATGCCCAGAAACGGGCTTTTTCCAAAGCGTCCATTTTCAGAAGACCTGCAGGGCCTATATTTCTTGTGGTTATAGTTATATCCCCTTGTATAAGATAGGCCCACATAAACCCGGCATTCATCATCACTTTAGTGCCGTCTCCTAGTGTATAATAATTTACTCGCTCCGCATCATAGATTTGAAACGCTGCTGTGTAATAAGCCTTGTCTACCAATATAGGGTCCACCAGCAGCACCAGCTTCTTACCATTAAAGAATTCTGGCCGCACATGAGTTATTTCTCTTGTGGGCCAGATATTCGGAATATTTAATTTATTTGTATGTCCTTTATTTGTGAAATAAATCTCATTCATCGTTTTCAGCTTTTTTTGTTTCTTCAGGTGCGCAGTCTGCACATAGTGTGCACCACCAGCCAGACCTTATCAGTCTGCCCGGCTTACCGTCTTTTTCACAAGTCCTGCTACTCATATACTCAGCAAAACTTGTGACACCGTCTACATATCCCCAGAACCTTTCATTGGCTTCATTTATTGAGGCCGGATCAAATCTGACCACTTCTTCTTCACTGAATTTAGGGATCACTGAGTAGTATATTCTGAGGGTACCAAACTTCTCTTTTATTTGCGTAAACCTAACTTCCCAGCCTGGGAATCTGTCAAATAAATGAGGTTCAGGAAGGGTGATCCTGTAGGGAGGGATTTTTAACTTTTTCTCCAGCCATCGAAACAGGGGTTTAACGCTGGCTGTGAACTTCAGCCATAGCTTATTAAGCAAGGCTGGCTTTAAACGAACACTCTGAGAATTCCTGCATGTTAACATTTTGCAAGCGCTTCTGAGTATAGGCTCCCAACCATCGCGGCAGTCTATGCCCCAACACATACATGTTTCTGTCATAGGTAGGTCTTTCTCAAAGAAAAGATCAGGGAAATCCTTGTACAGATTTTCTTCTAGTTCTTTATTCATTGTCGTCCTCCACTTCGTCTTCGACATCACTGAATCCGCCGACCATTTCTTTCCATTCTTCGTCAGTGATTCCTGACTTGAGGTATTCCCTGTCTGCCTTAGATAAATTCGGGAATGCATTTTGTAGTAGCTCTCCTTCGTTATATTTGTCTATCTGCTCTTGAGTGATATCAAGATCCAGTTCTCTAAACTCTCCTGAGTATTGTGATATTCTTGCTATTAACATATTGTTAGATTGTTATGTCTGAACTGTCGATCGTGGTTAGATTTCCGCGTGCAGCTATATCGAGTAGAGCTATGATAGTTTTAGGTGATTCTTTCACTATAAACACTGAACCTGTGGTTAACTCTATGGCTGCTCCCTCATCGTCAGGGAATGGAGAAAACGCTATCAGATTCTCCGCTTTAATAAAAATCGACTGATTGTCGTCTGCTTGAATTAATTGTAATAGTTTCATTATTCTCTTCCTTTCTTCATGTCGTATGGTTGATTCATTACTTTGAGACTCCACCAGTCTTGTTGTAGTACTACCGATTTGATCGGTACCACTGGACGGATTACAACACCTTCAGCAGGTGCGCGTCCAGTATCGTATTTAGTGTTATTTGCTAGCTCCTGTAAGTCATCAATACTTGGAGATGTAGTCCCAAACATAAATCTGGTTATTTCGGGAACGTGAGGGATTCCGTGGGTGGTGCAGATGCTCTTGACTCTGTCCCAATTGAACCAGACATGATTTGTAACATCTCTGAGCTGGAACACAAAGAACGTGAGCTCGCTTAGTTTCATAGGATTACCCTGGATCCCTGGACCACAAACTTCTCCCTGTAAGGCCATCTCCAAAGGAGCAGCCCTCAGCATCTCTTCAATTTTATACTTCCTGGCTATCCTCCAGAAACTATTACCTTCATTTTCCACAAACTCCTTGTTTCTACCACACACACGGAACTCCCCATTCTTGAATATGAATGTTCCACTGCTACCATCACATTTCAAGGTGGCAACAAACTCAACAGAAGCAAACTTCTCTGATGTCCTTGCTTCTTCTAGCGCTTGAGGTTCACTACGGAAGTTTAGCTCGTCAGTCTTTCTTACTATGTTTGTAGGAAAGTCTCCTTTCGTTTCTCCTCCTAGGGATGCCCTAACGGGAGCCACCCACTTCTCAACGTCAAGCAATACACTCACTTCTTCACCTTCTTCCCAAACTTTAGAAGGAAGGCCCTTACGTTCTGCTGCAGCGTATACCTCACTAACTGGAAGAACCAGCCCAGCGCTGTACTGCCCACGCATCTTTAATGTCTTGATTCTGGTCTTTTCTTCGCCAACATATGTTTCATCTACATAGCTTTTATAGGCATAGGAATCAGGAAATATCATTACCACAAGATCACCCACCTTGTGTAATCCTTTCTTGACCACAGTATGCCAACCAAGAACCGAGGCTCGGTCAATTCTATCCGCTCCCTCAATAGGAGCTAGCTCTAATACTTTTGCTATTACTGCTAATTTTTCCATATCAGTTTGATGCTAGTTTTTCCTGTTCCCAGCAGAATACCACATTGTCATATACTCCAAGCGCACTCACCAGGTTATGATAAACTAATCTTTCCCAGATATAGTGTTTGTTTGCCGAGCCGAAACCCAGTTTCGACACATAGAACGTTTGCTGCTTGTTGTTGACAATATGTGTGCTTAATTGTTTTAGTTGATCAAAGAAGGGTTTCACATACTCTTCTGGAGTAAAACAAGATTTGGCGGCATCATCCGGAGCTTTCCTGACAATGAAACCTATCGCTCTTGGGTGTCCTCGCAACTTGGCTGTGTCTGTGCTTCCTTGCTTGCTACCATTGTCTCCGTAGACATAGTATATATCCCCTCTTGAATTCAAGAATTCTGGTGTTACTTCTATATTTTCAAATTTAGCCGGCATTTTCTTCTGGTTGTTTATGTTTCCAATGAACTTCAGAAACCAGGTGCTCTAGCATTATGCGCCAGTCACCCAGCTTCTCAGGGTCATCTGCATACTCAGCTAAGGCCGCCGCAGTTTCAAGAGCTCTTTGTAATTGGTTAGCAAAAATATCTCGTTCAGCTTTTGCTAGGGCCCATTGAAACTTAAAGTCTCCTATAGCTGAGCAGTACCAGCAATCTGGCGCTGCACATACGCAAGGACCCTTATTTCTAAGATTCTCCAATTCTTCTCTGTTCATAACTATTATTGTTGTTGCTGACGTATTCTGCTAGTAACTCACGAACCTTCGAGAGCCAGCGCTTTTTCCAACCTACAGTATACGTACCTGCCCCTGGTGTATATATTTCTACTATGGTTTTAGCTCCATCTACCAAGCTCAACAATTCTAGGTATCTATCTGAAAGAGTTGAGCGTTTGTTTTGGGAGCATTCCTCGCATGTCAAACTTACTGGTACGAAGTGTACACATGTAGATCTATCTGAGTCATCGTTTAGATCATTCAGATCGGTTAGTAGCTGAGACGCAGCATCTCGCTGCTTCTCAGTTATCGCTAGTCTTTCCCTGGCTTTCTCTAGCTGCAGCTTTGTTTTTTCCAACTCAGCCCTCAGCATTGCGATGGGTGAAACCTCTTCCATAAGCTTCATACCCTCATCGTAATTGCCTGAGTATATCAACACACCGTCGTCAAACACCTCAAAATGTGAAGGCTCTTTAGGTGGGTGATTATGATTCCAGTTTGCTCTTCTCATTATTTCTCTCTTTCTCCACATAAATAGTCTTCCGTGTGTTTGCTATCTCTCTGTCGATATACCAGATGGCCTTGTTAAGATCTTCTATCTTTTTACCTTTATCTTCGCAGCGCCAAATGTATTTTAAGGCGTTACCTAGACAGAAGCTCAAGCCGAGTTGTTCGATAACGTCGATACACTCGATCTCTCCTTGGTTATAGTGATCTGGATGGTTTACGTTACTCATAGGTTATCGTTAGGTGTTGGCCCGTCGTAGTTGCTGTAGTCAGGAGGCTCTGGAGGCTCAGGCTCGTGATGAAAATCGCAAGTTCTACAGTGTGCCTCCCCATTTTCAACCTCTAGAATGTCTCCACATTTAGGGCACTCGTGTTCAGGTTCTTCGTCTCTAGGGTCGCTATCTTCTGGGAATCCCATGCATGCCATAATATTATTCTCCTTTTAGTTGTTTAATTTCCCGCTTCAACCGATCTATTTCACGTTCAGCCGCCAAGAGGATCATTTCGGTAGCTCCCTCATAGTCTGCTCTGAGGGGAATGATTTCATTATTCAGCTTTTCAAGACAGGTTATTCTGTTCTGCATTGCTCTGTATGTTTCCCAAGTTATTGTGTGTGTTGTGCTCATGTGTGTACGCAAGAAAGGCGGGTAGAGAATAATCCCTACCCGCCTCGTTTATTAGGGGGAAATTGGTTGGCCTCCCAGGACTCGAACCTGGAATAAGAGATTCAAAATCTCCTGTGTTACCATTACACCAAAGGCCAGTGTACTAAGGTCTAGCTTCCATGATTATCTCTTCTTCAAGGAACAAGCTACGAATCATCCGTTGCTTACCTCTGCTCTTATAGAGAGGGTCCATGTGGACAAACTCATACATCGGAGGATTGATAGGTTTGCCTGCAGCATTTTCTGTGTGTATTTTAACGCACTCAGCTATACCTTCAAACGACCCTGTAGCTATTTCTTTATCTACATAGTCTATATAATAAAATTTTCCAACGACGGGCGTCACCTTTGGGCGATACACGTTGGATGTTGATATAATTATGGGCCGTTCTTTTGGTGTTTCTTCACTCATATTAATTCTTAGGTGGTGGGTAGTGTGGGGATCGAGCCCACCCAGCATTGCTGCGCCAGATTTACAGTCTGGACTGTGTCCTTAACAGTATAACTACCCTTTATGCTCCTGGACCTGGACTCGAACCAGGAACATCGTCGTTAACAGCAACGCGCTCTACCATTGAGCTATCCAGGAATAAATTGTCTAGTCTCTCCCAGTGTCACACAACTTGGCGTCCGAGTATACCCGGACCATTCACCCCGAGATAGTCAGGGGGCATGTGTCGCAAATCTCAGCAGGATTTACAGGCTGCTACATTCCAATCACAGCCCGACCTATATACCAGTGGGGTTGTGGTTACTGAGAAAAGAAACCTTGAGGCCTCTACTCTGCTACGCAGCGTAGGAAGGGATCTCAAGGCACAAATGGTTGCGAGAAGAGGAATCGAACCTCTGACTCCAGCTTATGAGACTGGTGTTTTACCACTTCACTATCTCGCGATTTAAATGTTAAAGAGCTGCTAAACTTCTTCCAGTCTAATGGTCCAAAAATCATTTACAAGGTTTTTATTACCCATATATTCAAATGGAATATAACAAAAGCCTTTATCTCCCCAATTCTTTCCCCAACTGTTCTGAACAATGAAATAACTTTTACCGAAGAGCTTTTTCCAGCCAACACAAAGCATACAGTGTCCACCTAAAGGTTTTTCTTTAGGTGCAGGTGTGGGAACTATACCTATCTTAGCTACAGAAGTACTTTCAAAGCTAGGGAACACTATAGCACCAAAAGTGAACGGATAGCCTTCCAGCAGACATTGCTGCATGCCAACTAGGTCTCCATCATTAATTCTTTTATACTGTAAAGTTTGATGCTTTAAAGCTTCGGCGTAAACTTCCGTGGTGGGAGCTAGCGTGAACTTACTAATATCATACTGCCACTTTTCTTCTTGTACCACACCATAAACCACAGCGCTTTTTAGCGCGTTTCTGACCATTGCGCCAGAGTCTAAGTTTACAGTGTCTTCAATCTGCCTTGTTGTATAGTACGTGAACAAAGGTGAAGGTGTAAAATTAGGTAACTTTTGTTTTTTTCTTACAAAGTTCACCATCTCTGTTGTACCGAAGGCTGTACAGGCACCTAGCTGACCCTGATCCATAACCGGAGGGCAAAGTGGGCGTAAATCTACAGGGTTGAAAACTACAGGTGGTGTAGCTCTGGCTAGAAATTTATAGTCTCTAGCATCCTCTTTATCTTTGATATAGCCGTATTTTCGCATATGTTTATTATTTTAATAACCTACACATACTATTATACGCTAGTTCTGCTTGAGCAGCAATTTAAATGGTCGTGATGGAAGGACTCGAACCTTCGATAACTTGCTCCCAAGGCAAGTGCCATAGCCGCTAGGCGACATCACGCTTGTTGTCTATCTTCATACCTACCATTGTTCCTACAAAAGAGCCGGCACAGGAAGGAATGAGTAACCAATGATCTTGAATGTACCCTATAGCCACCACACTGGCAACAATATTTATAAACATGGACCATGAGCTGGCCAGCATGATTTTATTTTTTTGTACAGCTTTTAGGTAATAAGTATAGGCTACGTTTATTACGAAAACTGACAGGAATGTGAAGATCCAGGAATACATTTAAAATTGGAGCCAGCACTCGGGATTGAACCGAGGACCTACGGTTTACAAAACCGGTGCTCTACCACTGAGCTATGCTGGCTGATTAGGTACGCTAGCTTTTACACTAACGTACCATATTATCGGCAAGAAGCGGTTAGATCAAGCCTTCTTCTTTCAACTTCTTATACTGTGCACTCACCATCACAAGACCTTCTGGTGTGTATTTAAACACCTTTGGGTTGTCTGTTGTTTCGATGAACCCTTCCAGTATGAGATAGCGGATATGATTTTTAGTCTTTCTGTCTATCTCTAGCAGCATTTTTTGCACTTCTTCTGAATTAGGTTCTTGTTTTGACGCATTTCTAGGCTCGTCTTCTTCGTACCAATCTTCGTTTTCTTCATGCATAGTACTATTATTTATCCTTACAGAATTAATGTA
>Ga0114977_10001923_pt1 | contig 13574 bp, 15 predicted proteins | sample S_130805_MF_Meta_FD_87026 | JGI IMG/M metagenome (GOLD analysis project Ga0114977, IMG submission 87026) | Freshwater microbial communities from Lake Simoncouche, Canada to study carbon cycling - S_130805_MF_MetaG | ecosystem: Environmental > Aquatic > Freshwater > Lake | place: Lake...
AGATGTAATTGAGAATTTAAAAATAGTTCACAAAGATGAAAATCGTGAAAAGGGTTCCAAGACATAACACATCTGGTAACAGCGTGCAAGCGCCATAACCCTGCCGCAGGCGCAACACAGGGTTACGATCGCCTGCACGCAAAACGTTAAAAAAATCATTAAAAATAATAACAACGTTGCTTCAATACTTTTTGCCATTTTTGATTTTGTATGTTGTTTTTTAATTTTATGTAAAGAGATCTTAGTCTGCCGATTATGGCTGTTGCAAAGCATTGTAAACGTCGTGCAAAACATGAATACCATTTAAAAAGCTTTATTATAAAACAATTCATTACTTATGTTGTTTTACTTTAAAACCGTATCATTACAGTGATGGAATACACGAATAAAAAAGGATTTGCATTTAAAACCTATGAGGCACCTTTCATTTCTCCTTTCGATAAACTATTCGATATATTTAAGGAATTGATTGTAACTACCTCAGGCGATTTTGATGAAGCTATTGACTGGTTGCGCCTATTGGATAAGGAATATAAACTCACAGATGAAAAATATACCATCGACGATTTTATTGAGGACCTCAAACAAAAAGGATACATCAAACAAGACGTAAAACCTGATGGCACAGGAGGAATGGCTATCACCTCAAAAACAGAAAGAGCGATTCGCCAAGATGCCCTCGACCAAATTTTTGGTAAATTAAAACGATCAGGTAGCGGAAATCATAAAACTAAACACGCTGGTAATGGTGATGAACAAACGGGTGAATTTAGAGCCTACCACTTTGGCGATTCGATAGATAACATTTCGCTTACCGAAAGTTTGCGCAATGCTCAAATAAATAATGGCGTTGACGATTTTACCCTTACAGAAAATGACCTAGTGGTGGAAGATGCCCAGTACAAAGCTCAAATGAGCACTGTATTGATGATAGACATTAGCCATAGCATGATTTTATACGGCGAAGATAGAATTACACCAGCCAAAAAAGTAGCTATGGCATTGGCCGAACTCATTACCACACGTTACCCAAAAGATACCATTGATATTTTAGTATTTGGAAATGATGCTTGGTCAATCCCCATTAAAGACCTCCCCTATTTAAGCGTTGGTCCTTATCATACCAATACAGTGGCTGGCTTGCAATTGGCTATGGATATTTTGCGCAGAAAACGAAATACCAATAAACAAATTTTTATGATCACCGATGGAAAACCCAGTTGTGTGAAAGAAAAAGACGGTCGATATTATATGAATAGCAACGGATTGGATCCATACATTGTAGAACAATGTTATAACCAAGCACAGCAAGCGCGTAAACTACACATTCCAATTACCACGTTTATGATTGCACGCGATGCCTATTTGCAAGAGTTTGTAGATAATTTTACAATAGCTAATCAAGGCAAAGCTTTTTACACTGGAATAAAAGGATTAGGTGAAATGATTTTTGAAGATTACGAAACCAATAGAAAAAAGAAATTAAAATAATATATATGAAAATTGAAAATATAAAAACACTTGGCGACCTTAAAAAATCAGGTTATGTTTCGAAAAGTATCAAAGACGAATTAAGAAATAATTTACGGGAGAAAATAAAAACAGGCAAACCTGTTTTCGAAGGAGTGCATGGATTTGAAAATACGGTGATACCAGAATTAGAAAGAGCCATCTTATCACGTCATAATATTAATCTACTAGGCTTACGTGGACAAGCAAAAACCAGACTTGCCCGAAAGATGATTGAATTGTTGGATGAATATATGCCCATTGTAGAAGGCTCAGAAATAAACGATGATCCATTGAATCCCATTTCACGTTTTGCAAAAGAATTGATAGTAGAAAAAAAAGATGAAACGCCTATAAGTTGGATACATAGAAACGATCGGTTTTTTGAAAAGCTAGCCACACCTGATGTAACTGTAGCCGATATTATTGGAGATGTAGATCCCATTAAAGCAGCTAATTTAAAATTATCGTATGCCGACGATAGAGTCATTCATTATGGAATGATACCGAGAGCCAACCGTTGCATTTTTGTGATTAACGAATTACCCGATTTGCAAGCAAGGATACAAGTAGCCTTATTTAATATATTGCAAGAAGGTGATGTGCAAATTAGAGGTTATAAAGTGAGACTACCTCTCGACATGCAATTTGTATTTACGGCAAACCCCGAAGATTATACTAATAGAGGAAGTATTGTTACGCCATTAAAAGATAGAATAGGCTCACAAATATTGACACATTATCCAGAGACGATAGAAATAGCACGTATGATTACGGCTCAAGAAGCTAAGTTGAATGACATGCAAACGAATTCAGTATATGTTCCATCATTAGCAAAAGATATTTTAGAACAAATAAGTTTCGAAGCTCGCGAAAGTGAATTTATAGATAGCAAAAGTGGCGTTAGTGCGCGAATGAGCATTACAGCTTACGAAAATTTGATCAGCACTGCTGAGCGTAGATCATTAAAATTAGGGATTGAAAAAACTTCAGTTCGATTGGCCGATTTCATGGGGATTATTCCTGCTATTACTGGTAAGGTTGAATTGGTATATGAAGGTGAACAAGAGGGAGCCGCAAGCGTTGCGCAAAAATTAATTACTAATGCTGTATTTACCCTATTCCCTGGATATTTCCCTAAAATAGAAAAGTTAGAAAAAGATCCTACTAAAAATGCATACGCTCCCATTATAGAATGGTTTGCCAATGAACCCGGGTTAGAATTATTGGATGATGCTACCGATGAAGATTATAAAAAAGAATTAGATTCGATAAAACCATTAAACGAGTTGGTCAAAAAATACCAGCCAGATGCAAGCAAAGAAGACACCTACTTTTTAAAAGAGTTTGTGCTTTGGGCCTTAGTTGAAAATAAAAAACTAAGTAAGGATAGATTTATAGAAGGATTTCAATTTAGTGATCTGTTTAAGTAAGATGTAATGAAGTATTTAATAAAATATTTTTTAAATGAAAACTAACACAATACAAACACTAGCCATCCTTCTCGGTTTAATTCTAATATCCCAAAAGAAATGTTTTTCACAAAACTATTTTATAACCTTATCAAAGGATTCAATAGTTTGTAAACAGATTAATTTTTTCGATACCAATGCTCAAGGAAAAATGATTGATATTGAATATGTTAATGATAAAAATGAAACCATTCGATTAAAGAAAAAAGATATTCCAGAAATTAACTTGTTATGTCAAGACGGTGTCATTTACTTGAGAATGCCCTTGAAAATAAAAAAACCAGATGGATATTACAGATATGGAAAACGAATGGTAAAAGGTAAAATAATTGTAGATGTTTATGATGACGTGCAAACGAGTTATAGATTAAAAGAAAATTTTAATGGTTCTTACAATACACAAATGAGGCAAACAACAGAAGGAATTTATCTGCGACATGTAAGATTACCTAACGGAACAGTATATGAAATATCAGGTTTAAAAGCATTGAAAGCACTCAAAGTCATTAGAAAATTCATGTTTGAATGTAAGCAATATGAAAAAGAATATTATTCAAATCCTAAATATCAGACATGTACTTTTGAGGAAGCTGTTAGTGATTATAATCAAATGTGTCCCTAAGTAATTAAGGAAACACAACTAGTGGGGATAGTAAAATACGCGAGGTGAAAATTTTTAAACTAAAATATTCGTGGATGAGCGCAGAAAAAGAACATCACCCATTTAACGACGCTTTTGCACTTATAATTCATTTAGAAAATCATGGGAATTGATGATGAAACAAAAAAAATTGTGATTGAGCAATATTTGAAATAGTATTTGATAATAAAAACACATCAAATTCAACAAGTTCTATACCATTAGTAATTACTTCTCTAACAAATCAGCCACATGTTTATCAATAATAAACGTGAAATCATTTTCGGAAACTTTATCTATTTCAATCCAACGCATTGATTGAGCACCTTCCTTCACTTCATTAAAATCAAATACAGTTGTTGAAATCGAAAAATCTAATTCGCCTAATGGCTTTACTAAATAATACACACTAATAATTTGGCTTTGGTTACTAAATGCAGAGTTTACAAAAAAATCGGTTGTATAAAAATGAGATACTATTTCAATATTTAAATTTAACTCTTCCTTAAATTCTCTCATTAAGCATTCTTTTGTTCCTTCTCCATACTCTAAACCCCCACCCGGAAACTTTGTAATGTTATTCCCTTTTATAAATTCGTCAGATACTAAAACTTGATTGTCTTGAATTAAAATACCATAAACTCTAACATTAATATGTTTCATAAAACAAAATTACGTTTTAAGATTGATGGAAAATAATAACTAAAAAAAGGTTATGAACTACTTTTTGCTGAAATAGTTAAAATTGGTAGTAATACCAAATGTATGGGCATTGCCAGTTAAAGCATATTTTGAAAACCCATAGTTTAAATGAAATTTATATATTTTTAAACCAAAACCAACCGATAAACCGCTTGCAGATTTTTTATCGGGTAAGGCCATTTCTTTTCCAGTTTTAAAGTTATAGGCAACTCTAATATTAAAGTTTTTAGATAGTACTATTTCCGTTCCAATTACAATGTGCCTTCCAAATTTATCCAACCCGTTTCTAAATTTATCATTCCTTATTTCCTTTTTTGTTTTAACAATAGGTTTATTTGTAAACGGGTCAATATTACTATTTTGATCCTGAGGATTTACATACGTTAAGTCCCATTTTAAAAGTTGATCATATAATGCAATCAATCTAAAGGGTGCTTTTGCCACTTTTTTACTAATTCCAATTTGAAAATCAGAAGGCAATTTTTCCTTATCCCCTGTTCCACTATAAGTTCGCCATTGTTTTCCGTAATTTTTAGCTAATAAGGTTATGGTTAAGTTATTTTTATTATGATAAGTTAAACCAACATCCACAGCACTACCAAGTGAATAATAACTTTCGTAATGCGAATAAATAGTTTTTAAAGTAGCGCCTATCGAAAGTGTGCTATCTGCATTTAATGGTTTGGCAATACTTAAATTTAGAGAGTAATCTGCTGCTTTAAACGTTCCTGTTTTTTCATCATAATCATCTCTTCCATCAAATTTTCCGTAATTAAAATATTGCAATCCTGCTCCAAATGTAAAATGTTTTTTAATTTGCTGAGCATACATAAAATTACCATAATTTAAATCGGCCACATAATTCACATAATTAAATGCCAATTGCCTAGTCATAGAAGGATTTAAAAGTGCAGGATTATTGTAAGATAAATTGACATCATCATCCCAAATAGCATTTGTTGCACCACCTAAAGCAGCTGAACGAGCAGGAATTTGCAAATCTAAAAAACGAAATACTTTTGTGCCACCAATTTGAGCAAAGGTTGTATTTACAAAAATCACGAAAATATAAATGCCTATTTTTTTCACTTTGTATAATTACGGAAAATAATGGAAATTATTGCTTAAGAATATAAAAAACTAATTAAAACTATTCCGAAACTCTCATCTCTTCAATCATTAATTGAATAGTGGTTTGTCCTCTAAACTCATTTTCTTTTATTTTGTACACAATGTCGAGTGGTATTTTACGTTGCAAAAAGTTCAAAAAATCGCCTTTATTAAATGCTATTGCTTCAATTTTAGTTAATTGAGAGTTTGGCTGATATACTTCTAATTTTAAATGATTTTGCCCTACAATTTTCGCAAAACCCGAATCTAAAACGCCCTTGCTACAAAAAACAGGTGTCATATTATGAGGTCCGTGAGGTGCAAATTGTTTTAAAATACGAAGCAGTTTATCATTGATATCATCAAACTTTAACTCTAAATCAATTTCAACGGTTGGTACTAGCATTTCCTCTTTTATGGTTCGAGAAACTTCATGTTCAAAAGCATCAACAAATGCTTTTACATTTTCCGGTTTCATTGTTAAACCTGCCGCAAATTTATGTCCACCAAACTGATCTAATAAATGACTGCAATGTTCAATAGCAGCATAAACATCAAAATCCTTAACGCTGCGTGCCGAACCAGAAACAACGCCATTAGAAAGTGTTAAAACAATGGTTGGTTTATAAAATTTTTCAATTAACCGAGAAGCAACAATTCCAACTACGCCTTTGTGCCAATTTGGATTGTATATCACCACCGATTTTTTAAAGGGAGTTATTGGATCGAGTTCTAAAGTTTCAATTGCTTCATCGGTAATGCTAACATCCAAATCTCTGCGGTGTAAATTGGTATCATTTATTTTTACTGAAAACGCAGAAGCTTCTTCTGTTGAAGAAATTAATAATTCAACAGCTTTTGAACCATGTTCAATGCGACCGGCGGCATTAATACGAGGTGCAATAGTAAACACAAGCGTACTTATATCTAACTCTTTATTATCTGCTTTTCCAAATGCTAATAAAGCTTTAATTCCAGGTCTTGGATTTGAATTTAATTGTTTTAATCCAAAATGTGCTAATACTCTGTTTTCATCAGTAATAGGAACTACATCAGCAGCAATACTTGTTACAACTAAATCTAAATAATTATAAACTGTTTCAATATCAATTTCATTTTTTATACAATAAGCCTGAGCTAATTTAAAACCAATACCACAACCTGCTAATTCTTTAAATGGATACGGACAATCTATTTGTTTTGGATCTAAAACTGCAATTGCATTCGGAATTTCGTCGCCTGGTAAATGATGATCACAAATAATGAAATCTACATTTCGTTCATTGGCATAATCTATTTTATCATTGGCTTTTATGCCACAATCTAATGCGATAATTAAAGAATAGTTATTTTCTTTAGCATAATCAATGCTTTTAAAAGAAATGCCGTAACCTTCGCTGTATCTATCAGGAATATAATATCGTATATCCTTAATGTAAGATTTAAAAAAGCTGTAAACCAAAGCAACAGCCGTGGTTCCATCGACATCATAATCTCCAAAAATTAAAACTTTTTCGTTATTTGCAATAGCTTTATCTATCCGATTAATGGCAGTTTCCATCCCTTTCATTAAAAAAGGATTATGCAAAGTATCTAAACTCGGACGAAAAAAAGTTTTTGCCTCATCAAAAGTAGAAATACCTCTTAATGCTAATAGTTTGGCAACTGTTTCATCAACTGCTAAGTTCTCTATTAATTCAGAAACTACCTCAGCAGAATAATGATGATGTGTTAGCCATTTTTTTTTCAAAGTTTCGTGATTAAAGATTAATAAATTACATTTTGAACGGTATTACTTAAATATATTAAGCAATATTATGGTAAACCGACATAATATCATCGTCATCTTCCATTTTATTAATCATTTTTTCAAATTCTACTTCTTGCTCATCCGTTAATTCTTTCGAAGTATTAGGAATAAATGTTTTTATTGTTTCTTTAACTGTATATTTTTTTTCTTCTAAACCAGCTTGCATTAAACCAAAATCATTAAAAGCAACTTGTACAATTAACTCATGTGTTTCATCATCCCAAGTTAATTCTTCAGCACCAAAATCAATTAAATCTAATTCAACATCATCTTTATTTAAACCAGTTGAATCGATTTTAAATAAGCCTTTACGGTCAAACATAAAACTTACCGAACCAGTTGTACCAACCGAACCGTTAGATCGGCTAAAATATAAACGTAAATTTGCGATTGTACGCGTTGGGTTATCTGTTGCGCATTCTACAAGCACAGGCACACCATAAGGACCGTAACCTTCATAAATTACCTCATCATAACTTCCTGTATCTTTTTCTGAAGCACGCTTAATAGCAGCATCAATATTTACTTTTGGCATATTAACAGCCTTTGCATTCGCAATACAAATTCTCAAACGTGGATTTAAGTCGGGAGTTGGTCCACCGGCTTTAACAGCCATTACAATTTCTTTTCCAATTTTAGTAAACTGCTTAGCCATTTTAGCATAGCGTTTAAACATCGTTGCTTTGCGGGTTTGAAATATACGTCCCATAATTAAAATCTTAAATATTTATAATTCGACAAATTTAGTATAAAAAACAGCATAGTTTTAAATACATTTACCCAAAATATCAACTATAATGATTTCTAATCAAAACCTAAGTGTTTTTCAAATACATATAATTTTACCCGAAATTTTTACCCGACGTTTTGCTGTTTTAATTCCCCAACAAAGAGAAAGGGTAAATCAACTACTTGAAGAACAAGTCATTTTAAACTATGCTTTAGATATGAATCGCCAAAATTTATGGGTTACATTAAAAGCAAAAAATCAACTAGAAGTGATGGATATTTTGTCCACATTTCCAATTATTAAGGAAGTGAAAGTTGATATTTTTGAGTTGGCTTTTTTTGATACTGCGCCAATTGGATTACCAAATTTAATAATGAACTAAGAAATAGCCTTTAAACTTAAATCTAAACTTTTAACATGGTGAGTTAAAGCACCAACTGAAATAAAATTTACGCCGCATTTAGCATAATTGGCAATAGTTTTTTCGGTAATGCCACCAGAACTTTCAATTTCGAAAGAATTTCCAATTAATGCAACTGCTTTTTTAGTGTCAGCAATAGAATAATTATCAAGCATAATTCGCTGGAATCCACCTTTTTTTAAAACGAGTTTCACATCGTTTAATGTTCTGGTTTCAACCTCTATTGGCAATTTTTTTTTGGTTTTTTTCAAATAAGTGTGAGTTGCCTCAAGAGCTTCAATTATTCCGCCAGCAAAATCTATATGGTTATCTTTAATCATAATCATATCATATAAGCCAAAACGATGATTAGCACCACCACCAATAACGACAGCCCATTTTTCAAAAAAACGAAAGTTGGGAGTTGTTTTACGAGTATCTATCACCCTAGCAACTGTGCCTTTACACAAGCTTTGCAAATAATTTGTTTTGGTTGCAATGGCGCTCATTCGCTGCATTACATTTAATACTAAACGCTCGGCAGTTAATAATTTTTGGGTATTTCCTTCAATTAAAAAAGCAATGTCGCCAACTTTTACAGAGCTTCCATCTTTTATTAATTCAGTAAATTTAAATTTAGGATCTATGGTTTTAAAAATTTGTTTAGCAGCTTCAACACCTGCTATTATTCCATTTTCTTTAACTAATAAATGGCATTTTCCTTTTTGAAGTTTTGGGATAGTTGCTAATGCTGAATGGTCGCCGTCACCAACATCTTCTTGTAAGGCATTTTTTACAAACTGAAATAAACTAAAATGTTTTTTGTGAAGTTGAATGTAATTACTCATTTTCAATTCTAAACTGCGAAATTAAATTTCCTCTTACTAAAATAGAAACTCTAAATTTCCCATTAACAGTATCAATTGTACCAGTAATAAATTGTTGATTGCCGTTTACGATGCTAGTATGAGATGTTTGATAGCCTTTTACTTTGTTTTTACTAAAAAAATCTTCAATAATAGCTTGGGCTTGCGATTTACTCACTAAATCCTCTTGTGTTAGCACTTTTATTGAAACTCTATCTGAAAATATTTTCACTAATTCAACGGTATTACCTTGTTTTAAGGATGCCGAAATTTCATCGTTTATATCTTCTATTGTAAAAGAAAATGATAACAGACTAATTAATAATATTGATAAAAACTTCATTACTTTGTAAATTTAAATAAATATTTACAAATATTATGCCTAAAACAATTTAATTTCCCTAAACATGAAAATTCTTTTAATTCAAATAGAAAAAACCAATGATTCGTATCTAAATGAAGGTATTAAAATATATACAGAACGCCTCAAAAATTATGTTTCCCTAAGCATTGAAACCATTATAATGAATAAAACAGTAAGGCAAAAACCTTTTGAGGAACAAAAAAAAGCAGAAGCTATAGAAATTGAGAAACTATTATTACCTGGTGATTTTTTAGTATGTTTAGATGAGCACGGAAAACAATTAAAATCAACATTATTTGCAGATTTCTTAAACAAAAGAATGGTTTCTGGTTGCAAACGACTGGTTTTTTTAATTGGTGGGCCTTTTGGTATAGAACAATCCATTTTAAAAAACAGTTCTTACGTGATGTCATTTTCGGATATGACGTTTTCCCATCAAATGATTCGTTTATTTTTTTGTGAGCAACTTTATAGAGGATTTTCTATTCTTAAAAACGAAAAATACCATCACGAATAGGTCGCTAAATTATCAATTATAAAAAACTACTTTTTATAAGAAACACCAAGCATTGCAATAAATAGCCATCCTGCTATAAAGAATATTCCACCAATTGGCGTTATTGGACCAAGAAAAGAAAGCCAATCAGCATGAAATAAATGACGAGTGCATAAAAAATAAAGGGAACCAGAAAATAATACAATACCTGTTAAAAAGCAATTATACGCCCAGTTTAAATATTTGCTTGAGTAGTTTTTTGACAATAATAAAACAGTTAACATCGCAATTGTGTGATAAATATGATATTTTACGCCGGTATCAAATCCATTAACTTGATCAATTGTAATTAAACCAGTTTCTATTTTGCTTTTTAAAAAGTGTGCGCCTAAAGCGCCTAAAGCAACTGCTATTGAACCTAAAACACCAATGGTAATTAATTTTTTATCTTTCATTTACTAAATTATTTATTTTCAATATATTTTATAAACTCATCGCGTGTTTCTTGAAACTGAAACTCACTCACTAAATTTTTCGCATTTTCTTTATCAACTAAAGTATTAAATGCCGATTTCATTACCTCAATTCTTTCGCGATCGTGACTAAATAATGCTACAATTTTTTGAGCTTGAATTGTATTTATACAACTTGAAACTAATTGTTTTTTTGCAACTATTGTTTTTTCGTTTTCATATTTTTTTTCCTTTATTGCTGCCATCAATTCATTAAACTTTGAATCCGAAATTGCTGTTTTACAATTCAAATTATTTTGTTTTATAACGGCTTGTTCATCTTGCAAAAAACGAGCAAACGCATCCTTCATGGATTGATATTTTAGCGCAGGCGCAATAATATTTATATTTTGTTTATCCGTAACATGTGGAAAGCCTTTTTTAGCACTATTTAAAATATCCATCTCTAAATTTAGTGAGGAAATCAATTGGTTTAATTGAATTGAGGAATAGCAATTATTCTCCAAAATTGTATTTAGATAAATTAATACAACTTCATCATCATTACATTTTTTAAATAAATTGAGAGCGTAATTTATTTCTTTATCGGATAAATCTACTGTACATTTTTTTTCTTCCTTATTATAATTATTAAAAAAAACTGGTTTATTGTTTTTTGCCTGATATAGATTTCCATAAATACTATTATCCACTAATGGAACAATTTCTTTAGGTGCTTCCGGAACATTTGGAATAGCTGGGGCTGATGGTTCTTCAATAGAGTTAAATGTTAATTTATTAGCAGTTTCGGTAAACACATAAGTAAACTCTTTATTAATATATTTATCTGCAATAAAAAAGGAATCAACCAAAATCATTTCCTTATTATTTAAATTTTTAGATATTTTTACTTTCTGCCAACCAGTACTTAAATTAAATGCTTTAACATTAGATTCGGGAACTTTGTTTGCAATTTCGTCATTAATAGTTAGAGTGAAAACCTGTCCTACATTGCTAAAAACAACTAATGAGTTTGTTTGGCTTTTAGTTAAAAAAGCTAAAAACAGACATAAAACAATTGTTATTTTTTTAATAAACATATATTCTTTCTTTAAGTAACAAATTTAATTTATTTTTGCGGTAATTACATCTTTAATGAATGATTAAACAATTATCATTTATCACTAAAATAAGCAAATAAAATGAGTAAAATTTTAATCATTGGGGCAGGCCGCTCATCGTCAAGTTTAATAAATTATTTCCTGTCAAATGCGAAACAATATAATTGGCATATTACCATTGCAGATGCTAATAAAAAAGCAGTAGAATCTAAAATTAGTGAATATAATGACGTTGCCACTGCAGTTGAATTTGATGTAACAAATACAACTTTAAGAGAGAAATTGATTACAGAATCAGATTTTGTTGTGTCGATGCTACCTGCTTTTATGCATGGAGATGTTGCAAAGGATTGTGTAAGGCTTGGAAAACACATTGCAACAGCAAGTTATGTGAGTAATGAAATGAAAGAATTAGATGCTGAAGCAAAGAAAAAAAATCTTTTATTGTTGAACGAATGTGGTTTAGATCCTGGTATTGATCATGCTTCGGCAATGCATGTTATTCATAAAATACAAGCGAAAGGTGGCAAAATAAATAACTTTCAATCATTTTGTGGTGGTTTGGTTGCGCCCGAAAGTAATGATAATCCGTGGGGATATAAATTTAGTTGGAATCCACGAAATGTAATATTAGCAGGTCAAGGCACCGCTCAATTTATTGAAGACGGACATTTAAAATTCATTCCGTACAATCGCTTATTTACTCAAATTTGCACTATAAATGTTGATGGATATGGAAGTTTTGACGCCTATGCAAATCGGGATAGTATTGGATACAAAGAACCTTACGGATTAACAGATGTGAAATCAATGTTACGAGGTACGCTTCGCCAAACAGGTTATTGCAAGGCATGGAATGTGTTTGTTAAATTGGGGTTAACAGACGATTCTTATAAAATAAAAAACTCAAATTCACTTAATTATACGTCTTTATTACAATCATTTTTACCAACAGGAAATGGGACAGTAAAAGAAAAATTAATTTCTTTTATGGGTAAAGAAATAGATGAAGAAATTATTAGCATGTTGGATTTTTTAGAATTATTTGATAATAAACCAATTATTTTAAAAGAAGGATCTCCAGCAGAATTATTACAAAGTTTATTAGAAGAAAAATGGTTACTAAAACCAGGAGATAAAGATATGATTGTGATGCAACATTTATTTGAATACGAATTAAATGGTGAGACAAAAAAACTAACATCATCATTAGTTGTAATTGGAGATGATGAAGTGCATACCGCTATGGCAAAAACAGTTGGTTTACCATTAGCAATTTCTATCAAGAATTTTTTAACAGGTAAGTATACATTATACGGTGTTCAAATTCCAATTGTAAAAGAAATTTACGAACCATTGTTACTTGAACTTGAAACTTTAGGTATTAAATTTATAGAAAAAGAATTGTAGTTATAAATTACTTATTAGTGAACGATAAATAATCTTGCAGAATAATCGTTGCGCTAATCATATCAACGGTGTCTTTATTGGCTCTATCTTTACGTTTTAAACCACCCATTAACATAGCTTGATGCGCCAGTGTTGAAGTAAAACGTTCATCATAACGTGCAATTTTAATATTTGGAAATTTACGAGTAAGGTGTGTGACAAAAGGTTCAATAAAACGCGCACTATCGGAAGCTTCATTTTGAAGTGTTTTTGGTTCACCAACAACAATACATTCCACTTGTTCCTTAGCTAAATAGGCTTCTAAATAGGAAATTAAATCTTTGCTATGTACAGTTGTTAAACCTGTTGCTATTATTTGTAATATATCCGTTACAGCAATGCCAACGCGTTTGCTTCCATAATCTATTGCTAAAATTCTTGCCATATATGAAACAAAGGTAACTTGTTTTATAAATAAATGAAATAATAAAACGAATGTGTTTTATTTTGTAC
>Ga0114977_10001930_pt1 | contig 13545 bp, 9 predicted proteins | sample S_130805_MF_Meta_FD_87026 | JGI IMG/M metagenome (GOLD analysis project Ga0114977, IMG submission 87026) | Freshwater microbial communities from Lake Simoncouche, Canada to study carbon cycling - S_130805_MF_MetaG | ecosystem: Environmental > Aquatic > Freshwater > Lake | place: Lake...
CATGACGACGGGTTGCTCCACCTGGACATCAAGCCCTCAAACATCCTCTTCCTCGATGGGCTTCCATCTTTGGGTGACTACGGTTCGGTGAGCAAATCGGTGCAGCCCCATCGGCACATGGGCTCCGACGGTTACTACCCTCCGGACAAGCACGGTTCACACGCGCTCGATGTCTTCGCTCTGGGACGCACCCTCTACGAGGTCTGGAGCGGCTTTGATCGCTACCACTTTCCAAACCTGCCAGCCCGCTTGCTCAACGCCCCGGAGTGGGAATCGCATGGCTGGATGTTGAACGAGTCGTTGATCCGAGCGACGGACGTGCGGGTCACCCGACGCTTCTCCAAAGCAGCCGAGTTCGGGCAGGCGCTTTCCGAGGCCGATGAGGGGCGAACCCGACTTTCCCGACGCAAGGCGGCCGCAGCGCTGCTGACCCTGGGTGGCGCAGTCGGCGGATTCTTTATCGTCCGAAACCTACCGTCCCACCATGCGGTGTGGCACCACCGATCCAAGGCCCGGTTCGGTTACGAGCAATGGATTGCCAACGAGCTCACCTGTGACTGGAAGAGCCGGATGCTCTACTGCGTCACGGCCGATGCTCGAGGATCGTTCTTTCAGCGCTACGACTTAGAGCGGTTTCAATGGAAATACACCGCCTACCCTAAAGGGCCTCATCGCATCCTCTTTTCCACCTTTTTGCCATGGTCGGAGGAACTCATTTTCTGTGAATCGGTTTCCGGTCAGGTGTTCCGGATGCCCCTGGATGGATCCTCACCGGAGCCCCTACCTACTACGCTGCTGAACCTGTTGGATTTCACGGGTTCGGGTTATATCAACCCGATGAACCGTCGCTTAGGCCTGTTTGCCGGATACGGTAATTTTCGGGTGCACAACCGCCGCCACGAATACGACCCCAAGACCGGGCTGTGGGAACAACTCTCCGAGACCTCTCCTCAGTTGCCTTGGCCGCGGGGAGGCACACAGATGTTTCCCGGAAAAGACCGCAAGACTTGGTTCATACTGGGCGGCTCAGGAAATCGGGAAGGTCAGGAAGGGCTTCGGGAAGCGAACCTCAAATCCTTCACAGGCACATTTTACCCGTTAGGGGATTTTTGGCGACTCGATCTAACGACCCAACAGTGGCGTCCGTTGTTGGGAATCCAGGAATGGACCCCACCGGGACTGCTAAAAGGGATTTATCACCCGGCTCTGGATTCGGTGATCTTCCTCACAGGCAGCGAACCGACCCGTCCGACTCAAGCACACGTTCATCTGTGGACCGAATCCGGAGAGCACCTGCCTCAAGTCCTCCCCAACCGAGGCGACTCCCCTCCTCCACTGTTCCGCTGCTGGACGCTGCTCGTCGAACCCGGTTCAGGGGATCTTTGGGTCTTCGCCGATGAGGGGATCTTTACGGTCAAGATCCAGGCCGCCTGAGTCTTCAATCGTTCTCCCTCCTCTCACCACGAAGACTTCCAGATCCGTTTTCGCGGACTGAATTGGGCGCCAACCGAAATACAATAACTGAGTTGATCGCACTTCCGGCTGGGGGCAGAGGGCGGGAGGGTTCGACCAAAAGAATCACCTCCGCCAAAAAAACGGAACGGTGACAGACTCACGTCGAATTAAAAAACTCCGTCGGAAAACGCTTGATCCAAGGCATCCTCGTCCTTAGCTTTGCGGCTCCTTTGTGCACCCGTAGCTCAATTGGATAGAGCGGCTGACTACGGATCAGCAGGTTCCAGGTTCAACTCCTGGCGGGTGCACCAGGTTATTTCCTTTCGGTTCTTCCCTTTGGGTTATTTCTTCTCGGTTATCTCCTTTCGGTTATTCCTCTTGTTTCAACTACGTTCCGAAATCCACGGAAATTTTTCGTTTTGGAATCTGCGGTTTGGCTGGAATTTCAGATTCTTTTTTCAGGACGAGCGCCAACGTTTCTTCTGTCCTCCACATAAGGCCGAATGCGTGCGCGGCCCACCAAACTTGATGAGAATTTGTTAGGGCAACCGACGAGCTCGGGCCAGATCGATGATCCCGGCCTGGTTCCTCCGCCAGCGGCCCCCAGGGCCCCGCTGCCACCTCCCCGGTAGGGCTCGAGCCCTCGGGCCATCCGACCCTGTGGCGGTCCGTGTCTGCGGACGTGGCTCTTTCAGAGAAATCGCCCTACCTCAGAAGTGCTCGGGTAAGGTTGGGGTCCTTTCCTTCTTCGTTCCTTTTTTCTTCTTCCTCCTGAGCCGATCAACCCACCCACCGTCGGTGTTGAGCAAAGGCCGGGCGCAGCGACCGAGCCAGTTCTTCCTGCAATTGCTGGAGACCTTGATACATCGCGACATTGGCGGCTTTGGGAACTGTGGTCTCATTGGCGATCACGGAGACAAAACGCTCAGTGATCTCAGAGATCCCCACAGTCTCCCCCTTCTCCCGCCGCCAACACCAGAGGGCCTGCAGCGCCGCTCCATAGGCTGCTCCCTCGGCGACTTTGAGAGTGACCACCTCGGCATTGAACACATCGGCCATAATCTGCCGCCACAGTTTGGACTTCGCGCCACCACCGGTCGCACGAACCTGTTGGGCACTGACTCCCAGTGTTGCGAGTCGGCGCAGACCATAGTTCATACCTAGGGTCACTCCCTCCATGGCCGCTCGGGCATAATGCGCCGAGGTGAAGGTCTTCGGACGAACCCCAAAAAACACCCCGGTGCCGTCCGGGACGTTGGGGGTGCGCTCTCCTTCAAGATAAGGCAAGAGCATCAGACCGTCGGAACCCGCCGGAGCCTTGGAGGCCAATTTCTCGAACTGGGCGTGATCTAGATTGGCCTCAGATCGAACCATCTCTGTCGCCACCGTGACATTCATGGTGCAAAGCAGCGGTAACCACCGGTTGGTCGAATCGCAGAAGGCCGCGATCTCACCGGCCGGGTCGATCACCGGTTTTTCGGTACAGGCATAGATCGTGCCGCTGGTCCCGAAACTGGCCGTGATGACGCCCTCGCGGGTGTTTCCCGTGCCAATGGCGCCCATCATGTTGTCACCCCCACCGGCGCTAACCACGACGCCGGGATTCAGCCCGAGAGTCTTCGCCGTCTTGGCCGACAAGTGACCGGCCGGACGATCACTGGGTGAAAGCGCGGGCAGCTTGCCTTCCAACTCCGGATCGATCGCGCGAATCACCGCAGACGACCAGCGACGACGGCGGACATCCATGAGGGCCGTGCCCGAGGCGTCGCCGTACTCCATAAACTTGTCGCCGGTGAGCCAGAAATTCAGGTAGTCGTGAGGCAGGAGAACCGTGGCCAATCGGGCGAAGTTCTCAGGCTCATGCCGCTTCAGCCAAAGAATCTTGGGAGCGGTGAACCCCGGCAGAACGGCATTGCCGAGGGCTTGATGAGTTTTCTTGGACCCACCCATCGCGGCCGTGATCTCCGCGCACTCCGGAGCCGTCACCGTGTCGCACCACAGCTTGGCCGGGCGAATCACCCGATCCTGCGCGTCGAGGGCCACAAATCCGTGTTGCTGACCGCTGACACCAATGGCGACGACTTCCGCTGCCTTGGCCTTGGCGGATTTCAGGGCCGCCTGGATGGCACGAGTCGTGGCCCGCACCCATTGAGCAGGGTCCTGTTCCTTGGCTCCGGCCGGGAGCCCAGACAGGAGGCTGTGGGGGGCCGAGCCCTCCCCCAGGACGCGGCCGGAGACCGCGTCGACAATCAGCGCCTTGGTGGATTGCGTGCCGGAATCGATGCCGATGAGAAGCGAACGTTGAGCCATAGGAAGGTGGACTCATCGTGAAATCAGCCCACCTCGCTGTCGAGCCTTGGCCATTGCCTTCCCTTGAGGCAGGCACTCAATGCATGTGTAGCGGGGACATGAAGTACAACCGGCCCTCTGGCAACCGCGACTGAAGGGGCAGCCCCAGGTCTACCTTGACCGATCCAGAGCGGGCCTGACCCAGCAGCGAGAGGAAACCCGGGAAGCGGAAGTGGGGTTGGTAGGTAATCAGTTTGGCACCATCCAGACGGGCCAACTGAAGTGCTCGATCCAGGGCCACCTCGAAATTTCCCAACTCATCGACCAAGCCCAGATTCAGAGCCTGCTGACCCGACAAGATCCGACCATCGGCGAACTCGGTCCAATTGGGGGCTAGTTTGCGACCTTCGGTGACCCCGTCCTTCAAGTTCAACGCGGCCGAGTGGTTGCGACCGGTGCGGATGATGTCTTTAAACTTAGCGAAGCTCTCATCGATCATTCCCTGAAGGATGGCGCGTTCCTCGGGCAGAACCTCTTCGGGCAGTTTTTCTCCGCTCATCATGTCCTTGAGCTTGCCGCTCTTGGTGATGTCCGGCCGCACACCCACCTTGTCCATCAGGCCGCGGTAATTGTAGCTGTGAAAGATGACGCCGATGCTGCCGGTCATGGTCAACTCATTGGCCACAATCCAACGGCAGGGGGCGCTGACATAATAACCACCGGAGGCTGCCAGCGAGCCCATGGAGGCGACGACGGGGATGTCGTGTTCTTTCTGAAACTTCTCGAGCAGCAAGTAGATCTCATCGCTGGCCAACACTTCGCCACCCGGTGAATCCACCTTCAGGATAACAGCGGACACCCCTTCGACGGCCGCCCGCTCCAACTGGTCACTCACCAACTCCACCATTGATGAACCGATGTCCGAAAGAATCTCGCCGCTGATGACCCCCTCCAGACTGATCACCGCCACCTTGTCTTCAAAGGGGGAGTCACGCACCAACACCTCGTGCAATTCGGCCGCACCCGGCGACTGAGTCGAAGGATGATGAGTCCAATTGCGGTTCGCCTTGCCCACCACGGTCAGTCCGAGGATCAGCAGCGCAATCACCAGCAGCGCCGAAACACCCAAGGCCACCCACTTCCAGGCACCACCTCCGGATCGTTCGGGTCGCCCATTACGAGGAACTGGCGACTGCGGACGGCAAGACGTTTGAACCGGTGGCGTTGGAAGGACCGGCGGAACCTGCAAGGGAACCGTGTTGGCGACCGGAGGAACTGCTCCAGCTTCAGCCCCCGAAGACGACGACTCAGACGAATCCATGAATGATCAAAGCTAAATTCCATCGACCGATCCTGCAAGGTCATCAGAGCGCTCATCAGAGCGGAGCCTTTGGGGTAATTCACTGCCCCGAGACCCGAGCAACCATGGGTTCTGATGAGCGGGAAGGGTCCGAAACAGTCCCTGAGAAATTCCTACGGACGAGGGCTCTCGGGATGAGGGCTTTCAATTCACCGGGTCCACAGGCTTGGCGGCACCTCGTCGACGGCGGGCCTCGTTCCAACGCTGCCGCTGATCCGGGCTCAAAAGCCCCTCGATCTCACTCCGGGCGGCCTCGATTTCGCCTCGAGCGCGCGGAGCCACCGGAGCCCACAAGTCTCGAAGGCGAGCCTGCGCACTCTTCAAGATGCCCCCGATTTGCTCCTGTTGTGCGCTCTCCAAATCCAACTCCCGAGTCCAACGAGCCATCGCTTCCAGTTGGGCGTTTCCTGGGGGCTTAAGGTTCGCACCTGCGGACCGATTGGAACCTCCTGTGACTTGGGGCATCAACGGGTTCGGAATCAGCGGACTCTTCACAACCGAGCTGGGAATTGACTCTCGACGGGGACGTTCGCGGAGCATCCGACCAACCAAACCCGTGCTCACCCCGCCCGTGAGGACCCCAGCGGCAAAAATTACCAAGGCCGCGAGAACGATCCGCGTGGTGTTCACCAAGATTCTCCCTCTTCGAGATCCTCAATGAGAACCGAGGCGATTTCGTCACCGGCCCCATTAATTGCTTCAGCCACGGAACCCAACTCTCGCACCGCGCGGGGTCGTTCCTCTTCAAAGAAAAGAATCATCGCCACTAGACACACTGCCGCCGCAAAACCGGTCGTTGAGAAGGCCGTTTTCCAAAAAACCGAAGCCCACCGCCGCAAGGATTCATTGGGCTCGACCCGATAGATCGCCGACAGAACACGGGCCTCGAAACCGGGTGGCACCGCTTGCTCAACCTTCTCGGTGCGGGCCGCACGGATCAACGTCTGGTAGAGGATATTGCGATTCATCGACGGTAACTCTGTGGCAGACGCTGAACGGTGGAACTGGGTTACCTTAAAAGGACTTCTGGAATCCGCCAACTGAGGAAACCGGTCCAAATTGCCCATCGCCCATCGACATTGGGCGAAGAATACCTCGAAAGCCATTCCCTCGACGTAAAGCCTCCTATTACCGCTCTCCGTCCGCAAGGCTCCTCGGCATCATTAACGGAAACTCAGGACCGCACCTCTAAAGAAAGGTGTCCGTCTGCAGACGGGATAAGACTCGCTTCATTTCGGCGCGAGCCCGAAAAGCCCGCACCTTCACCAAGGTCTGCGACCATCCTGTGATCAAGGAAATCTCCTTCACGGATCGGTCTTCCAATTCGAGGAGGGTGAGCACCAACCGATGCGCTGGACTCAGTTGCTCAAAGATCTTACGCACCAAGGATCGAGCCGCGTCCGCATGATGATCACTGCGATCCGGACTCGCGGCGTGACGGTCGAGCCACTCATTTTCCTCGGCTGAAAGGTCGCAGAGACTCTCTTCGCGCTGACGCCGTTGACTGCGCAACGCATCCAAGCAGGCGCGGGTGGCCATGCGCATCAGCCAATGCTCGAACGGGGCCTCCCCCCGCCAAGAATTCAATCGGGAGAACGCCTTTACCAAGACATCTTGAACCAAATCAGCAACGTCTTCTTCCCGACGCAAATAGCGACGAGCCAGAGCAAACAACCTGGATTGGTGACGGCGAACTAGTACTCCAAAACTCTCAGTTTGGCCCGCCAGCACCCTGCGAATAATCTCCGTATCGGAGACGGCTTCCGGATCCAGTGTCGACTCGGATCCAAATTCGGATGGGGACTGAGACTGGGACTGGGACTGGGAAGTCCAAGCCTGCTCCCCAAACCTCAAATGGATGGCAACAGTCACGCGGTGTGTTTCGTTCGGAGGTTGCCCGTTCGCATCATTATGAAGCCACGCCGACCAAATCCTCCAAAATGAATCTGCAAGGTTTATGCCAATACTCAGGGCCAATGGACTGTCCGTCGGAACAACTCTCGGATCCTGTCGTCGGTAGACGACTCGGAGTCCTGCGGAAATTCCCGCACAGGAAGAGTTTACACTAAAAACAAAGCCTCTCGAGGGCTGAAAAGGTCTTTTTTATTAACCCTCGCCGATAATTAGCCCACGCCGCACCGGATCGTTCCGTTCTCCAGTCGGAAGCCTGACAGAAACAAACTCTCTCTCCGCGTTCGGTCACCCCGTCCACTGCCTCCATTCATCCCAAAAACTCTGGGTGCTATTCCCCACCCAAAACAACCTTGGGACCCTTACCCCAAGTCTCAATCCATGATCCGCAATCCCTGCCCCCAGACCCCCGTGCGAAAATCGACAGTGATCCGATGACGTTCAGAAGGATCGAAGAGTTGGCGCCTTGCAGTCCCACCGCCTACGGTCGGAGATGCAGTTGACCGACCGATGGGTATTAATCACCGGTGCTTCGAGCGGATTTGGGGCAGCGGCCGCTGAAGCGTTTGCCCGAGCGGGCTGCCGACTAATCCTGGGTGCTCGCCGTCAAGACCGCCTGGCCCAAGTAGCCTCGACGTGCCGCTCGTTCGGAGCTTTGGCTGAGTTCCACGAACTCGATGTGGCCTCCACGGGCTCGGTGACCCTATTCACCCAATGGGTACAGACCCTCACAGCGCAGGTGGATGTGCTCATCAATAACGCGGGCGGGGCTTACGGCCTGGACACGGTCGCGGTCGGTAAGGACGAGGATTGGGAAGCCATGGTTCAGTCCAATTTTTTGGGACTGGCGCGAGTCACGCGAGCGGTGCTGCCGATGATCCCTCACCATCAAGGGGCCAGCATTCTCAACATCGGTTCCATCGCCGCTCACCAAGCCTACGAGGGCGGATCCATCTACTGTGGGGTCAAGGCCGCTGAGCGCAGCATCACGCAGGCGCTGCGTCTCGAACTCAACGGCACAGGCATCCGCGTGGGCTCCCTCGATCCGGGCATGGCTCTGACGGAATTCTCCGACGTCCGCTTCCGCGGAGACGCCGCACGGGCCGCGCAGGTGTACCGAGGGGTGGAGCCGCTTGTGGCTCAAGACATCGCCGAAACACTCGTTTGGATGGCCTCACGACCTCCGCACGTGAACATCGATGAAATCATTATCAAGCCCACCGATCAGGCGGCCATCCACAAGGTTCACCGCCGCGCCACGGTCTGACGGGCCGCCTCATCCTGAAGGCCCCAACAGGGTCTCGGCCGGAACGATTCAGTTGGGAGGAAAGGGATGGCGTCGCGGATTCTTTCGCAAGACGAGGCGAGAGCGAGGCGCGGGCCGATGGAAGGCCCATGGTTGAGACCCGGATCGAGCGAACAACGACGCTCTTGCGGAAGAAGACGCAGCCAGCACGACCGATCCAATTGAATCGTTCCGGCTCAGGGCCAGACAAAGCCGGGGTATTTGGTCCGGATTTGGGCACGCAGCTTGGGGTAGGATACTTCCCGCCAACGCGGAAAATCTGAAACTACTTCCAGTCGTTTTCCATCCGGAGCTTGCAACGCCAACCGGACCGGAATGGCCTCTTCACCGACCGTTGGGTGCGCCTTGAGTTGGAAGCATTCGGTTAACTTGACCTGGGCTTCCGGACCAAGGATCTCGTCCGCGTCGGCTTCGGGATCCGGCTCCACGTAGGTGAGCTTGAGGCGACGTCCCTCGATCCAAGGCAGATACACTGGCAATAGTTCGTCCAGCCAGGCGATTTGTTCGGGGGCCAGATGGGCTCGGAATGCCTCCTTGAGCGGAGCCGACTGAGCCTGCTTCACCAAGGTCAGCCCCCGAAAGGCACGATCCAGCGCGGCCTCAAGCGCAGCGCCATCGAAGGCCGGGAATTCGAGATGCGGCAAGGCCCGAGCCATCAGATTCACCCGGGCTATGAACTGCTTGAGTTCATGATCCAACTGAGGGAGATCAAACCCACCGCGGGCAAAGGCCTCCGCCAGACAGCGTCCAGACTGCTCCGGATCGGACTCCCGTTGGTGCTCCGTGGCCACCACCAGGTCTAGGAAGCAAATGCGCCGCACCGGCGAAACCCGCTTGTGAAGCCGGTCAAACACATGATCTACCGACGTGTGGAAGTGCTGCGGAAAGAGCTCGCGCAACCACTCCGTCTTCACGGCCGTGGCCAGTCCTAGGAGGGTGAGAACACCCCCGCTGCGACCGGACACCTCACGAATGCTGCCCACAACCATCAACTCCGCCTGCTGCACCACCGACTCGCGCATCAGGCTGCCGGCGCGCCCTTCGGTCAGGAGACAATCCAGCGATCCGGAGTCCTTCCGAACGCACACCTGATCTACGAATCCGGCACAGAGGGACTTGAGCAACCCCTCATCCCCTGCCTCAGTTGGGGCCGCCCCGGAATCGCGAGTCATCATCTTCTCGCGCTCGGCAATGCGCACCAATTGCTGAAACGTGTCCTCCACCTGCCGGGCTGTTTGGGCGTGGATGCCATGCCGGCGACAGGCCTCCAGGGAGAAGTGTGCGTTGCGGGCATACTGATGCGCCCGGAGCAATGTGTGGAAGTCGCTCTGAGTGCTGCCCTCGAACAACTCCCGGGCATCGGCCGAAGAAGGGTCCTCCCGATTAACCCGCATGAGCAGGTCGCGACCGCTGACCAACGCGGCGCAAAGACAGGCCGCTGGCACACAACCGCGGCGCGAGGCCTCAACGAGCAAGCGAGCGAAGCGCGGGTGCATCGGCAGGCGGAGCATTTGACGCCCCACCGGAGTAAGGTCGGAACCAGGACTCTCCGCTCCCTGTCCCCCTTCCAGCGCCCCCAGGATGTGCAGCAATCGCTCAGCCCGAAGGACCGCCGCCTTATCGGGTGCGTCCAACCAATCGAAGGTGACTGCCTGACGCACGCCCAACGAATGGAGCAGCAGAACCACCTCGGCCAAATCTGCTCGCTGGATTTCCGGGGTGTTGCGGGCAGGTCGATTGAGATGCCCGCTTTCAGTCCACAACCGCCAGCACGTCCCTGGCGCGGTGCGCCCGGCACGCCCCGCTCTCTGGTCGGCGGATGCCCGACTAATTTCCTCAACCATCAGCGTCTGGATCCCCCGTTCGGCATCGTAGCGAGCCATCCGCGCCAAACCGCCGTCGACCACATGACGGATCCCATCAATGGTCACCGAGGTTTCCGCCACGTTGGTAGAGACCACGATTTTTCGCAGCGGACTGGGTTGGAATGCACGATCTTGATCGTCGGGACCGAGTTCGCCGTGAAGCGGAATTAGCGCTACTCGCTCACCCAAGCGGGCTGCCGCCAAGGCCCCCAAAGCCGCCTGAATCTCGCCCTTGCCGGGCATGAATACCAAAATATCCCCCTCCCAGCCGGCTTCAACGATCCGCTCCACCTTGTCAGCGGCCAATTCATGAACCGGACGACTGTCGCCGTAGTCGAGCCACTGCATTTCCACCGGAAATGTCCGCCCTTCCGAAACCAAGATTGGAGCTGAAGCCGGAGCAATCCCACCCGGAGGCAAATCGCTGACCCCCTGTTCCGTCACGGAGGCGGGCACCGAAACCGGCGCCGCCAAATACCGAGCCACCGGCTCTGCCTCCAGCGTGGCGGACATGACCACCAGACGCAGGTCTGGCCTCTCATTGGCCTGAAGTCGCTTGGCCAGCGCCAACGCCACGTCACTCAGTAAATTGCGCTCGTGGAACTCATCGAAGATCAGCACACCGATCTGGCTGAGCCGCGGATCATCCTGAATCCATCGCAAAAGGATTCCCTCGGTAATAAAGGCAATCCGGGTCGCGTCGCCGATTCGATCCTCGAACCGCACCTGGTAACCCACCTCTGCTCCAAGCCGAACTTGCCGTTCCCAAGCCACCCGAGTAGCCACAGTTCGTGCCGCTACCCTCCGCGGCTGCAGCACGACAATTTGACGCCCCTCCGGCACGAGGCCCGCATCGAGGATCATCTGCGGCACCTGAGTGGTCTTGCCCGATCCTGTGGCGGCGACCAGCACCAGTTGATTACCCTCGGTGAGCGTGCGGATCAGGTCGGCATGCAACCGCCAGATGGGGAGACCATTGTCAGGCACGGCAGGTCAGCGTTTCGCGATGAAGACAAAGTAGACCATGGCGGCCTCCATGAGGACCGACACTCCCAGAAGCATTCCCGAAGGCATGAACTTGCCGGTCTTCCGCAAGCGGATGAAGAACACCGCCTGAAGCGCGATGAGGACCCCGACGGCCACTGTTCCTGGCAATTGCCCCAGGGCCACGAGCGCCAACGGAATCGCTGAGCCCATCGATGCGATGAGGGAAGCCTTGGACTTAGACTTCAGGAACCCCATCAGCCCGCCGGCGACCAAGAGGGCGATGAAGATCCACAATAAATTGACAGCCATCGGATGCATGGGCCGGAGGGAATACGGCGAACAGGCTGCTGAGGCGATCACCAATCTGAGGTCTATAGGATCATCGATCGGGGCGGATGCATGTCTTTACCGCCCGATTGCCCTGGGCCATGGAACGAAAGAGTTCAGGCAACTCGTCCAACGAAGCCTCGCCATCGACAAAGTCCCCCACCCGAATCACGCCTCGCTCGATCAAATCCAGAGCGGCGCGGATGGATCGGGGTGTATGATGGAAGCTGGCCAGCAGCGTGAGGTTGGAATAGTGCAATAAACCAGTGTCGAGCGAGACCGAAGTACCTGCCGCACAGCCTCCGAAGAAATTGACCCGACCGCCCTTGCGCACGAGTCGAGTCGCCGCCTCCCAGGCCGCAGGCTTGCCCACCGCCTCGAAGACTGCATCGAACCCTGCGGCCGGATTCGTGGCCCGGATCGCCGACTCCAAATCTTCGCGCCCCTCCATGTCCACCACGCTCGAAGCCCCGAGCCGCCGCGCCAGGGCCAGGCGAGCCTCACCGCGACCTGCCACCGTCACGGCACACCCGGCTTCTACGGCCAGAGCGATAGCAAACAACCCGATGGGACCCGCACCCATGACCAGCACCCGTTCTTGAGACTTCAATCGAAGATCCTGAATGCCCTGAACGACGCACGCCAAAGGTTCAGTCAGTGCCGCGGCCTCGAAGAGAGTCTCTGGACGCAGTCGCATCAAATTCTTCGCCACGATCCGGGCCGGCAAGACGATCGACTCCGCATACGCGCCATTAAGAAAGAGGAGATCATCGCAAAGATTCTCCTGACCATCCGCGCAGCGCCCACACTGCCCACAGGGAGCCGAATTAGCACAAACCACCCGATCACCCACAAACCAACCCACAGCCCCGGGCGCGACCTCGACAATCGTTCCCGCCAATTCATGACCAAAGACGCACGGCGGCGTCAGCATCCGGGCATGGTACCCGCGGCGGTACACCTTCAGATCGGTACCACAGGTCAGGGCGGCCCCGATCCGGACCCGAACCTCACCGGCCAAGAGGACCCCTTCCTCGAGTGATTCCACCCGAATCTCCTCCCGCCCGTACAGCACCGCAGCCTTCATACCCCAACGTTCCCCGCCCCGCCCCCCACCGACCAGCAAGAAACGAGCGAGGGCAAAACACGCAGAGACAAACTTTTAGAGCACCCGAGGCTGGCAAGATACCGCACGAGTCTGGGAATCAGCGGAGAATCACCGTCTGCAAGACAGCATTGGAGAGATCAGGATCGGAGAGGACAGGATTGAGGAAAACGCCTCAGGCGCACTAAAACCGGCGCGCTAAAAATCTCTAAGAATCTCGACAAAGAAAATTTGGTCGACGAAGAAAGTTTGGGACGTTGGCGTTGCCCCGGCTTTCGGGCTGAAGTGGTGGAGCCGAGGAGATTCGAACTCCTGACCCCCACAATGCCATTGTGGTGCTCTACCAACTGAGCTACGACCCCACTGGCCCGAAAGCGGGGCGCACTTTAGGAATTTAACCTGAACTGTCAAAGTACTTTTCCGAAATACTTTCAAAATCCCGACAACCCAGCTCCCCCAGAAATCCCCCAACGAGACCTCTTTCCCTCCTCCCAGCCCCTCAATATCCCCGCCAAACAGCAGAAAATTTAGAACCAACAACCTCACTCTAGACCGAAAAAAATCCACCTATCACCCAAGCACCTCCGAGGTAAGGCGATGTCTCCGAAAGCGCCACGTCCGCAGACACGGACCACCGCAGAGATCGGTCCACCGCAGACACGGACCGCTCGGAGATCGGTCCTTACCTAGGAAGTCCTCGGGCGGCCTCCGGGGGGCAAAACCCATCAACGCACCGCAACCTCCTTGCAGCCTGTCCCCAAATCGCCGAGCGCCCAAGCAGCAGCGAGACCGTGCCGGAGCGAGCATTGAAGGCGATCAAACCCACCCCCTCGCGCACAGCGCGAAAGCAATTCTGGGCCTGCTTCGATAAAACGGACAGAGAAAAGGGGTTTATTGGTTAGTTGTTTTTGAGTTCGAACTGAGCGGGTGAAAGGCCCCG
>Ga0114977_10001934_pt1 | contig 13514 bp, 15 predicted proteins | sample S_130805_MF_Meta_FD_87026 | JGI IMG/M metagenome (GOLD analysis project Ga0114977, IMG submission 87026) | Freshwater microbial communities from Lake Simoncouche, Canada to study carbon cycling - S_130805_MF_MetaG | ecosystem: Environmental > Aquatic > Freshwater > Lake | place: Lake...
GTTTGGAAAAGTTCGCTTGCAAAATGAACGGTGATATTACTCGCACGATTACACGCGAGACTGGCCAATTCGACCCGTCACAAGGCGACTTTGAAGCGTTCGGTATGAAGCCACAAAATTACGGCCCGAACGGAATGACAGACCCCGACCAGACTTCTACCTTTATCGGTGGCAAAGTCATCGCTCTCGCTCCAGGCGAAAAACTAGAATCTTTCCAATCGAACCGTCCTAACTCCACCTTCACCGGATTTATGGAGCACTTAGTACGCGATTCGCTGTCCGGTGTCCTTCCTTACGAGTTTGTACACGATCCATCCAAAGCAGGTGGCGCATCAATGCGTCTAGTCATTGCTAAGGCCGACCGTCAGTTCAAACAAATGCAAAATGTGTTGATTTCACGATTCCTAACGCCCCTGTGGGGATACGTGATCGGTGACGCAATCGCCAATGGCGACCTTCCTGCTTGCGACAACTGGACACGCGTAATGTGGACGACACCTAAGCGTCTGACCGTTGATGCCTCACGCGATGCTGCACAAAATCGTGCCGATATCGTGATGGGTATTAAGAATATGAGCGAGAACGCTCAAGAAGAAGGCGAACATTATTCCACACAGCTCAAGAAGCGTGTACGCGAAGCCAAGATGATTGTCGACGAGTGCGCAGCAGAAGGCGTACCCCTCTGGATGGTCTACAACCCTGGCAACGCGTCGCTAGCCGATGTCAATGCGTCTCCCAAGCCCCTTGCCCCTCCCAATGAGGACGAGGATATGACCGACGACACCGATGAAGACAAAAGGGATAAAGCCTATCGTCTCGACGACGAGAATCTCGACCCCGGTGATACCATCGGAGACTAATTTCTAACTAATACTATGCGTCAACTCGCCTCAGCCCTTAAATCGGGTACACCAATCCTCATCGACCCATCGAAGGCACAAGGCTACCTCGACCGAGTTGCCAGCCTAGACATCTCGACTGCTAAAAAGGCAGAAGATATGAAAGAAGTGCTTACGATGCTCTTTGGCGAACAGCCAGAGATGACCATCGAAGACGACGTGGCCATTATCCCGATTAAGGGTGTAATCGGTTCCAAACTTACGGCCCTAGAAAAAATGATGGGCGCAACCGACGTGGAAGACATCAAGGGATGGGCAAAGCATTGCCTAGAGTCAGACGACGTTAAGACTGTTATCCTCGATGTGGACAGCCCTGGCGGTACTGTAACAGGAGTTCCAGAGGTTGCTAAGGTTCTACGCGCCCTTGGCCAAGCAAAGCACACGATTGCCTACACCGACGGTGAAGCTTGCTCTGCCGCGTACTGGATGGCTAGCCAATGTAACGAGTTTTACGCAACCCCTTCGGCTACGGTCGGATCGGTTGGTGTTTACGTCGCTATGCCAGACTACACTAAAGCTTTCGATATGGAAGGTATCAAGATGGACGTAATTAAAGCCGGTAAGCTGAAGGCTATCGGTGTCCCAGGTACTTCTATGACGGAAGAACAACGCAAACACGTTCAAGACGACGTAAATGAAATCCACACAGACTTTAAGAACGACGTTAAGATGGTTCGCACAGAAGTCGAAGACGATCATATGGAAGGACAAGGTTTCAGCGGTAAGAAGTCTGCTGAACACAATATGGTCACCGGACTGGCAGATGACTTGGAAGAAGCTCTTGGCCGTTCTGCACAATGGAGAGCCTTTACGGAAGAAAAAGACGAGCACGAGAAGCACGAAGATTCGGAAACTGCTGAAGAAGAAAAAGAAGAGCACGAAAAAGAATCCGAGTGAAACTTGACTGAAGGCGATAAAGCACAATGACGCTCGAACAGACTCTTAACGCCTTGAAGAACACTCTTGGTGGCAAATCAGACGAAGCAAAAGCATTAACCGAAAAGGTTACTGCCCTTGAAGCAACCATCCTCGCTAACGCGGAAGCACTTGCTGGCGCAGAAGCCATCAAAGCAGTTGCAGCCGAATTGACCACTAAGGTCGCTTCCCTTGAAGCCGACCTTTCCAAGGCTATCGAATTGAACACTCTCCTAAAGGCCGCTAAGACCGAAGCCGAAGGCAAGATTGAATCAGCCGGCAAGAAAGCAGCTGCTATCGCTGCTTCAGTCGGTGTCGAGCCTGTCGAAGTTTCCCCTGCTGTTTTCGCTGACAAGTCAAAGACTCCCCAGGATGTCGCTGACGAGTGGGTTGCACTCAAGCAGACTGATCCAAAGGCCGCCCGCGAGTTTTACGACCGCAACCTGCCAGCTCTCAAGGCTGCTGCCGGCCTTCGCTAATTTCACCCACCCAATAATAACACATTATGGCTACTAACGCTATCGGAGGCTTATCCCTCCAGCTCGTCGCAGAGGAATCCCTCCGGACGCTCGTCCCCCAGCTCCAGCCCTTGACCAAAATTGCGGTCACGGACTTCGGCTCCTATACCGCTGAACGCGGTACTGGTGTTCACACTCGCTTTGCGGGTAAGTTCACCGCTGCTGATTACAGCAAGGCAACAGGCTTCGTCGAATCCAATGCGGAATCGACTGATGTCTTCGTCTCGCTCGATGCTCAGAAGCACGTCACCGTATCCTTCACGGATACTGAAGTTGCTACGCTCTCCCTCGAGCGTCTTCGCAACTTGTTTATGGCTCCTCTCGCTAATGCCGTCGTCAAGTCGGTGTTCGACGTTGCCCTCGCTGAAGTTGACGGCACATTCGCTTCCGGCTTCAATGGTGCTCTCAGCACATTCAACCGTATTGCTGTTTCGAACATCGCTAAGAGCCTCACAAAGGCTAACCTTCCCCAGGAAGGCCGCGCTGCTCTCGTCAGCCCAGACATCTATCAACAGCTCATCAGCGATCCAGTAATCGCTCAAGCGTTCTCAATCGGTACTAACGAAATTATCCGCGGCAACCGCCTCGGTATGATTCACGGTATCGAGTTCTACGAGTACAATGGTTTCGGTGCTGTCGGTATGGACGCAACCCTCAATGGTGTTGTCTCTTGCCGTGAAGGTTTAGTGGTCGTCACACGCGTTCCTGCTGCTCCTACAACGGGCGGTGGTTATCAAGAACTCGTCGAAGACAAAGACAGCGGTTTCACATACTCGCTCCGCTACTGGTACGATTGGTCAGCAGGTCTGCACAAGATCAGCGCAACCTGGCTCATCGGTGCTGCTAAGGGTAACCCCGACGCACTCCAGCGCATCAATCTGACTGCCTAATAGCAGTTCGGCTTTCGTGAGGGTCGAGTGACCTTCACACGCGCCAATGCAAGAGAGGCTCTCCAATCGGGGAGCCTCTCTCTTTGTGCGTCTTGACTGAAGGCGATAGGCTATGGGACTTTACGATGAAGTTGGTTCAGATGCTGCGTCTATCTTGCTCGAGATTGGTAAGGATATTACAGTTAAGAACGTTCCAGGAGGCACACCTGTTGCGCTAAAAGCATTGGTGACTCAACCTATGGTTATGCAAGATTTGGAGACTGGTGGTTTCCTTAATCAGACATCTTTCGAGGTTAAGATTACACGCGCTCAACATAATCTTTATCCGGGGTTATTCGCTTACGGTAACGTGGTAAATTATAACAGCGAAGACTACCGCATCGTGGCCATTGCAAACCGTCCACCTTCCGCTTGGATCATCGCTAAGATACAGACCAAGGTTCAATAATGGCAATCATCACGGCACAGACCAATATCAAGGTTGATAGCAGCGAGTTGAGAAAACATCTCGCAATCTGGTCGCACGTGATGGGTAAGACAGCTGAAGAAACAGTAAGGACACAGGCTGGCCTTCTATGCCAGGATATGCTTAGTTATACTTTACCAATTTCTGGGCAACCTGGTGGTCGACGTGGTGAAGGTTTGGATGCCAGAGAAGTAGGTGAACTTTCGATGGAAGCCGACATCGACCGTATATTCAAACCTCTTGAAAATGCGTCATTCTCTGCCATTGCCGACCAAGGCGAATATGGCGTATTTGCCGAATGGGTCGCTGCTAGAGAGAAAGCCGGCAAAGAGATTCCTAAATACGTCTCAAAGGGCGTAGGCGGATATGTTAATTCTGTAAAGGTATGGGATAAGTTTAGAACTACCTATGCCGGCAAGCGTGTAGGCAGGGTAGGCGTATTCACAACTTTCCAAGGTGACGGTATTGAAGAAGCGCATCAACGCATACGCGGTGGAACAAACGTCGACGACTATTCCAAGAACGTAAAGGCTCGCAACACCACTTTCTTCGTAGGTGACTACGATAAAAACATTAAATCCTATAAAGCCAAAATGAAGGAGCACGTTGGCCGACTTAAAGCCGGCTGGCTTGAGGCCGGACTATCCATAGGTCGCCATATGCGAGCACCAGCTTGGATTTCTCGTCACGTTGGGCAGGGTACTGGAATCTACATTGACCAGACTTCCAATAAGCAGGTTCCAACAATTATCATAGGAAACAGCATTCACGGAAAGATGACCAAAAGCCCCGGTAAAGACCTCTGGAAGACCGCTGTGAACTACCGGGCATACGCTATGCGTAATGACATCGCAAAACGCCTTGAGAGGGCAACCAGGGGGTCAGGAATAGATGTCCGCGAGGCAGCCCGAAGGCTCGGCATCGCTCCTGGAGATATTTTAGAATAATGAGCAACCACATCCGATCCATCGTTGAAGACAAGGTAGCATCCTACCTTTCCGCAGCTATACCTGCCGTAACCGTCAATAAGGGTGTCACCGACGAGCTGCGTGTCGTCCCAATCATCGTGGCCCACGCATCGGACGCTGTACGCCCTTATTCTCTTGGAGCGCACAATCTGGGCAACTACCGCGTAACCCTCAAAATCTACGTATATTCCTCTGCCGATGACGAGACGCTTCAGCAGCATCGGGACAGGGTTACCCTCGTCCACGGAGCACTTGCCGACGATGCTTCGCTAAAGACCGCCTGGGGTTCCTCTGCTACTTATGGCACGTTATACGACATTTGGTGCGAGACTGACAATGAGGGTATGTCGCAACGTAGGTACGGTAATGTCTTGACCTATACGATGATGGTCTGCCTACCTGTTTCCTAATCTTGACTGAAGGCGATAGATTACAATGGCAGCCGCAAAAGAGTTTGGAGTAGTTCACATTTACGGAATCAGAGGCGGCGCAGCTGCCGCTGATTTAACAGTCCAGTCCGATGTCTTCGATTACAAGTATGCACTTGATGTCGAAGTTAAGGACGAAGAAGGCCGCGTCATCACTGACCGCCTCGACGACCAACGCATTGAAGTTTCTATTGACGGTGTTATGAAAGCTGAAGGTTCAGAAAGTTTACTCGGTGGACAGTTTGAATACGGTGGCACTACATTTATCATTAAGGGTGTCACAGACCGCGGAGTAAACAACGACTACCGCAAGGTTTCCATCAAGGGAGTCAAGTACCAGGAGATCGCTTAACGCGATATCGGCCCAATGGACGGCCGTTTCCTAAGCGCATTTACGCTACTGCCTCGACAGAGGCAGGTGTGTGGTCGTGTAACTAAGCCCTTGTGCTTACGTCACCGTTTGGTGTTAGAATCTCTTGGCTCACCATTTGTAGACGGTTCACGCATACCCTCATACTTAGATGTTATAGTTTTTTCAAAAATTGTCTCGTCGTTTGATATGGCAGAAATGATGCCGGAGAAGCCCACAAAGGAAGATAACGAATGGGCTAGGAAAATGAACGACGATGGCGAAGTGCTCGTTGAGCAAGTAAAGGAAGCGTTTGGTTGCATCGAAGACCAGGCGAAGTGGCCAATCTTTTGGAAGAAACAAGGAGGCAAGGATAGGGGAATCCCTTGGGTTTTATCAGTTGTTTGCAACCTTGTTAAAAACGGTGTGGAACTTGAATCAGCTTGGACAATGCCAGAAGCACAAGCCGTCTGGATGAACGCTTCTTTCGCCATTGGTGCTGGTGCTGAAATAGATATTGTTTCCGAAGAGGATATTCAAATGCAAGCATTCCTAGCAAAGATGGAAGCAGAGAAAGCCGAGAAATCACAAATGGAGGAATCCAATGTCTGAAGTAAAACTTTCAGTAAGTATGGATGTCTCTCAAGCCGAGGCAGCCGCGGCCGCATTGCCGGATAGCATTGACCGTAAGTTACGCAGTAAGAAACGCGGAGACTTTACCCAGGGCTATACAGACATTAGCGCAAAGGGTACTAAGTTCATTGATCCAAAAGATGCAATGGGTCGAACGGCTAACGACCTAAAGATGGCGCAGGAAGCCGAAAAGAAAAAGCAACAGGCTATTGACGAAACTTCTACTGATTCTAAAAAATGGATTAAAGATTTTGGCTCAAACCTGGAAGGTGTAATTATGGGGTCAATCGGGCCTGCGGCTATTGCAATAAAAGCAATAGAATATGGATGGGGTAGCGTTGTAGATCGTGTTAATCTTCTGTATAATAATTATCAATCAAAGATTACTGCCGGTGTAAGCCCCGCAGAAGTTGAGGCATTTCAAATGTTTACACGCGTTGGAACGACAACAGAAGAACAAGCAGCATCAATGGCGGCCCGAGCACAAGCAGTTGCCAATGCCAACGCAGCCGGTGGCCAAGGGTCTAACTACAAGGCATTTGAATATTTTGGAATGACTGATTACAAGCGTTACCGCGAAGAAGGTTTACCGCTTGCTGAATTAGTTTTAGAAATGACAAAAAGGTTCAAAAAAGAAGGTGGTTCAGCTCAATACGAAATGGCAGCTAAAGGGATTTTGGGAGACGATTGGCATACAATGAGAGGTATGCTTGCTCAAGCTGCTAGGTTTGAAAAACATCCTTCTCAGATTTATGATTCAATGTCTGAAGGTAGCCTCAATCAACAAAAGGCTAGAGCACAGATTTTTCATTGGCAGGCGATGACTATGAGCCAAAAAGACCTTATGGGTGGAGTCGGTGGTGGCTTACCTCAACTTTTGAATGGTGTCACATCCCTACAAGCAATGGGTGGTGGTGACGTACTGTCAGCCCTGGCGCGTGGCCCACAGGATCGTACTGCCATAGCAACCGAAAGCAGCGCAAACTCACTTCTTAAGCTTGTTGCCGTCGAGGATGCCAAGCTTGGACAAAAATCACCCGCTTACCTTCGGTGAGTATGATACAATAACATTATGGAATCTACATACATCCAACACGGAGTTGAACCTAATTACGTTCTTCAACCCGATTACCAATTTAGTCATAACGGTTATGGGTTGCTACAACTGACGGCCAACTATGCCGTTGACATTGCTACTGCCGGTTCTTCGGCTGATGTTTTCCCTAGAGGTGGTGAGTTCAAAGGCGGGTCTGGCCCATTGGATCTAGCTTTATTTTATTACGGTTGGACGGTCGTTAAAGCCGAGGAAAGGGGACGCGACGGAAACATAGCTTATATCACGGTTCATTATGCCGCTATTGCTAACGATAACGATACTACCGAAACCGAAGCGGTGATGACATCTTCGGTTGTATCAGAGCCTATCGAGTCTCACCCTAACTTTTCGGTCATTCAATGCTCTGACATTGGTGATGGAGTAAGTCCTTTAGGAGGCAAATGGGATGGCAACGCTCCACCTCCATTAGAAAAACCAACAGGCACTCCAAACCCAGACAATAAATACAGGGCATTGTGGAGCACTAATTTCAACGAACAGACACAAACTAGAAATTACGCGTTTAACGGTTTTTCACCTACGGACACCACTACCACTAAGACAGCCAACCGCAAAGCCGGTGTTCGTTCCTGGATGCGTCCTTCTGTTACTATGCGTTTGACTGGTTATACCAAAGACGCGGCAGTAGCCAATGAAACAACAAGGTATGTTGGATGGGTAACCGGAACTGGTCAAATTGGAGGATTAGAGATTCCTGCTAGTTATAAAGGAATACAAGTAGATGGGTTAGTAATAACACCTTTTGATATTTCACTACAAACGTCTGCTGGAAAAGATTGGTTAGTAACTAGCTCAAATATGGAAGTCTACGGTGGCCTATATAAAGTTACAGTCGACCTGCTTCTGTCTGGTGTCTTAGGTTGGGATCGTGACATCTACCCTCACTATACTGCCTAATGAGCATTGAGGGCAACAGGTCGGAGGGCGGTATGTTTAGCCCTGGCGAGATATTGTCTGCGTCAAAGTTGAACGACTTGGCTCAACACGCTGGGTACGGTCGGCAATGGCACTCTAGCGGGAACCTAGTAGCGCAAGGGCCATTTGGGACGGTAGACTTGTCCGGTGGAAATGTTGCAGCTGGGTCTGGAATTGGTTATGACCAATTTGAAGTCACGTGGTCGAAAACTAAAAAAGATGATAAAGAAACATACTGGTTCAAAATACGACCAGGATATTGTACCGTACTAGACCATTTCATAAGAATAGTTGGAACACCGGCTGGTGCTATATCTGTTGGAGATACTTCTATATCTACAAACGAGTTTGGTGTTCGTAATTTATATTACGTAAATACCTGTAATGCGTTTGGATCTAAAAAAGATTTGGACGTTGGAAATGGATTAAATGAAAATATTTTTAGCGTAGAATCTACTGCCACAAATGAAGATTCGTTTATAATCTTTTTATACAGACACACACCCGGGTTTAATAAACCAAAACTTGGAGTTATGTCTTACTTAAAGTTTGTCACTTATTTTACGGCTTGGACTTCTGGATTCCAAGCAGCTACGGTACAGCCAAACTATGGTTCTGCTGCTGGAACAAGAACAAACAATTTGAAAGGTGGATTGCATAATTATATGGAAACAAACCTTCCACCTCTTGAGTCGCCAATACGTCTAGATCAGATGAAAAGTGCTGAAACTGATTTTATGAGTGTGACAAATGTAAAAGAATGGTACAGGCTTGGATTACACGTTCAAGTTATCGCAATATTTGACCCGGCAACAGAAGATTTAAGACAAGTTAAAAAAGGTCACGTAACAATGGAAACTTCTGCGGAAGAAGTTATAGTTAGTGTTACAGATCCAATCAATACCACTACAATACTTGAAAGCAATGGATGGGGGTCTTACTTCTATGAAAACCCAGATGCTAATTTTACTGGTTTGAAGTTTGAATCTTAAATATTGAGTAAGTCGGCAATGGCTTTGAGGCTATTTTTGACTTACTTTGACTGAAGGCGATAAGCACAGTATGGCTAACAATCTCAAGCTATGGATTAACGCGGAGACTGGACGTTTGTTATCCAGCGGGTCGTCGTTTGTAACGGCTACCCCCCATACATTCCACGCTGGCGACACCCTTTCCCTAGAGTTGCACCTTATTGCCGGAGCAGGAGTAGCGCGTAGTCCATACGAAATAGCCTTCCCTGCCGGTGCTAGCGTCAAGGTTGCCGTCGGGACGGTAGCAAAGAACCCCCTAGGAGGCCAATGGAGGCTTTCTGTTGATTCAACCGAGACATCAGACTTATCGTTTGACGCTGCCGCCTCTGCGGTCGAAACAGCCCTAAATGCCCTATCAGCTGTAAGCACACAAGGCGGGGTTGCCGTGTCAGCCCTAGGTGGCGGTTACAGCATAACCTGGAACACCGTCGGTACTAAACCTTCTATTCTCTCTGGGTCGGACACGCTCACGCCCTCATCCTATGAGTCCATACTGGTTCTCCAGGCTGGAGACGTGTCCACCCGAGAGATCGTATTCGTCGAGCTTCGCCAGACCCCACTTGCCCTTGCTACGAGTTTTGCACCTATCGGCAGCCCTTCGGTTTCCACTTCGACTGTTTCTGCTTGGAATACTGTTAACCAAGTCATCCGCGTAAATCTAATCAATAGCCCTAAGTCTGGTTTCTGGACATTAACCTTAGTTAATGGAATTAAGACCTATGTAGCGGCCATACAGGTTGGGGCATCGTCCAATGACGTTCGCAATGCTATCTTGTCGTCTTTATCCGGTGGGTCTGATTTTGGACAGGTTGGAACAGTAACCCAAACCGATCAAGGCCAGTACGACATAGTACTGACTCGCAATTTCACCGCGTCGGTGGCCGGTACTGGCTTAGTGGCTTCAGACGCTTTAGTTGGTAACATATCATTTGCCACTTCTGAATTGATTGCCTTTTTAGGCAACTTAGCATCAGCTCAAGCAAGTTTAGAAATCTCGGTTGAATCCGATAGTAAGACAAAGACCTATGTACAAGTCTTGTGCGCTGTCGCTAACGCGGTGGTCGCAGCCGGAGCCGTAGGCCCTGTACCGATTGGTACGCTCTTAACTGAGGACGTGGCCAATGCCCGATTCATACGCCAGGATGTCGCTTCAGCTCCTAGTGGCGCAACGCAGGACATTATCTGGCAAAACCTTGGGGTGACTCTTGATGGTTCGGACACTGTTGCCGCTCTTAATAATGCGGCATCTCCTTCCAGCGGCAATCCGTTTGCTACTATGTCAGATGTCGGTGCAAACCCGTTTGACCAAGACCTTAACACTACTGACAGTCCTGCGTTTGTTGGTTTAACACTAAGCGGTCAACTTTCTTCTATTTCAGAGATTTATACTTCAACTCAACTTGCCGCACTTGGTACTTCAAGCGGAGAAGGGGTATTCGTTGCTTACAATGGAATCACAATGAAGGACTCGTCCGCAGTTGTGAAGATGCAATACGGGCTTAACGAAATCACCTTTGCGGACGCTACCACGCAAAACACCCGTGTTGTGCGTGAGTCACAAGCAACTGGAGCACCCGGCATTGACCAAACTTATTACCCATACGAAGTCAAAGTTGTCGACAGCTCTGGAACCGAATACTGGGTAGTAGCCCGACTCGCATAATGGCTGACACCGACATCATATTCAAACGCGAGGCAACTTTTCTTGCCACGGTAACTTATGCTCCGGAGCCAGGCGGTCTGCCTAATCTGATTGGATGCACCGTTACCTCGTCGATTCTAGACTCTGGGCGTAACCGCTATCCTTTAACGGTTACCTTAGCCGGTGACGGTTTAACTTTCACCTGCCAGGCCGACTCTGCTTTTACAGCAACCTGGGACACCGGAGACGCTCAATGGGATATCCGCTTTGAGATCGGTGGAGTTGTATTCTACTCACAGACAATAATGTTAACGGTGGCCTCACAGGTCACGCTCTAACTTATGGCCCTTACTGTCACGCTCCAGGGGCTAGGGGCTTTCTCTGCGACGATTGGGCAGAGCGAGTACACATTTACCGTAGAGATTGCGCCTTCACAGTTTTCGCTTAACGCGGAGATTGCTACACCTGGCCCTCGCGGTGAGCAAGGCATCCAAGGCGACCAAGGTATTCAAGGCGTAAAGGGAGATAAAGGCGATCAAGGGATTCAAGGTATCAAGGGCGACAAGGGTGACCAAGGAATACAGGGCATCAAAGGCGACCAGGGCATCCAAGGCATCCAAGGTATTCAAGGCGAAAAAGGCGACAAGGGTGACACCGGAGACTCTGGAGTAGCTTACGCGACTGCGCCTATTACTTACGACGCTGGAACAAAGACCGTCGGCATTGACCCTTACTACTTGCCACTCACAGGTGGCACGATGTCTGGCATCGCAGTCTTCTCTACTGATGGCACATCAGATTCCGAAGTTGGTGCGTGGGGTTTAGGCACACAAAAATCCAATGACCATACGCAGTTTGCCGAAGTAACTTATGGAGACATTTTTGTTCACAACTCGGCAGGTGCAACGCACCTTCTTCCGACAGGCGTACAGTTCCCAGACGGAACTACCCAAACAACTGCCGCTACTGGAGGCGGAGACTTTCTTCCTCTTGCTGGCGGAACGATGACTGGTAACATCATCTTTGGAACCGCTGGTCAGTACATCGGAAAAGGCACATTTGATACAAGCCGTGGTGGCGGGTACGGACTATCATTAGTTTGCTCAGTCGGCTACGAGTTTAACTGGCAAGCAGGCTGGCTGATTACTACGGAGCAAAACTCTACGACCCCTCGTCCGTTATATTTAGACAGCGTTGCAGGAACGACCCTTCGTGCTTGGGATGCAGCCAACAATGTAGGCACAGAAGTGTCTCACACAGCCATAACTTTCCCAGACGCTACAACGCAAACGACAGCCTTTACTGGTCCACAAGACTTATCTGCTTACCTGCTGTCTTCGACAGCGGCTACTACTTACTTCACAATTCCAACTGGAACTACGCTTCAGTACATTGACGGCACGGGTGCGTTAGAAACATTCCCGGCTGTCGGAGATCGCTATCTAACCTCATCGACTTCTACGCTTACCTGCGACTCTGCAGACGGCAAGACGATGACAGTAGGAACAGGGCTGTCCTATACAGCACAGCAGGACATCACTGTACTGTACAACAACGCCAACCATATGCACGGTACGGTGACATCGTACAATGCAAGTACAGGTGTTTTAACCTTTGACGCTAACACACACTCGGGAGGCCCTGGGCCTTTTTCAAATTGGGAAGTCAATGTTGGTGGCGTTGCTGGTGCGATTCTCCCTGTTGGGGGTACGGCTGGACAAGTGCTGTCTAAGATTAACTCTACCAACTTTAACACGGAATGGACTACGCTTTCTTACGCTCCGATTGCTTCGCCTACATTTACAGGAACGGTGACCATTCCAGCGGGTGCTTCTATCAGCGGTTATCAGACCACGCTGGCTTCTGCTACAACATCAACGGCTGGAAAGATTCAGTTAGCAACACAGGCTGAGGCGATTGTAGGTACGGATACGGCTAAGGCAATGACTCCACAGACTGCAAACGCAGTTTCTTATTTAGAAGCGTACGACCAACAAGACATTACTGCATTAAGTTTCAACGCAACAGTAAGCGTTCAATCTGTTTTACAGGCGGCAAATTACAAAAACTTAAATCACGGAGCAAGTACAGCAATCGGTTCTTCTTTTCTTGCTTGCTTAAACTTTTGCACAGTTGGACAGACAACTCAATCCGTCGGCATTGATTGGACTAAAAAAGTTATTCTATCTTTTAATCTTTCAAGAAGCGTTGCGTCACCTTCTGCTGGCTCTGTATTCCGTGCTTGTTTAGGAAAGACGCAAGCGGGAGGAGCAGTTGGTGATTTAATAAATACAGGCATTGGAATAAAAATTGAAGGTTCTGGAGTTGTTCAACTTATGGCTTACCGTTCGGGGGCATTGGTCACAACTAACACAACTTATACGCCAAATGGAATGGAATGTTTTGCGGTTAAGTTAGTTTCTTACGGCAACGGAACAGTAGAGTGTTTCATAAACGGGACATCAGTTGGAACAAACACAAATGCACCTACCGCAATAGCGTCGGCCTTCCTTTATAACACAACTTTTGAATGTCAGCAAACTGCCATTGTTGCTACAACCGCACAATGGACTATAAGCGGCATTAAACAATCATTCGGAAAACGATGAAAACTTATAGCATCAAAACCGCATTTGGCATTGATAGAAACATCTGCCCACCTCTTATAGTGGAACAGTTGTTTCCAGATGTTGCCATTGAAAAAGTTGAAATGGATGCTGAAAACTTATTTGTCACCGTCCCA
>Ga0114977_10001936_pt1 | contig 13504 bp, 8 predicted proteins | sample S_130805_MF_Meta_FD_87026 | JGI IMG/M metagenome (GOLD analysis project Ga0114977, IMG submission 87026) | Freshwater microbial communities from Lake Simoncouche, Canada to study carbon cycling - S_130805_MF_MetaG | ecosystem: Environmental > Aquatic > Freshwater > Lake | place: Lake...
GTTGTAGCGATCGAACCAATGAAACACAGACTCCGAGGAAAATGCAAGCATCTCTAACGGCGGTCCGATAACCAACGTGAACGGCGGATTCTCGGCCGTTCGAATCGGATCATCACTTCGCAGACTGGATGGGCTTTTATGGCCAAGAAAGATGTATTTCGCGTGGTAACTCGAGCTACCGATGGGTCGCTAAAAATACGCGACTTCCATTCTGCGGAGATGATCTTCCGAACGCATTCTCAAGTCGGCATCGAGGACAGCAGCACCGATCTAGACCTTCGAGGGATGCCCATTTTCCGAGGCCTCATCGGCCCGATTCCCGAGGGTAAGAACATCGCTCGCTACGAATCTCATGATGTCTTTGAAATCATGACTAAGGAATGGGCGAACGCCAAACCAAGGCGTCGTCGCCGGGGTGTACGCGAAGATGCCGGCGAGTCTGAGAGCAACCAAGCGACTTTGGAAGCTGATTTCGATTCGGCGGAGAGCCCAAGCGAAGAATAAGGCTACTTAGTACGCAGCTGCTCAATTCCGCCCACGAACTTCGTTTCTTAACGCTCTGTTGGCTTGAAGGGTTCTAGGGGCTTGCAATCGACGAACTTGCTCTTCGCAAAATCGCATCGATGAACTGATACGCTTCCTGCCTCGCCGCAACTGGGAAGTCATGTGCGCTGTCTGGATAAATCGCCCGCAGTCGCTCTTGAGCCCCATACAAACGATAGATCCGAGTCGCTTCGCTGATCGTCTCTCGAACCCCCTCCACATCAAAGTTATCGTCACGGATGGGAGAGCAAGTGAAGAACGCTCTGGGGGCAAGCCCCGCGATCAACTCTGGAAAGTCGAATGGCACGCGGTCGGGATCATTTTGGTAGTCTTGCGCAATTCGCGGCATGTAGCGATCACTCGTCCAGCCCTTGAGATTGCCTCGATAGTACTTGTGAAATCTTGTGAATCCGCAACTGGTTACAGCAACTGAGATCCGGTCATCGAAGAAGCTGGTAAAGATCGTGTTGTGACCACCGAGTGAATGCCCGATGCAACCGATCCGCTGTCCATCCACCTGAGGCAGTTGCTGCAATAAGTCTACGCAGCGCATGTTGTTCCAGATCGCTTTCATACTTCCACTGATCCATTGAGGTTGGCTTGCAAAATCAAACGCATATTCGCCAAACGATGGGTAATCTGGAGCAATTGCCACATAACCTCGCTTCGCCAACTCCAAGGCATAATGAAGGTTCTCACTTCCGCCGAGTCCCGAAGGTTCCTGCTTGCCATTCGGCACGGTTTGATGCAAACAAAGCATCGCCGGTTGTGGCTCCTTGCGCGATTCCTTGGGTAAAAACAAATAAGCTCGAATCCACTCCGAAGCCAATTCTCCCCGCGCACTGACGGTCGATACATCGATCTCGATGTGTTGCCGCACTAAGCCCTCCTCTAACTCGACTTGCTCAAGCACTCTGACACGCAACGGAGGCAACGAGTCGCGCGAGGGTAGCTGCCCCATAACCTTCTCTACGTTCTGACGAATCGACGCTCGACGCTTGAGCCAATCCTCAACCGTGTCGATCTTGCCCGATCCTGCGTCTCCAACTGCTATCCATTCGAGATTGGCGTGCCCTTGATTCGCCTTTGCGTTTGAGGCTGATGCTTGCTGCTCTTGAGCAATCGAATCCGATTCCAAACCGACTGTACAACTCATCGCCAGCGCAGACACATATATCGCATAGCGAGAAGCCAGAACAATGAAACGGCAAGTCGCGGTCGTAATCTGTAGGTTCTTCACAAGTCTTACTCCTGCTTCCCTTTTTCCGAAGCCTGCGGATTGTAATTGAACTGCTTTCTCAACATAGAGATAGCGGCATCGACGAGCATTTCGCCACTCCCTTCCGCACATCGTGCCGAGATTACTTCATAATTGCCTTGGCTGTATGCTTGGCGAGTTGGAACATATCCGATCGATCCGTTGGCCAATTCGTGAATCGAAGTTTGCTGGAACGGTGAAGCGTCCTTGATGGCGATACCCAACTGCACAAATATCTCACCTGGCAATGCGACCCAAGCGATATCGCGACCGAGAGTAATCACCTGCACTTCCGCTTCGATAAATCCGTCGGGTCGGGATTCGGCATCTGCAATGCGGTACGCTTCTACCATCTCCATGAAAGGAGGAAGATTCGGCTCGCTCATCTTTTGAAGAGTCTTCTTGGCCCATTCAGAGCGTTCTGGCGAATGCGGTTGCACCGGAAGTCGAATGATGCGGTGCTCTGCCGCTAGACGACAATCGCTTACACCCCGGCGAGAATCCCAAGCTTTGAGCAGTGCGCCGGACAACCGCGTTCCAATCCGCGCCGCCTCTTGATGTCCTCCTTGCCGCTCCGCAGTCCTGACATTGATATGATTGACATCACCACAAGCCCCGGTCGCATACTGAAGGTGTGCATCGGGCCCAAATACTCCTCGAAGAGATTCTTGAAGTGTATAGGGCATATCCGCGCTCCACTGCGTTCCCCCGACCGTGTCCAAATGAATCGCAAAGCTGCTCAACACACCCGAGATGGCACCTTGCTCTTCATGGATGGCAACAAACGGTAGCTGATCGTCCGTCGGCCCAGCCTCCCGAACAATCCCCGGATTTAACTTGCCTGGATTCCAACCAACCGTTCCATCCTTCATAAAAAATCGGCGGTTAAACGCCAAGCGTGTTTCTTCCCCGGTTCCAAAACTAACACTTCGAACTCGTAAATTCTCAACCGCTTGTTGCACACTCTTCGCGATGGCATCCGGAAGCTTGAGCATGAATTCTTTCGCTTCCTGTGTCTGATTGCCGAATCGCCCAACGACTCGCTCTTCGGGCTCATAGAGCATCGGTCCGGTATGCGAATGTGTCGCGCTAATCATCACGTGCGAGCCGGGTATCCCGAGTTTCTCTTCAACGATGCGCCGTGTCTCACTGACCATCCAAGGGGTCGTAGCAATCAAATCGACCACCACCAACGCTACTTTGTTTTTCCCATCATCGAACACAGTCGCCTTGGCCCAAAGTGGATCGTGCGTTGCCGTGGAATAGCGTATGCCGTAATACCCCGCCATCGGCGTTGGCACCAATGGTGTAATCTCAGATTTACCGAAGCCTACTAACAAGCCCGGTTCTTCGGCCGCACTGGCTTGCACAAACAACGAATTGTCCCATTGGTCGCAAGGCGCGAAACCAAAGAAAGCGACGAGAGCGATAGATTGCAGAAGAGAGAGTGTCCGACGAAAGAATGCAGACGGCAGTTGAATGGCAGGGCTAAGAATCATGATCGGTTCGCACACGAAACGGGAGAGAAATCAAACAACTCATCCCGTCAGTCTACAAGATCCGCCATGCCCACACAAACAACTCGCGCCAGACTAAACCCACACAACCAAACGCGGCATGGTTAGTCGGCTTTATTTGTCGGCATGATTAACTCAGCAAAGCAAGCACCCGAATGTACGGCTTGCCAAGCGAATAAAGCCAACGGCTTATTGCAATTGGTTCTTCGGGATTTTAGAGGCTGGCATTGATTTGTATCGGATTTACAACGCCGCACTCGTGCTCAGTGAAAACGTGCTCGTGCTCAGTGAAACGGCGCTCGTGCTCGTAATCGAAATCGATAGCAGCCTGTCGTGGTGTAATTGTTCGTTCAACACACGACCTACCTATGAATGCAACTAAACTGTTCCCGTTATCCGAACTCGGGCACTGGCACGAAACCGTGCCAGAATCGCAATCATATTGGCAACGAAGTTTCCTCAATTGCCGTGCGGATTAGTCTTGCCACCGATAGAGCTGCAAGGACTTTTGAGTCCGAATGACAACCTCGGAGCCAGCTACAGCGATGTGCGCCCAAGCTTCCTCTTCGGTGACTTTCAGCTCGCCGAGCATTTCGTATTCCGCAGGATTATGCGCGATCAATCGCAATTTACCCGCTTGGTCCAACGCAAGAATTTTATCCCCGTTGCTTACCATGCTCCAGTATTCTCCGTATGGGCGGGTGATCCAAGTCTCCTTGCCTTCGTTCAGATCGATGCAAGCGAACCGCTTGTTTCTTAGGTGCATGTACAGGTAATGATCGATTACGACAGGCGAAGACATGTATCCTTCGAGCTTGTTCTCCCATTGAGCATTGGCTGTATCACCTGCAACGTTTAGAAAAAGAGATCGTCCGCCGTAGCTACTGGTGAAGACCCCTTGGTTCCAAATTGTAGGAGTCAAAATGTTCATGCCTCGGAACGACTCGATCGACTTGCTCCACAGCTTCGATCCGCTGGTCATATCAACACCAGCTAGATAGGTTCGGGTTTGAACTACCAACTGACGCTTGTCTGCGATCGTTGCAATGACCGGGGAGGAAAAAGCCCCGCTACTCATCATGTCCCCGTCGTCTCCCAACGATGACCAAATGATCTTGCCATCGGCTTTGTTGAGTTTGTGCAACCCCTTGCCAGCCTGGATGTACAAGTCATCCCCATCGATTAGCGGAGAGCAAACCATACCGAAGTCAGGCACTTTGCCGAACTGTTCAGCGAAGTCCAACCGCCATTTCTCTTCACCCGTTTTGCAATCCAAAGCGACTAAGACGTCTCGAATCCCGCCAACGAACAACGTCTGTCCATCGCATACGGGCGTTGCGCGAATCCAGCTACCGTTTCTCGCTGCAAAGAAAGGGACTTTCATCGCCCCTTCCCAATCCTTGCTCCAACGCGTTTCGCCGGTTTTGCGATCGACACAAGTGACCCGTTCTTTTCCCGAAACGGTTTCCGTGGTGAACACCGAGTCGGAGGTCACAATAGGTCCGGAGTAGCTGTCCCCAAATGGGACCGACCACACCTTCTTGAAGTTCTCTTCGGTTAGAGTCGACGGCCAAGCTTGCCCGTCAATTTTGCTATCGCGATTCGGGCCTCGCCACGAGAGCCACTGCTGGTTTTCTTCGGCTTGCGCGAACTCGCAATACCCACCGGCGCTCAAACATCCTACGCTTGCGACCAACCCACACAGTACGCTTCGCACCACCTGAAAAGACATTGCCATCACCGATCTCCGATCGCTCAACTGTTTCAAAACACAGGAAATTCCAGCGTTCTGCTCCACAAATTGACGATCTTTACAAGCCATCTTCCGCCGACTTCTTAGCAACCCAGGAAGACTACGTCTTGGGTTTGCACATTAACAATCAGTCCGGAACGATGGATTGCACTCGTTGACGAAAGTACGTCTTGCGAATCCGAAACGCTTACTTGTAATTATAGAAACAAGCCAACCCCCTATTTTGGGCTAGGATCAGACCTGTTTTCGGAGATTACAAGGCGATGATTAGCGTTTGGTCAACTAGCGTTTGGTCGACTTTGTGTTCGTAGCGGGCACCTTTGCAGAAGTGCCCTTGGGGGTACCACTAGCGTTCGGGCGGTTGTTGGCGGCTGTTCGCGGTTCGACCTTCGCTGATACAACACGGTCCTCCAAACGAGCGGAGTACTCCAAGACACTTCCCGGGCCAGAGAACGCAACCACTTGATGATCCCAAGCAAGTTCCTTGGAGATCATCCGACCAGCATCGATATCGAACTGAATCGTGCCGTTGCTTAGTTGCTGCATGACTTGCGCTTCCTCTGCAGGATCGGCGATGGCCGATAGTGGCTCGGACCGAACAGCTACTGTTGCAACTCCCGCACTGACTTTCTCAAGTTTGAATAATTCGCGAAACTTGATCAATCGAGACGAGCCGTCTTTGCGATCAATCCTCATCTCGCGAGGGACTTCCCAAGTCGCTCCCACACCCACAGGTTCCGCCGGCAAGGGCATCGTGATATCTCCCATCCCCATATGAGGTGGATCCTTCGAGTCACTTCTTGCAACTACCATTCCTCGGTGATCGATTTGAATGGTCGAGATGGTTTTGCCCGCTGTTTCCACAGCGCTGGCAAATTGAACAGGTGGCTTTTCGACTGGCTCACTACCGTTACTCTTATCGGCGTTTTTAACGGCCTCTTTCGTGCTGTATCGAATTTCTTCGCCCTGGCCGAATTGCTGCGCCAACTCGATTTCATCGACTCGGTACTCGAAGGTCGTCGCCTCTTGATCGGTCTTTACAACATGCCATGACTTGTCGGTAAGAGTGCGGCTAGAAGCCTCCTGCAGGACGGAGTTAATGCGAGTTCCGTTCTTTGACAAGTGCAACACTTCACTTCGCAACACAGTCCCCGGCTCGAACTTGTATCGGAACAAGTACTTTTCCTCCGTCTCTGGACCTTGTGTCTCTTTGAACCCTTTTGAATCGACTTTACGCAACTCCAAATCGGATCCCGATTTGCCGACAGCGGCTTGCGTGGGACTCTGCCCGAAAGCTCGATCCGATATCGAAACCGATCCCGCAATCAGAAAACCGATGGAACCGATCGCTAATACCTTACTCGGCTTGCTCAAATGCTCGCTGAAACGTTTGCTCAAATGCATCGTGTTTGCCTTCGACTCAAAGAACCAATACCGTGTTTGTACAGGCTTGGTTAATTAGCAAAAATGGGGTATCTGTGTCAATCACGATAGAAACTGGTTCGAGTTCCTGGGCGACCTATAGCCGAAAATGGTTTGCAAGTTAGATTATTGGCGATACAAATCCTTGAGAACCAGCAATAAAACGGCTTGCGGATGAGCTTGGCAAGTCTGCAAATGCCGGGGATCTAAAGGATTTCGGTTTATGGTTTGGCTTTCTAATTTGGCACTCTGAGTTGGGTTTCCAGCCTAGGTGTTGGATCCTGTGGGAATTGGACGATGAGCGAATCTGTGTTGCAAACGAAAATCAATCAACTCCGCGAGCGGTTGGTACCGTTGCGAGGGGGGCTTTGACTACGAAGGAAAGTCCGCACGCATCGTAACACTTGAAGCTGAAATGGCTTCTCCAACTTTCTGGGACTCGCAAGAACGAGCCCAGGGGGTCGTCCAAGACCTGAAGAACCTCCGCAAAGTCGTCGAGCCACTTCGCGATGTGCTAGGTCGCTGCGAAGACCTCGGTGAACTCCTTGCGATGGCTGAAGAAGATCCATCGATTCTTGACGAAGTCCAAGCAGAACTCGCAGTCCTCGAGCCTCGCATTGAGCAGTTAGAAATCCGATCATTGCTCAATGGAGCGAACGACGATTGCGGAGCGATCCTTTCGGTGCATGCTCGCGAAGGTGGTCTGGATGCGAACGACTGGGCTGAGATGCTCCTTGGAATGTACACCGCTTGGGCTCAGCAACACGGATTCAGCGTCGAACTACTCGACCGGTCCGATGACGAGACAGCAGGGATTACCCAAGCGACCATCGCCGTTCGTGGCGAATCCGCTTATGGATATCTCAAGGGAGAAGAAGGGATCCACCGACTGGTGCGGATCAGCCCCTACAACGCCGAAGGAAAACGACAGACGAGCTTTGCAGCCGTCGACGTATCCCCTGAAATCGACGACTCGGTCGATATCGAAATTGCGGAGAAGGACGTTCGCGAAGATGTGTTTCGAGCTTCGGGTGCAGGTGGTCAGCACGTGAACAAAACAAGCTCCGCGATTCGACTTACACACATCCCGACCGGGATCGCTGTCCAATGCCAAAACGAACGAAGCCAGCACAAGAACCGTGCAGCGGCTTGGAAGATGCTCCGCTCTCGCTTGGCTCGTATCGAGGAAGAAAAGCGTGAAGCGGAACAGCTTGCGAAATACCAAAGCAAAGCGATGACCGGATTCGGTTCGCAAATTCGAAACTACTTCTTGCATCCCGATCAACGCGTGAAGGATGCTCGAACTGGGTTTCAGATGGGGAACTTTCATACCGTCCTCAGTGGTGATATCCAAGGCTTCCTCGATGCCTTCCTTCGCTACCGGATGATGAATATGCAACCCCATGCCAACAACGGCTAAATCACACAACGGCTAAACTACGAAAGGCCAAGGCGATGTCCACCCCACGTATTCGCATCGTCGGAGTCGGCGACGACGGTCGCCCCGGATTGACCCAGCAAGCTCTCGATGCGATCCTTTCATCACCGATGTTGCTTGGGAACGAATCCCTGTTGGATCGCTTTACCGAGTACAAAGGAACGAAGGTCGCCATCGGGCCCGACTTAGATCGACTTGCATGCGCCCTGGAAACCGCTCCCGAAAACGCGGTTTTACTCGCTAGCGGTGATCCCCTTTTTTACGGCACCGCTAGGTTTCTCTGCGAACGACTCGGCAAAGAGCTCTTTGAAGTCATCCCGCACGTTAGCAGCATGCAACTAGCTTTTGCTCGGATCAAGGAAAGCTGGGAGGAAGCTTACTTAGCTAACGTTTCCAACCAAGCGATCGACAGGATTGTCGAGAAAATCCGGTCTTCGGAAAAAGCTGGTCTGTTCACTTCAGAATCGATCCCTCCATCTCGGATCGCAGAAATCCTTTTGCAAAAAGGGATCTACTACTTCACCGCGTACGTTTGCGAAAATCTTGGAGCTCCCGATGAACGGGTCACAAGAGTCGACTTGAAATCACTTACGCAACAAAAGTTTTCTCCGCTGAACGTGCTCGTCTTGGTTCGCCACAACGGTGCCCCGGACCAACAGGTGCTAAGCAACCAACGACGACTCTTCGGCAACCCCGATGAATTCTTCCGACAAAGCCGACCGAAACGAGGACTGCTTACGCCAAGCGAAGTTCGAACCATCGCGCTGAGCGAACTGAATCTCAAACCACAGTCCATCGTTTGGGATATCGGGGCCGGAAGCGGCTCGGTGGCGATCGAAGCAGCCCAGATCGCTTCGTCGGGAAAAGTCTATGCCATCGAAATGGACGCGGAAGACTATGGATTGTTGTTGGAAAACGCGAAGCAATTCGAGGTAAAGAACCTCGTTGGAGTACTTGGAGAAGCCCCGAAGGCTTGGGATTCGTTGCCCGATCCGCATTCGATTTTCATTGGAGGAAGTGGCCGAAGCGTCTCTGACCTTGTCGACTCCTGCTGGCCTCGTTTGCAACCCGGCGGCACCCTCGTCGTCAACGTGATGAGCATGGAGGATGTGGTCGAGCTTCAGAAATATCTTATGAACAAACTTCAACTCGAACCACAACTTTGGATGATTCAGATATCCAGAGGTACCTACCAACTCGAAAAACACCGCTTCGAAACTTCAAATCCAAGTTTCTTGCTGAAGGTGCAGAAGTAGGGGTGATTGGAAAAAATTGAATCACAGAGCTCACAGAGGCACAGAGGGTTGAGGAATCTCAGAGGAGAGAGAGATCAGAGGAGAGAGCGAAGAGATCAGAGGAGAGAGCGAAGAGATCAGAGGGGAGAGCGAACGGAGGTGTGAGGGTAGAGAACTTGAGGGCTAAGGGGCTTACAAGTCTTAGGAATCAGCATATTTGAGATTAAACACCGCCGGGCATCGAAGGTCTTACATCGGCACCTCCGAATCACTCCACTCTCTGCATCCTCCCTTATCTCTTCGCCCTCTTCCCTCTCCGCTTCCTCCGGCCTTCCTCCCACTCTCTGTGCCTCTGTGCCTCTGTGCCTCTGTGCCTCTGTGCCTCTGTGTTTCCAAATCCCCCACCCGCGACAAAGAATCCCGTTCACTCCCGGTCACCACCTACGTATACTTGCACAACCCCGCTTCCCCACGCCAACTCGCTCGTGCATGTACCCTTTCTCGCGTCCGAAACAACCGCGACTTGCAAAACAGGTCACCCGAGTAAAACGCACCTTGCAGCTTGAGGGGCTTGAGCGACGCTACGCCATGACGGCCGAAGGCCAAAGCCATCCGATAGACTTGCAAATCGCAACGCACGAACTCGCCGGCACCCTTTCAGGCACCATTCAATGGGGGGACGGGACAAGCAGTCCAGCGGTGGTGCAGAATCCACCGGCGGCAAGTTCTCTGAAGTTTCGGTTCGATTACTCACTCGATACCCAAGGGTTCTTTAACGACCCATCGCGTCGCGCTTTATTTCAAACCGTCGCAGATTCTTTATCAAGCAAATTCAGTGATTCGCTTTCCGCTATCGTCCCCCAGTCGGGAGACAGTTGGGATGCAAAGTTCATAAGCCCTGCGACCGGGCTAAACACGACCCGCACTAATCTTTCGATCGCTGCCAACGAATTCCTCGTTTTTGTCGGTGCCCGGGACCTCGATGGTTTCGAAGGTGGCTTGGCTGATCGAGGTGGATATTCGGTTCAGTCCACCAGGCCAAGTTTTGTTACTTCAGTCCAAACGCGTGGTCAGAGTGGTGTGTTAGCTTCGCCTGCCACGGATGTTGCCCCGTGGGGTGGCTCGATCGCTTTCGACTCCTCGCAAAACTGGTACTTTGGCTCCGACCCGGCAAACCTCCAACCGAACCAACTGGATTTCGTTACGGTCGCTTCGCACGAACTGATGCACGTGATGGGGTTTGGAACCACGTCCGTATGGGATAGCAAAATCAGCAACAGCCGCTTTGTCGCTCCGAACACCACCGCTGTCTTCGGCAACTCTATCCCCCTCTCGGATGCAGATCATTTTGCGAATAACTTGAAAGTCGATGGTCGCAAACCGACCATGACACAGATTATTAACCCCGGCGAACGTTTGCTCCCTGGTCGCCTGGACCTAGCAGGTCTTCAAGACATCGGTTGGCAGTTGATTCCGCAAACCGCTCGCGTGACCGGTTCACATACCTATGGAGACGACGGTAGTTTTCCGATCAGCATCCAAATCAACGGCAGTAAACTTGGACGCGTTACCACCTCGACAAACGCGTCGATCACCAACGCCCCCCCTACCCTCTCTCCGATCACCAACAAATCCGCCGTCATTAACCAACCGATCTCGCTTGCGAAACTCGGCCTCTTCACCGATCCGGGTTTTGGTATCTCCACCATTACTCCACCACGCACTGAATCCTTTACGTATCGAATCTCCTGGGGAGATGGAACACCCGAGGACACAGGCCCTGCAACCATCACAACTGTCGGATCACCAGGTACGCCTACCTCTGGATTTTTCGACGCATCTCATACCTACGCTACGGCTGGAACCTACACCGCTACGGCTCGTATCACCGACGACGAAGGTGCCTTCTCCCAACAACAATTCCTTGTCACTGTCTCCTTCGCAGGGAAGATTACCCTTAGTTTGGATAAATCGAGTATCTCAGAAGCAGCCGGAGCTGGAGCCGCAGTCCTTACCATCACCCGTAGCGGCGCATCGACATCCAATGCACTGACCGTACAGCTAGCGAGTAGCGATCCGTCCGAAGCGACCTTGCCAGCCTTTGCCATCATCCCCGTTGGAGCCGTCAGTACCACCGTTTCGATCAACGCAGTCGATGATAATCTTTTCGATGGTACGCAAACGGTTATCTTCACTCCGACTTGCACGGGATACGAGCTGACCACTGCGACGATTCAAGTTACCGATTATCAACCTCTGGTTCTTACCGCGTCGCGCACGGAACTCAACGAAGACATTCCCGATCAATCCACCTCGCAAGTCACCATTGCAATCCGATCCCCTGCCCCCACAGGTGGCGTAAGCGTTCAACTATCGTCTACACCCACTGGAATCTTAAGCTTCCCTGCTTCCGTTTTGATTCCAAGCGGCGCGACACAGGCAACGTTCTCCGTCGTTGCCATCAACGATCAACGACCGTCGAATCCTCGGACAGTTGACTTGATTGCAAGTGGCAACGGATTGATTTCGGCCCGTTATTCATTTGTCGTAAGTGACTTGGATCCGGCCATATGGACAAACCCTAACAACCGATTCGACATCGATAACTCAGGTAACGTAAACCCTCTGGACGTCTTGTACCTGATTGATGAAATCAACCGAAATGGTTCTCGAATACTTGATCCCACCGCAGATGCGGATTTGCTTTTTGTCGATCCCAATCGCGACGGTGCCTTAGATCCTCTCGATGTCTTACTACTGATCGACGAATTGAATCGTCGCCCATAAAAGACGACCTTCACAAACCCGCTTGGTCATCGCTCTTCATTGCGTTAAGGTTTTAGATACCGATCTAACCATGTCGCCATTTCGTACTGAACGTGCATGACCGATTGCCTCGCTCGATAGGCATGACCTTCGTAAGGCAACATCACCAATCGAGCGATTCCGCCGTTCCCTTTGATAGCTTGAAACATTCGCAACGACTGCATGGGAAAGGTCCCAGGGTTGCTATCGACTTCACCATGAATCAACAGCAACGGTGTACGTATTTGATCCGCTTGCATCAACGGCGAAACCTTGGAATAGACCTCCTTGGCTTGCCACAGTGGCCTTCTCTCCGACTGAAAACCAAATGGGGTCAAAGTGCGATTGTAAGCTCCCGAGCGAGCAATCCCTGCGCGAAACCGATCGCTGTGGGCTAGGACATTCGCGGTCATGAAAGCACCGTAACTGTGCCCCCCGATTGCGACCCTTTTGGGATCAATCACTTTCAAGGTATCAAGGTGATCGATCGCAGCATGAGCCGCGGCAACTATCTGCTCGATGAACGTATCGTTCATGGTCTCCGGATCACCGATAACAGGCATCGTAGCATCGTCGAGGATCGCGTAGCCTTGGGTTAACAGGGCGAGGTGATTTGCGCCGGTTACTCTTAAAAACGAGTTTGGATTGCTGGCGACTTGCCCCGCAGTACTCGCGTCGTTGAATTCCAAAGGATATGACCAGAGCAATAGGGGATAAGGCCCCCCCTGCTCTCCCCCCTCAGGGAGATACAACGTGCCAGAAAGAGGAACTCCATCGGCTCGTTCGTATCGAACAATTCTTTTTGAGATACTTCTAAGTTGCGGTGTTGGGTCGGAGTAACTGGTCAATTGCATCGAACCACGAATGCCCAGTGTTCCTCTTGATAAGTGGTGCAAGTAAAAATTAGCAGGCTCTTGAGGGCTCTCACGTCGTGTAAGAATATCCAATTGACCTTTGTCCCAATTCGCGATCAAGACAACATTTTCTGAGCAATTCTCAGGACAACGCCATCGACGCGTTGTTTGCAAAGTATCCAGGTTTCGCTCGTCGAGGAATGGGCGATTCCCTTGTGGCCCAGCTCCAACACCTGCAAGCAATACATTGCCATCGACCTCCTTCGCACGTGAGAAACCTGCCGCATCGGACTCCAATACAATCCTGCCAGGATCCCCATATCGATCGCGTATGCTGCGGTCGAAAAACACCTTCGATTCAATTCCAAAAGCTGTTTCGCGGTGCAACAGTGTGGTCGTCCATCGGCGGTCGCGGTCATACTCGCTTGTCATCCACTGACGTGGATTTGAAAAGAAAGTCATGCCACTAAATCGCCCCTTTAGCCGCATCCTTTGTATGGGTTGTCCCTCGAAGGGCGCTTCCCAAACTTTAAGTTCCTCGCGGTACTCCACAGTGCGAGCCGGATCGCCACCGTCGAGAGCCTCAACCCAAACCAACTTGCCTTTCTCCCCAGGCCACCATTGCACGCCACGCGGCCCCATTCTCACCCCTTCGATCGGTAAAGCGTCGCTCAAAGGA
>Ga0114977_10001937_pt1 | contig 13503 bp, 9 predicted proteins | sample S_130805_MF_Meta_FD_87026 | JGI IMG/M metagenome (GOLD analysis project Ga0114977, IMG submission 87026) | Freshwater microbial communities from Lake Simoncouche, Canada to study carbon cycling - S_130805_MF_MetaG | ecosystem: Environmental > Aquatic > Freshwater > Lake | place: Lake...
AGCAAATACTCTACAATACTCTGTTCCAACTTCTTGTCCAATCGCCCCAACGTAAGTTAATACTCTTGAACCCTTTGTCATTTCTTTGTATCCATCATTGAATACTTTACTGACTTGGTCCATTGCATTACCAACGTGTTGTAAACGTTTACCACCTTGTGGTTGGCTATCAATAATCCTTTGTGTCTTATCAAGGATAGAACCTTCTTTAAACGTTCTCTCAGTAGACTCAGTTGAGTTGTATGATGATGGTTTAAAGTCAGAGTCATCTCTAATGATTTCACCACCAATCCCAACTTTCTTACCAGCATTACCTTTGTATTTTGGAGATACCCAAGTGAATCCACCTTCAATACCACCACCATTACTATATGTCGGACCATTAGCACCAAGTCTAATCTCTTTACTTGGACCTTCATACAACTGAGCTAACTCAGATGGTCCATATACAGGGTCTTGTTGTTCATTACCAAAGGCATCATTTGGTAATGCACCTGATGGTGAAAATACTCTTGATGGGTCTGACGTAGTTGACCCAACATAAAAATTAGAATTATTTGTGTTAGTCCCAACAATCGCACCACCCAATCTATCTAATAGAGTTCTATCGTAGTTTGGTTTAAATTTATTAAAGTTAAGATTTTTAAATAAAATAGATTTTTGACCTTGGCCCGTATTTTCGTAAAATATTTGTGTACCTGTCTTACTAGCACCTAATAAATTACTAATAAATTTTCCTCCAACCGCAAGTGGGTTTGCCAACAATGATTGTTGTATTGTTGTTGGTTGTGGTGGATTAATACTTTGGTCAAAATAAGAACCAGGAATTGTTGAGAACGGTAAAGTACTTCCCCCTAATCTAAGAGCAAAGTCGGCAGCGGCACCTAATGGGTTTGACGGTACCGTAATGTTATAATTTGGTTCAATTAAAGGAACTCGACCTGTTAAAATATTAACAAGGTTTGTACCACTATTAACATTTAATATGTTGGCACGACCAAGAGTTTGTCTTAATAACTCTCGACCAATACGGTCTTGAAACTCTTTCTTTAAAGTTTTTGCTCCCAATCGAGCTATAAAGGAGTCATCACTTAATAAACCATCACTACCCTGTGGGTCGGGATTTAATAAGATTGAAACAGGTCTATACGATGAAGGTACAAATGTAAAGTAAGGTTGACCGTTTGGTAGTCTATCTTGGTCAGGTCTAACAGTTTCTAAACTAATAACAGCTTCACCAGCATCAAAGTTGTTTGGGCTTGAATAAGCATTTAATGGTCTCCATTTTTGAGTTGCCGCAAATCCTGTGTTAACAATATAAGCATCCTGTTGACCAGGTCCATATTCACCTTGATTTGAAATAACATTTAAATTACCTGTAAGGTCGGGTGCTTGGTAGTATCCCCCTTGATTTCCCCACTTGTTAAGTGGATAAAATTGTGAATTGGCGATGTATGGAGTATCGATTAGATAATCAGGACTATCAACAGGTGTTAAATCTCTTTGTACTACCTCAAAAGTTATTGGCGGGGTCGCAGGACTAGGTGATTTAGCATATGGTACTAAATTTCGGACAATTAGTTTTTTTCTAAAAACCTCGGTACTTATATAATCTAACGGACTACCCATTTATACGTTTCTTAATAAATAGGTTAATTTGTATTTTTTATTCTTCAATCTAATGTTTTATTATCGTCCGTAGGATACAACACCAGACCCTTTGTTTTCTGAAGAATTTTTCTTTGTAAGGTTGGCAATATATTGTTTAAACTCTTCACTATTAAACGCTGCGTTTAATTGTTGTTGGTTAAGTGTTGTACCTGGAGGTAAATCAAATTTAAACGTTATAGTACCTCCAACATCAACTTTATTTGTTGATGTTCCACTGTTTGTTGATGTACCAGCACCTGTTTTTTCGGTAGGACTTTGACTTTTTCTACCTATAATATCGGCATACGATAACGATTTTTCCTCTTCAGCTTTCTTTTTAAGGTGTTCTGTTGCGGTTACTGGTTTACCTGTAGCACTTAAAATTTCTTGACTTAAACTTCTAAATTCTTTTTCAATGCCACTATTTCCCGTAACTTTTTTACTTGATTCTGCAATGATATTTTTAAATGCGTTCATTCCTTTTTCACCTAAACTATTTGCATCTTTTAGAATAGTATCCTCAAGTGATGCTAATTTTTTAGCAAAATCGTCAGCACTTATTTTATTTGCATCTTTAGCCATAAATAACGCACTCATTTTTTCAATTGCGTTATTAACGTTGTCTATAATTACAGCACTTTCAGGTACCGCTTTGTCAACAGAACCACTAACAGCTCGACTAATTCTATCAGCTCCCGTGTAATTACCTCTAACAACCGAAGAACCTGCAACACCAAACGTACCTTTTGCAACATTACTTGAGAGAGTCCTATCAATGTTCTCTACAACATTTAATTGAGTCTTTTGAATATCTTCTAAAGTTGATTTCTCTTGTTGTTTTCTTAAGGCGATAAGTTGTTCATTTGTTAATTCACCTAATTTAATTCTGTCAATTTCACCAGTCTTGTCATTCTTAAGTTGTACTGTGTACTCACCACTTTTATCCATAGTGGCCATATTGGCAATAAGTTTCTTATCTTCTTCATCTTCAAAATCAAGTGATGGACTAATAGCAGAAAGTCTTCTATCTAAGTCTGCCGCGGCAAGACCCATTTTACTCATTTCCGCAGCACTAACACCAGTTTGTTTTTCCATTTCTCTAAGTGTTAAAACACCTTGAGGATTTATTTTAAATGTTTTTGTTTTTTCATCAAATTCTGTAAACTGTTTTGCAACTTCAGATAAACTAGTTTGTAAACCCGATGGGTCATTAATTGATTGATTCATTAAAGCGAATGGGTCCGCCAAATTTCCTGCAGAAACACCTAATCTTTGAAAGGCTCCAGCAACTTCTATAGCCCCATCAGGGTCTAAAACCCTATCCGCTAAAGTAAAGGTTTGTTGCATATCAAACCTTAACATCGATGCTTGTGCCGCCATCTTTGCTAAACCTTTCACACCGCCTTCAAATTGGAATCGGTTCATTTGTGACATGCTACCAGTCACATCTTCCATAACCTCACGAGCATTTAAACCAACACTTTGAATATATTCAATTGAACTTTCTAGGTTTGTACCAATTTGAGATACTTCAATACCAACATTACCAAAAATTTCAACTAGCCCTCCTGCAGTACCACCCAAAATTTCAGTAGCAGCATAAAGTTTACTAACTTGGTCTTCAGTTGCAATAACTTGTCTTCTTGAACCTTCAGCAATTCCTGATATAGTCTTGGAAATATCACCAATATCTCCACCTAAACGAATAATACCCGCGGCTGACTTAGCAGCAGCATCATTCATTTCGTCAAGTCTTACTCTACCCCCAACAAACGCCACATTGAGTTTATCGGCCTCATTAGCCATGTCCTCAATTGACTGTAATATTTTATCTATAGGAGAACCTAAACTGTCAATATTTTTTTTAAGGTTGTCGTACGATTCGTTAAGATTATCTGCCATTACAATTATTTAGTTTCCATATAAATAGAAGAAGGACTAATTTTTTAGTCCTTCTTTTTATCTTCAATCCATTTATCCAATAAATATTTTCTTACAAACAACGGCATTCTTTCAAAATCTTGATAAGAAATATTCATTAATGTTGTCAGATAGTAAAATTCGTCTATCTGTATCTTTCTATAATCAGAAGAAAGGGCGAAAAAAGTCAGCCCCAAACCCAACATTCACTGTTAGTTTTTCTCCTGACGGGGCTGTAATTGTTTTGGTCATATCCAATCTTGGTTCATTTTCATTCATAAAGTTTCTTACGAATTTTGAGTCAGAGATTGGCATTGACTCAACAAATTTTGCAATCATAGCTTTGTCAGTTGAACCATCAACTTCAATAATTTCTTTTTGCATTCTCCAAGTAATTTTTGGAACAACTCTTCCTTGTGGGTATGTTTCAGCCATTTTACCAATCTCCATAATTTCACCATAACTTAATGGTTTTAATTTAATTGATGATTGAGATTTTGGTAATAAAATAGTAAATGAACCATCTTCACTTGGTTGTTGTCCATTAATAATAGTTAGTTGGTCTAACGATACGGTACTTTTAAATGGTTTTTTAGTTACAGGGTCTGTAACATTTAATACCATTTCAGGACCAAATCCAGTATTTCTTAAAAATATTAAAATTGCTTCAACATCACCCTCAATTAAATCTTCAACCTTAACATCTGGTTCATAAATTTTTGCTCTCAATAAAGTCATAGTTAAATCAGCGGCACCACCCATCAAAATGTTTTCATCTGATGCGGTAAGATAACCAACTTTAATTGATTTCTTTTTGTTTTTATAAAAAATACCTTGTGATGGTAATTGTACCACATCGTGTGGTAGTGTGAAATTGTCTTGACCGTGGTCTCTTGATTGATTGTCCATATATAAAAATAACCGTAAAGTTTATTTGCTTTACGGTTAAATATAAGTGAGTATAATTTTATGTAAAGTGAATTAGTAAACTAACACACATCTATCCATTCTCAAAGAAGCTGTAATATCCGCTAACGCATCTTGACTATAAGATAATGTTCCGAAGTTTACATCAGTTAAGAATGTTCCATAAAGAATCCATTTCTCAACAACAACTCCTGTTGGGTCCAACATCTCAAGGTCGATGTCTTTTTTGTAACCCGCAGCATAACCCATACGACCTGTCACCGATTCAGCGTGTAAACGAACCCACTCCATAAGAGCCTGAGCCGCTGACGGTCCAATAGGGTCACGGAACTTAACACTGATTGGGTCCCAGTTAAATCTACCAGCTACAAATGTAGAGGTGTTTAGAAATTGTATTTCAGTTGAATTAATCTTAATAGATGGTCTTGCAGCACTTTCAACAAACCATTCGTTGATACCCAAACTTGACGGAAACCTTAAAATAAAACGGTTCTGGCGTTTTGGTTCGTAAGGTATCGGCATTTTCATTAATAAATCAGCCATGTTATTTTATTTTTTTTGTTTTTTTTTTGTTGTTTATATCCTATAAATATAGTCTTGTTAAAAAATTTTTCTCTTTACTTTTATTTTGTCGAGATTATTATCTACTTATATTCCTTTTTAATGCCTCCAGCAGTAGAATAAGTCTTAACTATATTATCTGGTTTATCTTTAAAATATTTATTCATTACTTCTACATTTCTAATATCATCATCTGAAAATCCAATACTAGGTTGCTCTGGAACAAAGTTATTAGATACATCATTTTTAATAAAGGCATTCTTATTTAACTTTTTTGCTATTTTCTTAATATAAGAAACAAACTCTTCCATCGCACGAACTTTTGCTTCTTCAGGGTTGGCAGCACCTTCTTCATCATCAAAAGACACTGGGTGATATTTGTTAAGGTCCAAATACGATTTGATTAATTCATCGTCCGTCATATCTTCCTCGTCAAAAAACGACCTGTATTTTTTAAGGTTCTTAACGAGTTGGTCTTTATCTATACCATGAAACCCGTCAATAATATAATTGTAAACGGCTTGTTTTAAAGTGTTGGGGTTGTGACCTCTCGCAGTAATAATTGAAAATATTGACCCGTTATTAATTGCTTCTCTAAAATCATTAAATGCCGGTCCAAGTTTTGCTCTCATAGCATCAACCAAAAAATCTTTGTCACCTGCGGTTCTAAAGTTTCTATATGGTTCTTCAGAAAATCCAACAATGGTATCACCATTATAATCAAAATCTTCTTTTCCAATTTTACTTCTGTATTCCGCAAAATCATCTGTACTCATACCAACTTCATCACCATCTTCAGTTTTTAACATTATCTTTGTTGGCATATGAACAATGTTATCATCCCAATCAAACGCATAATATTTCATATCTGGTGTTCCCTCAGCCTTAAATCCCTCTCTAAGTTGTCTTTTCATACTTGGCAAATAAAGGGGGTACTAATTGTACCCCCGTTATGTTTATTAAATATTTTCAAACGAAGCTCCTGTTGGAGTAATAAAGAATTCGATATCGATGAATTCTAATGCCTTCGTAGGTTTTAAGTAAATTTTACCTGTTAATGTGTTTCTATCTAAGTCTTCAGGTGAAGATGAAACAGTTACACGGAAATCGTATAAACCTCTATCTCTTCTGATTGAATCCAAGATAGGGTTAACACTATCCAAGAATTGTTGTCTAACGATTTGGTCGTTTTGTTCAAACAATAATCTTACCGCTACTGCTGAAATCAACTTACGAGCTTGAAGTAATAATCTTCTTACGTTCAATCTATTAAGTGCTGTGTCAGCAACTTGTAAAGTTTTGTTACCCCAAATTACAGTTCCAACATCAGAGAAAGTTGCGATAGGGTTAATTCTACCTTGATACAACGTATCTCTATCTGTTTGTGTAAGTTTTTGTCTAGCTTTGATTGAGTTTACAAGACCTCTTGTGTAACCCGCAGATGCGAACCAAGGGAATGAAATGTTATCAGTCAATGCTAAGTTTCTACAAACCTCACCTGTTGGTGGTAAGTAAATTTGTGTATTGTTTACAGTATCTCTTGTTAAAATCCAAGGGTAGTAAGTTGCAGTGTAGTTAGAATCAATTCCCGTATTATCCAAGTTGTCAACCGCTTCTTGTGAATAAATAATATCCAAAGAACTTGTTGAATCTGGTGTATACATTTGGTAGTCAGGAGTTGTACAGATATAAACTGAGTCAGCTCTTGAGTATTGAATCATGTCGATTGCTTCTTCTACAAGATTTGAGTTATTAACATAATCAATACTTGCACTTGCAAATACGTTAATGTTAGTCGCTTCAGGGTTTGCAAATGTTAAGATACCAAGTAAGTAAGCGTAGTAGTCAGTATTCGCAAAATCTTGAGTGTTATTTTGAACAATGATTCTCTTGAACAATCCATCACCAGTTGCTGTTGGATATCTTGAAGATGGTGCAGTACCTGCCAAATAACCCGACGCTCCTAATTGGAATCTGTCTTGGTTAGTTCTCCATTCTCTGTAAATGTCCCATCCGTCAAATCCACCCGCGAAACATACTGTGTATTTTCTTGAGTATATAAAGTAATATGGATTTTCTTGTGTTACTGGGTCTGCTCTAAATTCCGCAACACCACATTCAAACGCTGTTTGACCACTTGTCATTGAAGTGTTAGCAATTGTAACAACAGTTGCTCCCGAATCCATGTGGAAACCTTTACTCAAGTAATTCCATTTGAACGAGTCAGTTGCTAATGCCCAATTTGATTGTGGGTTTTGTTTTCCTTTATAAGTTAAGAATGATTCATCAATTCCATATTGTGTTGAAAAACCTAAATAAGTTCTTCTTACAATATCACCAGGAGATTCCACAGTATTTGAACCACCAACAGGTGTTCCAAAAGGTGGGTTAGCAATAACTTCTCCAGGATAATCATATTTTGTTTTAAATTTAGGATATGGTGATGAATAAATTGCAGCGTCTTCATATTCTCTTTGTGTGTAACCGTAGAAACCACAAGGTAATGCGTCGATTGGATATTCATTAGCCATTTCAACCATGATATATTTTGAAATCAACGCAAACTCACCATTAGATGAACCGATTTTTTTCGCAACAAAGTTATTTGAACCTGGGTCCATTGTACAATTTGTGAATTTTTCAATTACAACAGGGTTTGCATCAGTATCAAAGAAATTTCTAACAAAAATATCAAACGACATATTGTTATATGATAAGTTTGCAATTGAAACTTTAATTTCAGTGTTTGCGGAATCTCCATCAGAAATTGATATAAACTTAAATAAGTCATATACTTTATTACCTCTTAATTCAGAAACTAAATAAGGTGTTTCAGGTGATTGGTATTTTTCTAAATTCCAAGCGATTGATTGACTTGACTGACTTCTAGCACTAGGTAGAGCAATTAAATCACAATTTAATCCACGAATATATCCTTGACTATAAGCGTAATTTAAACTTCCTTGATAAATTTCTTCAACATAAATTGGAACTTGGAATCTTGATTTTCCAAAGTTATCAACTCCCAATACTTTTGTAATGTATTTTGCAGAAGAAGCCAATAATGAAGTTTCTAATGAGAATGTATTATTATCTTTAGTTACACCAGATAACAAGAATGTTCCATATGGTGTGTCAGTTATACCTGAATATTGTCCAGTACAAATTAATTGTAAATTATTTGGAACCCAAGCATTGTCGTTAGCGTAATCAATACCAACTTCGTAAACAGGTCCGTGGTCAATACTACTAGAACTATTAACATATTCTGAAATACCTCTTGAACGAAGAGTACCAACAACCATATTATTGAAATCTGTGTAAGCAGTACCTGTGAATGAATATGATTCACCCGTAATTGTACCTGTGAAAATACCAGTTCCTCCTGATACCAAATTAGTAACTGCGTAGTAGAATGAATAACCTGTATAATTATTTCCTGAAGAAATATCAAAGTTAGCATAATACCAAGGGTCATTTGAAGAAGCCGATAAATCGTTAAGTTCAAAATCATTAATACAATTATACGGATTTTGAACAACTGGGTATAAGTTAATTAATGGAGTGTAATCATCATCAGGAATTGAACCATAAACAACAGATGTTGTCGCTGAAAGAGATGGATTATCAATTATATCACCCAAATAAACATTAAAGTCGTCTTGTATTGTAGACGTTGAACCGTCTTGTAATCTGTATTGAACATTTAAATTTGCCTGAACTTGTGCAGGTAATGCTCCACTAACAAACGTAACAGTGTTTCCTGTTGACGTACCTGTAAATGTTGCGGTAAACGTTGTTGCGTTTGACGGTACACCAATTGTTGTTGGGTCAACATTGGCAATTAATGAAAGACTCCAAGACGGACCCGCATCATAACCCGACAAACCCAATACTCTTGTAACAAACAATTGGTTTGATTGTTGCAAGTATGATTTAGCAATGTATGCCGCCTCATATTTTGGGATTTGAGTGTTATAAAACTTAACGGGTTCGGTTCCACCAAAGTAGGCTTGGAACTCATCGTAATTTGTTATGAATACTGGTTCGAATGCTGGACCTTTTATTGTTTCTCCAACAAGACCTAATGTCGTTACCCCCACACTTTGGGCTACGAATGATAAGTCGGTTTCCGATGTGTAAACGCCTGGTGATACGAATACTTTTTGATTTGCTTGTGCTGTTGCCATTATTAAATTATTCTGTTACAGATTTATTTTATAGATAAATATTCGACTTTTGATGAAAAAACTTTACTTTTGGATAAGTATTTATAAACAGTATGAATAAATACTGCCTTTTTTCTACCTATGAAAATCAAGAAAGAAATAAAGAACATCAAAATATCCCCTGAATCACACGAAATCTTAAAAAAGTACTGTGAGAAACGTGGAATCAAGATTTATAAATTTTTGGAGAATTTAATAATTGAGAAGTGTAAGGAGAAGAAAGATATCTATGGCGAAGATTAAACTAACTTGTTTTCGTATAGTATTGTGGATTCTTGAGTACCGTCATTTTTTGTGACTTCAATCCTTAAAATATCGTTTGTTGTGATTTCAATTATTTGTAAATCACTACCATAATAATCACCATTAATATAAACATCAAACGTATCAACATTATCTGTTGACACCAAATTCATATTAGCAGTAAAATCAATCCTATCGGTTAAAACGGTATTACCCGAAACAAATAAAAATGGCATTCCAAACTCATCAGGATTTTTGGGATATTTGTCTATCCTTTGTTTTCTTGATGAGGTATCAATCTCAACAAGTTGAGTAACTCTCTGAATCGCTGGTTTCACCTCGAATTCTTCTTCATCTATCAAATAACCTAACATAGTAAAATCATAACTTTGAACATAATACTTTCTTGACTCCATATTAAGTTGTGATTCATCAGATACATTATTCATTATAATCGGAACATACTGACCCTTAATAAAAGTATATGCTTGTCTTGATGAAAAAGTTTGCATTACAATTTTATTTAATTGATTCAACTCTCTCATTCTATTACAAATAATTTTAACTTGATAATTAATATCTACAGGAACAGGTTGTGGAATTGTATAAATGTCCATACCTTGTTCGTTTCCGTTCCATGTTGGAACCGAAGCGTAATAAAATTGTTTTCTATTTGGAATTGTATATTGAAGTGAAGGGTTTGTACCATACTTAACTTCAGGAGTTCTAACTACTGTAATAAATGGCGGGGCAGGATTGTAATCCATATCAACAAACTTCCACGTTTCTAAATATTGTGTCCAGTTTTGAGTTGTAATTATAACGTCTAACAATGGAACTATCTTACCTGCGGTAACAACTTCAAGTTCGGTTTTAACAAAATCAAGCATACCTCTATCCAAATCGGCATGTAATACTGACTTAGGTAAATAAGTTCCATCATCTTTAATATATTCTAAAAGTTGTTCTCTTCTTTCAGATAAAACTTTTTTTGGTACCAAAGGTAATGTTGGTTTGACTATGGTTCTTGGTAACGGCATTTATTCTTTTACTACAAATAGTTTATTTTGTGAATTAATCATATCAACTTCTTCGGCTCTATAAACGGGTTCTTCACTTTGTTTATAAACAAATGAATCGTGTCTATAAGGATTGTATGTCACAATCATGTCAGATGGTGGATTTGGAATGTCATCACAAGGATATTCACAATAATCCAACAATCTTCCTATTACAAATGCGTGAACGTTTTTTGATTTTTCAGAACGAACTCGTTCTTTACCACCTTTTCTAACTCTAAATTCAACATCGCCTAACTTAACATAATCAGCGTGCATAATAACTTTACTGTCGTATGTTACGGAAAATGTCTGTTTGTGTAAGTTGTAATATACCATTACCTTCTTACCCAAGAATAAATTATCAAATTGTGATTCTGTAATAACAACTCTCATTATAATCCTCTAAATTCGTTTTCACTTACCCATGTGGCGGTAATAGTTCTATAGAACGGTTTGTATCCACCATAAGTGTGTTTATTGTCAGACCTAACATATCCGTCATCACTAACCGAATAATATCTAACTCGGTCTTCAGTTTCGTAATAACCAATATAATCACCCATCCATATTTCAACATTCATATCTTCAAGTTGTTTTTGATAAACTGAAAATTTTAAATTTCCTGGTTCTTGGATTTCAACTTTGGAATTACCATAGAATTTATTGGTTGGTGCCATAACTTGAACCAATCCTTTTAATTCAACAGGTGCCATGAATTGAATACCGTCTTCCAAGACTTCACCATAAACGTCATCCTTCTTTGTCTTATAACGGTCAATACGATATAACACAATGGTAAAGTTCATATCACCCTCCAACCATTCTTGACCCATACCAATATCAAGGTCAAAATCTTCACCACCAAAGAATTTACCTAATCTCGTTATCGGAACTAATTTTTCCATATATTGATAAATACCTAAACTTTTACTATATTTAAGTAAATTTAGTAATATTAAATGAGTGATGTTAGTTTAGAATCAAAGGCAATGTCCATTCTTGAGTCGTATGAGGGCGGCAATAACTATATCTTGGAATTAAAACGCAAATCACAAGTCAATAGAAAGTTTTATCCAACAAGGAGTCAATCGGAATACATTATCAATTTTCATAACAAACAACCAAAGGTTGCAAAGAAATGGGTAATCCTTGACACATACTTTGCTCAGAAATTGGCTGACGACAAATTGTATACTGAAATCCCACAAAAAGTATGGGTTGAGAAGTTATTGGCAGATAAAGAAAAGGCTTACCACATTTGGGGTAAAGTATTGGATAAAGAAGAATTCCATGATTTTTGGTTGCCAAAGGCTGCAATCATTAAAGACAATTCAGTTAAAGATGTTGTAATTGATTATTCAAAGTATTCTCATCGTCCACCACTTGAGCATCAAAAAGAGGCAGTTCAAAAATTAGTGGAAAATAAAAAGTTTATCCTTGCCGATGATATGGGTCTTGGTAAAACAACTTCAACAATTATTGCAGCGTTAGAGTCAGGTTCAAAGAAAGTATTAATCATTTGTCCCGCAACATTAAAGATTAACTGGAAACGTGAAATTGAAAATTATTCAGATAAATCAATCTACATTGCGGAAAGTAAAAACTTCAGTACCGAAGCCGATTATGTCATTATAAATTACGACATAATTAAAAATTTCCATGACCCTAAAAAGAAAGACGATTCTCAAGTTCTTGCCGCCAAATTTGATTTGGTTATTATCGACGAAGCACACTACATCAAAAATGCTACGGCTCAAAGAACAAAACTAATTAATGATATTATTAAAAATACCGAACGAATTTGGTTGTTAACAGGTACACCAATGACATCAAGACCAATCGATTATTTTAACTTATTAAGTATAATTGATTCACCCGTGGCAAAGAATTGGATGGCATACGCAATCCGTTATTGTTCAGGGTACCAATTTAATGTTGGTGGAAGAAAAGTTTGGAACGTAACGGGGGCTTCTAACCTTGAAGAATTAAGAGACCGAACATTAGGTCTAACATTACGACGATTAAAAGAAAACGTACTTGATTTACCCGACAAGATTATCACTCCTGTGTATTTAAGATTGAAATCAAAGTCATATGAAAATGTCATGGGTGAATATTACGATTGGTACGACAAAAACCCTGACGAATCTAAATCACTCACAGTACAATTTTCAAAATTAACAAAAGTTAGACAAATCATTGCAGATGAAAAAATTGCACAGACTATTGAACTTGCTGAAAACATTATTGAACAAGATAAAAAAGTTATTATTTTTTGTAATTTCACCGATTCCTTAAATAAAATTACAGAACACTTTGGTAAAGCTGCGGTTAAACTTGATGGTTCAATGTCAAAACCCAACAGACAAAACTCCGTTGACCAATTCCAAGATAATCCCAAAGTTAAAGTATTTGTGGGTAACATTAAAGCGGCAGGTGTTGGTATTACATTGACCGCGGCTGAAGCGGTTATTATGAATGACTTATCATTCCTTCCATCAGACCACGCCCAAGCCGAAGACCGAGCTTATCGTTACGGTCAAAAAAATAATGTTTTGGTTTATTATCCAATATTTGAAAATACAATCGAAGGTGTCATCTACGATATCCTAAACAACAAAAAACAAGTCATTGCCACCGTGATGGGTGACAACCAACATCCAGCCGATGCGGCAGAAGAAATCTTACAAAGAATTAACGAACTGCGATATTAACAAACTACGGATTATTTATATATAACGGATAATCCAAAATTATGAAAAGAACAAAAGAGAAAATCCAACAACTAGAGTTACAGATACTTGAAAATCACGTAACCATAGAAAAAGAGTTGTTGATTACAGAAATGAAAAAAATCGGAATAGAGAAACTACCTTATTCCTACTCAGCCCTCAAACAGTTTATTGACCCTG
>Ga0114977_10001944_pt1 | contig 13467 bp, 8 predicted proteins | sample S_130805_MF_Meta_FD_87026 | JGI IMG/M metagenome (GOLD analysis project Ga0114977, IMG submission 87026) | Freshwater microbial communities from Lake Simoncouche, Canada to study carbon cycling - S_130805_MF_MetaG | ecosystem: Environmental > Aquatic > Freshwater > Lake | place: Lake...
AGCTTGCGGTTGCTGTGCTTGCGGTTGTTGTGCTTGTGGTTGCTGAGCTTGTGGTTGCTGAGCTTGTGATTGCTGAGCTTGTGATTGCTGGGCGCCGCTATTGGCTGGCTCTTTTCCCCATCCCCAACGGCTTGGGGTCAAATCGGGTTTGCTGGAGATTCGAAAAGGAAGTTCCCATCGGTTGGAATCCATCATTGGCAATGGCAGCAGGGCCATCAGCAGAACAAGTCCGAGGACAGCGCCGATGCCAGAGGCAAGCCAGATGAAAGGCATTTCATCGGACATTTCCACATCGCGTTGTCGTACATATTGACGAAGGGAGAGCAGGGAGATGACGACTAATAGACTCAACGCGGATGCAAGGTAGGTGATGACACAAGCCAAACCGAAGCGTTGGGAGGTGGGTGTAGGGAGGAAGAACTGGCCGAGGCCAAAGATGGGTAAGACGAGGATCGCGAAGTAAAGGACCCATACACCCGGGTTGTGATGTCGACGCGAGGAGTTTGTGTTTGACGTGGCTATCGATCGACGAAAGATACCGAGAGATTGCAGCAAGCCATGTCCGTGAGCATCCGATGCATCATCGATGCTTGTCGTGTCCATCGTAATGCGGTCAGCGAGGAAGACGATCAGGGACAGAAGCGCGATGAGGATCGGAAATCTCAAAGGTGCGAGCCAACCATCGAGGACGAAGTAAGGGGGCGCAACAAAGAGGGTCGCGGCGCTCAGAAGTGCGAGATAGACAAATGATTGCGTGCGAGACTGTTCGATAGCGATTCGAGTAATGAGGACTGAGGCCATCGTGAAGAGGCCGAAGAGCCACGTCAGTCGGGCTGGGAATTCACCTCGGTAGAGCGTTAGGATCAGAAAGTAGACCAGCGACCCGATCATGAGGATGATCAGGACGGGGGAGATCGCGGCTAACGCGTAGTCGAAGGTTGTGGGTTTGAGTCGTTTTTCGGCCATAAGAGATTATGGTACAGGAAGAGGCCGCACTTTAGGATCATTAGGGTACAATAAGGGTTCGGTTAGCTTCGGCTACCACCCCTTGATTTTCAAAACTATTCGATCCACATACCGATCCACGTAGCTTCAGATTATGCTTGGTCTCTCCCGATTTCAATCATGTTGCGCGCCGGCTTTGAGCAACTCTCTAGTACTTTTTCTAGCTAGTTTTCCACTGGCTTTGGGGGTTAAAGCTGAGGAGACGAATCCCGAAGTTCGTTTCAATCGCGATGTTCGACCGATTCTTGCGGCGGCATGTTTTCGATGTCATGGTCAGGATGCGGAGCACCGCCAAGCGGACTTGCGGCTTGATCAAGCTCCCTCGGCTACCGAAAAAATAGATACCGCGAAAAACGATACCGCGAAAAACGATTCCGGGGCAGCTTGGGTTGCCGGTGACCCTGCTTCCAGCACCGCTTGGCAACGGATCGGTTCTGCCGATCCTGATTTGGTCATGCCTCCACCGAATGCTACACGTCAACTGACGGATGCAGAAAAGCGGACGATACAGCAGTGGATCGAGCAGGGAGCCAAATACGAGAGCCATTGGGCGTTCGAGCCAATTCGCCCATCCCTTTCGGCTTCTACCGATTCGGCTGCTGACCAGCAGGCAAATTCCGAAAAGGCATCCGCGAGGGAGTGGATCGACGCGGAGATTAACAAGGAAGCTTCGGCGCGTGGGTTAGTTTTGCAAGCTCCCGCAGATGCTCGGACTTTGGCCCGCCGTGTGGCTTTCGCGTTGACTGGACTGCCACCGGAGATTGAGGACGTGGAGCGGTTTGCAAATTCACCGACGAAGGAAGCTTACGAAGCTTATGTCGATAAGCTGCTTGCTTCCACGCATTACGGGGAGGAGATGGCCAAGCATTGGTTGGATGTAGCTCGTTATGGCGACACGCATGGATTGCATTTGGACAACGACCGGTTGATATGGCCTTATCGCGATTGGGTGGTCAACGCTTACAACCAGAACATGCCATTCGATCAATTCACCATCGAGCAGCTCGCCGGTGACTTGCTTGCGAATCCGACCCCTTCTCAATTGGTTGCGACGGGTTTCAATCGCTGCAATGTTACGACTTCCGAGGGTGGTGCTATCGCCGAAGAGTTTCAGTTTCGCTATGCCGTGGATCGCACGAGCACGACGATCCAAACATTTTTGGGGCTGACTGGTGGATGTGCGGTCTGCCACGATCACAAATATGATCCGGTAAGCACTCGCGAGTTCTATTCGATGTATTCGTTCTTTTACAGCAACGCCGATCCAGCGATGGACGGTAATGTCTCGACGACAGCACCCTTTTTGAAGTTGCCTACAGAGGAACAGTCTGCACGACTCAATGAGCTAGATGCTCAGTTAGGTGCATCGTTGTCGAAGCTTTACGATCTATCGAAGCGATGGGGGGCGCAAATGCCCGATGCCCAAGCTGTCGCGTCGAAGACCTCCACGCACGTATGGTTTGACGACGCTCTGCCGCTTGGGGCGACCCAGAGGAATACGAGTCGAAATTCGGATCGTTGGAGCGTTGACGAAGTGACAGCACCGATGGGTACTCGATCGTTGGTAACAGAGTTCGGCGACAAGTTCGATCAGACCATATCGGGAGGTTTGGTCCCTAAATGGATCTTGGACAACTCGCGAATCAGTGTTTGGGCTCAGACGGATCTTCAGGAACCGCCCGAAGCGATCTATATCGAGGTTCGCACCGACAAGGGTGCCAAGCGTTGGGTATGGTGCGATGATTCAGAGAGTGCCGGAAAGGTTGATGCAAAAGCGGATCGTGTGATTGGTCCGTTGCCCCGACCAGGGGAATGGCAACTTCTTTCGTTTCCAGTTTCCGAACTTGAAGTCGGTGCGATGGTAAACGAAATCAAGGTCGGTTTGTTTGGCGGAATTTGCTATTGGGATGGTCTGTCGATCAGCGGTGGGCTTCGTGAGCAAGATTCGCTTCGCTCCAACTGGCGTGCTTGGTGGAAACAGCATGGCAACAAACCGGTACCGAAAGTGACGAAAGAGCTAGCCGAAGCCAATGAGTTAACGCAAGCGATTCAGAAGGGGCCCGATTCCGAGGAAGGGAAGCGGTTGGAGAATCAAGTCAAGGCATACTTTGTCGCTTGGGTTGCCAGCGATGTTCCGAGGGAGATCTTGCAAGCTCGGGAGGCTTGGCATGCATTGAAAGCTCAGCGAGAGAAGTTGGATGATCGCATTCCAGGGACGATGATCTATCGCGAGGCTGGCAAACCGCGTCAAGCTCACATCATGTTGCGAGGTCAGTATGATGCCAAAGGGGATCCGGTTGAGCCGGGAGGACTCGCCGCGTTGCCTCCGATTCAATCGCCCAGTGATGCGAAGCCAGATTTACAGGGAGGTTTACAGGGTGATTCACAGGGTGATTCACAGGGAAGTCAGAGGTTAACCCGACTCGATCTTGCAAAGTGGCTGGTGTCTGACAAGCAGCCTTTGACGGCTCGAGTAACGGTGAATCGTTTTTGGCAGCAGCTCTTCGGCGTGGGGTTAGTTAAAACGTCGGATGATTTTGGAACGCAAGGAGCACCTCCTAGCCATCCGCAGTTGCTCGATAATTTAGCGCATCATTTCGTAAAGAGTGGATGGGACGTGAAGGCGTTGATGAAGGAGATGGTGTTGACCGATGCGTTTCAGCGGGGTGGGGTAGGGGACGAAGAAGCTTATTCGAAGGATCCTGAGAATCGATATTTAGCTCGGGGGCCTCGCATTCGGCTTGATGCTGAGCAGATCCGCGACAATGCGTTAGCGGTAAGTGGCATCTTGGATCGCAAAATCGGTGGAGCAGGATTTCGAGGGTATCAACCGCCGAAGATTTGGGAGCCGGTAGGGTATGGAGATTCGAATACACGTTATTACATTCAGCAGCATGGTCAGGAGCTTTATCGCCGCAGTCTGTATGCGTATTTCAAGCGGACGGCACCACCACCATTTATGTCGAATTTCGATGCGCCGAATCGGGAGACGACCTGTACAAAGCGGGAGCGGAGCAATACGCCGTTACAAGCATTGCAGTTGATGAATGACATTCAGCATGTGGAAGCCGCGAGGTGTTTGGCGGAACGAGTGTTGAAAGCATCTCCGCAGGACGAGAATTCGCGTATTGAAAGGCTCTTTCAGTGGGTTTTGGCTCGCTCTCCGGATGCGTATGAGCAACAGCAGTTGGCGAGATTTTTCGATAAGTCGCTCGAGCGCATGCAAGCTAATCCGGAGGATGCCAAGCGTTTATCGAAGGCGGGAGAGCGTTGGGTCGATACCGAATTGGGGGCGAGCGTATCTGCCGAGCAGATCGCAGCTTGGACCCTTCTGTGCAATCTGGTATTGAACTTAGATGAGACCGTCACTCGCAACTAGCTTCATTTGCTAACGGGTCCTGCTAGGCAACTGGCCCTGCTGCTGGGCAATTGGCTTCGCTGGGCTGGACAATTGGTGCCAAAAGAACAACCTACGGTAACTACGATAACAAAGCAATAAGTCATGACACAGCAACAAACGATGGGAATCGATCGCCGAGCATTTTTTGGTCGTACGGGATTGCAGCTCGGTCCGATCGCTTTGGCAGCCATTCAAGGTGGGTTGGGAAGTCCTGGGTTAGGGAGAGTGCGAGCCGCTGGCGTAGCTAATGCAGGTGTACCGCAAGGAATCGTGCATCCGCCATTGGAAGGCTTGCCCCATTTTGCACCGACTGCGAAATCGATCATCTATTTGCACATGAACGGAGGTCCTTCACAGATAGATCTGTGGGATTACAAACCGTCGCTTGCTGAGCAGTTCGACAAGGACTTGCCAGATTCGATTCGCAAGGGGCAGCGGATCACGACGATGACCAGTGGTCAAGCGAGACTGCCAGTTGCACCGAGCAAGTTTGCGTTCAAGCAGCATGGTGAGTCGGGCAGGTGGGTCAGTGAATTGTTGCCGCATACGGCTGAGGTGGTCGATGAGCTGGCGGTGATAAAGACGGTGCATACCAACGCGATCAATCACGATCCAGCTTGTACGTTTGTGATGACGGGGAGTGAAGTGCCAGGCAAAGCGAGTTTGGGGTCTTGGTTAGCTTATGGATTGGGTAGTCAGAGCGATGATTTGCCCGCGTTTGTTGTGCTAACACCAACTTGGTCGGCGAGTGCTCCAGCGCAGGCGTTGTTTACGCGGATGTGGTCGAGTGGATTTTTGCCGACGAGGTATACCGGGGTAGCGTTGCGGTCGGGTGCGGATCCTGTGTTGTATTTGAAGAATCCTGAGGGGGTAGTATCCCAGGATCGCCGAGCGATGCTCGATGCGTTGGGGAATCTCAATCGGCATAGGTATGATGTGGTTGGTGATCCAGAGATCCAGACACGCATCGCGCAGTATGAGATGGCTTATCGGATGCAGAGCAGCGTGCCAGACTTAGTTCAAATTGGCGATGAGACGCAGCAAGTACTCGACATGTATGGGCCGGATGTGAACAAGCCCGGTACGTTTGCGGCGAGTGCTCTGTTGGCAAGGCGGATGGTGGAGCGAGGGGTGCGGGTGGTGCAAGTATTGCATCGCGGGTGGGATCAGCATGGCAACATCGCTGGTGATTTGCCGGCACAGTGTCGGGATGTGGATCAAGCTGCTGGGGCATTGATCAAAGACTTGAAGCAACGAGGGTTGCTTGATTCGACCCTAGTTGTCTGGGGAGGGGAGTTTGGCAGGACGGTCTATTGCCAGGGTGGATTGACCCGAGAGAACTACGGCCGGGACCATCATCCGAAGTGTTTCACGATGTGGATGGCTGGTGGGGGGATTCGGGGCGGAATGGAATATGGGGTTACGGATGATTTCAGCTACAACGTGGCGGAAAATCCCGTTCACATCAACGACATCAATGCAACGATTTTGCATTGTATGGGGATCGACCACGAGCGGTTTGCATTTGCTTTTCAAGGGCTCGATCAGCGGCTTACGGGGGTGGAATCACAGCGAGTGATCCGCGAGATCTTGTCGGGTGTCTAGGAAGTTTTCGTTCGAGAAGACCCGCACTCCTTGCCTTCTTCATGTTATGTTAACATGTTCTTCATACATAAATGTTAACATTCTGACCATTGGAAGAGGACGATGTCATTGCATTTAAACCACGATTTGGACGAAGCCCGCGTATCGTTGCTGAAGCTTTCTGGCATGGTCGAAGACATGATTGCTCTTGCAGTGAAGTCTTTGATGCAGCGTCAGGGGATTTTAGCGAGCGAAGTCATTCGGCGCGATTCGGATGTCGATAGGGCGGAAGTTCGGATTGAGGAAGACTGTCTGAAGATGTTGGCATTACACCAACCGGTCGCTGCGGACTTGCGCCGCGTGACGACCATGATGAAAGTCAACAATGACATCGAGCGGATGGCAGACTTGGCCTGCAACATAGCGCAGCGGGCCGATAGCCTGTGTCCCCATCCGGAATTTCCGATCCCTGATGGTATCAACGAGATGGCGGGAATGGTCACGAAGATGGTTCGTTCGAGTTTGGATGCGTTCGTTCACAACGACGCGAACATGGCTCGCAGCGTCATCTTGATGGATGACCCATTAGATGCCATGAATGTTCAGGTGATTGGGGTTCTGGCGAATGCGATCAAGCGAGATCCATCGGCGGTCGAAACGGCCTTGCACGCATTTTCTGCTTCGAGACATCTCGAGCAGATCGGCGATTTGGCGGTGAGCATCGCAGAGGATGTGATCTATATGGTCGACGGGGTGATTATCAGGCATCGGCAAGTCTTTCAACGCGACCTCGCACACAACCCCTCTCGCCCTGCGCCATGAACCACACCAATTGAAAACGTATGCCGAAAAGTAAAGTCTTGGTGATCGAAGACGATCGAGCGATCTCCGAAATTCTCGTTTACAATCTCGACAAAGCTGGTTATGAAGTCTCGCTAGCCATCGATGGCAGGGATGGAGTAAGTCAAGCGCAGCTCAAGTTGCCTGATATCATCTTGCTCGATGTGATGCTTCCGATTATCGATGGCGTCGAAGTTTGCCGTCGATTGCGAGCGAAGCCCGAGACAGCAGGTGCGATCATCATCATGTTGACTGCAAAGACAGAAGAAGCCGACCAACTGATCGGCTTTTCCGTCGGTGCTGATGATTACGTGACCAAGCCGTTCAGCGTGCGGGTGTTGATGGAGCGGATCAAAGCGTTGCAACGGCGCAAGACCGCCAAGCCAGACGATGAGAACGATACCGTGACTCGAGCCGGCATCACCCTCGATCGTCGTCGCTATCGAGTCAGTGTAGATGGCCAGCCTGTCGAGCTTACGAAGAGCGAGTTTCGCTTGCTCGATACTTTGATCCGTCAGCCAGGACGAGCTTTTGATCGCACCGAGCTGATCGATTCGGCACTTGGCGAAGATACCCTTGTGCTCGAACGAACGATCGACGTTCACATCCGCGCATTGCGGAAGAAGATCGGCCCGAATGCCGATGCAATCGAAACCGTTCGCGGTGTTGGTTACCGGTTTCGGGAAGATTGATCCGGGGCCACCAACGCCAAGTGCGAAACGTACACGCGACAAATCAACCCCTTTCTAGGGGTTTTTCTTTGGTTTTTTATCGTGTTTCTTCTTTGGAATAGCGGTTTTCCCAAGGTTTTTTTACATATTTTGATAAAAACCTAGGGAAATACCACTGTTTTAAGCTTATCCCGGTTGCATTTTGTTTGCTGGGACTTTTAATTCAGCCAAACAGAGTTGTTCTCCGTCGAACACCTGGAGCAGTTCAAGTCCGTCACAGAGTCAGATACAAAGGATCCTCACATGGCGAAAGCAGCAGCGAAGGCAGAAAAGCCTCTCACTAAAGTCCAAATCTACACCAACATTGCCGAAGCGACTGGTTTGTCGAAGAAGCAAATCGCTGAAGTGTTCGATGCACTGAAGGCTGAAATTGCTAACGCAGTTGGCAAGAAGGGTGTCGGGACTTTCGTGATTCCTGATCTTTGCAAAGTTGTTCGTATCCAAAAGAAGGCTCTTCCAAAGCGCCAAGTTCGCAATCCACAAACCGGCGAAATGAAGTGGGCAGATCCAAAGCCAGCTTCGACCTCCGTCAAGGTTCGTCCTCTGAAGAAGCTCAAGGACATGGTCTAAGACTTTTGAGTCGAAGCACCTGTTACATGATCTTTTGATGAAAAGACATCGAAGCCGATCGATCCCTCGGGACGGTCGGCTTTTTGTATGAAATCGCCCCAAGCATCACTGCGAATTACGAACTTTTTCAACCCAGATAATCCTCCATTCTGACGCTTCTACACCCGGCTCTGATGCCTAAACATCCTGTCCTCTATCAGTGCAACACGCGCATCGCTGCCAGGCAATTCGCTCGAGATCTGCCAAGCAAAACTTCGTTACCCGTTCGGATTGATAGTTTTCCGGTTCGGCTTGATAACTTACCCGTTCGGCTTGATGCTTTCCCCGAATCCTTCTTAGACTTTCTCAGCGATTCGGGCGTGTCGATCTTGTGGTTGCTAAGTGTTTGGCAAACGGGCGAACGTTCGCGAATGGTCTCCAGAACCAATCCTCAGTGGGTTCCCGAGTTTCATCACACGCTTGATTCTCTGCAAACCGAAGATATCGGCGGGTCAGGGTTCGCTATCGCTTCCTATCAAGTATCCGATCAGCTTGGTGGCCCGGATTCTCTCGCAGCCTTGCGCGAACGCTTGAGCACCCGTGGAATCAAACTCATGTTGGACTTTGTGCCGAACCATATGGGGCTCGATCACCCATGGCTCGAGTCGAACCCGGAGTATTTCATCCAAGGCTCGCTTGAGCATCTGCGGAGCGAACCTCAGAATTACTTCGTGTACGAACCGACAGGACAAATCTTTGCCCATGGCAGAGATCCTTACTTTTCAGGTTGGGCCGATACCGTACAACTCGATTATTCTTGTTCGGAACTGCGAACAAAAATGCAGCTTGAACTGCTTCAGATCGCCGATCAGTGCGATGGTGTGCGATGCGATATGGCCATGCTGCTTACGCCCCGTGTCTTTGAGAAGACCTGGGGACGACGCATCGAGCCTTTTTGGAACGAGACAATCGCATTGACGAAACAACGGCACCCAAGTTTTCTAATGATGGCCGAAGTCTACTGGGACATGGAATGGGAACTGCAAGAAGAAGGGTTCGACTACTGCTATGACAAACGCCTCTACGACCGACTGCGCGATGACGACAAACTAGGTGTGCGAAATCATCTCGAAGCAAACATCGGCTATCAGTCGCGATTGGCAAGGTTTCTCGAGAATCACGACGAAGCTCGAGCGGCATCGATCCTGCCTCTTGCACGTCATATCCCAGCAGCGGTCTTAACGTATCTCTCTCCCGGTCTGCGGTTCTTCCACGATGGGCAATTCGAAGGGAAGCGAGTCAAAGTCTCACCGCATTTAATCCGAGCACCCGAAGAACCATGCGACCGAGATATCCAAGTCCTCTATCGGCGGATTACAGATTTACTAAAAGCCCCGATCTTTCACGAAGGGGAATGGGAACTGCTCGACGTCCAACGCGCTTGGCACGACAACTGGAGCTCCGATTGCTTGGTCGCTTGGGTTTGGAAATCGCCAGCCACCTCAAGGATCATGCTGTGCATCGTCAATCTGGCGGAGCATGAAGCACAAGGGACAATCGCTATCCCTGAATGGTTACGGGACTTTCGATCCCGATCATGGATTAACCATTGGCCAATCGATCCAAAGTCGGATGCCGATATGGACAAAGTCGCTAGTGCTCAGTTTGTGATTCCACAGTCGCAGTGGAGCGATGGCGAGTGGACGTTCTTTGCAGCGGGCTCCCAAGTGATCGTGGCGGAATGCATTGGTTAACCGGATTCCGCTATGAAAATTCCGAGTGACCCTGCTAGCTCCAGCAACGGCGCGAGCTCCAGCAACCCTGCGAGCCCCAGCAACCCTGCGAATTCCAGCAATACCGAGGACCGGGGAGATGCCTTGCAGCCTATAGTCGCTTGGATGCAGCAGATGGGGCAACAGCCCTTCGATTGGCAGCGCGAAGCTTGGACAAAGTACCTTGCAGGTCATCATGGACTGATTCTCGCAAGTACTGGGATGGGCAAGACCCGCGCGGCTTGGCTCGGTCCGCTCGCTCAGTGGATCAAAGACCCTATCGAGGAGTCTAGTTGGACTCGACGGAGCAAGCGAGAGGTCTCACCCCCTCTTCAAGCCTTGTGGATTACTCCTTTGCGAGCGTTGGCCGCCGATACTTGCCATGCATTACAAGAGTGCATCGATGGGTTGCAGTTGCCTTGGACCCTTGAACAGAGAACGGGGGATACGTCGAGCTCGACGAAGCTGAAGCAGCGGCAAGCTCCGCCGACGGCGATGGTGATTACTCCTGAGAGTTTGACGCTGCTCCTCTCGTATCCTGAGTCTAGAGAGACATTTCGTTCGCTGCGAGCGGTGGTCGTCGATGAATGGCATGAGCTGCTCGGTTCCAAACGGGGGATCCAAACGGAGTTGGCTCTTGCTCACCTTGCTAAGATCGCTCCGAACATGCAGCGTTGGGCTTTGTCGGCCACGATCGGCAATCCAGAGCAAGCTCTTAATACGTTGGTTGGCACAAGGCCGAGTAGACCGCTGTCGTTGATCGCAGGTGGTCAGAAGCGAGCTTTTGACTTGCAAGTGTTACTGCCTAAGCAGATCGAGCGTTTTCCATGGGCTGGTCATATCGGTTTGTCGATGTTGCCCCGAGTGATCGAGCAGATCGAAGGGGCGAACTCGACGTTGGTATTTACCAACACACGCAATCAGACCGAATTGTGGTACCGTGCGATTTTGCATGCGAGGCCTCAGTGGGCAGGTCGTCTGGCGGTCCATCATGGATCGTTGGCGCATGAATTGCGAGCATGGGTCGAGCAAGCGGTCTCGGAAGGGAAGCTCATTGCGGTGGTTTGCACCTCGAGCTTAGATCTTGGAGTCGATTTCGCACCGGTGGATCAAGTCATTCAGGTCGGATCGCCGAAGGGAACAGCACGGCTTGTGCAGCGAGCAGGACGCAGCGGCCATTCACCTGGCCGATCGAGCAAACTGGCTTTCGTCCCCTCCCATGCTTTCGAGATCATCGAGTTGGAGGCAGCTAGGTTAGCGATTGAATCAAAGCAGATCGAGGAACGGAGAGCGTTGCGCGCACCGCTCGACTGCTTAGTTCAGCACGCGGTGACGATGGCTCTTGGGTCGCCTTATACACGGCAAGAGTTGTTTGACGAAGTCAGTTCGGCTTATAGCTACCGAGAGATCACTCAAGAGCAGATTGACTGGGTGCTCGATTTTGTGACCACGGGAGGCTGTCTGCATGCATATCCCGATTATCGTCGCGTTGTATGCGAATTCGAAAGGTATTGCGTTAAAGAAGAATCGATTGCGAAGCGTCATAGGATGGCCATCGGCACCATCACCGCAGATATGATGCTGCAAGTGCAGATGATGAATGGGAGCAAGATCGGTTTTGTCGAGGAATCGTTCGCATCGAAGCTCAAGCCGGGTGATCGATTTCTCCTTGGTGGGCGAGTTTTGCAGCTCGAGTGGATCCGCGAGGGTGCGGTTTGGGTGAAGAAGGGGAAGGGTGAGCCGAATGCGGTGCCACGTTGGCTTGGAGGGAATTTACCGCTATCGAGTGAACTCTCCGCAGGGGTTCGTCGATTGATCGATCGCATGGCAAGGAAACTCAGTGGTGCTTCCGGCGATACTCGCCGAGCCCAAGGGCCAAATGCTCAGCAAGCAGATAGCCCCATTGCGCAGCAAGCAGATAGACCCGTTGCGCAGGAAGCTGATACCGGCATCCCTGAAGGGCTCAAGGTTTTGGAGGGGTTGATGCGGTTGCAACGGCGCTGGAGTCATTTGCCGAAGCTCGATGAGTTGCTGGTCGAGCGTCATTGTAGTCGCGAAGGGGACGCGATTATGATTTATCCTTTTGAAGGCCGTTCGGTCAGTGAGGGGCTTGGTGCATTGTTGGCTTATCGGATTTCCAAGTTTCATCCCCTTTCGATCAGCATTTCTGTCAACGATTATGGGTTGATGCTGTTTTGCCCCGAGTCGATTCCGATCAAGCTCGATACGTTACCTTATTGGCTGCGAAGAGACGGGATTGAAGAAGACATCTTGTCGAGTTTAAATGCGACGGAGATGACGCGGCGCGGTTTTCGGGACATTGCGAGGATATCTGGATTGATCCATCACGGGATGCCGGGGCGCAGCAAGTCGATGCGGCACTTGCAAGCATCTGCGACGATGGTATTCGATGTGTTGAAAGAATACGATCCAGAGAATCTGTTATTGCATCAGGCGAGGCAAGAGGTGTTAGCCGATCAATTGCAGATCGACCGGCTCAGGGGAGCTTTGGATCGGATGCATTCCCAGCGTTGGGAGGTGAGAGAATTGGATCAATGGACCCCGTTTTCATTTCCGCTCATGGTAGAGCGAGTGCGCGATCGAATCGGCAGTGAATCGTTAGCGGATCGAATCCGCAAGATGCAAGGGCAGCTTGAAGCTGCGGCGGTATGGGATGAGCAAGCATCATGACAAAGTCTCTGAGAATTGAGCATGGAGGGCATTCCCTTGAGTTATTGGGTTCTGGAGCGATACGTTGGGAGTCGACGTTATTAGTAGCCGATCTGCATCTTGGAAAAGAAACCGTGTTTCAGAAGTCCGGGATAGCGATACCCAGCGGCGCGACGCAACGAACACTCGATCGGCTGGAGGGATTGGTTAGGGACTGGGAAGGAGTTTGCGACCGGGTGGTGGTGTTAGGGGATCTGCTCCATGCACCGACGGGTTGGACGGAGGAATTAGAGGTTGCTTTCAAAGGTTTGATGGAACGACATCGTTCCTTGCAATGGAAATTGGTAGCAGGGAATCACGATCGCAGATCGCATGGTCGGTTGCGAGAGATAGGGTGGGAAGTGCTTGAGGGATCGTCCGTCGAGGGAGCGATGCGATGGATTCATGACCCTAGCGAGGTTGAGGTTATGGAGGATCGAAACTGTGCGATCGGGACGACGCTTGCTGGTCATTTGCATCCTTGTTACCGTGTGCCGGTCGATGCTCGGCGGACGGTGCGTGCGGCTTGTTTTTGGATTGGCCGTGAATTGATCGTGTTACCGGCTTTCGGTGGATGGGTGGGAGCTCATGCGATTGAACCGAAGAAGGGAGATCGAATAGTTGTGTGTGTCGAAGGAGAGTTGATTGAATGCAAGCACTTTGGGAAGTAGTGCGTTGGGTAGAATACCTTTGTCTTGGTCAAGTTTAAGTTTTCGTAGGTAGGTTCAAGATGCCGTCAAGTTTATTGGTTGTGAAGTTTTGCGGAGCTTTCGTTGTTTGGATTCTGTGCGCTGACTTAGGCTTCCTTTGCGGCCAGGATGCGGCAGATGGGCCAAGTCCTACTGGCGAGGTTCAACGCGGTGCGAAGGGGGGAGAA